>Ga0265797_10006571_pt1 | contig 16321 bp, 11 predicted proteins | sample P2T30metagenome_FD_192433 | JGI IMG/M metagenome (GOLD analysis project Ga0265797, IMG submission 192433) | Plant litter microbial communities from East Loma Ridge, Irvine, California - P2 T30 | ecosystem: Environmental > Terrestrial > Plant litter > Unclassified | place: USA: California... | reverse complement strand
CCCGCTTGATTGAGCATCGGATTGTGGGATGAAGGCGCGAATTTTGGGACCTATGATCGACTTTGGGAACGTATTGGAGGATGTGTACCACGGAGAGCATGCGCCGGAACGGTGAAAAATTGGAGTTGGGTCTTTTTTTTGGTGGCTTTCATTCAAACATGGCAGAGTTGGCATTTCCCGCTACCTATCATACGAGGACGCCGTAGTAATCCACCAAAAACAACTCCCATGTCCGAGTCTTCCTCTGTCGAACAATGCGCGCCAGCCGAGAGCGAGTAGTTTACTTCAGCTTCTTCTTGGGGCGGAGCTGGTTGGTGTGACCGCACTTCTTCTTGCGGCAGTTGGTGGCACGGGGAGGGAGACGAGCCTGGTGAGTAGTCAGATTTCCGAGTTCCTTGGTCGCATGCGCATCGGTTGTATGGCGAAGACTTACGTAGCACTTGCGGCAGATGGCCTTGTCGCAGTTGTACTTGGAGGCAAGGGCCTTCAGGGAAGGCTCAATGATACCACCACGGAGGCGGAGGACCAGGTGGAGGGTAGACTCCTGTGGTGGGTGTTAGTAATCCGAGGTTTCCATATGTAGTGCACCCATTCTTGAATATCCTGCATCATGGGTTCAACGAACCTTCTGGATGTTGTAGTCCGAGAGGGTGCGACCATCCTCGAGCTGCTTGCCAGCGAAAATGAGACGCTGTTGGTCTGGGGGAATGCCCTCCTTGTCCTGGATCTTGCTCTTCACATTGTCGATGGTGTCAGAGGACTCGACCTCGAGGGTGATGGTCTTGCCCGTCAGGGTCTTAACGAAGCTGTTGCAAAACCTGCGTTAGTGCCAGTTCCATCATTTCCTTTCGCATGCGCAAGTCGTTCGGTGTGGCGTGGATTGTGTGTGTTTTCGCAATTCGTCGGATGGGGGTTCGTGGGCGCGTGTACGTACATCTGCACTGTTCATTTTGTCAGTAATTCATTCGCGCGACTGGAATCTACCCGTAGATAGCATTCGTGCACTTACTCTTTGCTAAGTTTGTCGGAGGTCGTCGTGTCGTCAGTCGTAGATGAGCGCTGATTGCGCGGGTCTACTCACCGAATTATCGGCTGGCTGTGCGATCTTTGCCAAGCCCCGCCCGAAGCGTCACCCTCCGATGCAGACCCTAACCCTACTAACAGAAGGAGCCACCCGGAGCGCCTTAGAACATTAAGGACATGCATTGAACCAAGTGCACATGCATGCACGTGTATGTGTGCTGTATGCATGTGGGATACATGATGTCTGATTCGCACGCCGTGAGAGAACAAATTGAATCGGGCCTGCAGTCAGCCATCGTGGGTATACATACTCTTTCCATATGATGTTGACGGACAAGACAAAAATACTAGCTCGCGCTGTGCTCGATGTTGGCTGTGCACCTAATCCTGCGCAACTGTAACGCTGAGCCTTCGTTACCTTTATCAGGAAAACCAAGATCACCGGCTCGCGCTCCTGCTGAGACCAGTAGCGACAGAGTAAATAGCTGATTGAGGATGGCGTCGAATGACTTTGGTGGTGAACGAATTGTATGCAAGATGTTCCTTTGTGCGATCATAAGAACATGCCATGGTCACTCAAAAGTGTCTGTTATTATGCCTGACGATGCATTGGATTCACTGGGATTCAACTCTTGCGTACACACATATCATTTGTACATTGAAAGTCCCCGAAATTGCAATGGGTAGCCAGAGGTATATGTTTGTGCAAGTGAACGGTCACTTAGTGCCTCACGGGATAGGCTTGACAATTTCTTGATTTGAATATCTATTAGTGTGCCAAACGCTGAAAGCAGGCCTTTCAGTATGAAACTCGGACGCTGGCTGAGACGCATGTGCATCTCAGGTCCGCTCGCCGTGCTATCTAAACAGCAGTTATACCTGATTTTCTAGTGTATTTCTAATGATCGCAGTCTCTGCAATTCGCGAGCTGGGACGCAAACCAGGGCGATAGTATTGCGATTGGTATCATGAATTCATGTCTTCGTATCAGAGGTGTATCCTCCGTGATGAGATGCTCAAGAGCTCTTGAACACTTCTGGGAAGACTTTGCGCAGCTCTTCAAGGTTGCTGATCTGGTGGTGAGCAACGGGCGTATGTGGTGAAGTTGCAGTCGGCTCAACTAGGTGTGCAGTGTTCCAGCCATATTTCTTGGCTGCGGCTGCGTTGAGTCCTGAATCGTCTGGTGGACTTGTTAGCATATTGCGGCACCAGTTACAGCCACAAACATCACTCACCAACAAAGTAACAGTCGCTGGCGTTGGTTGCCTTCGCCTCCCGCATCGCTTTATCGTACATCTCAGTCGAAGGTTTGCAAAGAAGTTTCTCTGCACCGTAATCGCAGAAAGTCATGCCACCAAACAAGTCGTCAACACCGAGAAGTCGAGTTACCCGCTTGGCGTGGTTGACATATGCGTTTGTAAATAGCCACAGTCTTGCCTTTTCTGGGTCGATATCCTGCAACAGCTTCCTAAGCTTCGGATCGGGCTTGATGATCTCGTCGAGCGGCAACGCATCATCGACTTTCTCGTTGTATTCTAGAGGATCAACCTTGTGGTGGCGAACAAGACCCTCAATAGCCAGACCGTAGTCCTTGTAGTAGCGTTGGTGTAGAATTGTTGCGTCCTCCCGAGAAAGAGAAAGATGATTTTGGAAGTAATTGTCGATGAGAACGGCCATTTTGTCGTGGATCTGGTAAGATTTTGGGTAAAGACAGTTGTCGATGTCGAAGAAGAACACCTTCCGGTTGTCGGGTTTGACGCCATTAGGCGAAGTGCCGTTGGTGCCGTTGGGCGCCATAGTAGATGAGAATGAGCGGCTATGCAGATATGATGTGGGACGAAAGGAGCGGGATGTATTCGCGACGCTTTTTATAAATGTATTGCTCATGGCCTAGTGACTGGTGACTGCATTCATTCACCGCGTCGGGCCACGGCGAAGAGGCGAAAGTCTGTCCGTGCCCTCCCTTTCCACAACCTTAAAGTTGTCGCCGCGATCCTCCTCCGCCAACTGCACTTTTGCTGCATCACGACTCCATACACGAAACCCACACGCACTTTGCTGGCTGTATTTCACGTGTCGAGTAGCTGTTGCTAATCTCTGCAGTGTAGCGCAAAAGAATATGATGGCTCTCGAAGTACATGCGCATGCGCATGATCTGCATTCGAACCCGCCCACACTTGAAGAGGAAGACGACTTCTACACGAAGGTCTTGGGTCTGCGAGACGCGGTTCTCGCTGGGACACATCCAACGATCACACTGCCTGCGTCGGCGATAGCAGCGCTAAAGTCATCACTCATTACACGAGACTCTCCAGACAATGCAAGCCAGCGCGTTCCGTCAAGTGTGCCTGGCGGCGCACTCGCGAATGGCATGTCAACAGGTACTAATGAAGCAGTAAAACCATCTTCAATGTTCCCTGGACTGCCGGGATTGGGCTCCAGCGCGCCGTCGACGGGTCAAGCGACCGCCTTTCACCAACATACCAAACCTACGTCCGCAGGACTCGATCCCATATTCCTGGAAAAGTCAAATAGTCTTGTAAGAGCAGAGGGACAGCTGAAGCGCCAGCGCATTGAGCGAGAATTGCTTGACAACTGGGAAAAGCGGAAGACGTCAAGTCGTGATAAAGAGATGCTCGCCGACACACCATCGAATATCAGCATCGATGCCGCACTTGCAGACGCGCAGCAGCGCGTGAAACCTGTCACTGGTCTGAGATCAGCTCCTCGAGCGGCAAGTATCGCGACTTCGTTTGACGAGAATGACTATTATTCCAGTCAGGTGCAAAGCGAGTGGTCGTCTGATGCTGGCTCTCGTGGAGCCCCAGATCAAGCCGTAGGTGCTGACGTTGAGAACCTTGATCGCTATACTGGTGGTGCTCCGGCATCCTCTTCGAAAGCACGTGGCAAGCAGCCTGTTCAGGCAAATGGTGCTCTTCACTCTCATGCAGAAAATCCTTCCGTTTCTCAAAATCACCCCCAATTCTATACCAATGAGCCCGATGGTGTGAACGAGGCCGATGATGAAGACGAGGAGTACTCCCCACCAGAGCCCGCAGCATTTGACAGCTTTTACGATGCGGACACTACCATGGACATGCAAGACTTGGCCGCAGACGAAGATGATGATTCAGAGTACGAGCCTGGGGATGTTACTCAAGGCAGCGTAGTGGTGACACCCTACCCAAACAATGTGTCCAGTGCACAGCCATCTCCGCAGGTGCCTATTTACCGAAACCATCTCAGTCACATCGCAGCTCCTCAGCCGAACCGTGTTTCACCGTTGGCTGTGCAAAAAGGACCCAGCATTGAGCTTGAATTGGTAAATGGCCGTCCAGAGATAGTCGCGAAACCACAGAAGCGTTATGTTCCGGCACAATCCCGACCTTCGTCTGCTTCTCCTTCTGGTCCCGGCACTGGTGCTAGCGCGCGCAAGAAGAAAAAGAACAACCTCAACAAGAAGAGAAAACGAGAGGTTGAGGCAACGAATCGTTCCGGAAAACGACAAGAGAGACAAAATGGACAATCGCCACCCTCGCCCATGTACCAAGAGCCATACATCAAGCCTGAGCCCGTTTCCCCGCCACCCTTCTCGAACGTACCAGAGGCACAACCCTACCCGCAGAGGTATACAAACCAGGCAGCTCCAATTCAGCTGGATCCAGAACCTCCACGCCACCCTCCCCAGCCGCAATATGTCTACGCTTCCACGCCTCGTTACGATTATGCTCCGCAGATGCCTCCTCCTACCGTCATTCGCGTCAGCTCAGCATCCGGTCACAGGCCGCCTCAAAGGGACACGCAGGATCTTCGCCGCGTTGCCAGTTTACATTACGCACAACGACCAGCCTCGCCGGCTCAACGCGTCTACTCACCGGCTGGACCCTACACACCGACCGAAAGGGCCTATGTAGAGCCTCAGCGCCAAGCATCAGTCGCACCCTACGGTTCGCCTTACAATGCGGCTCCCGTCCCACGTCAGGAACCCGTTCGTCTTCAGGAGTACAGAGAGTCCAGCCCGGCAATGATGGCACCGCCGCCACCACCTCCACGCCGCGTCGTCGTAGATCAGTACGGTAACAGATACTATGCGGAGCAACCTGTCTCGCAATCCCGCGCCTCCATGGCACCTATCGCCAGACACCCGGATCCTGAGCCTGTGTACGAGCGTGCGCCAAGTAGGATGCAAGATCCATATCAACCAGCGGACCACTCGGCACAGTACGAGCCTGCCGAGCCAATCATGGCACCTCCTCCTCCACCTGCTAGGCGAGTGCAAGAACAGCCAGTGGAGTACATCGACTCCAATGGTTATCGTGTACGGGAGTACAGCTCTCGACCAGTCGAGCCCGTCCGTTACTCACACGCCCCGACATCGCCGGTGTATCAACAACAACCCCAGTACGAACCAATGCCACCGCCATCAGCTAGACCGGCACCAAGAGATTTGCACTACGAAATGCCGCCACCGTCGATGCCCCAGCCATTGCACGAGCCAGCACCACAATTTGCTGCTCCTCCAAGAGCATACAGCGTTCGTCCAGAAGGACAAGACGCCCACCCGATCACGTATGCACCAAGACAGGCCAGCGTTGCGCCTGTGCAGTATGTTCGCCACGATGTGGCTCCTCCGGCACGTGCCATGAGCGTGATGCCAGGCCCTGAATACGGCGCACCTGCCTACCAGCAGCGGGCACCAAGCTACGCACCACAACCTGCTGTACGATATGTTGATGAATATGGGAGGGAAGTGGCACCAAGGGAAGTGCGCCAGGCAAGCCATTTCAGGTATTGAAGGGGTATGAGAGAGTAATGCGTGGGAAATTGCAACAATTGTAGTAGTACGTTCGTAACGCATAAGTTCATGTTCGAAGCAGCCATGATCTCACCAAATTTGCATGCTAGTTTCATTGTTCACAGGTTCTTCATTGAGTATGTAGACCATTCAGATTTTCTTCGACATGTCTAGCCATCTCAGGAGATCGTAAGCTAGAGCCATCAGACAGGAGACTCAAGATAGCTTTACCTGCCAGTAGAGATGTCGTCAACCAAGACAGCCTAAAGGAAATCCAATATTTCAACGTTAAGTGCCAATTGCATTGAGCACGAGAGAGGAAATACAGCATCTGCATTCGATATGTTTCCACCGAATTGAGCGACTAGCTTCTCGGGTGTAGATTTGGAAACACAATCATGTCCACTGTTAAGACACTATACCTTGCTTACTACAATAGTGTATGTAGTAAGTTGCATGTAGATAAGCGAGCAGTCTCCTTTCTTAGGGAGGCACAAATACAATGAATTGTATGATCGAGTTGCACGCGCGAAGCCGTTTCAGATGTTAGATTGTAAGCGATGGCCGGGGATCAGATGAGCCCAACGTCAGATGCGGTGGCTTGTACGGCGATCACTTGCAAGGGCCTGGCAAGCCTGGCTGAAGCGTGCCCGTTATCGTTGGCAGTTGCGAGGCTGTATCATCTCTGTCTCGTACGAGGGAACAGCTGGCATTCCCCTTCGAGTATATCGATGACTGGGTGTGATTGGACTGTCTCGCTTGCTAGAGTCTTCCAGGGGCTTCTTCCCGCCTGGGAGCTGCGTGCATGCGTGCAGATGCAGTCAATACTCAACAGTACGCATGGGAGCATATGCATATCTCGTTGGTTTCGACATGCGAAGAGACTCTTGCAAGCAGTAGAAAGCCTGCCCAGACGTGTGTCCAGATAACCGAATGACGGACGGCACCCAGTGCGCAGCCCTGCGACGACTTAGATTAGCATGTGTATTTTGGTCGCCTCAATTAATGTCTGTGATTCTTAGCAGCGAGGAGGAGAGATCAGAGCGGACTGTGCTGCCCGCGGCCGTTGCTTGCCCCGTTCCTTCCGCCTCTCGTTGGCTAGGTCCGTCTAGACTTCACGTGACGAGCAATACCCGGATTTCACCTGCAACTCTGTCGCTGCTCGAAAGCACACGAGCTGGGTGCTCTTCCAGTCTTCTCCACCTCCAAACGACTCCTCCATACCACGAACCCCACCCATCTCGCATGCCTGCTGCCTGCTATTGACGACGAGCAGCGCCGTCCGTCATCTCGCTCGCGCATAGGCCTGGGGCTTTCATTCGCGTCGCTCTTTTACCACCATCCTCCCTTCGCTTTCCGCTTCCACCGAGTCCACGCGTGCCCTTTGCTTGCACGCCTGGTCTTGCATGCCGACACCCCGACCCGACATGCACAAGATCTCAAACTTCACCGGCCAGGCTCGCCATGGCTGGGAGAAGATGACGCCCTCGATGGGCTTCGGCATGTCGCGGCCACATCAACAAGACATGTCTTCTGTCACGCCGCCGCCGCTCAAACGACCCATGCCCGGCAACTCCATGCCTGGAGTGGCTATGAGCCCGAATCCGACCATGCCCGGCGGCCACCTGGTCAACATCTCATTTAACGTGCCCTTCAACTCGAATCTCCCCGGCCCGGACAAAGAAGATGTGCTCTACAGCAGCTTGGGTGCTTTCCAGAAATGGACACACCCTGATGGTGCCGCTGACGACGTACCCGTACACGCTCTTCCTGTGCACACGCGCAATGTCGAGAACTTGAGAAGCTTGTGCAAGCAAGTGAGTGATGGCAGTGGTGATAGGCTGCACGCGACTGTGACTTCATCGAAGCCTAAGCCTGTACCTGGTATGCAGCGTGGCCCTCTCACAGCTCTGGTGACAAACGTCTGTGTCTCTGGAGACTCCGAGATTGTGCACAAGATGCGTCAGAAGCTGTTGAACGAGACGCCCATCACTCTGGTACGTGGATATTAGTGGCATCATTTCGAAGGACTCCATGCTGACATATCATAGCAATGTGCCACAATCGACATCGACCGCGAGATTATATTTCCGAAAGGCCAGGACGCGGCAAGAGCAGACATTTTGAACCACATGGACGAGATCGCGGACAAGACGAAAGCAGATGTCTTTCTTCTCGAGGCGAAAGCCCGGCGGAAGGACTCGGAATCGGCCAGCACCAACGGCAACTTCGAGACAAGCATGGACAACCGTCTACGGATCCAAGTCTATGGCGATATGGAAAGCTGCGAGAATGCAAAGACGAGACTGTTGATCATGATCGATCAGATTCTCCAGCGTCAGGTTGACACCATCCGTCTCGAGTTGTCGCTGCACAGTCTGATTTCTGGCCGTCACCGCCGCAACATCAAGATGATCGAGTCCGCCACCGGAACTGCGATCTACTTCCCGCCCATGTTCCCATCGGTGTTTGGATACTCGGCACCTGGCTCTGTTCCTCTGCGCGGAAGAGACGAGATCATCATTACTGGAGATACAATGGATAATATCCTGCAAGCAAAGAAGAGACTCCATGATCTGGTCATGACAACCAAGACTTTCGTCAAGGATGTGCACGTCACTACCTGCAAGGTCGACTACATCCTGCTGGAACGTCTGGACAAAATCCGCAAGATCATTGAGGCCAACGGCTCGTATGTGCTTCTCCCTCCTCTCGGAAACACAAGCGGTGTGCTCCGCGTGCAGGCAACGGATATTCTGAACGTTGAGAGGACTGTTCGTGAGATCATGAGCCTTGCTGGTCAGTTCTACAGTGCTTCGTGGTGGGTCACCACTCCCGACTCCCACCAAAGACAACCGACTCCTTCGGACATCAGGGCCATGCTCCCCGATATTTGCATCAACTCTGGTGCTGAGATCACGTTCGAGAAGCTCAACTTCCACATCAACGGCAGCGACGATTCGGTCAAGGCTGCGATGTCTATCATCAACAGCCTTCCTTTCTTGCAGCGCGCCCAGTGCACGCTGCGTGTCAAGGTGGAGCTCGCGAACGAGCACAAGGAGTTTGTCAGCGGCAAGAAGAACGGCAAAATCAACAAGATCATGAGTCAGAGCAACGTGCAAATTGTCTTTGATGGCTTCAATGAGTACAACTTCTACATTGACGTACGCGGTGCGCAGTACGAGGCTACAAAGAGTGGGCTAGATCTTGTGGAGCTTGAGATGCCAGCTTCCATCTCATTCCACGTGCCGGACCAGTACCACAAGCGCATCATTGGCATTGGAGGTCAGCACATCCAGCGCATCATGAAGAAGTACTCTGTTTTCGTGAAGTTCTCCAACGCCATGGACCGTGGTGGCATTGGCAAGGACGATGATGACATCAAGGTCGACAACGTCATCTGCCGCACTCCTGCGCGCAACGCCGACAATTTGGAGCTTGTCAAGCAGGAGATCATGGACATGGTCGAGAAGGTTGACGCCGAGTTCGTGTCCGAGCCGGTGCCTGTTGACCGTCTCTACCACCGTGAGCTCATCACTCGTATGCCGGAGATCGAGTCTCTTGAGAAGAAGTGGAACTGCAAGATCACTTTCCCGGGTACTGAGCAGGCCAGCGATATCATCACCATCTCTGGTCCTGAGTATCAGGTTCCTCAGGCCCTGGACGAGTTCTTGGGCATGGTACCAGAAACCCATGAACTCGAGTTCCAGACTTCTGAAGAGCTCAGCATGTTCGTCAGGTCTCACGAGTTCCTTCTTGAGACTGCTCAGAAACTCAGAGACCAGTATGAGGTCGATGTCTCTCTTGGCGAACCCAAGTCGGGGATGCATGGCGACAAGGAGATCGTTGTCGAGAAGCTGTTGCTGAGCTACACTCGTAACAACGCTGGCGGTCTCAAGGACGCCATCGATTTCCTTCTTCTGCCCTTCATCTCTCGTGGTCTTGAGGCCAGCGAGATCAAGGGCGCCATTCCCCGCCCGAAGTCCGACTCTTTCGAGGACAACATGCCTTTCTTCGAATCGAAGTTGCTTCAGCGTGCTGAGGCACCGCTCTCGACCGAGTCGCCAACCCGCGCCACCTTCGCTGAAGATGGCCAGCAGCGATCTTTCTTCGACAAGCTGCGCAAGCCTGGCAGCATGAGCAGCTTCAGCTCGTTCCTGGATCGCCGCCGCAACGGCTCCAACTCTCCTGGCTCCTTATTCAAGCATGCCTCGTCTAACGCCTCCAAAGCGTCTCTCGTCTCCATGGAATCTCGTGATTCTGGCTACCGCAACCCATGGAACGACTCTGGCATCGACCTCGAGCACGACACCGCCGGCCCCGGTGCGCAAGGTCTTGCAGCCACCTCCGCTGGACATGCTCACTCCGCCTCTCATGGTATGCCCGCCACAACCTGGGGTGCTCTGGGCGCCCCTCAGACTTCCAATGGAGTCGCCTCTACCTCCCGCCCCAACACCTCCTCCAACTCCCTCTCCGGTGCCTTCGAAACCAAATTCCCCTTCGGCACCAACGGCAACGCCTCGACCTCTTCCCTTTCCACCCCGCTCATCCCGGGCCTGGGAATGGTCAACGGCCACGGCCAACACACGACCAGCGTCTCGTCGCTCTCTGGCGACATCACCCCTCGCTACGACGCGCGCAATGGCTCTGTGTCCCGCCCCGCGTCTCGCGCGGCGCACACCGCTACGAATACTTCTGATGCGAATGCTAGTTCAGGATACCCGGCCCCGATTGGGTCTCAGCGTTAAAGATATCCGGCCCCAGATTGCTGTTTGGGGCCCTGTTTTGTTTTTCTGCTTTTATTATTTGCTGCGTTTATTGATTTGCTTTTTTTTACAAAAGGGATGGGGATGGAGACGGAGTTGCGTTTTCTGCTATCTTGCCATCTCCCACTACGGTTCTTGCTCTGCCTTCTGCTTTTTTATGGATCGGAAAAGACAATACCCAACATGCTATTTGTTTTTCTTGCTGCGAACTTTTTTACTCGAAAGCGGATTTTGTCGGCGGGCTTTGCCTGTGCGAAGAGGAGGGAAGGTGGAAACAAGAAGGAGAAGGAGACGAAAGCAAAAGTTGCCCTTTTTCGAGTATCTGAGTGGATTCGATAGGGCTTTTGTCCAATTTGTTCCAGGCTCTTTTGGGACTACTTGGTGGAAGGGAATTCTTTTTCTCTTTTCCTCCTTTTGCGTTGCGCGATGAATAAGGATATACCCGCTGATTTAAATTGTGTCTTTCTGCGTCTCTTCTTCCATCTTCTCGGGTTACCACATCACAGTCTCTACTGTTCATCAATTGTGATCATCACTTGCCTGTGTTGACCTCTGACCGCTGTTGTATCATGTCGTTTCTGTTCTTTTTGTGTCGTGATCACCAATCAGTAAGATCTTTGGCAAAAACTTGAAATATAGACCCGCTCTCTCGCATGCGTGAGCCAGGACTGTTCATGAATTAGCTAACTGACTAGACACGCTCTATTCAGATCGAAGGCCAGCATAACCAGGTTCAATAATGGCACAAAATCAAGGTGATACAGCGACTAGTAAACGCAGGAGAATTCGTGGTCATGTGCTGGCGCGTGGATCGTCTCAAAAGAACATGTTTATCGCTTAGGCACTGCCCAATATACGATTCGATTTGCATAGACTTATCTAATCTAGAAAGTATCGTCCTCGTCCCACGCCTTCCTGACCACGCTCGGACTCGGCTCTTCCCAATGCTCGCCATCGCCTTCGATTTCGTCCGTAGCATCTGCACCAGCGGTCATGAGCAGATCCTCGACGATCTTGCGACTCGCTTCGCGTGCGGGAGTCTGCAGCAGTCGGCTCTGCGGGACGTGGAACTGCATTGTCTTGGGCGGCGAAAAAGCAAGAGAGTCGTCTTCGTCGGACGAGTCGGCGGCGAAAAGGCGCGAGGTGCGGTTGGCTGCGCTGGGCGGGCTGGAGAGTGGGCGGCCTGTGCTTGTGATGCGTGTTGCGGCGTGGGAATTGGGTTTGGCGGGTGTGAGGACTGAGATGCCTGGGGTGAGGGGTTGGGGAGAGTAGTGGTAGGGTTCTTTTGGTTGTTGGGTGCGTGTTTTGGCTGGGGAGAAGAGGTCGCTGCGTAGTTGCGGTGCGGAGATCTCGGGAGAAGAACCGGGAGAGTCGTCCCAGGGTTGTCGTTGGGTGCGGGTTGCGGTGCCTGGAGTGGTTGTGGTTGTGGTTGGTCGGGAGTAGGAAGTTGTTGGCTGCTTGCGCTGGCTGTGAGGTGTGGCCTGGATGCGATAGTTCTTGTCAAGGACGTTGCGGTGCAGGACTGTGTCTGGGTTCGGTGTCGGTCCGGCAGCCGACTCGGCCTGGAAAGGCGAAGAGTCGAAGAGATCCTGGGTGTTGGAAGCGAAGGGATTTGGTGTGGAAGGTCCTGCGCTTGACTGAGAGGTCGCAAGAGGATTACGTCCAGTATATTTGCGTGGTGAAGGCGAGCGGAAGGCAGAGCTCGTTGGCTTGCCAGACGAGGATTTGTGCTGGGTCGCGCGAGCCTTGCAATTGGAAGGCGGCAATTTGGGTGTAGAGTGCACGCCTGTGACCTGAGTGGGCGATTCAATAGTGTATGAATCTTCTTCCTCGTCGCTCTGGTTCCCGTGGTATCTTTGTCTTTCGCTCTGCGGTGTCTCAAGCTGTGTTGTCGTCTCTTCTAATCCCGTATTCGTCGCATCCTGATCGTCTAGGGCTGCCTCCTCATACCCAGACAGCGAAACGTTGGCAGAGGCCTCGAAGAATTGCTTCCAGAACTTGGAGCTCTCCCAGACATCGTTGCTGTGCTTGCCGTACTGCTCAACTATGGGCAAAATGCTGCTGGTGACAATGCGGTGGGCTTTGCTGAAGTTGCTGTCGATCTCTTGAAGCGTCAGGGTGATTTGTTGCTCGAGCCTTTCCAGCTCCTCGGTGAGAGTCAGACCCCGTGATGCCATTTGGCGAGACATGGTCGGTGTAGGTGTATTGCACAAATGTTATTTCACTGTTGAACGCGTGCAGTAGTGCACTCTTGGAAGACGCGCTGGTGGCTGCGAACGAGGGGTCACGGTCGGATTTCCGCTGGAGCAATGCCCGATCAATCGATCAATCCATCCAGGGCAAGCTCAAACTCACTCCAGCTTCCAAGCTTTCCTCTGCGTCGGCTCCGACAAACAACTCCTCACTACGCCTCCTCACTTGCAAGTTACCGCCGGCTGGTATGGCGCGTCTGTACCGCTCGGTCCTGCGGGCCAGCAGCCCACGAGGTGCAACACCCAGCGTGAGGGGTATGCCGTCCCATTGATCGCGCGGGAGTTCCTTTTGTATCAAAGGCAATAAGTGTTGGCCATTTCCTCTGTATTGCTACCTCAATCCAACACCCTCAACACCACGTAGCATCGCATATACCGTATTCCACAGCAATGGCATCAGTTCTTCGATCTCTCACTACCAAAGGTCCTCGTCTACTTCCTCGAACAGTTCCTGCCATCTCATCCTTTCAAACTAGAAGCTATGCAGCACCAGCCGAAGGACGGACAGCAATAGTCACAGGCTCCGCTCGCGGCATGTAAGTCGGCTAGCTCTGCGATCATTTTGATCGAACGAGTGCGAGCATCTGATCTGACCTGATCTGACACTTTTTCTCAGCGGCAAATCAATCGCTCTCCGTCTCGCAAACGACGGCTACGATGTCTGCATCAACGACATCTCAGCAAACAAGCAAGGCGCCGAAGAAGTCGCCCACGAAATCACAAAGCTAGGCAGGAAATCGACCGTAGCAATAGGCGATGTCTCCGTAATGAGCGAAGTAGAAAGCGTAGTCCAACAAAGCGTCAACGAACTCGGTCCTCTGAGCATAATGTTCGCCATCCTCCCCAATCGCCACCAGCACAAGAACTAACCCAATCCCCAACAGGGTCGCCAACGCCGGCATCGCCCAAGTAAAAGCCCTCCTCGACCTCACCCCCGCCGACTTCGAGCGCATGTTCCGCATTAACGTCTTCGGCGTGCACAACTGCCACTCGACCGCCGCAAAGCAGCTCGTCAAGCAAGGCAACTGTACGCAAGACAACCCAGGCAAACTGCTCGCGGCTGCCTCGATCGTAGCCTTCAAACCCTTCCCGCTACTTTCGCACTATTCGGCTTCCAAATACGCCGTGCGCGGCCTCACGTCCAGCTACGCCATGGAATTGGCGGAAGAGCATATCACTGTGAATGCGTACGCGCCGGGGATTGTTGGGACGGTGAGTGAGACATAGTTATGGACATTGAGTGCCAGAAACAAAAGTGGCCTCAAGGATACTGGTCTCTCGTTGATATTGACTAACGCGCGAACGAACAGGCGATGTGGGATCTCATCGACGAAGAGCTCGGCAAGAAAAAGGGCGCGCAGAAAGGCGAGACCATCAAGAAGTACTCTCAAGACCTGATCCTGCTGGGCCGCACGAGCGTGCCGAACGACGTGGCGAGCCTGGTCAGCTTCCTTGGTAGCAAGGATAGCGATTACATGACGGGACAGACGTGAGTTTGCATTTTTTTCTCTCGCCCTTGTGTTTGGTGGTTCTGGAGAAAGAAGCGAGGTAGGAGAATGAACGCTGACTTTGTTTGGACAGGATTTGTGTCGATGGAGGTATCATTGTCTCCTAGACGACATGTGTAGTCGCGCAGGCAGCGAAAGCATAAACTTGGGACCTGCGCTGGAAATGGGGATCACCATACATGCAGCAGCCGTGTGCGTTACATTGCACGCACAACAACACCAGCCAGTACGAACAACGAGTATGTATGTATGTATGTATGTATGTATGTATGTATATCTTATTCCTGCCTCAATTGAGAAACACTTTTCAATCAACGCCGCCAACGCGAGCCAAAACCTCGCACTACAACAAACTACTGCGAAAATGTCGCCACGACCGAACAACAATGTTATGAGAATTAAGAAAAAGGAAGAACATTCAAGAACGAAGAGTGATGAATCTCTGTTTAAGTGTACTAGCGTGTATGTCCATTTCCTCTTGCTCCCAAATTTCCCGCTCCCAAAAATAAGAAAGCCAAGCAAATATGATTCCTTCTCGCCATCCCTTTGCGCTGTCTTGGGTATCATATCATACAAAAAAGCAAGTACGAAAAAAAGGAAATGGGCGCAGAAGAGCCCATGGAAACCGGGTGTAAGAGTCGCGCAAGCTGTAATAAAGCCCGATCGCGAAACGAGAATAGTTGGTGGTGATTAATTATGCTGTTTTGGGAGTAATAGTAGAAACCCGATGATAGGAGATCTGGTGTTGCTGTTGTTGGTCGACCAAAGAAAATGTAGTTGAAAGCGAAAGGTGTGTGTTTCCGTGACGGCATGCTGAGTGGATGCCGATCTCGTGATTATTCATACATTAAGGTGAAGGTGTAGTCGAGAAGTAGTAGTAGCGGGAAATTAGATGCGGGATATTTGTTAGGAGCCCCAAAAGCAGTTGTGAAAGCCGGGTATAGCGCGCCGAAATGCATGCATGTGATGGGAGGGAAAACAATGAACGGTGTCCCTGGAAGTGTGGCTGTGGTGAAAAAATCAAGCGTTCCGTGTGATAGCTATCCAGACGTGATGGTTTGGAGCCATCATCAAGGTAGGTAGCAAGCAGTTGTGTACGATGTGCTGATAGTAGAATGGTGGGGTTGCGCTTTGGCAAAACGCGCAACAAGTCGCAACCCTTGCCGATCTCCGGGTCCGAGGCAAAGGAAAGAAGCGTCGAGCTGCTGTTGGCTGTTCGGGTCTGGTGACACGGCAGCGGTCGATCATACGGAGACAAAGGTGCATATGCCATGGAAGGGGGACGTGCATGTGCCACAGGACCAAGTTCGCGCGAGGTGATGGTGTGCAGCCGACCCGCTGCAGCTGTCGGTCGATGCCGCGTCCAATGAGAGCACGCAACGCTCGACGTTGTCCACACGACGCTCACCAGGACCTTGCGGCTCTGGAGATAGTGTGCACACCAAGATGCTGTGATTGTTTGTTGAAGGGCGAGGCGCAAAGCCACCCCCAGTTAGGCGGGCCCGGGGCGCCACTATGCGCTCGACGTCTGCTGACTGGCTTCATCCTGATCGTACAAGGGGAGGAAGCGGCCTTCGTTCATCGACTGCGCAGAGTGTGCGGATATCGTTGAAATGCGCTGCTGCTGTGGCTGTCCGGCTCCGATGCCGTACTGGTAGTGTGTGGCTTGTGCCGAGCCAGGCAGTCCAGTCGCTGGTGAGGCACTGATATATGTGCCAAAGTCCCATGAGTTGCCACGGCCGGCGCTCGAAGCCGCGCTGAGGTCGGAGGAGCTGTAGTGCGAGGCAGGCTGATAGCCTCCTGCACCAGGGACCGTGAGGCGGAGATCCGGTGGGCCTGCTGACGGGCCGAAGCCTGCTGATCCGCCCGCATAGGCCTGAGTGGTCATCGCTGATGCGTACGCGTGGGATGGCGCGGTGGTGGCCAGTGGGGATACCATCTGGCCAGGGCCGCGCGAATAGCCACCAGCTGATGCCA
>Ga0265797_10006569_pt1 | contig 16326 bp, 19 predicted proteins | sample P2T30metagenome_FD_192433 | JGI IMG/M metagenome (GOLD analysis project Ga0265797, IMG submission 192433) | Plant litter microbial communities from East Loma Ridge, Irvine, California - P2 T30 | ecosystem: Environmental > Terrestrial > Plant litter > Unclassified | place: USA: California... | reverse complement strand
TACATAAAATTCGACGGAAGTCAGACAAGTTATATCGTAAATAACGTGGTGAGATGTCTCGCGAGGTAGAGATGACATAGAGAAGGTCTTATGTGTACTTGTCTTTGCGTTTTGCCGTCAGTTGTTGACTTTGTGGCTGTGAAGATGTATTTACGTGCGTTGTTGCAGCAGGACTTAGCATGAATGGAAATAGCCCATTGTCACAAGTATCGTACGTGCAGACATCAATCCGGGGGTTTCGATGTTGTTCAACAAGCACGGCTGCTTTGCCCATCTGTCGTTGCCAGATGACTTGGCTCAATCTTCAGGCGTCGAGCCGATCGAGAAGCATGATGAGCTAACATTCAGCTTAAGCTGGGTTGCCGAATCGCAGTATTGGGAATGGTTGACCTCGCCGGACATCTGCTTCCTAGAAACAAAGCGGTTAGCAAATACCAGAGCGTCGGGAGTCCCATGACTTCACATTGTTTTTGGTCTTTTCCCATCTATCGTAGTTGGCGGGAGTGTCTCAGGAGTACAAGAAGCGTAGTAGGGTGGCCAGGACGAAGACACTTAGATAAGCGCACCCCGGCTCATCGCTGAAATCGAAGAATCGAGGTCTACTGCAGCTGTTGAGGTCAATCCTGGGAGGCATCTTGTTGCAGGGTGACATGTGAACGTCCTGTCGCAAAGCGTGCCATGCAGCCGCTTCAACAAGGCCACTCGAGTGGGCAAACGTGGAATCGGACCAAGCAAACGGTTGTCGATGCCTTTCGGATAGAGAACTCCGCCGACTTTGTCGTCGAATCCATCGTACATACGCATGCAAACGATAGTCGCCAAACCATTTCCGTCGTAGAATGGCTGTGACCGCGAGAGAGCCCAGTTGATTAATAGCTGGAACTTGCAGCAGCAGAAAGCGCCTCCAGGTCACGGTGGCCAATCATCAGGTTTAGTGTCTGGAAGCGACGGCAAGTGCGGCGTAAAGCATCATGGGAAGGTGAATCGATCGTTTAGGGATTTCTTGATCGAATTGCCATATGCAGCCGGAGGTGTCAAGCTGAGCGAACTAGCTTGGGGAGATGAACTCAATTTGGTAACATTAGTTGCGTAGCCAGGGAGCCAACTTTTGGACAAAGTACTGTAGAAGATTGGCTGTTCGGCGAGGAAGAAGAATGCTTGAATACCTGTCGTGTTAGGGACAGAGTCTTGCGCCCAGTGTTGGAATCTACGATACGATTGTTCGTGTCTGGAAAATCGCGTTCAATACTGCTTTCGACCAAGATGTCGTATCGATCGCCCCCGTGCCTTCGAGACAGCTCTAACAACGGGGAAGCCGGAGTGTCGAGATCTTCGACGCCTACAGACGCATCCGTCTGAGGCCCGGGATCATTATGTAATACACTAACAGATTCGCTAAGTTATAGCGATTAAGGCTCTGCTACCGTGTACTAATCGTGGACGGTGGTTCGGATCGTGGCAGTGATGAGTTGCAGTATAGTTCCAAAGTCTGACTCGTGTCGTCGCTCTGATCATGATGCTCGTCTATCTGTGGCAGTGTGGCTTTGTAACGGGCTAATATGCCGCGGAGTTTAGGTCGGGTCAAACCGAAGGTTGATCCAGGCAGAGAAGAAGGGTATTAGCACAATGAATACGGTTCGTTATAATCACTGACTCTAATACAAGAGTTGATCGTGAGGCTCCTATGAAAGATAGGAAACCAACTATTCTCTATACCTAGGGGACTCGTAATTGCTCAATCCTCGACTGAGAGCGAGCAGACTAGTCTCCATTTGGGACTGAGATGTCGGACCCGCCCTACTCATACACGTGACTTCCTCGCGTGCGAGGAGGGTCAGCTGTCGGTTGTCAACCAACCACCTTGGCTCAGTTGGCGGGAGAATTCCGTGCTCATTACAAGCCGGTTTGGATTGCGACCTTTTGAGTCCTATAGGAAGATTCGAGCCTGCTTCTGGAAAACTATTGATTGTCTTAGGTGTACCGTTGAATGGTTCGTCCTGCGCGACAAAACCTACCATACCACATCCCACGTTTTCCCCCGTCGCGACGTAGAATGTCTTAGTGTCTCTAGTAGGCACCCACACCTGATCGCTTTTATGGTTGAGATGTGTTCTCACTCTCGCACCTTGCGAAGCTGTATCGACATAACGGACTGGTCGGAAGCGGTACATCTCATCGTAGAAGCAAGCTCTGCGGCCTTCTTCGCAACGCGTGCAGATAGTAGATCCGTCTAGTGTAACGCAATTGATACTGATAATATAGTAACGTTAGCGCATGCTTCCGTGAGTATCGAACGGGAGCGACGTACTGTCGGCGGCGACAAGATTGACAAAATCTTGACAAACCCTAGGCATTTTTTGCTCCTCGGATGTTTTGCACAAGTTGGTGGGAGATTTCAGCCCTTGCAAGCCTTCGGGCGTTCACACCTATCAAGTTACATACACAGTTGAGAGTAGGCACATGGACCGAGGACACTTCACTCGAGTAAGCCTCCACAATCAATTTCTGCCTACCTAAAAGTTTGAATCACCCTATTGTTGATTGATCAGGGTCAATCAACTTTGTTCTCATTGGGCCGTAGGTGCCGTGTGGCTTCCAGACGTCCTACCGTTGGTGATTGGGTTTGGTCAGCGCGCTTTAAAGTTTGACCGGTCAATTCGATCAGCTTTGTAGGACTTGGTATATTTGTCCTCCTTGCTCAATATAAGATAAGCGGTAGTATAGCAGACATTGTGATTGTAATACCATCACACTTTCGAAACTTCTACTGTCGTCGAACTGTCATATGCAAGATATGCCCATCACCAAACATCCAGCTGCCATCGCCTTGACCTCTTCTGTCGATCCGTCCAATCCCGTAGCTGTAGCTCATCCCAACCCTGCCTCTTACTCAATTCCTGGCCAAGCACATTGGAAACCTCCCTAGCCATATTGGCGGAACCGCAGACATAGAGGTAGGTGTCCATGTTGATGAGCAGGTCACATATCTCATCGGAATTTTCCCTGACTCGATCTTGAACGTATGCCTTTGAGCCTGTGTCAGGTCGGGAGAAAGCACTTATCAGAGTGAATCGATCCCCAAGGACTTTGGCAGTCTCTCGAATCTCCTCATCATAGATGAAATCATGATGCTCGTTACGGCAGCCGAAGAATAGGACCGTGCGACCAACCTCGCGGCCCATCTTTAGTAGTGCTGCGCGCTCATGCAGGAATGCGCGGAAGGGTGCAACGCCGGTGCCTGCACCAACCATGACGATTGGTCGAGATGCTATCGCTGGTGGCTTGAACTGGGATTTGCGAATGTGGGCGTAGATTTTGCCATTTCGCAGTGAGTCCTGAGGGCCGTCAAGTGCGTAGCTCATGGATTTTGGGTGTGCTGAAGGAGTTTTTTGTAGATGGCCGTGGAGCGCGAGTAGGTAATTGGTCGAAAGCCCAGGGATAGCACTCCCTGACCCTTTGAGCGGGCTATCGGAGATAACTGCAGTGATAGAAGCCTGCCGAGGCTGAACCACGGAAGATGAAGAGATCGAATAGTATCGGGGGCGCAGTGTTGGGATTGCTTCGATGATGAAGGAGAGTGGTACCGACGACCATGCACCAACTGTGTTATCTGCGTACTCCAGAAGACGGCCAAAGTTGACGTACGTCGTTTGAGACAGCTCAGAAAATAGCCTTGCATTTTTGCTAATACCAAGGAGCCTGTCTCTGGCGATCTGGTTGGGAGCGAATTCGGCCAGAGAGGAGACAACATCTCGAGACACAGGCGCGGTGATTTCCAGGTGATGGTTGAACAAAGCAGATATAGTGACTGACGTGGGTACTTTCAGCTTTGTCTCGCCTCCAATGGATTTGATTGTGACAGGCTTTTGCAGCCTTTCAGCATAATCCAGGCCGCGAACCAATTTCGCGACCTCGGCCTCGGGATTGATGGGCCAGACTCCCAGATGATCTCCAGTCTTATATTTGAGGCCAGTGATGGCAGCACTCAAGTCAATTTCCATGTGCAAACAATTTCGACCTTCCGTCGATTTGAAAAGCTCGTGCGACGATTTGACCTGAAGGGCGTGGATAGCAGACAGCGATCTTGCAGCAGCACGGCTAGAGGCCTGCTCAGGTGGTATACCATGACTGATCGTTGCAGCATCGACACTTGCATCTTCGATTACCTCGATCGATGGCTCGTAGAGCGAGTCGTCCTCTTCGAGGCCAAACGTGCTTTTGAGAGTGGCGAGAGCATTGTCTTTCCACTCTAGGAAATGCTCCTCGGTCTCGCCCTTCGCGTCATCTGCGCGGCCTGTCGGAATAAGTGCCTGAGCCCCAAGGTTTTCGATTCTATCGACGACATGGTCAATGACAGCGTTGTAGTGCTTGTAGTTGCTGTTGCCTAGGCCAAATGCCATGTAGCGAAGCAGGCTCAACGGCTTTCCGCGCTCCAACTCAATCCAGCCCCAGAAGTCGTGTACGTTGTCGCTGGGATCGCCTTCGCCAAAAGTCGACATGATGAAGAAGGCGGCCTTCGATTCAGGTATGCGAGCGACAGAATTTGATTCGTAGTCGGACATGTCGGCGACAAGGGCAACCTTGCCAAATCGTTGTTTGATCTCCCTTGCCAGACGGCTAGCGAACCTCTCTGCAGTACCCGATTGAGAGCCCCAAAAGATTACGACGTCCGCACTCTGAATGCAATGCTTAGTAACTGTTAGTGGTCATAAAGTGGATGACTTTACTCACTAGTTGGTGCATCCTTTCTGCAACATCCCTGGATACCGCAACCAAACTGTTGGAGCCCATCTTCTCCTGGGGACGTTCGTACATTTTGTACAAGTATGGGTCTGGCAGATCCCATAATGTTCCTCGCAAAAGGTAGACGGCGCTAAGGATGGCGAGTACTGCCACGGCCACGACATCGTCAGCAGACGCAGCCTGCAGTGACTGTGTGGTCGCGTCTAGGCTCTCCATCTTGAACAGAGGCCAGCTTCGGGACAGGATAGTAGCCATGACGAGGAGTGGTTCAGGAGTGGTTCAGTCCAGACCTCCGCTCCTGAAGGTGGACACCACGAACTTCTTTAATGCATCCTTCAGTAGCATCGCGCCGGAACCTGCGCACTCGTTTAAGTCCAAGTATGGCATCTTGCCTATTTGAGACGATGCGGAGGGTTCGCGATTGTATAGCAAGAAGGTGAAGACGAAAACACAGGTTGCTCTCCGCAACACAAGATCGACGCGCAAGAAGAGGGCTTGGCGCGGCACCTTGCAAAAGAGGAAAGCCTCGGCGCACGGGACAAACAGAAAGAGACAGAGATCCCGCACCAGATGACTTCTCTCGCAGGAAGGTCTATAGCTACAAATTTCTCCACCAAAGTACCTTGAAAGTGCTACATCGCCGTCGGGTTCGATTCACGGCGTTTGCGGCCTCTGGCGCCTAGTTGGTCGTCCCAACCCACGGCTTTGCAGGGCATGAGGGAATCGAGGACGGACGGCTGGACTGGACGTCCGCAAGACATATGAATTACAGTTTTCACTCACGTCACCGGTGATGAGGAGGTGACATTCAGGAACACAAAGTACGCGTTCCATGCGGCATTGATCTTGCACTTTTACCAATATATACCCACTATTGCTTGATCAGAGGCCCTTAGCATACCCCTGATGAACCATTGTCCCCCATGCGAAATGTAGCAGGGCGTTCGGTAACCTCGCGGCGCCGCTCGTGCTCGCATGACTCACGCGTTTGAGGAGCCAACAGTCCCGTTCTTTTACGTGTTAGCACGCACACCCATTTGCTCGAGGCACGTAGCAGTGGTTTGAAACTGCCTGCTTCCGGCTATACCGAGGGTCAGAGCCTATCAAAGCGGTGACATACTCGGGCCAGTCGTGGCTGCTACGCGCTGCGCCCCACAAATGTCTTACGACATACATTTCTGGCTGTCTATGAGGGTATCCTCACGGTGGGCCAACCGTGTTTTGGTGATTAATATCTCCCCATACAAGACATTACTCAAGAAACCCAGTAATTTGAGGAAACCCCATGGCTTTTGGAGATACGATCAGGCTATGCAATCGGCAAAAGGAGAAGAGGACTTGGCCCAAAGCACGAAATTGCTGACCCCACTACCTAGTCACGCTTCCGATAGCCATATCGTGCTACTTTGGACCAGAAGCTTAGGCCCTGGCTCGGCCTCTTTTTTTGAAGTGCGGACAGCACTTAGGGGAGGCATGGGCACAGTTGTATAATCGGCAACGGAGGGAGTTCCGCACACTTCGCGCAGCGCTTTCGATTATTCGTAGATAGCGAACAAGCCATTTGGCGTAGTACAACGATAACTACTGCAATTTCGTCGTCTCTGCTATGTGACGCGTACCCGGGATGCATGTCTCGAAGCACCAAACTCTTGAATTTTCAAGTGTGTAATTCACTAACTGTGTAATGAACGTTGGGATATCAGGATTTAGCTGGCTGCTGTTCCGTCTTAACACACGCGACTGACAGCTGTTGCATAACAATTCATCCCGGCCAAACGAACGATCTTCATCCTCGATGCAAGCATAACCGCCCACCAACCACCTCCTAATGCCCAAACGCCGCCTCAACCCTCTTCCTTTCATGTTTATGCTCTTGCTGCCACCGCTTTGAGTACTGCCTCCCGAAACCATGTTCGAAGACTTCACGAATCGTCTCAAGCGGCATGCCCTTGACATCCGGGTAGAAGAAGACAATGAACAGCCAGCCGACGAAGCAGATTCCGCAGTAGAAGCCGAAGGCTCCGGAAGGGGTGATGCCTTTCATCATGCTGAGGAATGTGCCTATGAGGGAGTTAGTTGGTATGCTGAGTTCAGCAGAAGCGGATGAGACGAATGGGGGGGAGGGTGGGAAGTGATAGACTTACTGCTAATGATGATGTTCGTGCTCCAGCATGTGACTGTGTTCAACATCGTGCTGTGGTTCTGTTAATTTCTTTCTCTTGTTGTTAGATTGAGATTGAAAGATCCATACCCTAAGGCCCTAGCTTCATTAGGGATCAACTCAGTTCCGATCCAAGCAATTGTGGCCACACCTGTAGAGTAGAAGCCAACGTAGCAAATGATGGTCACCAGTACGAGTGTGCCAGGCCAGCCGATCTGTGTGTTTTCGACTTCAAGAGTTGCCAGATCGATAGGAATGTAGCTGAAAGACACAGCTGCAATCAGCATGCATACGGACATGCCTAGGACTGTGACCGTGAGGAGTCTTCTGCGGCCAAATTTGTCGACAAAGACCAGATTGAGGATGGAGAAGACAAAGTTCGTTCCTGAAACTGTTATGGCTACTGCTGTTGCGTTGTTGAAGCCAACAATAGAGAAGAGCGTCGCACTGTAGTACATGAGAGTATTGAAGCCGCCGAGCTGCGATATCGCCATTAGTATGCATGCTGTAAGAACCGCACGTCCAGTCTGGCCATTGGTGAAGATACGAGCCAGTCCCCTGGAAAGACTTTCGTTGGAAAGCGAGTTTTCGGTAGCTTGCTCGCACGAGGATGTGATCAATGCCATCTTCTGTTGGCGTTGGAGTTCGGAAGAAGTAGGATATAAGCGTAGAAGAACTTGATCGGCTTCGGCAGTGCGGCCGTGACAGACCAATTGACGGGGCGATTCAGGGCACCAGAAAAGCATTCCAGCTAGAAGAATCGCTGGAGCAGCTCCGATACCGACTGTAGCGCGCCAGCTCTCGCCGGGAACTGTTGCGAAGCCTGCGCCTAGTGCGCTAGCCACGAGTTGGCCGAATGTGACGGACATGTTGTTAAAAGCGACCATGCGTCCACCTGTCATTCCGAGTTAGCTTACTGAGTTGATCTTATGAGTGCTTAGTAGGTCAAGCTTACGATATTTCGCCGGCGCAAGCTCGCCGATGTACAATGGGACCACCATTGCAGCACTACCCACACCGAGACCAACGATGAAGCGGCCTACAGCAAACTGTGCTACGGAGTATGCGGCGGCCTGCAAGACGGTTCCAACAACGAACACCACACAAGCAGCCCAGATGGGCATCTTTCGTCCGAATCGATCGGCAGTGAGACCAGCTCCGACTGCTCCAATTAAAGCTCCACCGCTGGTCAATGAAGTCACTAGCTCTTGTTCGCTCGTTGATAAGACATGCCCTAGTGATGTGCCGATGGTCACTAGGACCGAGGAGATGTAACCGGTGTCGTAGCCGAAGAGGAATCTGGGACAGTCAGCAAAGTCTTGTAGATTTGTTTGCACCCTCTGGCTGAATTTGTGAAGAGGGACTGCCACTGTGCCGGAAAATCGCTTCTGTCAACTCCAAGCACTTACCCCCCAAGCGAGACAGTCACAGAGATCAGCCAAGCTGCCTTTGAAGCAGCAGCTTCCTCGATGCTAGGGACTTCGTCGACTTTGTCGACTTTGTCAATGGCCCCGAGTTCAGACTCAATGTGCTCGATGTGTCGAGTATCAATCCCAGCTTTCTTCTCGTGGTCGAGCGTCATGATTCGTGAAGATAGAGAGTGTCTATTGAAAGACCCAGTGGTTTTCAAAAGGTGAAAGACGAGTGTAACAACGATGCTAGATGCAAGTCCTGTGTTTGGAAGAAAGTATTGATCTCAATGGAGTGAGAGTGTCCTTAAGTATAAGATCCCGACCATGACGGAAAGTAGGCCACCTCGCAACGGTACCATGCTGACGCTAGTGATTGACGTTCTTCAAATCGGGCAAGGCAGCCTTTCGCCGTTGGAAGGAACAGTTTCTCCCGGGAGGCGCTCTGATATCGAGGAATCGCTCCTCGATCTCGACCCCATGGGGAGGCAAAGACTTTGGAGACTAGTCTGCGGGGTGCATGTAGTCTTCCGGTTGGCAGTCAGCCTCAGAAAGTCGGAATGTTTTACATATTTTGGCCGAATGCGGAAGGTGTTGGCGTGGTGGCTTGGATTCGATCAAGAAAGAATTACCGTGTCCTGGACGAACTGGTGTAGAAGTCTGCCCGACTGCGTACACAGACCCACCGCGTGCTCACATTTCCAATTGCATGCTGGGCGTATTATTTACCCAATTTCTTGACCACATCAATCATAATCACTAAGGAATTGATACTAGATATTTGAGGTGTATAGACGACAGAAAATACAAGTATCACGATACAGATGTATATTCCATCGCTTCCATACCTACGCAAAGCTGGCATTCAAGAAGCGTCCCAACCCCAGCTGATCTTCAAGTTCTCTATCACCGTCCCAGTTCCCCAGGCATGCTTGCGATCGCAGGCCAACAAGATCCCTACCACAGCATCCTGCTCCCTGCGATCTACAAACTTGTCGCCTGCTATCACAATCGCCATCGCTGCGTAGCTGTGCGAAGCATAATGTCAGCGTTGTAGATTGTTGACGATATCGGCAGCATCGAGTTGAAAACAAATGAGTCCACTCACATGAAATTCGGCGGCGAGTTCGGATTACTCAAACAAATCCCGGAAAGGATGCAGACGTACTCTACGATCTCCGCATCAGCAGCTTTCAACGCCGCACTGCGAAGCGGTCCAAGGCGAGGGATCTTGGGGTTGTGCGCAATAAGCAAGATCTTGGCTAGGTAATAGTGCTGCGTGCCGACCACGACATCGTCGGCCACATAGCACATCTCGGGAAAGACGTTCTCCTCTCCCGCAGCCTGCTCGTAAACTGGCGTGTAGGAGGCAGGTTTACTAGCGAACCACCGCGCGGTGCAGTCCGCTAGGAAGCTATACGTGGGTTGAGGGTGATCATGGTCGCCAAAGCAGTAGCGGATGATATCTGCAGCTAGCACCACCATACGACAAGCCCAGACGTCGTCGGACGCCGCTTCGAACGACCGGTCGATATTGCAGTGCTCTAAGGCCGGGATGATGGATCGCTGGTTCACAAAGGCCACGTATATTTCCTGGCGCAGTCCTACCAAGAAGGCCGCCTGCCGTAGGCCACCAGCCATGGTGGCTCGCTCTTGAGCCGTAATGAACGCATGTGCGCCGAACAGATGGCTTTCTTGCTGCGTTGACTGTTGGCCCGACAGAGATACCTCGAGCTCTTCGACATGACGCAAGATGATGGTCGACGCGAGTAAGTTCTCGTCCTGTAGCACCGAGCTGTCGTCGAGCATCGGTATCAGGGTCTGCAAGCAGCCTTGGATATACTTGTTCGATATCAGATGATCGTACTCTTCAATACGGCTCAGGTGTCTCGCAGATAATGCGAAGATGGCATTCAGCAGCGGTGGACAGCTAGCGGCACGTTGAGGTATCACTCGGCGGAAATGCTGCAACGGGTCTGTAAGGTCGAAACTCCGGGCCAGGTGCTCGACAAAGTAGCGAAGCAGTCTGGCCTCTTCCTTGTCTTTTAACGGCCAAGCTGGAGCGTCAAGGTAGATTCTGGAGAAGGAGTTTGAGACGGTAGCAAAAGCCGCGCCGGTGTCGAAAGACATAGGAGGTTGGAGTCCTGCGAAAGCTGGATCCGAGGCTGCATTATGCGGTCCGATCTCGAGGCTTGCATCTATACTTACAGGAGTCCAGCCTGAGTGTGATGAGTTATCACAGAATTTGGTCGGGCTGCGAAGGGGCGTTAGTGGATGGTCACAAATTGGACCCCAATCATTCTGGCTTACAATTGGTTCATCTGGCCGGGACTGTTACTACTCGGCGCAGACCCGTGAAACGAATCCGTGTACGAGACGTGGCCAGAAGTGGTGAGGCGACGCTTTTTCTCTGGAGCTGCATTTTCGTGGAACCTGCTGTTCTCAACTCCGAAGAAATTGCCGGGTGAATTGGAAGAGGCTGAATTGGCTCCATGCGTTTAGGGTTTGGGAAAGGTTGGGGCCGCGGTTCGGCTGTCAGCTGAGCCCTATGTTGGTGGAGCCCGTGCCCGTTTCTACAATGTTTGATTCTGGTGTGGAGTTTGTCGGTCATTGAAAGATGATTTTGGTAACGGGCAGAGGATTCGAATGATTTCAGACCTTTAGACGCTCGTGCAATGGTCGTTTGTGAACAATCGACTAAGTCGATCAAAGATATTTATTATTCTGTAGGTACACCGCTTCGAAGTGAAGAAGTAGGGAAGGGCATACGAATCTCACTCGCTTCCTACAGTCATGTGCATGTCATGACCAGATCGAACTTTTGACAGCCATGATCACCAAACACATCGTTCCATTTAAAGCTTCAAATCGCTAGCATCACCCAAGCTGTCAAACGCTACTTTCAACACCAACTTGCCATCAGCATCTATCGTCTTGCCCGCCATTTCGAAAGCCTTGACAGCCTCTTCCAATCCCTTGAAACGATACGTGACCAGCTTGCTAAAGTCAGGGCCATCTGATAAATCTTGATTTGCTTGTACAATCTCGATATTTTCCGCGTATGTGTTTGCGTATCGGCTCACGCTGAAGACGTCAAGTCCTCGTAGAGCTGCAGCGCCGAGATGAATAGTCTGGATTGGGTGACCCATACCCACGAGCATGAGGCGACCGCTAGGCTTGGTTGACTGTGAATTTCATCAGTATTAGGTGAACCAGTTCATCCCCGTTTGACAACTCACAAAGATCCCAGCTTTCACACAAGACGGTCGAGGGAAATAATCAAAGCAACAATGGCTAGGCGGAGAGGAAAATTAAAAAACAAAACGGGATCTTCGGCAAATGAGTCTGTTGGTCGGCTTTTGAATTGAGGTGGAGAAATAACATCCCTCCACCGGGAAATTGTCTTGCTCTGCTTGCTCTCACCTTGTTTTAATGAATAACTATGGCATGTCATGAGAGTCCGTAGCTAGCAAGAAGCAATCGTTGTATCATATGTCGGGTAAACGTTACACCGTCGACCGTTTCACCTCAGGACTGACTCGCTAGTCGGAAGTCAAGTTCCGGGCACACCACTCGAACAGGTAGGTGAGGCGAGTATTTCCCCGTTGGATCACAGTATTTTCTGGGGTCTTCTCCATGGGGTAGGCGTACAGGACGATCGAGCTCCTATAGACTGACCATCCTCAAACCCTAACAGCGTAGAAAACGCAAGTCGTGGTAGGGGATCCATCGGCGTGCCTTACGCTATTCAACCTGCTCTCACGCCGTTCAACCATTGCCAGCACCGCAATAGAAAAAGGCCAGTCGCTGTCTCCTCCGTCTATTCCTTTTCTCACAATCACCAAAATCACCTTTCATCATCTCCTCAGCATCAGTCAGTCCCGGCGAAACACTTACCCGCAGACACCGCCATTTCAAACAAACCATCGGCTTTTCTAGCCAGCTTGTTGCCGTTGACTCTCTTCATCCATCTCAACCTTTTCCGCATCACAGCAGCAACAATGGTCCACAAACTCCAAGTCGCAGTCTCAGGCCTTGGCCGCATGGGCGCTCGCCACGCCCGCCACTTTCTCGAAAAGACACCACGCGCCGAGCTTGTAGCAGCCTGCGACCCAGACCCGCAAGCACGCTCCTGGGCGGCCGCAAACCTCGCCCCCTACGGCACCAAGATCTACGAAGACTTCGACCAGATGCTCAAGCACCCGGGCCTAGAAGCCGTCTGCGTCGCGGGTATCACAACTGAGCACGCGCCCCAAGCCATCCGTGCCATCGAAGCCGACAAGCACGTGCTATGCGAGAAGCCCCTCAGCGTTGACATCGCGACCTGCGAAGCGGTCGTCGAGGCTGCTAACAAGAAGCCGCACTTGAAGGTTCTCTGCGGTTTCTCACGCCGCTTCGACGCGAGCTACAGAGCGGCTTTCGAACGCTCGGACAATGGCGGTATCGGCCGCCCTACGATCCTGCGTTCGCAGACCTGCGATAAGTTCCGTGACGACGATTACTTCGTGCACTACGCCGCGCACTCAGGCGGCGTTTTCGTCGACGCAACCATCCACGACATCGATTTGGCGCTGTGGTTCTTCGGCGCCGACAGCATTGTTAAATCCGTGAGTGCGGTGGGCGTCAACGCCCGCTACCCCGGGCTCGCTCAGCACCAAGACGTTGACAACGGCGTCGGAGTGGTGGAGTTTTGGGGCGGGCGGGTGGCGTACTTTTATGCTTCGCGGATGATGGCGGCCGGCCAGCACGACGTGACCGAGATCATTGGCACGCACGGTAAGTTGACGGTCAACCAGAACGCGGCCAACGATCTGGTCGAGCACCACGAGCCGAACGGCATTAGGCGCGAGATTGCGCAGACGTACTACGACCGCTTTGGCCCTGCATTTGTGACTGAGAGCAACGAGTTTACTGAGTGTGTGCTTGATGATAAGAAGCTGCCTTTCAAACTTAGCGGTGCTGTTTCTGCTGTCAAGATCGGTGCGGCGCTGCAGGAGGCCTTGAGGACTGGTGTCAAGCTTGAGTTCAACGAGATTGGAGAGAGAATTTCCAAGCCGAAGTTGTAGATGCTGGGCCTGAGAGTTTTTCTTATTTGATAGTTTGTTTGATTGAACGACCGCTCGCACAGCGACAAAATTTTAATGACAAGATTTTGTTCCAAGTTGATGGAAGCATTGACAAAACACAGTATGCTAGAAGCAGCGAAGCAAAAAAACACTTCAACACGCGACGCGCTGCAGTCATCAACATACATCAAATGCATCAAAGGCACTGAAGCCATACAAATTGCACGTTGTCGTCGTATTAATACGCTTCGCGTACATATGTAATATCTCTTGTCGAAGCCTCTTGGACGGCTTGATAAGCCTGCTACTCGACGACACGACGGTGTTTGGATTGCTCAGCCTGTTCTTCACCACAATCATGTCTTCATCGTCTTGCACCTCTCTAGGCTTCTGGAGCTGTTTCTTCTTCCTTCTCGAGTTCTTGCGCACTTCTTGGTTGAAAGCATTCTGTCGTGGGGCGGCCGCTCTGGCAAGCCTTGCAGCAGCCTTACTAGCGATTCTGGCTGCTATGGCTGCCTTTTTCTGTTCTACCTTCTCTTGTCTCGCAACCTTCCTTTCCATCACCGCTTGAGCTTTGAGTCATTTCTCCTATTCTTTCTCTTGCGCTCTAATGGCCTTCTCTTGCTGTTGGACCACCTTTCCATCCTCTCTTGCTTGCTGGGAACTGCTTCACCTTGCGGGGGCTGAAGGAAGTAGCACTCCCTTTGTCCCTCGCCCTGAACTCTTCCAAAAGCTTTTTGCTTCTCGTCTCACGCTTCTGTGTGTCCTGGAGAGCCTCTGCAAGCCGCTTGTTCCCTTCTTTGAGTAACGTAATCTCTGTAGATTGCGAGATAACCTTGTCCCCCAAGTACTCTAGACCTTTCCGCTGTCTCCTGTCCGTCACCTTCATCACTGTTTTGTTCACTATATTGTGGATCTTACGCTAGTCTCTTGGAGTCAGATGAGAGCTTTCCGAGCCACTGCACCGACTACAGGGGGTATGTGGCTCTCCAGTCCCTTCGTTGGTGGGCGTCGTAGCCTCTGCGAACATTCTCATTACCATAGCAGGATCGAAAGGGCACAAGCCGGTCTTGGACCATCCGCTAGTGATATTGGTCTCTGTGAAGGCCTGCTGTTACGCTAGACAGAAGAGACCAGGAAAGTCCCGCTTGGTGAATCCCGTAAGACCTTCGGACAGCCTCAAGTGCTCATCCAGACCTTGGCTGTAAAACGTGGCTAGCGGGGCGAACAGACTGACGTCCAATGGCTGCAACCTGTGCGTCGAGTGAGGAGGATATATAGCGGCCAGTATCTTGTTCGGCTGACACCAGTCGAGGAACTGGATAGTCAGGTAAGACCCGTGATCATCGAGGAAGAGCAGCCTCCACCCCCTTTTCGCTTTGGCCCTTGTCTCGCAGTCGAAGAGACTCACCAGTCAAAACCAAGCTCGTCGTTCGTTCATGCATTAGAAGAAGAAGTGAGGAAGTCAAGGTGTTCTTCTTCGCTGACACCCTCTAGTTAGCCAAGTATCTTAGATGGTATTTGGCTGACCTTCGTAGATCAAGCCTGGTGATAGCGACGTCCCGTCTGCACAGATTGTGGCTACTACAGTCACCCACTTTCTGCTACCATCTTGAGCTGCGCCTAGAAGCTATCCGCTCTCGAACAGAGTCTTCGTGAACACTCTCTTGCTTTTTGTAAGGTAGCAAATCAGAAAACCCTTTCCGTCGATGTTGTACATGTTCTGGGGCTGTATGCCATACTGATCGATCTTACTGCTCACCACATCGAAATACTGCTTGAACGCGCTTACAGACTCTGCCTTGTACCTCGAAACGTCCAAGGTGTTAAGATATTGGTGCAGCTGCAGCAGATAGACCGTTACGCACCCTTGCAACCAACCAATCTCATGCTTGTGAACAGATTGGCAATCCAATCGTGTAGTGCCAGATTGGATTGGATTGGTTGTATGGATTGCTTAGAGGGGTAGGTATGTCGGTGAGGTGGTGGTGGGACAGGTCGTGGTAGGTGTTTTTGAGATAATTCACTTCACTAACTCCCTACCACCAAAACAGGCTCCCTACCACTTATAATAACGTTGTGATATACTAAAAGATGTTGTTGTATTAGCACAAAGCTGTTGTAGTAGCACAGTAATTTGGAGTCGATTTGGTAGTGAAAACCAAAAGAATAGATAATGACTTAGCCAAAAAAACACAAAGATATTACCCCAACCCTGACCCTAAAAGGCCCGGATTGCTGGATTAGGCAGTCCGGCACTCCCGAAAGCGCCGCAAATTGAGACGCGTCGGCCATCCTCGCAATACCAGAAATGCGACATTATCTTCAACAAATTAAGAAGCTACCAACCAACGCCAGCATGGAGTCAAGCGATATCATAACCTCTTCGTTGACCTCTGAACCAGATGATCTGACATTCATTCATGCCCAATCCGGCCTACCTACCACGCATGAGACGCGCAGAACACCGGATGGATTCCTGATTGAGCCGTCAAGGCTTCCTAACTGCGTGCCATTACCAGCCTCCAAAAAGTCACTTGGATCTTGGGTATGGCAGCATGGCCATGCAATAGGAGTCCTTGATAAGTACCAGGTTGTCCACCGGCATTGGCTCTGTAATACCTGCTACTCTGATTCCACCAAACATCCACTACCAACCTACCTTCTCCCTGCTATGAAGAACACTACCAAAGCCATGGACCACCTACAGAGGCATGGGTACGACCGCGCAGGCAACAAGCACAACATCAGTAATAAGAAGCGTAAGCACCTAGATCTCAGTGCCTGGGATCGCCAGTAGAAGGCTCAGAACATGACATTCGACAAGATTGGGTGGAAGCAACGTTACGTCGAATGGGTGGTATGCAGTGGCATATCACTCCGCGAGGCGTCATCTACTAGTCTCAAAAATCTGCTTACCTGGCAGCATCCACGGATCGAAGAGGCT
>Ga0265797_10006568_pt1 | contig 16329 bp, 15 predicted proteins | sample P2T30metagenome_FD_192433 | JGI IMG/M metagenome (GOLD analysis project Ga0265797, IMG submission 192433) | Plant litter microbial communities from East Loma Ridge, Irvine, California - P2 T30 | ecosystem: Environmental > Terrestrial > Plant litter > Unclassified | place: USA: California... | reverse complement strand
AGAGGCATCCGTTTGTGACCCAAGCGTGGCCTGCAGTCGGCTGACTGTTCGTACTCTGAATCCGCGAACAGCTCGATTCTGTTGCTGTTGCTGCAATCCGGAGCATGCAATGCTACAGTTCCAACTGCAATCCATTTCCACATATTTGCATACGACATCGACATTGTATCTGTGGTTTCCTCAGCCACTCGACACTGCTCACGACGATACCTCGAAGCTGTCACATTATCTCGATGGTAAGTGTGGTCGAGATACCACCTGGAACATACGTGTGCCGCAGCTGCACCTGTGCCGCTGCCAGGTATGCCGACCTCATAAAATCATGACGATTGCCACTGAGAATTGAGTCTTCGCGCAGAATTCCGTTCGCTGATACAAACTACAACCTCCTCTCAGCATTCGTGGAGAATCCGTTTCACATTTCCTTGGTATCATCATAGCTAGCATTATTGTATCGTTGAAATCCTCTTTGCATACATCTTCCCCCCTCCCTCACCCTTCGGACCACGTGCACCCGAAATTCTTCGTGCAGTGCTCCTGCAGCTCGAAGTAGTCGATGTTACCACGCGAGCCGAGATTGTAGGCTGCGATGCCGTTTTTCCAGAGGATGATGTATTGCTCGTCGTCTTCGGGGTTCATCGCTATCGTCTGTGCGAGCATCATCGGTTAGCTTCGTGTATGACAGGCAGAACTATGCGGTAACAAACCTGGATCCTTGTCTCGCCATTGATACCATTCTTGATCCTCTCAGCCAGCGTAGAGTAGTGGTTCTTCAAATTCCAAGACCGATCGCCATTAGTTTTGACCGCAACCCAAGCGCCGTCTTTACCGAACCAGAAGCTTTGCACCGACGACATGTCTTTCAGATGGGCTTCGGCGTCGTCTGGGATGCTGTAGGAAGCTCCCCAGGCGGTGCGGATGAAGTACATTGAGTTATGGCCCAGAGAGACACATGTGGGACAGCCGAACTGCTCATAGGTGGTAAGGTAGGCCTCCGCCGAAGGGTATTGCGTGCTGAAGTTGTCGCTCCTCAACGTCCAGCATTGCATGAGAGCATCGTGGTAGTGCACGTAGAATGAGCCGTTCTCGCCCAGTGCGGCGTAACGATTGCCGTTGTTCAGTGCGGTTCGCTCTGCGGGCATGTCTGCTGGTAGGTTGCCGCTCATGTCGGTCATATAGGCGATCAGGAAGTAGCTGTCTGCCCACAGCGAAATGCTGGCGGACCATAGCAGCAGGCTGTTGATACCAGGAGGGGAGCGAACTCGGAGCTTGTTCGCGCTCACGTTCTTCGCCTTTGGTACTGCTACCGGTACTGGTTGTGGCGGTGGCGTTGGTGCAGCTTCATGCTCCCATTCCACATAGTTAGACGGGAAAATCCCAGTCAAACCCGAGAGTTCGCCCGTCCACCACTCATCGGAGCGTTCCGAGTACTTCGTCACAAGAATCCGATCGCCTTCGACAAACTGAAGATCTCCGTCAATCTCGCCGTCGAAATCGTGTAGGGCTATAGCGTATTTCTCCAGTAGGACTGCTTGCGGAAGCTGCAAAGCGTCGACTTTGGCCTGGAGCTCGGCCATTTCCTGCTTGTGTTTCGCTGCGGCGTCGTCTTTGGCTTTGATCTGGTCTTCGAGGATTTTTTGCCTTCGTTCCTGCTCTCGTCTTGTGGATTCCATCATCTCTCGGGCTTCTGCGTTCACCCTTTCTGCTTCTTCGAGTGCTTTCTTCAGCTTTGTGAAGCGCTCTTCTTGGAGGCGTTCCAAGCTGACTTGGAGAGCTGAATGTTCGGTGTCGAGTTTGCGGACTCTGGCGTTCATCTCATCTTGATGCTGCCTCAGTATTTCAGCAGTCTCTCGATCCCGAGATGCCAGCGCCTCTTTCAGGTCAGCCTGAGATTCCGAGATTTGTTTGGCGAAGCGTTCTCTTTCTTTGGAGATGGCATCGTCTATTGCTTGCCCAGCACCAGTGGCAGCAAGATCCTTGCCTTCGTCAACCATCTGAGCCTGGATATCAAGAACGATCTTCGGTCTCGACGTATTGCCGCCGACCAAGCTATCGATCAATTTAAGAGCAGATTCTCGAGTGTTGTAGTGTCGATGGACCTGACTGCCGCGCTCGACCATGTAGCCCCAGAAGTTCTTCGTCTCTTTCAGCTGTCTCTCCCTTTCGATGCCATCTTCCTCCAACACACGCTCCCACTGGCAGGTCGCCATAACCACATTGCTCAGGTTCTGGTCTCCACAGAGCCGTTTGAACATGTGCAGATTGCGCATTCCAGAGCCTTGCATGCGTGGATCAGTGATACGGTGGAGGTAGATGATGCCGTGGAGTTTGATGGAATTGGAATACGATGCTGTGAGCCATGAGGCGATTTCGCGGAGCACTTCTGTATCTGATCGATCTGTGTCGTCGAAGCCGGGCGTGTCTACGAGGTAGATATTGAAGTCTCTGGATCGGCATAGATAGACGCCGACTTCTTGCGTGCAGGCTTGCAGGTTGTGGCCGATGGCCACTTGTTTCTCGGAGCATTTGCTGATGAACGTGGACTGATGTACAGTTAGCGAGGATGGGAAAAGAAAGAGAAAGAGAACCCTCCTTCCCAGCACCAGTTACACCTAGTATCGCTATGAAAACGTCGCCAATTGCTGGTTCGTAGCCATCTCGGAAGGCTCTTTGGTCTACGTTCATCGTCGCTCCTTCGGATTGAGATTGACTCTGATCGGGAGGGGTTTTGGACCCCATCACATCGGTGTTCACCAGCTGATCTTTGAGACGTGTGAAGCTGTACTGGACCATAGAGCCACTTTCAATATCATGCTGCCAAAGCTTGAGCGCGGAGAACGGGGGATGTCATGAAGGCTTATCATCACCATATTCTTGGTACAGCAGTGGTCCATGCCAGGGCTTGCATGCTTGTAACGCGTGAGACACATGGCGACAGCCACTATCATCTGCCCTGCATAAACACATCGATGCTCACCGGTGAGTCCGTGAGGATTTCAGGAAACTGCACTTACCACCAGATCGTCAGGTCATGCGTTTCGGGGATGTTACAGGGGAAAGAACGCGTTCATTGGCAGGTTCCTGATTCTGGCATCACCCGACATTGAAGGCGTCCGTATGCGGTCATGCAGCTAACTACATATCGAACAAAGACCTCCTAGCGCCAACGATTGAGGTCGAGCAATGCGTTGTCGTCCATAGGGCAGCAGGGTGAAGCGAGAGAGCTCCGCCACCGGCCCGATTGGGCCTCAATTGCCGAGCCGAGAAACGGAGGGCTGGACGGTGGCTTTCCTTCTGTGACACCCGACTGCATCTCTCCGCTCTGCCCATGCTCGTGCCATCGCCGTCGTAATCGGTACAGTTGCATGACACCGTGGAGACTACGACCAAACGCGATGCTTTTTTCAGCTTCAAGCGTGCTCGTACCTGCATCATGAACACTGGTAGATGCGTAGTTGACCATGGAGATCGACTTTAACGAGACGAGATCTACCGTACAGTAGTTGCCGCTGAGCATCATGCTCAGCCGCACCAGACTATCACGTTCGCGTGTCGGAGGATAGACATGCGGCCTTTTGGTGCCTGCATGCAAGCGGATCATGCCATACTCTGACCACACCCACGCCCTGATGCATGATTTCGATAGCCAGAAGCCGACGGTGGCACTGCTTGCATGACTGCCATACCATTATCGGGCTAGGCGGACTTACCTACCCCTGCGGATCGCCCGAAACGACTCCAGTAGCTCGCGGCTGTACAGAGGCTGAGGCTCCGCCAGGAGACCATGCGACCATGATGTTGTACAGGTCGCTGATGCTCTCAAAACCTTGATCATACGAAGGGTATTTTGTTCATGAGAACAAGCTCGATTCTTATCTTCTTTAGGACCTTCGTCACATCTCGCACACAGACAACTCCTACTACTCAAATTCTCCTTTCGAGCCTTCGTCAACGATCTTATCGGAAATACCATACGTTCACGATGACAGACGCTGGTATCGCCCAGATCAACAAGTTGAGCAAAGATGACATTGTCATCGCACTCATGGGTATCACAGGCAGTGGGTACGTGCAAAGAATTGGTCTCATTCATCGTAGGGCATCTCGCTGACATGAATCGCTTCGTTTAGGAAAAGCACACTTATAAGCTTGCTTTCCGACGACTACGTCCAAATCGGCCATGAACTCACTTCATGTAAGGCAATTGGCAGTTCCAGTATTCGGCGACATTGCTAACCGTGATTCAAGGTACTGAGGACATCCAAGTCCATTCGTTCATTTACAAGAACACCCGGCGTGTTTATCTCATCGACACACCTGGCTTCGATGACACAAACAGAACTGGTAAGCAGCGTAGAGTTCTAGAATGTCATTTGATCGTTACTAACGGACAACAATAGATACCGACGTCCTCAAACAACTTGCGTTCTGGCTCGGCGAAGCATACAAGACAACCGTCCAACTTAGCGGCATCATATACCTGCACCGCATCACCGATGACCGCATGAGTGGATCCAGTTTGAGAAATCTGACCATGTTCAAGAAGTTGTGCGGAGAGAACGCCTTCCAGCACATCAAACTAGCTACCACCATGTGGAAGAACCTGAACGGACCAAACCTCTCTTACGACACCGGAGTCGCCAGGGAGAAGGAACTACTCGACCGAAAGGAATGGTGGGGTCTCATGTGCGAGCGTGGAAGCTCCGTCGTGCGCCACGATGGCACGAAAGAGTGTGCCATGGAGATGATCGAAGACCTCATCCAGCGCCGTAACCAAGGCGGACCCGTTGTGCTTGACATCCAGAAGGAAATGGTCGACGACAAACTGTCTCTCGAGGACACTGCTGCTGGACAAGCTGTTGATCTCGAACTAAGCATCGCCAAAAAGAAGTTCGAGGAGCAGATTTCGGACTTACAAGAGTCTTACGATGAAGCCCTCAAAGATCGTGACGAGCAACTGGCAGAAATCCTCCGAGAACAACGAGACGATCTTGAAAAGAAACTCCAGAGAGCAGGCGAAGCACAAGAGAACCTGAAGGTCACGTTCGAGAAGCTGTGCGCAGAGAAGACAGAGGAGTATGCCCAGATGGTGCTCGAGATGCAAGAAGAGAAGCGCCAACGTGCCGCTGAATACGCAGCTCGCCAAGTAGAGCTCGACCGTCTGCAAGAAGAGCAAGAGAAAGACGCAGAGCGCCACCGCAAAGAGCGCGAAGTCTATGAGCGGCAACGCGAGGAAGCTGAGCAACGCATGCAGGAACTCATCAAAGCACAGAAAGTCACCGAGGCGGACCGCGCAAGAGAGGACAAGGAGAAACTCGACAGGATGCAGCAGCAGATGGAAGAGAAGTTCGCTTTCGAAAGGCAGCAACAGCAGCAGCATGCGATGGCCATCCAGGAACAGATGCAACAACTGCAGCAAGCCAAGCCCAACAAGAAACAAACCTCATTGATGCCTTTGATCAGCCTATTTGCAGGGGTGGCGACCAGTGGAATTGGCTTGCTGACATTGAATCCTACAGCGGTGTTGAGTGGCATAGGCACGGCTCTGGATGGACTCGCAGGCGCTGGTGCTGATCAATAAGCGACTTCAATGCCTCATCTTCACAACGATCATTGGAAGCATAGATCTTGCTGGTAGTCTCCAGAGGATGGGTGCCGATAGATCTGATATCATGAGTATTCCAAGACGCACTATTGCGGCTCGTCATTTGCGTCTCAATAGCAAACATAGACGCTTGAGCATTCATGACTACTGATCATAGCACATCAGTCCGTGAGACGCAAAGCTATTTGCATTACTATCCCGATGGCACGGGTAAAGTGTTTAGAGACTATGCCTTGTGGTGTTACCATCTGTACTCCACAAAGCCGCTGAGAGGTCAAACCATAAGACTCGTGCGTATGTCCGCGGCCGCTTTGCGTGACTTCCAAGGCCGAAAAGAGCTTCCCGTCGCATGATACATTCGAAAACAGGAATGTTTCACGAGAGGACATTTCGACATAGAAATTATCACAGGCTTTCGTTTAAATATTCCAACAAGCATTCCAAGACATCTTGGAATCTACTTCAGCTGTTATACATCACCCTCCAGCACCGCGCAGAGTTTTATTTATAAGCCCAGCATTTCTTTTAACTCTGGCAGAGGTGTGGTTGACTCGAAAACCGGTTCATCGCTTCCCGTATCCAACAATCGAAGTTTCACCTTCACATCTACTTCCTTGCCAACCAGATATTCCTTTTCGAGGGCTTCACATAGTAAGTCCCAGTCTGAGGAGAAAATGTCATATTCTTCTTCATCCTTGTCAAACTTTGTAGGCGGGAAAGTCATCGTTGCGGTTCTCAATTGAAGCCCCGTCTCATGACAGCGGTACTGTACGCGTAGGGAATCCCGGTATTGTCGGCAATCAAGTATACGAGGGTCGCCAATTCCCACGATGCTCGTCTTTGCCGGGAAAGGCAGCTCAAGGTTGTTTTCAAGGTACTCATTTACCTTGTTGTCCTTCTTTGGCGTGGACCATGAAAGTAAGATCTTCTTCTCGGACAGGTTGCGCGCCTTGAGAGCTTCTGCGACGGTATACTTCGGGGTGACCACGGTCGGTTTAAACTGCATGAAGTCCGGAATGTATGATGTGTCGATGGCATTGAATCGATCCCAATTGTCCTTTTCGTACCGGCCAGCCCATGAGTTGGTCATAATGTGGCACATGTGTCGGAGAAGATTCAACGCACGATTGTACGCCTCGAGGTCTGATTCTTGCGCTTTCTGGCCTGTTGGTGGCTCACACTTCATCTGCGGCAAATTGACGAGTCGACCAGAGATGTCCGGCACAGTGCTGACGTTCGGCTTCAGTTGTAAAAGCTTCTCGGAAACCCAGTTTTGTTCCTCTTTGGTCACTACTCTTGGAGCAGCTTGAGTGTACTCTTCAACCATCAAGATAAGTATCTGGGCAAGATGTCGATCTGTCTGTTCCTTGTCTTCGACTGACAGCTTGCCATAAGTCTCGTCGCGAGGAGTCGACGGCCTGTATTTGTCGACATCGTCCCAGGATGCCGAAAAGGTCTCTCTGATGTTCCCTGCAAGCCAAACGTCGCGGATCTGTTCAAAGGCACGAACAGCTCGCATGCCTTTGCTCCAGTCGGTATCGAAGAGGAGGTAGTATTTGAGGAAAAAAGGCGACAAGAGAAAGGTGCGGAAAGCAGCGACGTCATTGTAGCCAACATATGCAGCGAGTCGTGCTTCGTTTTGATGGCAGGCTTCGAATGTGCTGGGTTTACTCTGATCTCCAGCAACAAAGGGCTTTCCGGTGGGTACCTTTACAATACTGGTTTCGTGTTGTTCGTCCTTTAATGGAGTTGTCAGCATGTGCAGTCCTCGCCGTTATTAGAAAGACGTTTCTGGCACTTACCTCGCCATCTCCGTCGGCGTCCTCAGCGTCAGTGTTTTTCTTTCGCCTCTTAGACTCCAACGAGAGCGTGCATTGTGAGTTGATACTGGCTGCCGGCGTCTCTTCTTGTCCTGACTTGCGTTTCGATCCATTGAGTGGCATCGTGGTGTTGTGTTAGGTGTAAACCAAATTGCAGCGATACAGCAATCACACAGTATGGATTTGTCCGAAGGCTGGATGATGTTCAGAAAAGTACGGTCGAGAGCCGAAGAGGTTGTGGAGGTTGTTGTGTAGGTCTGTCATAGTGCAAACGATAATGCGGAGCTAGCGGAAGTGAAGTAGTTCTCGGAGATACGGTGCGAGGAGCATGATCGAGTTGTGTTATAGCTTTGCATGTGACAGCATTTCAATGGCAGACATACTCACTCCATCATCATAGCTGATGGCGCTCGTAAATTGGCTAGAGAGCTACTCCCGATCGGCATCTCGATGGCAACAACAGATACTTTAATGCCCAGAGCTGATAGTATGAGCACGTTGACTACAAAGACAAAGCGTTAAATCGATCGATGTCTCAATGGCGAGTGCCATCTCTTTTGAAGTCATCGCTGATGGTACTGGCGCATTAGCTGGAGTGATACTATGAGACCTCGATTCATGTCTCGACGGCACACGTTGACTGTGCAGTGTTCGTGCCCGATGATGATACCTCAACCGTACTGAAGCAAGTGAAGAGGTGAAACCAACGGAAGTGAAGTTGTCGCGCGGGCTGGCGTGGTCACATGCGCGCACGCATGCGCACCGAGTGGTTCGTGCCCCACGTGGAAATGTGAGTGAAAAGCTCCCTTCCTCGACTGGACAAGAGTTCCGACACCGCACCCACTCTCAACAAACCAAGACACAGCAACAGAAGATGTCCTCAACCAGCAAAGCTCTCGGCAGAGCTCTCAGCAACCGTTCGAACGTCTCAAAACTCGAAGTCGAACGCAAGTTTGTTCCGAGTCCTCTTCTGAAGCAGTACGCCAGTGAGACCGCGACAGTTTCACGCATCCATGTCACTCCCGCCACGAAACACAACCCAAGCGTAACCCTCACACGCTTCCCACGCAAGCGCATAACCGACAAGTACTTCGACCGCAAAGGGCAACTCGAGCAAAAGGGCATCTGGGTGCGTTGGCGCAAAGAGGAAACCACGACTCATGACGGCTCCAACACTACAACCAGTCAAACCAGCTGGGAAGCCAAAGTCAAGCAAGGCGGTAATTTCCTGGACTCGCAGTTCGTCGAGGCCAAGGGCCGAGACGCGGTGGAGGATCTCATGGCGGAAGCTGGAGTGTGCCGTTCCATCTATGACCTGAGCTTCCTGTTGGGTTTCGTAGCAGACCGCATGGGCTGGACTGTGAACGGCTACCACGGCGAGAAGGCCGTTGACGACACTGCCACTATGAGCCTCATCATCGACACGATGTCAACCGCCCTCGAGGGTCGCAACGGAGAATACTCGACCTTCATGCACCACCAGGTCGGCGAGCTTGAACTCGAGAAGGCCATCACCACGAGCCTTGAGGGCGAAGACGTCCACGCCGCCCACGAACCAGCAATCAATTCGATCCACCGTGCGACCTGCGCCTCCCAGGCCAGAGCAATGCGCGAGCAACTCGCCACCTTCATGTCAGTATACTCAACCCTATTCGAGACCGGGGGTACACCCTTGGGCAAAATTACGGCGTACATGCAGCAAAAGAAAGTCCTCGCAGAACGATCCGAAAAATCCCACGCAGCGAACAGGCTGGCGAACATGTCCGAAGTGCAGTACGAAAGGCTGATGGGAGCATTCAAATCGAAGTGCAAGCGTGAGTGAGGAAGCTCGTGTCAGTGCCGATCAATTGTTTGGGGGGGACCGAGAAGTCATGGAAAGTGTTGGGAAAGCCGTTTGGAGTCTGAGGCTGCTCGAGTTTCTCGTATTCGGCATGGTCCGAATCATTGTTAGTTAGTTGTCCCATCGTAAATTAGCACAGCATGAATGAAATCAATACTATACCCCAAAGAACATCCCAATACTGCCGGTCAGGCGATCTTGAGCGAGTGCCCGTCGAAATGTCTGGACTCTGCACGTGGGCTCCTCTCGCTGGTAACCAAGTCTTCCTTCTCATGTATCCAAATATGATGACAGTATCGCGCGTGGAGCAGGAATGCCTGTATGTCCTTGGTGGTATCTCAATGGTGAACAGGATCAATGATAGACTCCTTGTGGAGTATACTTGCACTCTAGCCACTTGGATGGCCATATATAGTTTTTAGCGTCTCAGCTGCAAATAGGTCTAGACCCACCTCTATAGCCAATGATTCCCTCGCACTCGCTACTGAGATGACCAAATCTGGTTGATGGTATCTCAGTGGTGACGCGAATTTTTCTGAGCGTGTGCGACACGGTTAAAAGTCTTGTTTCGATGGTAGGCGTAGCCGTGTCAGAAACTATGTCTGTCAATAATGCCCTAGGACGTACCCAGTAGCGATGGAGATCGATGTACGCAATTACAGGCGCAGCGACTGTATGCATAGCTCTCGGTGGGTGCGCGAACAAGTCGTACAACACGTATTCAAAGCAAGCCATTGGCTGCAATTCCAAATTCAATTCCCGGGTATCTTTTTGAACTCCTAAAGCGCCGCAAACCACAGCTTCCCAATATATCGCTTACTCGTCGACTTGCCCACCGGCGTTTTTCAGCACCGTGCGCACGTCGTCGCGCATGTCTGGAATGGCGCTCATCATCTCTCTTCCCAAGATATCCCTGAAGTCTGCAAACGCCTGTGCTCTTCCCTTCTGTAGCTGATTGTACTGCATGACAAGCTCCACAATTTGGCGTTTGTAAACATCCGGGTTGCGCTTGTCCTCGACGTACTGGATCAAGTCTACTGGAACGGTAGTTGGTAGGCGGCGGGATGTCCTCGTGAGCTCCTGCAGGTTGGTGATCAGGGATTTGATCTCGCCCGACAGCTGCAGCTTGCTCTCGTCATTGCCATTGTAGTCGTAGGCTTGAACGAGGATCCAGTAGAGGTTGCCGATGATGTTGCGAAGATGTTCTGTCAGGGCAATCATTAGTGGGGCGCAATCTGAGCTTGGAAAAAATGCTTTCATACTGTCGACATCTACCGTCGTGGCGTTCATCACCGGAGCCGCCATATTTGGTTGCGACGACAAGGTACAGTGCCGTTGGATAAAGATCAAGGGATCTATTCGACAGTGTTGATCTACCACAAGCTTGAGTGAGGCTGATATTAGGGTTCGGGAGGCATCGGCCCTCTTTCGGGATTGCCCCGCGCTCCGTCATTGTTCACAGAATTCACTTGCGACGAGAGCACATGCCTCATATCTGTGTTGCTTTCACACACACGAATCGCTCGCCAATCTACAGCCACACGCAGCTTTACAAATCTTGCTGCAGAAGCCACGGCCTTCACAGCATCTGAAAGCAGGAATACAACACACATAACACGAAACCCGCGCGGGGAACGCACACCTGCCCATCATGGCGACCACCGTGGACAAGGTACGAGACTCGGCAGCACACTGAAGCGCAGAAGCACTGACGGAATGGCGCATAGATCAAGCAAATTGAGGATGAGATGGCCAAGACGCAAAAGAACAAGGCCACATCCTTCCATTTGGGACAACTGAAAGCAAAGCTCTCGAAGCTGAAGAAAGAGTTGCTCACTCCGACCAGCAGTGGCGGAGGAGGAGGTGCAGGTTTCGATGTTGCGCGCACAGGTGTTGCATCTGTGGGATTCATTGGCTTTCCATCAGTGGGAAAATCAACACTCATGTCACGTTTGACTGGACAGCACTCTGAGGCGGCGGCATACGAGTTCACAACCCTTACCACGGTACCCGGTCAGATCATATACAACGGTGCTAAGATTCAGATTCTGGATCTGCCAGGTATCATTCAGGGTGCGAAGGACGGCAAGGGCCGTGGTCGACAAGTCATTGCTGTCGCTAAGACATGTCATCTGATCTTCATTGTCTTGGACGTGAACAAGCCCTTGACCGACAAGTCGGTTATCGAGAACGAACTGGAAGGATTCGGTATCAGGATCAACAAGTCACCTCCCAACATCAAGATCACAAAGAAGGAAAAGGGTGGAATCTCCGTCACAAACACCCAACCCCTCAATCACATCACACCCGAAGAGATCAAGGCTGTGCTGAACGAATACCGCATGGCCAACTGCGACGTTGCAATCCGATGCGATGCTACCGTGGACGACCTTATCGATGTGATTGAAGCGAAGAGCAGATCGTACATTCCCGTTGTGTACGCGCTGAACAAGATTGACGCCATCTCGATCGAGGAGCTTGACTTGCTCTACCGCATTCCCAACGCTTGCCCTATCAGCAGTGAACACGGTTGGAACGTCGACGAACTGATGGAACAAATGTGGGAGAAGCTTAAGTTGGTGCGAGTGTACACCAAGCCCAAGGGCAAGATGCCCGACTACACAGCTCCCGTTGTGTTGAGGAGTACGGCTTCCACAGTCGAAGATTTCTGTAACGCCATTCACAAGACTATTGTGGACGAGTTCAAGCTCGCAATTGTGTACGGCAAGAGTGTGAAGCACCAGCCCCAAAGGGTGGGACTGTCGCACGTACTCGAGGATGAGGATGTTCTTACGATTGTCAAGAGATGAGAAAATGAAAAAGCGAATGCTAGGCAGAGTGCCTCCAGTCTACCACTGCGCAAAATGATACTCCAAGTTCTGACCAACCGATCCCCAAGGAGAAACCGCATCCTCGCGAACTTCTCACGCCATGCTCAACACATGCCAATGCTGTTCCACCGCATTCCTGCAAAACGTCACTTGTATGGCCACACTTAACAATTCAGGTAAAACATCTGCGGATCCGGTTGCCGGCCGGCATCCTTCCCCACTGCCCCTATAGCACACCCCAAATAGGTTCCATGCATCACGACAGGATTGCGGACCTCACGTTCCGCCGTACTAGCGCCATCCTCGCGGCAATTCCAGCGCAACGGCCGTCGGCGCTCCCTCTGCATCTGTATGATCCTAGTCGTCGACAAGTTATATTCTTCTTGCAGATGTCTAGCATTTGCCGAGTGCCCGTGGCATTTCAGGTGCTGCTTCGGAGAGAGCTCCGTTTTTACAGGCGAGGCATGCATAATGATAATGTGATCCTTGATATATCGCAAGATTTTCGCGCCGCGAAGGGGGGAGCCTTGCGGACCTTTTTTCTTTTGTGGTGTTCAGCCCCAAAGATGCGGGCGGGAGATCTGGTCCCGAAGCGTTGGGATTGAGATGGCTGTCCGATTTACTTCGTGTGAGATTTGAGATGCGTATATTCCTTGGTACTGTACCTTGCACATTCTGTGATTCTTTCAGCTCATCACCAGAGACACTCGTGCTCGGTTTAGCATTCCGTGCAGGTTGCCCTTGCAATTGTGTCTTCGCTCGCGCCACTGCGTGGCAGACCGTTTCGCGAGCCTCGCCAATGCCAGGGCTCCTGTCAGGGCTCCTGTCAAATTCGGCGCCGGCGTGTTAGGCGCTATAGCATATGTTGTGCTATACCTCAGGTACACGTGTCGTAGATTGATGTTGGGGCGTTCTCGAAGGACCTTCGCTTGGGGACTGGCCGACGCGCCCCCGGGCCTCCCGAAACAATGGTTGCTGGTGGAGTGGCTCAGGCTGTCGATATGCATGCGCTACCCACATGAAGCCGTTGTTCCTCTTTGGGACGCTGCTGGTGCCAGAAGTGGGCTGTGTACAGGGAAGTGTTCGCAGTAATATGTGCCTAACAACAAAATCTGTCGGTGTGCGCGTGCATGTCGCCTCGAGTCGTGTGCCTGGTTCTAACACATGTCTGTCTAGTCATGATAGGATTGGATTGAGTTGGATTTTCACGGCAATGCCGCTTCCTGGCGGGAGGGCTACTGCTTCCTTTGCATCCGGCGGCAGATCGACCGTTAAGACATGGGCAGGAGAGAAGAGTTCAGGGTCCTAGTAAAGAATCAAAGCCTGGTAGAACTACTGTCAAAGCCAACCTTGACGCGTCCTGTAAGCTATCGCGATGGGTTTGCTGACGTGTTGGCGCCAATGGTTCAAAGCTAGGGAAATAAAGCGAAGTCAAATGATGGCGACGCGCCTAACAACTAGTCGCACTCGGTTGGGTAACAGTAAAGGCCAGAGAGACAATTGACCGTCTAACTCTGAAGTGAGACATGCATGCTAGCCGGGTCGTCAGTATAACGGCATCGTGGCTATGAACGCCTTCCTGTTAGAGCCTTGCGCAGCTCCATGACTCCCAACCGTGCAAGACGCAATAACTTTCGTGGCTGGCTAAACTTACATCCCAGAAAGGGGCGATCCGCGGTTAGAGTTGCTGTTCGCAAGGAAGCAAGTTCTATCCATATGCGGAGACGACTCGGATCCGGTTTATAACGAAGCCGTCCTCAGACAAGGGTGTACTTAACGAAATGCCAAAGCTGTATTCGCAAAGTGGCGCCCTGCATTATGTGCCACGGCGTGTGGCGCGCGATTTGCTCTGATGTGTATGTACCTTATCGTGCGCATCCCCGTAGGCTGTCGTTAGTCGGCATTAGTGAACGAACTTCGGATGATGACTCCGCATACAAGTGGTCCCATTAGACTGTCATTATTAGAGTAGAGATTGCTCGAGCAGACTTTGAACGTTTCTCTACCGATGGCGCAAAACCGACCAGTCGCTCTCGAAAGTTGGACTATCGCGAAGCATGTGACCTTGAGGACGTTTCACAGGGGATCACAAGATTTGGAAATCGACGAGACTGACTTTTCATAAGCTGTACGGGCTCGAATTATCTCCTACTCAGAAGCGCTAAGGTACAATTTCCCTTGAACTAGATGGAGACGGCGGACGATCACCAGCTCAATCTGGCGCTCGCCGCGGTGGAGTTGTGGAGTCTGGAGGAGTCGTGACAGGGAAGTCGCAATTCGGTAGCCGGAAAGGTGGACAGCACAGTGCCAAACTTTCAGCGGAAGAATCTTGTTCGGCTACGCAGGTACAGGCAGACAGGTTCAGAGATAAAGTTACATGGACCCGAGTTGATCGCCTGAAATCGTTCGGAGATTTCCTGTTGTTGCCATCATACCATTGCAATGTACTATCAAAGGTAGATATCGATTGGTAATCGTGCATAATTCCGAGAAGCCGGGCCAGCTCCAGTTTCTTAAATTGCATTATTGCGCTCTACTGAAACTTATTCGTGATCGATCATTGGCCGCAACATCTGATATCCATACCCCTGCCAATCGCAGCCGATTCTGCGTTCATCTCTACAGCTCGCTTGCCATCGCTTGACATATTAGGCCAAGCTAGTCGCTGGGGCGAAATGAACAGGCTCGACAGGTCAATTCGGGCCATCATCCGCAAGGCCCCTAGCTGTTTGCCGTGCTGCCGCAGAAACAAACTCCAATGTCCTGGAACGGTGCTTGCGAGAATGCGAACTGCCGAGATCAACCACCAAGCCCTAGGCGCTCAGTGATAAAGGCGATATGATTATAGCATCCAGCGAGGCATGCTAAACGCAGGTGCTGCCCAATCTGAGTGTGTCGGTCACATCCAGGTACGCATCGTCGTCCACGACGCGATCGCGACGACACAATAGATGTCGCTGCGAATCGATGTCGCCTTCTGGTCACTCGCTGCCAGCAGTGGGCAGTACACGATCGTGTGCCTGGGCTATGAACCACTGCCGCGGTACAATACTGCGCTGCGGGTGAGCCTGCTGCAGCTGCCACAGGACGACTGGCAAAGCGGCGCAGGCGTCAATGGTATCGCAGAGCATGGCCTGCACAGCACGATTGGAGCAGGCTAACGTTGGGCGATGTGGAGGATGATCGGCCAAGGCGAGAGACGGGAGGCTTCCCATTCGCCCACGGCGGGTCTGAGTTGCGGTCGCAGCTCTTGCAGGGGGCTCACGGACGGTTTGCTGCATAGTATAGCGCAAGCAGGCGTTTGGTCGACGAGGCTGCCAACGACATGGCCGTGGGCACTAGCCGGACACTTGGAGGCCAGTGGACAACAGGGCCCTAGCGAGAGGAGGAGCTCATCATCTCATCATCTCATCATCCCTACTCGCATCCGGCCAGCTAGCAGCCTAGCACTGTAGTATCGCTCGAGCCATGCGAGCCATGCCATGCTATGCTATGGCGCTCTCCACGCTGGCACCGCCTGTCACGGCGTGCTTGGGCCTGCGACCGCCAGCTGCTCGTGTCCATCACTCCTCAGCGCCAGCAGTAGACTGCCAGTAGTGCCTCGTAGAACGTGTTAGGAGCGCCCTTTCGTGGGCTCTGGTGCCTCCCCTGGACCCTCTCGTGTCAAGCGTCGTCCCCCCGCCGGTTCGGGGCACCAGGCGCGCCACCGGCGTGCTTTTGCTGCTGACGCCTACACGCCCACTCCTCCGCCCATGCGCTCACTGCAGAGATGTGCGAAAGGCTGCCCTGACCAGGCCCAGCGATCCGTGAACTCACGCCCACCCTGCTGCCTCGCGCCGAACCGCACGCCAGACTGCCCTAGTGCTCCATCGCTCCATCGCTGCACCGTCTCCGTAAGTGGTCTGGCTCGTCCATCTTAAGCACGCCAGCGCCCGCCCCATAAGCACCTCGTCCTGCACCTCACTTTCCCTTCCTGCATATGCACGCAGGACAGGAAGCATGCCTCCCTGTCCCCTCGTCTCCTATTACATTCGCCCGCTGCGTCTGTCATCCTAATCTAGGAACCCTGCAGCCGTCGTTGGCGTTCAAGCCGCTGCCCCAAGGCCCAGACACCGCGGTGCAAGGTTGCACTTACACCTCCCGATCGACCACTTGATCGTTTCCGTTCTCTTGTGTTCCCGCCACCCGGCACTTCCCCTGCGCACACCGACGCAATGGCCGACGACCACCACC
>Ga0265797_10006566_pt1 | contig 16330 bp, 17 predicted proteins | sample P2T30metagenome_FD_192433 | JGI IMG/M metagenome (GOLD analysis project Ga0265797, IMG submission 192433) | Plant litter microbial communities from East Loma Ridge, Irvine, California - P2 T30 | ecosystem: Environmental > Terrestrial > Plant litter > Unclassified | place: USA: California... | reverse complement strand
GCAGCAACAGCCTCGTTGTGCGCAAATCCCAACACCACCAGCTTCTGCACCTCCTCGTCCGGCCACGGCACACTCGGCCGCGGCAACGTCGTAACCATCTGCCGAATCCGATCCGGCGTGACGCCCACCAACGGCTTATCCGTCGCCGGACGCGGCGGATTTTCAACCCTCAGTACACGTCCCAACGCACCCACCCAGCCCGCCTGCACAGTCTCGTTATTGAGCTGCAGACCAGCCACATGTACGATATCCCCTTCGCAATCCCCACTATTGAAGTACTCCCACCCCATGACGCCGCCAAACCCCCCGCCCACGTCTTTATACTTCTCGCGCAGACGCGCACAATTATCAGTAAGCTTAGCAATAGGGATGTGCCCCGCGCCGTTCCCCGGGTTCGTCACGACGCCCATGACGACGCGCGAAGGGCTCCAGCCCGCTGCGATGATGGCGTCGTACCATTGCGTTGTGCCCGCGTCGCCCCAGCCGCAGTAGAATTGCGTGTTGTACCATGCGATTTCGCGGCCATGCGTGCTGCATTCGAGTTCGGGGTAGGAGAAGCCGCTGAGGTGGGGGAGGGTGGGGTAAAGTGGGTTGGGCGCAGGGCCGCTGGCGAGCATGGGGCGGGGTGGGCGGAGGTGTGGGGGGATGTTGGGGTCGGGTATGAGTGCTGTTGCGACGGGTGCGAGGGTTATGAGGAAGGTTGGGCCGAAGTCTGATCTTAGGCGTGCGATGAGGCGTTGGGTTGTGGTGAGGGGTGTTTCTTCTTCGATGTCGAGGTCGAGGCCGTTTAGGGAGCGGTGGGTTATCAGGGCGTGAATGGGGGCGTAGTATGCTTCGAACTTGGGGATGGTTAGAATGGAGTAGGATGGAGAGCATCGGGGACAATGTGTGTCAGATCGTCGACGTACGCTTGCTTCATCTCCACTCAGCTTCTCATACGAGCCTTTACAAGCTCCTCCGAGCATTCCCAGCACCTTTACTCCACTACCCTGCAGCCAGCTCACCTCGCCCCATAGCTGATCATATCTCTTGTCATCGGGTACATGGTCATTTAGTGTGATGTGCCCCGGCTCATCGTTCAAGTGGATCGCAGCTACAATCACATGCGTGGCACCAGTGTTATTTGTTAGTAGTGGCAGTAGCGAGTGGTAGTTGCCCTCAGGATCGTGTATTGTCTGGTGGTACACGATCAGTCGGGGTCCTGTAGATGGAGGTAGCAGTTTTGGAGAAGATGAAGTCATGGTGTTTGTTGATGGCAATCATGGTGCACGCGTGGTTCGTAAGGGGAGCTCGGGATCCCTGCATGAGCCCCTCACTGTAGGGCTGAAGTGGGGGCGTCATTGCATCATTTGTAGACTGCCATACCTAATCCTTTGGATTTCATGCGTTGATTCCACGAGTATTCAATTGGTCGGCGGTAATACTAGATGATTACAAGGAACGTACTGCACCTGCTCAACTAAGCATGTTTCTTGAGTCTGTTGGAACTTTACCTCAACCTCTCCCTTCCTTCACAATGTGTGCCCAAACAATTATTCAGACACGGGCACGACGAAGAAAGTTAGCATAATGTGTCAGTTCAGTGTCTTAATGAATTAACACAAGGGCGTGAGCTGAAATATCGAAGTGTGTGGATAAGTGCTCCCCTGTCTACGAAGCAGTGCATCGCCATCAAGTCTGTTACGCAAACAAACCCTCACTGCCTCAGCCCAACCATGCCCACTACATCATCCGCCATCCTCCCAAATACCACCGCCTGCTCGCACTCAGGATCCGCCACGACAATCGGTTTCCCATCCCCACCCATCGTCCCCACCAACGGCAACTCGCCCAGCATCTTCAATTCGTACTTCTCACACATGCCCCTAACCCCATCCATACTACCGAACACCTCGTGCACACCCCCACAGCCCGGACACTTGAAGCCCGCCATATTGCACACAAGGCCCAGCAACCTAACGTCGACCTTGCGAAACAGCTCCACGCCTTTAGCAGCGTCTTTTAGCGCCAAGTCTTGCGGTGTCGACACTACGATCGCGCCGTCAAGAACGAGCTGCTGCGTGATGGTGAGCTGCACGTCGCCGGTGCCAGGCGGCATATCCAGAACAAGGATATCGAGACCGCCCCAGTCGACTTCATGCAAGAGTTGTTGCAGGGCTTTCATGACCATTAGACCGCGCCATGCTACGGGCGAAGACTCAGGGATTAGGTAGCCCATTGACATTGACTTCAGGCCAAAGTTTGAGAGGGGGAGGAGTTGATTTTCTTGGTCGAGGTTAGGTGGGGTGAAGGGGAGGATTGGGGTTGGGGACGTACTAACGAGGTGTGAGGCGTGGTTCGCCGGAGAGGTTGAGCAGGGTGGGTATGGAGGGGCCGAAGATGTCGGTGTCGAGGATGCCGGCTTTGAGGCCTTTGCGGGCGAAGCTGAGGGCGAGGTTTACTTTTCGGGAGTTTAGCATATATTGCTTACTACATGTTGTTTTTGTGTATTATCACCAGCGATTGTACTCTTCCCTACACCTCCCTTCGCGGAGGACACAGCGATAATCTTCTTCACATCTTTTATGCTTCGTTTCTGGGGTAAGCCTCGCTGCATGCGCGGCATCTGCGGTGGTGCGCCGGAGCGCGGGAGGCCCTGAAAGCACGGTATTAGCCATTGTTTCTCCCTGAAGATTGTGATTATCTACCAAAGGGTTCTCATGCTGCAGGCAGCGTAACGTCGAAAACAATCGTGGCTTCAGCATCGTGTGCTGCTTCGCATCAACGTTGCGGAGTTGGTCGCGGAGGTGACGTCGGCGATTGGAGCGCCGAGCGTGAACATTTTTGTGGGGCGCGGTAAAAGTTCACTCTTCGCACAACCATCAGTCGCAACACTCTCACACAGCCCCATTTGTTCGTGATGAAGAAGTCAAAGATCACGGGTACGTGCTTTCACTCACGCCACATTTATACGCTCTGCTAACACGAGCAGATTTCGACCCTGAGTCCCTGGAGGATCCCGCGCCGAGCTCTTCGAGTGACGAGCAGTCGGACGACGAAGTCTCGGAGATTGAAGACGCGAACGCTGGCCGCGAACACTATGCAACTGTGGGAAAGAGCAGCCTGAGGCAGAAGGCCGATGCTTCGATTGCGCCGCTGTACAAGGGAGAGGCGGTCAGTCGCGATGAGCTGGAGGATAGCGACAGCGACGACCCGTTCGCGAAGGGCTTCGAGGAGGAAGATAGCGAGGAAGACGATGTCGAGGGTGGCATGAATGGGCTCGCGATCAACGGCGAGGAGAGCGAGGACGATGACATGGACAGCGAAGACATGGAAGGGTCGGAGTCAGGGTCAGGGTTGGAGGAGGAAGAAGATGACGCGGACCAGGCCTCTGAGCTGCGCAGTCTGATGAAGGGCACCAAAGCCATCACCTCGACGCTGGCAGCCGGCGCACAGTCGGACATCGCCAAAGGACAGGCCGTCAAGACGCAGCGCAAGACCTTCGATACGCTCCTCAACACGCGCATCCGCCTACAAAAGGCCCTCATCTCCACCAACTCCATGGCCGCAGACTCGCTCAACCCACCTGCAGTCGCAGTCGAAGCCGCCGAGACCGCCGCGCTGAACCTCCTCACCAACCTCACCAACCTGCGCGCCTCCCTCGAAGAAGCCCGCACCGGCACAAAGCGCAAGCGCGCAACCTTCGACGCCTCCACGCCGTCCGCCGAGATATGGTCGTCCATCTCTGCCTCGGAGAAGACGGCCCTGCCACACCGCAAAGCCGTTCTCGAGCGCTGGTCCACCAAGACGCGCGCCACAACCGTCACAAACGCCAAGAACCGCCTCAACGCCTCCGCGACACAGACCCTCACCGAAGTCCTCGACGCCCAGCTAAACTCCTCGCACCTCGTCACGCGCACGCAGATCCCTCGCTCCTGCGCGCCCCTGCAATCTGCCAAATCGACCAAGGGTTCCGAGCCAATACCGGAAATCTACGACGACGCAGATTTCTACGGCCTCATGCTCAAAGAACTCCTCGAGCAACGCAGCGCCAGCGACGGCGCGGCCGAGTTTGTCGTCCAGGCGCCGTGGCAAGTCGCCAGAGAAGCCAAGACAAGAAAGGTTGTGGACACCAAGGCGAGTAAGGGGCGGAGGCTGAGATACACGGTGCAAGAAAAGCTGCAGAATTTCATGGCGCCTGAGGATCGGGGCATGTGGCGGGAGCAGCAGCGGGATGAGCTTTTTGGTGGGCTGTTTGGGCAGAGGAAGGCGTTGGATGAGAGGGAGGACGTGGTTAGTGAGGACGAGGAGATGGGTGGTGCGGATGAGGGGGGTTTGATGCTATTTAGGAGTTGAGGCCATGCTTCACGGGACATGTAGTCTCAGCGCTGTACTTCGTCCGATTGCACTCTGAACCCATCCATCTTCAAGCCAGACCTCCCTCTCTCTACTTATAACTCCCCCCAACCGGCCCCCTCAACCCAAAGCAACTCGCAAAATACGTCACCGTAGCACTCCAATCACTAAACAACCCCTTAACCCCAATCTGATTCGCCAACACATCCAACACTTCATAATACTGCCCATCATAACCCGTCACATTCGCCACGGAACTAAAATAATACTCCCCCCTCGCCTTAACCGTCGCCAGCGGGCCCGAGCGCTCATAAGTCCACGCAATGATATCCATCCCACTAGCCTTGATAGCATGCGCATACGCAGACGGGACGATAGTCCCATTCGGCCCAGGCGCAATGAGCATGGGTATAGACGGGCCGATGATATTCACGCCTGCCGCGTGCGCAACGGACAGATTCTTCATGCCCGCTGCGATATCCGCGGGTGTATCGAATTCTTGGAGGTAAATCGCCTGCGCGCCGAAAGCATGCTCGTTCTGCAACCAATACACCACGTCGTCGAATAGGAAGCTTTGGGCCCACACGCGGCTCGGGTGTATTCCTTTGTTGCGGAATGCGTTGATGAGGTCTTGGGCGTAGTGTTGCTGGGTGTAGTTGTTGAAGGGCATGGGGACTTCGGGTGGGGGTGTCTTGAGCTCGGGGGTGAAGTTGCGGTGGCCGGGGTAGGAGTCTACTAGATCGATGAATTGTGGGAGGGTGAGGAGGGTGCCGCAGGTGGAGTAGAGGTCGGTGCGCCAGGGGGGTGTGCCGGATTGGTAGGCTTGGGCGGTGGTGGCTGAGGCGTTGAAGCCGTCCTGTTTGCCGCAGAGAGAACTGTCTGTGGGGTTGGGGGTGTTAGAGGGATTGGACTGGATGGGGGGCTGGGTTGTATATGAGGACAGGATGGCATACATTCGGCTGTTGTGATGTCGGATGTACAGCAAAAAGCATCTGCGGGTTGGGTGCCGTTTGCTGGCTTGAATGGCCGTGTGCACTTCTTCGCAAGCTCAGGTCGGAGAAGAATATCTGTCGTCGTGTGAAGATCGCAGAGCGAATGTCTGCAAACCAGGCCTCGATCTGCGGTGAAAGACACATCGCACTCGAGAACACCAGCACCCATGCGAGCACCCGCATCTTCAGACTGCACCGTCTCCTCCGGAAACTGAAGTGTGCCGCCCCCCCGATGCCCAATGCTAAAGTCCGTAATGGACACCGGCTTGTTCTCGCATGATTGCAGTTTCCGCTTCAATGGGCCGTCGGTCATGTTGTTGATGATGTAGTACGGACGAGGTCCAAGAGACACAAGGTATGGGGCTTCATGTTGATGGTTCGTTGGGTACGCGACCGCAGCGACCGCAAAGGTCAATGGTAGGATGGATTTCATGGTTTGAAAGCGAACGCTGATTGAGCGAGAGAAGCTGCACCAATCCAGCAGCCTGGAGTCGTTCTCTTATAGCTACCGTCGTCCATGCTCATGGTTCATCCGGAGCTATGGACAGTCCAGCGATTGGTCTCTAGCGACGAGGTGCAGTACAAGTAATGAAATGCTTCGGAACCAAGCATCGCGACCATGTGCTTGGATGAGCAAGCAGAAGCTTGTGCCTATTTAGTGTCTTGGTGTAGAAGGCTTGACGTCGCGTGAATCCATGTGGCTGGGGTTGTTGGAGTGAGCGAATTGGAGACATGTTCTAAATACACGTGGGCGGGCGGGAGGTTGGTGTTGAGGTGTTATCGTGCCGCTAGAGCAGCACGTGGGGCGGAAACCTGGCTGTCTTGGGTGTGGCACGCGAGCTTTACGAATATGACATCAAGACATGACCAGGCGTGTTGCAGTATGAAAACTGACTTGAAAGACAAGCAGGGAGCGCATTAAAAGATGATACCCTTTTGCAGGTGCTCTTTTACGCGATGAGAGACGAAAGCTGAGAGTGACAAGTTCAATTGACGTGAAGAGCGAAATTGGCACGGTGGAATTCCATAAAGAGTGATCCTGGACAGATTCGTAGTACTTCTAAACTTTGTCAACGCAGAACGAGGTTTGTTATGTTGAAGTGCTGAGATGCACGAGTCTTTGAGGAGCTTCTTCGACTCACGGTCCGTGGACACGTGATGTAAGCGGAATCCTGCAGGGGCGCGCTACAAGTACTTTCCGTCACTGGTGTTCCTCAACCATCGCGACACCCTCTTCATCAGATCTAACATCAGCCTCTTCTTTGGCCACCGCCAAGCTGAATGATCGCCTGTATTAACCTTTGCCTAGACATCCTACCTACGAGTGGCCTGTCATCCGGGATGCCACAATAGGAATGTGGGCGCGACTCAGTTGTGTCTTTTGCTCACCGGAGCAGACAGCAATATACAAAGACAGTAAAATCTTTGTAAACAACTATTCCGCAAGAGTCAAGTGATGTTGTAGACGGCGTCAACCGAGGTGCCATCTACCCCCGCAAAACCCCGCGCGGATGCTGCACGACGTTCTCCGTCACTGTTGTAGCTAGCCTTGCGCAGCGCTGTTTGATTCGCCGCAAGTGGTCTTGACAGTAGACGGCGCTGGAGCTGGCGAGGCCTGAAGTCAGTAGTGTCGAGTAAGAATGTACAAGAATTGCACCGAGTGCTGTCATGTCCAGGTTCTACAAAGCCTCTACAGCGTTTCCACTGTTCATTATCATCTCTTGAATTCCTTTTCCTTCTCATCAATAGTCTTTCTAGACGTGGTTAAAGCACCAAAGACAATACCCAGCCGAGGCTTGTATCTGCGGATACCAGAACATCAGCAAACGACAGACATCACACTCTGTCTGGACCAACCCAGTCGTACGAAGCTTTTGAAATCTCCCTTAGTGGGTTTTATACGGCTCCGCCCAGTACTGAGATTTCTTAAGATCAAGTTTAAGCACAGCTGTAAAATATGGCTCCAGATCTGAACTTCCTTGGTAGCGACGGACGCTGGGACTACTCGACTCCTGGGTCCAGTGGCTACAGCGTTCCAGACATTGTATTCGATGTATGTATACACGGCCTGTTCGTGCGACATCGGAGTAACCATTGCAGGACCCATCTTCGAGGAAGCTCAAAATATTGACGATCGGAGCTGGCTTGTCAGGTATCCAGATGGCATACCAACTCCAGAAGAATTGCGAGAACGTGGAGCACGTAATTTACGAGAAGAACGCAGACATTGGAGGCACCTGGTTAGAGAACAGGTATCCAGGTGAGAAGGAATGATAATTTTTGCGACAATGACTAGCGTCTAACAAAACTCAGGAGCGGCTTGCGACATCCCATCTCACGCGTATACACTCAATTTCGCGCTGAATCCAGACTGGCCTCGCTTTTTTTCTTACGCTAATGATATCCAGTAAGCTTGAGTGTTCGAATAATATGCAAGACAACTACTAACTTGTTTTCACAGGAAGTACCTGCTCAAGGTTGTCGAAGTGTTTGACCTTCGAAAGTATATGACCTTCAATACCGAAGTTGTGCGAGCTGAATGGCAAGACGAGGCGGGAAAATGGAAGGTCACACTGCGACAAAAGTCGTCGTCTGCTGAAGAGAAAGAGTTTGTTGAAGAATGCGACCTGTTACTATACGCCTCAGGGATCCTCAACAACTACAAATGGCCAAGTATCAAAGGCATCAACAGCTTCAAGGGCAAGATCGTGCACACAGCGACTTGGCCAAGCGATTACAACAAGGAGGAGTGGGCCAAGGATCGCGTTGCGATCATTGGATCCGGGGCAAGCTCTATACAAACTGTCCCAACGATGCAGCCGCACGCCAAGCACCTCGACATATTCGTCCGCACTGGCGTATGGTTCGTGCAGATTGCCAACAATTTCGGCCAGAACAAAGAGTACTCGCAAGAAGAACGCGACGAGTTTCGAAGCGATCCGAAAAAACTTTTAGCCCATGCCAAGGACATTGAGAATCAGGTCAATGGCCTGTTTACTGCTTTCTACACCAACAGTGAAGATCAGAAAGGCGCGCAAGCATTGTTCCGGGAGCGGATGAAGGAGCATATCAAAGATGAGCGTCTGTTAGAAGGCTTTACGCCTAAGTTCGAAGTCGGGTGTAGGTGTGCTTCAACCTTTTCACGTAACATGAGTTTCTGACAGCTTGTAGGTCGTCGTATCACGCCTGGCGATCCGTACATGGAGGCAATTCAGAAAGACAATGTTGACGTTCACTTCACGGCGGTCGACGAGATCGATGAGACTGGCGTCATTGGCAACGATGGTAAACATCGCGAAGTCGATACCATCGTTTGCGCTACTGGGTTTGACGTCACATACAAGCCTCGTTTCCCGGTCATCGGCAAGAACGGCGTCGATTTGTACGACAAGTGGAAGCAGGAGCCAGAGTCATACCTGGGCCTGGGATGCCCGGACATGCCGAACTGGATTATGTTCATTGGACCGACATGGTACGTCTCTTTACGAAGGTGCTCGCTTTTGGCTAGTCGACTTTCAGGACACACTGAACCCAAAAGTCGGTTACTGAAGAAAACATGAGCACCTGAGCATTTCGTGGCGAATGGCAAGGCTAACTTGGACCTAGGCCTGTCGAAAACGGCTCTGTGACTGGACCACTATTCAAGGTCGCAGAGTATGCCGTGCAAATCGTGAAGAAAATGCAGCGCGACCACATAAAGTCCTGGGTGCCGAGGCAAGACATCACCGATCGCTTCAACGAGCATGCGCAAGAGTGGATCAAGCATACTGTGTGGAAGAGCGACTGCAGATCCTGGTACAAGAACAACGAAACCGGACGTGTGAATGGTGTGTATTACTGTCCTCCGCTGACATCCTAATACTAAAAGTCTGGCAGCTGTCTGGCCCGGCTCCTCGAACCAGTACTCCGAAGTCATCGCAACTCCGCGCTACGAGGATTTTGACATCACATATCTGCACAAGAACCCTTGGGCACATCTCGGTATGGGCCTTGCGAAATGCAACGTTGAGTTCCCGAATTCTGATGTAAGCCCGTACCTGGCGCTTGAGAATATTGACCCGCAGTGGTTGAAAGCCATTGGGTACGAAGGCCCAGCACTTGAGGTGGAAAAGGCTAGGGAAGGGGGAATGAAATGATTCGAAGTGCCTCATCGTATCTTTGAGGAGGCAATACCATGACTCTGAGGTTACATGATTACTGATGAGGTTTTCGGACCACCAGTCATATCCGTATACCTACTGTGTGCGAAGCGCTCCAGAAGTACTTATTCGCAACTATTAGTTCGTTACGTGACACTTTCTAGATGTCAAGATCTCCCACTGGCTTCACTTAGACCTGAACTAAATTGCCAGCTTTTGAGTTTGGACAGCAGTAAGAGCCAATGTGCACCACAAATAATTCACATCTTGAGTCGTTTTGTGATGAGATCTGCGTCCAAGGTTGAGCGTGAGGGCGGAAAGTGGGTCTACGTTTCACTTCCGAACCACAATGTGCTACAGCCACGCCCGCGCCGAGCTTTTTCTCTCACGAAGAGGGCCAGGACATACAAAACCATACGCAACAATGACTGGGTAGTATGAAGCTTCCAATACTGGCGCAGAGTTTACTCAAATCCGCCACTCTGGATGCGCATGCATTCGTTCCATACGGAAACATTTACCGAGGCCACACTTGAAGGAGTCTGCGCATCGCGAAGTGGCGAGTGGACTGGCTAATAACGCACGCACATATCTTATTCAACATGTGATGTATTGTATTCCAAAGCCGCGTAGATTTGAGATGCTCTTTCTCGTATCAAGTAGACACGGCCCGTTTCGCGGATTCGTTTCACTTGTCGCTTCACCACGATCGCACGTTTCACGACGTGCAACACTGGCTTTGGGCAATTCGATACATTAACACGCCTGCCCTTTGCCTTACGATTGAATCCACATCACCATCTTACCACTTAACACTATGCGGTCAGCAATTCAATTGGGTCTACTGGGCGGAGCCTTCGCCTTCACACACGACAAGGTGGAACACTTGCATCAACAAACCATTCTCCAGGATGCATGCCCATCTGGTTCAAAATTGGTAGATGGCACATGCCAGCTCGCGGCCTATGACATCTTCGAGACAGACACATCTCTGCATGCGCTTAGAGCAAATCTTTCACACACAACACAGACGCTGGATGAATCTCGCAAGGCTGCAACTCAGGACCCGGACTTTCCTTGGACATTTTGGCCGGAATGTTTTTCGACCGAAAAGACTTCCGAGCCATTTTGCATCTTTACGGACCAAAGCTTCGCGGCTGGGAGGGGCGTATCGATACTTACAACCAAAACATTCGCATATGCGATGCTCGATAAACCAGCATTTACCCATCCCAATGTTCTGGAGGGAGTGAACAGATACGACAATCCTCCGTTCGTTCAACACGAATTCCCCGGCAAAGGTCGCGGCCTCGTGGCCAACACGACACTCCACCGCGGGCAGAAGATATTCTCCAGCACGCCCATCTTGATCACCGACAGCGACTCCTTTCAACTCGATGAGTCGGAACGTCTTGCACTTCTCTATCGAGGTGTCGACGGATTACCGCCCGCGACCCAAGCAATGTTTTGGGGTTTGATGGGCCACTTCGATGCGGACCCAGTCGAAGACCGCATCGCAACAAACAACTTCGACTCAGTCATCGACGGCATACCTCAACAAGTCCTGTTCCCGGAGATTGCAATGTTGAACCACGACTGCAGGCCCAACGCAGCGTACTTTTTCGACCAAGAGCTTTTGACGCATTTTGTGCACGCGATCCGCGACATCCATCCTGGCGAAGAGATCACTATAACATACGTCGATAACGAAAAAGATCGAGCGACGCGGATGAGGAAGCTGGAAAAGAACTGGGGCTTCAAGTGCGCTTGCGCGGCATGTACATCGCATGCCCATCTGGGTGCTGAGTCCGACAATCGCCTGTATCAGATCACCGATTTGGCGACGAGACTGGATGACTGGACGGCCTCGTCGTCGGCGACTCCGGAGATTGCTGAGTTACTCATATCGTTGTACCAGCAAGAGAGATTGGATGCCAGTCTCGCGACGGCATACAAATACGCTGCAGAGACATATAGCAGTTTTGGGAAGAAGTGGGAGGCCATCAAGTATGCAAGGTTGAGTGTTGAGATGAGCATGCTTGACAAGGGCTTCAGAGATGGGGATGCCGCGGAAATGAGGAAGATGAGCGAGGAGCCGGAGATGACGTGGAGCTGGAACAAGAGATCTGCAAGCAGAGGGAGGGGATGCGGTTGTGGGCATTCACACTGATTATGGCGTGCAAAAGAATGACAGATAAAGGGTAGGGAAGTTTTGAAAGGTAGAAGCTGCTGTTGGACATGGATATTTACAACAACTCACGCTAGTCGCAATGAGATTTGTGATGACGAAGGCAACACAAGCGACCAATTTGTTCGGTGTGAAGATGGTGACAAACCATCTCGTGATGCACTCTGCTGTTAGTTCATCGATCAAATTTGCGTGTTGATGTGTTCCAATAACGCCACCGAAGTTATTTATAGATTCCGCCGTTCGTGTCTGCCTAAAATCAGTCTAGGCTAGTGTGAGTCGATCAAATTACACCTCGTACCTGCGCTAGCATTGTTGCCTTCCAGTTTCCGAACTGTATATATCTTCTGCACCGTCTCGTAACTACACACTCGCACAACAATCATCGCCCAGTCAAGAGCATGTCGACCACGACCTTCCCGTCCGATAAGGAGACTGGAGAAGTACCCCCTTCTCCCATCGAAAAGCCCGCCAAAATCGAGAATGAAAACGACGATTCGCCGTCAACACGTCAAACAATTTTCCTACTCAGCCTCCTCTGGATATCATGGTTCATTGGTGCGGTCTTCGACACCGTGCTGGAAATCGACCGTAGTCTTTGGAGTTACGAGCGCCTGAGTCCGCTCCAACAATATGTCTTCAGCAGAAAGTTAGACGCCAAGTTTTACAAGGTACGTGTTCGCGCACTATCAGGATCTGGAGGACTATGCTGACCAGTCTAGCTCCTCGACTCCTATTACATTCTCACGCCGCAGGTCATGCAGAAAATCGCCGTAGCATGCTTCACCATGTTCGTGGTCCTTTTTTTCGCCATTTCACGCGCAATGCCCATTACAGACTGCGTCACGGCAATTTGTGTGAACTTACTCGGCACAACGTTCTTCAGCATCGGCGCATTTCTGGGAGCAGATGAGAAGGAGGCCGTGATAATGGCCATGCCACCTGGCTTGCTCATCGGCTATGCGGTCGTCGCGTACATGAGAAGAGTGGGGAAGAATGACTTTGATGCGCGGGTGGGGTTGTCGGGAAAAGCGGCCAAGTGGTGCCATGCGGCGTCGTTCAGCACCCTCGTTGTTGCGTACGCATGTTTCTATGGGCTTGCGAATGATCTGATGATCTTGTTTGTTCTGTATGAAGGGGTAAAGGTGGTGTACGTGTGGTTGGGTTGAGGCATCTTCGCTGGCCATAGCTTACTCGATGTAGCAATTGGTATATTCCCTTAGGTCAATCGTGCCCCTTCGCTGTGCTATAACTGTTACAAACTACATCACTTTGAATCCCTTCAGGCTGGCCTGACGCCTTCAAACAGCGCATCCAGCTTCAGCTCCTCCATGTTTGTCTTCCACTCGCGCGGCTTCGGGAGTGATATCCTCCAGCCACGATCTTCCATCTCTTGGAGCAGATCTGCGGACTTGTGCTCTGCGTCTTGGATGTCGGTGGCGCAGATTGCGAAAGTGGTTAGGTAGAACTTGACCCACGGAAACTTGGAGTTAATATAGTGCTGGATGTAGTACTGCCAAGCGTTTGCGGATGAGGGTCGATCGAAAGCTTTAGAATTTGGAAGTCAGTGTATGCCAGCAAAAAGATTGCTTAAACAGTGTCCACTCACGCATTGCATTCCAGTGATATACGTGACCCTCCCATGTTGCAAAGTTCATGCCTGTTTTGCCCAAACTCTTGATCGCTGGCATGGGCCATGCGCAGTAATGTGTCTGGATGGAGCCTTTCGTGAAGATGGCATTCGTGTGTTTCTGTTTGTACGATTGCACGAAGTCGACGAGGCAGTTCTTCGGAGGCAATGATAGAGAAGCCGCGTGTTCGCCTTCGGCAGCCGAGGCGTCTCGCTTGTACGGAAAGTACAGGTCGTTTGCGCCATCGCTGCCTTGCACCACGACGGGCCGTGCTTGTGGTCGTTCGTACTCTGGCGACAGAGTGATCAGACCGCAGCGTTCCATGTCTTCGACGACTCGCCGGATGAAGCGATTTGTATCTCGTGAGCTCTGCTCAGAGGCCATTCGCTCCTGATTTGACGCAATGATGCCATGATTGGGATCATAGCATCGGAATCTATTGCCTTCGTATTGCACGTCCAGCGGCGCGGGGTATCGCAAGTCCGGAGAGCTTTCGATTGTCATCTCTTCCAAGAAGATCTCTTGCACGGACTTTGGGATGATCTCGCGGATGACACGCTTTGCGACTTGGCGCGGAGATGGGTCACCGCAAAGCATGAGTAGTGCATCCTGCACAATGTCCATTAGTTGGAAGGGCATTCCAACTTCTCGATCAATGATGATGAACTGCCACGAATCGACCACGATGGGATCATACATGGTTGTCTTGCCACGCCGTAGCTGATTCTTGACATCTTCAAGTGTAACGGTAGTGCTGTACCGAACAATCTGCAGGTCGTCATGTGTCATCGCAGAGCGGTTCCGCGAGATGAATAGATCGGGTTCAGTGGGATGCACAGTAGCATCGGCGTTAGTACCTAGCATTGAGATCAGTTCTTGCTGCGCTTGTCGTGAAGTAGAGCGCAATTTGGTTCACTGACCCTCATACACGACAAGGTATAGTCGTTCCTTGCGCCGTCGCATCTCATCAAGAAATGCCCCAGTCAGAGGATCTCCGATGGCCATCTGGCCGCACAAGTAGTTGCGCGATTGTCGTTGTATCCATAGCTCACCTTCCTTGCGTAAACCAGCATGCGAGGAGAAGTCGCCTTTGCTTGTTGGGATAAAGCCCATATATACGCCCGTGGTACACTCGCTCATGATACTCTTGTTATCGAACCACTGATCGTTGTATAGCCTCAGCATGAGTAACTTGCAAATAGTCGAGAAGTCTTCGAAGTTCGAACAGATGCTGGTCAAGCTCCACGACGTCAAAAGCGTTGGAAACCAGCGATACCTGAGAAGGTAAGTGTACGTTCGTTGAAATCAAAGATTGCATACAGTAGATCCCAGCATGGCTTCGTCATCTTGAGGCCTTCCGTAGTCGATGGTATGGTACCTCCTAACAGCTGGATGGTCTTTACATCACCACCGGCCAAAGTCTGAGCGCAAACAGCCACCCTCAGATATTGAACGGCGTGAGGACGCCATGCTTTCTCGAAAAAATCGCAATACATCTCCAGCTGACTCGCCTGGCAACCAAAAAGAAATTTGTCGATGCTTCGGGACCTCGTCGCGTGCTCCAGTGTCGCTGCATCACTGTCGTTGAGTACCATGATGCGAAACCATGAGCGCACGATCTGGGTGCCGGTATCCGGCTCGATGGCTTTATCTAGCGATAAAAATGGCAGTTAGTGACTGACTTGCGATAAGGCAGTGAACAGATTGTGAACAACTAGGAACGACACACGATAGAGGAGGCAGGTTCGCAGTGTGTAAGTAGTGGTAAAATAACTCACTACATCGTACGTTAGATACACGGTCACTGTAAAAGCTTTGTGTGATGTTCACTAACCCTGACGGAGTGGGGGAGCCAGGTGGATTGGGTGAGTCGCTCAAGTCGGGGACAATTGTGTACAATCGACGAATAATGTCAGCACACAGGTCTAGGTAGAAGTGCTTGAGAACTAGAATGGCGCCTATGAACGAGAGGTAACCAGTCAGCTCACGAGATACGTTTGTTTCTCAAGCGACCAGCTTACCATTATCGGGCATGCCATCCAGCGAGTCAATGGGAATCTTGGGATCAAGTGGAGATTGCAAGATCATAATCTTCTCGGAATTAAATATGTCTGGGTGAGGCGTGCCAACGCGTGGCGTCTCTGGTGTTGGCCCGCGGTCGAGGTTTTGCACTGTATTAGATGTTAGGCGACAGCCGCACCAAAACACAAACATTGCATACTCAACAAAGTGTCGGCGAGCTGCCTGACGTCAGTCTCCAGTTTTGCAATCCACCTTATGTAGTCCTGGATATCACCGCCACGAGGATAGAATCGATCTCGAATGGTGCGCCGTAGATCAACGGACTGTCGCAGTTTCAACACTTTCTGTTTCGCGTTTTCTGAGCTTGTGACCGTCTGCCTCTCCGCCTCTTTGTGGACCTTGTTCCACTTTGCATTGATATATTTCCACTCTTGATGGTGTTTGCTGCACCATGGGTCTCCGGAAGTGGTAGCATGTGTGCCTTTGCAAGGACGCCCATCTGCCTCGAGTGCTTCACAAACGGGACCAGAAACAGTGGGCGACGATGGAACATCACTCGAACGCAATACTGTCCGTGGATTTGCTTTGGCACTGGGCCGTCGATCAGTGATGCGTAGTTGAACACTCATTGCGCTGAGTCGAATAAAGGTGGGCAAAAAGTTATTGACGAAAGGCTCGATAAGTGCGCCCGCAGAAGGAGGAGGCTGCATTATGTTATCGTCCCGTGACTGGGCATTGGGCTTCGGCCCCAGTAGTTTTCCGAGCAGTCGGTATACGGCGTTGCCAACCTCTATTGGGGCGTGGGCCAAATGATGTCTTACGTGCGGCACAGTCGCAGTCCAGTTTGGGACTTCAGCCGCTTTATGAGGGGAGCTGCCCCGCGTCGCAGAGCCGTTTGCGCAGCAAAATCAACTTCAACACAGGATCAGGAAACATAGTTGCGGAAGATCCTGTCGCTAAAAGGGGGAAATCGTTGTCTGTCGATGTCGTAGCGCTGAAGAGCGCGGCAGTGGCAGTGTGTAC
>Ga0265797_10006565_pt1 | contig 16332 bp, 17 predicted proteins | sample P2T30metagenome_FD_192433 | JGI IMG/M metagenome (GOLD analysis project Ga0265797, IMG submission 192433) | Plant litter microbial communities from East Loma Ridge, Irvine, California - P2 T30 | ecosystem: Environmental > Terrestrial > Plant litter > Unclassified | place: USA: California... | reverse complement strand
CTTACGGTCCTCCCTCTCCGACTTGGGTCCTTCAATTCAGTCCGCAGCGTCCGCAGCCATCGCGTCGGCGTCAGCGGATGGCACTCTAGATGACCTCAAATCTGTCGCGTCCGAGGCAGAGGCCTCTCTAAAGCAGGTCTTCTCGACTCTGGACCCCGGTGCACGCTCAAGCGTTTCTTCTGCGCTTTCCGAACTCGGCCTTGACTATGCTTCGATCACCTCCGATATTGGAGGCACTGAGGCCACCGCTACACCTTCCTCTGGTGGCAACGATGCTGAAGAGACAACTGGTTCTCAGCTTAGCGCCGCTCAGAACACTGGCTCATCTGCCTCCACCACCGACTCGGAGGGCATCGCTGCAGCTACTGCGTTCCCGATTGCGGCGATTGGCGCGGGTATCGCGATGATTGGATTGTTGTAATTGGACATCGATGACGGCCAGGAGGAGTACTTGGGCTTGTGCTTACGTCCGGTTTTCGGTATTGAGAGGCGACCTTCTTAGGCGTGGTTAATCGGGAACGTAGATAGAGCCACCCTGCCGTTATGGCAAGAGAAGGAATAACGATATGATGACAGCTCTCCTTGGCGGCGACCAGCAGATAATTCGAGATGGTTTCACTATTTGTGCGTGCCCAGAAGCATGTGTCGAAGCATCGACAAGTGCCATGGCAGGACATACGACAAAGAAGGTGATGTTGACTGGTACCGCGAGAGAAAGCAGTAGTAGTAATAGTAGTACAGATGTTGTGAGTCGACACTAGACCCCACAGGGCAGCTTCCCGTTGAGCCGCTCTCTGGCTTCACTTCACCTTGTCCAAACAACTCGCACTTGGTATACAACAAAAGACAAGACAAAGATGCTCCTAGGCTATACTGCATGTATGTTTCCGGTGAAGCTGCAGCCTGCAGCCTGCAGCCTGGGAGGACCATGGATTACCACGTCGCCGCCAAACCGCATTCGGGTGCGGTGGCGTACTCGTGCATAAGCGGGGAGCGCCTGACGAATGATTCGCCACGGCTCACTATGCGCAGCAGGTGCTGAGAACAGCACATGTGCATGCTGCCTCGATACCTTACCATAACCTGGCGGTACGGTCACGACCGGTGACTCGGCGTGTAGAGTGCGGTGCGGTGTGGTTGGTCAAGGGCTCAAGGCAGCACCAAATCCAGCCTCCGCCGTCGCCAGGAAACACCGCATCTCACAGGTAAGACTGTATAAAGGCAAGCATCCAAGCATCTCATTCACTGCCATACTTATCTTCACTCGGATCATCGCCTTACCCCACTCTGCGCTTACCACCAGCTACTGCAAACAAACGACGGTTCTCCTTCACTGCTGCAGTGCGTCCGCAACCTAGCTATATCTGATCGCCTGCATCCATGAACGAGCTTACCGCGTCTGACACGTCACCTACACCAGGCTGGACCTCCAGAAGTCTCTCTGCAGCGCCGACGCCCTTATCTACAGCATCCATCGCGCAAGCACAGTCTGTTACTATACCTGCTGCTACCCTCAGAAACGCCGATCCCGACTCCAACATGGACGACGACTCAGCAGCACAGGCAACGCCCGCCACCGATCGCCACCAGTCGGAGGAGCCTGCGGTAGAGGCTAACACTCCTCAAACCGAGTCGCCAAAAGACACAAACCCCTCGCTGGGCAAGAAGAAGAAGTCGAAATGCACACACAAGAAGAAGTCTAAGAAGCCCAGCACCTCTGGCGGCAAACCTACGAAACACCACTCCTCAAGCGAAGAGTCTTCCAGCCTGAGCGACGACTCCGACAAGTCTACTTCGGACAGCGACGCTTCAGACACTTCATCCGACGACGAGAAGCTGAAGAAGAAGCGAAAGGCCAAGAAATTGAAGGCTGCGAAGAAGGCCAAAGCCAAGAAAAGCCGCAAGCACCGCAAAGCGATCTCGGACTCCGACTCTGACGAGAGCGATAGCTCGGACTCTTCCAGCCAAAGCTCATCTGACGATGAGCCTAAGCGTAAGAAGGCCTCGAAGAAGTCGAAGAAGGCTCAGGCATCAGACTCGGAGGAAGAAGAGAGCTCAGAGAGCGGCGATGGAAAATCGTTAAGCGAACTTCAGGCGCAACTCGACGCCCTCAAGTTGCAGGTTGCAGCTGGACGTCCTGGGCTCAAAGTTCGCAGCCGGCGCCTGTCAACAATCCCCGTCGAGAAGGCTTCCAAGGCTAAGCGCAAGTCCGCATCGAAGAAGACAAAGGAAGATGGCTTGCAGTTCAAGCGCGTCGATCACCTTTGGGATTCCAGCATCCACAATTGGAAGATCAAGGAGAGCGCGGAAGACGATGACAGCGAATTTGCCGAATATGCATTCCTGGTGAGGCGATGCTTTGATTGGGAGAACAAATACTCGCGCACCGAGGTCGACATCAAGTCCAAGCAGCTTCGATCGGTGCTTGCTGAGGTCATGAAGGATTGCAAGAGCGTCAGTCTTGAGGCGGAAGAGCCTATCGTGGACCCAAACACACTTTTCCTGTACCTGGAGTCGCTGAGAACCTACTATAAGAAGACTCTCAAGGCAACTATCAAGGCAGAGAAGAAGCGCAAAGTCATCAAGAAGCTTGAAAAACAGCGCTCCCTCTGCAAGACGCTTGTGAAATACCTCGACATCGACTATGCCGACACGAAGAAGACTCTGTATCCTCTTCTTGCAGCAGGCAACATCACCTTCGAGCTCCTTTGGGCATTGTACCGCCCAAACGAAATCGCGGTAACGTCGTGCTATGGTGCCTGGGAGGAGCCACGCTGCTTCAGGATGGACTTCGCCACCAAGAACTGTAGCATGATGCGCGGGGAGTGGTACACCGTCGAGGGCAAGTATTTAGAGTATGACGGTAAGAACTTCGGTATGGGTGCTTTCGAAGCCAACGTCGAGGGGTTCAAAGGCCCTCGCAAGATCACGAGCCTCTCGTGTTACCCACTGAAGTACCACAAGGACTCGGAGGGCGTCAAGAAGCAGATCATCCAACGAGGCAGGCAATTCCTCGACCTTGAGGGCATGAACTATCGCTTCCACAAGGGTCTCGCTTTCCACAAAAAGAAGAAGCAGGTTATCAAGATTTGTGTCAACGGTCGTGTCATGGTCGACCCGGCAACTTTCCGCAGAATCAACCCCAACTACCCCATCTCATTCATAAAGCCGCACGAGGACGACGAGCTCAGTGACGAAGACGACGACTCCGACGACTGCTCTTGCTGCGGTGACTCGGACGATGAGCAAGATCAAGGCCATGGTCTCGACTATATGCCACACGACGAACACGGTGAGCCAAGGACCAAGATCAAGTATACGGCGATGCCAGATGGGTCCCTCCGCGCTGAAAGTGTCGAAGTGGATGAGGACGGCCGCATGATTCGCCCCAACACCGTTCAAGATGTACTTGCTCTCGAACCCAGTGGCCGCCGACGCACATTCACCGACGACGAGCTTCTCTTGACATCCCCGGTCGTCTACGGCTTCGCCTTCAACGAGAAGCTGTGGCTGGAGTTTACCATCTCTGGAGTTCGCGACATCGAATACAACGATGCAGCCTTCGATTCGCTCGTCTTGCCGACTAACCAGAAGTCCATAGTCCGTGCTCTGGTTGAATCTCACAAGTTCCATGCCGCCAAGACGATTGACGATGTGGTTCAAGGCAAGGGCAAGGGTCTTGTATCGGTGCTCCATGGCCCTCCTGGTACTGGCAAGACTCTGACCGCCGAAGGCATTTCGGAACTCCTGCGTTGCCCACTGTACATGGTCTCTGCAGGCGAGCTAGGAACCGATCCAGCTAAGCTGGAATACGAGTTGCAAAAGATTCTCGACATCGCGCACTCGTGGGGAGCTGTTCTTCTCCTTGACGAAGCCGATGTCTTCCTTGAGAAGCGCGAAGTGCACGACATCCATCGTAACGCGCTCGTTTCCATCTTCCTCCGCCTCCTGGAGTACTTCCAAGGAATCCTATTCCTCACCACCAACCGTGTCGAGACTTTCGACGACGCCTTTCAAAGCCGCATCCACGTCGCGCTACGCTACGGCGATCTGACCACCAAGGCCAAACGCAGCGTCTGGGCCATGTTCATCGAGATGTGTCGCGCGCAACAGGGCTGTGAAGTTGGCGTTTTTAGCGACAAAGACCTCGACGCGTTGAGCAGGCACCAGCTGAACGGCAGGCAGATCAAGAACATCGTTCGCACTGCTCAGGCTCTGGCGCTGAACGAGGGCGCCGTCCTGGATCTCTCCCACGTGAAGAAAGTCATGGAAGTGGCGGAGAGCTTCGAGCGGGATCTGAAGGGTGGCAGCGGGTATGTGGAAGCTATGAGAAGCTACACGTAGGTTTGTGGCAAGTTTGCCATTGGGGTGTTGCAGTATTTCAGATTGGCTGTTGTTGGGGCTTTCTCTTCTTCTTTCTCTTTTCGGAAAGCCGAATGGCGCTTTATGACGAAGCATGACTTATGATGGTAGGGAAAATTCGAGCTTGAGTGCATGGCATCAGACAACATACGACGAGTTGTAAAATAACGATCAATTCTCGGCTCTCTTTGAAATTGTTTGTTCCCTCGTCTTCCCCTTGGTTGTCTCACTCTGGGGCCTTATATGGATGCAGTGAAGTGTGGAACGTGACGGTACTGACGAAAGCATTGATATCATCCTATATTCGATCTATGTCCTACCGCAGGTAGAATCTACCATCTCAGCAGCCGCACAATCTCTCCATGCAAAGAACTACCTAATAAACCGCCGCAGATTCCTCCAACGACTTCGACTCACCGCCCAGCACACCTCACTTGTCCACCAAAACACCTTCGCCCACCACATACCATGCTCCAGCTACGCAGGCACAGCATCGGTGTCGAAGTATCTCTCCAGCTCCCGCTCCAGCTCCGGGCCCTGCAGTCGCGGAGCCTCACGAGCCGTCTTGACGGGGTTCTCCTTTTTCGCGTGCGCGCTGGCGAAGATGACATCTAGCTCTTCGAGGCTGCGGCCCTTGGGCTCGGGGAAGAAGAGCCAGACGCAGGGGAAGATGGCGGCGTTGAAGACGGCAAAGATTAAATAAGTCCGCCACTGAAGGTTGGCGAAAGCAGGTGGTGTTATCATGACAATCAGGAAGTTTGACAGCCAGTTCGAGCAAGTGGAGAGCGCGTTCGCTTGGATTCGGATGCGGAGGTTCGTGATTTCTGCTGGGCTGAATTGTGTCAGCATCTGGCATCGCGCAAGGAAATGGCAGGAGGCTTACTATAACCAAGTCATCCCCAGCCATCCGATGGCGAAGAAGCTGTTGAAAACAAAGAGGAAGACGGTTGCCGTAACACCGTAGGTCGTGGTGAGCTGCGGCGCTCCATCTTCGTCGAAGGTGCCTGTGGATACAGAGCCGGCGAGAATTGCCATTGAAGCGCACATGCCGAAGGCTCCGAAGAGCATGAGTTTGCGACGGCCGGTGCGTTCGATCAATGGTAGAGCGATCAAAGAAGCGAGGAAATACTCTGTGCCATTGGCGGCTCCCAAGAGTCGCGAAAGGGCAGGGCTGAATCCAAGGGAATTTTCGAAGAGGAAGCTGGCGCAGTGGTTAGCTTTCGTGTTCACGCCCGGTTCCGACCCAACAAGGCTTACGTTGCGTAATATGTGATCAAGTTGATACCGCAGATCTGGAAACTTGGTTAGCTGCTAGATGCCCACTTTGACGATTGGGTTGACAGCGACAACGGACCTGCTGGAAGAACTGTGCCAGCACTCCCAGAACAGTTCGGCGGAGGTTCTGCGAGGGCCCATTGGTGAGAAGCTCGCGGTATTTGAAGCCTCCACCGCGGCTTTGCACTTCAAGCGCGTCGCTGATGTTCTTGATCTCAGTGTTGACTTCTGGGTCATCGATCGGAAGACCGAGAAGTCGAGACGTTACTTCGCGTGCTTCGTCCATTCGGCCTCGCATGGCCAACCAACGAGGGGACTCGGGCAGATAGAACAGCATCCACATGACAATGAAGGTGAAGAATGATTGGAACTGTGTTCGTGATGTTAGTCGGGGTTCTCCTGTTTGCCATTCATGCGGCAAGGCTTCGACTTACAGCAATGGGAAAGCGCCAACGCACAGAGCCCTGCAGAAAGAAAAACCCATAGTCCACCCAGTAGGATACCATGATACCGAATGAGATCAAGCAACCGGAAAGCGTGATGAGGAATCCGCGCAAATGCGGACGAGCACATTCGGACTGCCAGGTGGGAATCGTGCTGGTCACCTGGATCCAAGTCAGCACAGTTTGGGGAGGAGCGCGGGCAAGAGCAGTAATCCACACGACCAATCGATGGGCTTCTCAAGACTCACCATGCCGTTACCAATGCCTCCGATAATCCTGCCGGACGCGAACAGAGCGTAGTCGAAACATGCAGCCTGCATGATTGTGCCTACCACCATGATGAAACTCTGATCATCTGTTAGCGGCAGAAATTGAACTCGGCTTTGCCGTACGTACCCCCCAGAACGTAGACGACTTTCTTCCCCAAGTCTCTCCATAATAGAGGATCAATATAGCACCCATAAAACAACCAACCTAGATCCAATTAGCCAGTTGAGCGACTCACCCCCTCTTCAGTCCAACAAACCTGGTAAACAGCGACGCCGGCCGCTTGAGTATTGGCATCGCCAGTACACATGCTAGGGTTGCGCTCGGTTCTTTCCGCGTCGTAGTAGCAGACGGCGTTTCCGGTGTCGAATGGTGTCATCAACGGGAGGTTACGCTGGCTTGTGAAATTTAGCTATGCCTGAACGTGGGTAAATAGCCCTGGGGTGATACGTACAAGTCATCCAGAGTGAGCAAAGCGCTCATGACTCCCTGGTCGTAGCCGAACATCAGGAAACCGCATGATGCGCAGAGACCAATGCTGTAGTTGAGCACTTTTCCCGACAGCTTATTTTTGCCAAACTTCCACTCTGGCAGGTTACCGAGTTTCGCAAAGTATCCCCAGATGCCAGAGGGTTCAGATGGCTTCGTAGGAGGGCTTGGGCTGGTGGAAGAAACGTCTGGAGAGACCTCGCGCTTTTCCTGGTGCTGACCATCGAGAGACTCGTGCTTCTCCACAGAGTTGTCCGCCATGATTGCAGAGTGGGTCGGGCTGGTGAAGATGGAGACAGCAGGGACGATCTGGGGTCCGGGGTCTGGGGACGGTGGAGGTCTTAAGTGGGCTCGTCTTCATCTTCATATCTGCTGCTTTCAACAGACACATGCTCTTCCGAGGTCCTGCTCTGCCTTTGAGATGACGCACGAACAATTGGCGTATGCACTCGCCTGCCATCAACCAGGGACAACATAGATGACTGTTTGAATGACCTTCTCTCGGAACTGCTGCATGCAGTAAACCAGCCAAGCGAGCAGCGATGTCGACGAGAAACACAAGACGACCAAGCATGGCTGTGGCAGACCTTTACCAGACAAGCCAAGATCCCAAGACCTTGAATCTTAGGTGCCATGCAGAGGATGCGATGACAAGAACGCCGCAATGTCGGAATGAATAATGATCGAGGCTGCCCGGTGAGACCACAGCATGCTGTCGGCCAGGTTGTCAAACATTTCGTCGTTCCTGTTACTGTAGGAGTTGCTGTAATTTGATCAGTGGTAGACGAGCGTTTTAAAGCTACAAAATCCTCCCTCACGAGGTTGAGGTTGACAGCAGTGACTCCAAGGCGAAGACACTAAGAGCCAGCTATCGGCTAAGATGCATCTTAAGCGCTCGAAGTAATCTTGTCATCGAAAACAATCGTGCCAATGACAGAACTCTGAGGTTCCTCGGTGATTCGGAGCTGGAAGCGAAGATGTTCTGACGTGAGCCTTGGTGCCATTTCGCGGCTTCCCCAGAAAGGAAGTCCGCGGATCGAACATCAGACAGCATCGACGAATTCATTTACCTAGAAGATCAAGAGGCACTCACGTGGTCTTTTCATAAGATTCACGGTGCGCTAAATCACATGATTCGGCTATGGATAGCTGGAAGTCAAGACTATCGATTCACTCAACGTTGGCGGTATCTGCGAGCTAGAGGCGTTCTCAGCAAAACATAAGCTAGCAGCAAGTCCAGCCTGAGCAAAAATGCATCGGCCGGGAATCGAACCCGGGGCTGGCCGACATCCCAGATCGAGGATCCTGGATGGCAACGGCCAATTTTACCACTAAACCACCAATGCTACTGTATGTTCTCGACGAGAGGTCGTACAATATCAAGATCCATTTTTTGAGCAAGCAATTGAACCACTGGGATTTGTCACACGTTAGGTTGTAGTGGATGGGCCCATGGTAAGTGCCTGATATAAATGGACAGGGAGAATGGGAGAGTAAGATGATGTTAACTGATGCCCACCTTCCATGTCGTTGCAAGCATTAGCTTAGTGCTCGACGCAACACTAGACTTCTATGGCCGGAGATATTCGCGATCCTCTCAAACGCAAGGTCGCTTCTTACGTAGTCATCCCAATGATTGCCGTGCGGCCGCCGCTTTGATGGCCCGTTGGGATACTGCTGACTTGCTGAGTTCCCACACTTCAGGAAAGGACAAGTTCGATCCCATGCCTTGGTGAATGTAGTATGCTTCATCTTGATACGTTACTTCAGGTTTCCTCACGTCCGGCGCAAGCGGTAGAAGCAGCCATTCATGAAGTCCAACGACACACATGCATGGTCGCCTATGGTTGAAGCAGGTCTTGCAAACATAACAGCCTGGCTGAGTGAGGCTCCACGATGTTGGGGTCTTCGATCTCAGTTGACGTTCGATGCAACCATTTCGACCTTCATAGCTGAACATCGAGAATCTGTCGTCATCGCCAAAGGCTTTCAGCAAGTCTAGCACAGAGCTCAGAAGTCCAGGTGCGAGTAGACTGAGCTTTGCATGTTTGTGATGTGTGTAGCTGCTGCTCTGGATCACAGGCAAGATCTTGACCGACGTTGGCGGGCGACTTTGCACTAAGATGTATTCTCCATCGTCAATCATGAAGTCCTGAGATGCGGGTGTATGGAGTTGTCGGTTCCCAGTAACGGTGTTGTCCAAGCTATGTACCGGAAATGGTCCATGGGAAGGGCTCTCAGACCTAGAAAGGTTAGCTGTGCACGTGCTTGAAAGATTACATACGCCTTACTTCGTCGCGTGGTCGAATGAGTCTCTCGCCGGTGCAGACGGACTATCGGTCTCCATGATCTGATCGCTATTCTCGTTGTCCTCAAGCGCTTCTCTCATCGCGTTCTCCAGACCGTGATTACGATGCTGCAGTCGGTGTACTTCCTCACAAAGCGCCTGATGTTCCACTCCGTCACGGGTGGGTTGATCGACGGCTGTGCATTTCGCGAAAAGCTCCTCAATTCGTTCGTTCTTTTCCTGCAGCATCCCGTGCATCTCCCTCCAGAGTGTATCCTTCGAGGTCACAATTTCGTCCTTTTCCAGTATCAGGCGATCTTTCTCATCCATCAGCTGCCTGATGAGGAGGAGGCAGCCCTTGCTTGTACATGATGACATGTTATCGAATGGTGTGAATCTCGTCGGCAGGAAGCGTAGTGTCTTTGGACTGAGTTGGAGACGGGACCGTGCTTGATGTGAGAGATGTTGTATGAGCAGTGACTTTTGCATGTCAAATGGATTCGCAGATGTCACATGCAAATGCTGTCACATGCTAGCTCCGCTTGCTTTGAGAAGCGTCCGCTGCAGCATCTGCAGCGCCATTGACAGCTTCTTCGCCGAGAACCTTTGAAGCAGCCATGAACCTGGAATCGAGTGCCGTCAGTCTCATCCTTGCATCTGAACTTTGTGCATCTTCGCGCAGCCCTTTTGTAACCTACATGCCGCCAGCATATCCTCCAAGACCTCGCATACCCTCCGCTTGCACTGCAGTCATCCGCAATAGGTTCTCCATATCACTCATGTTCGCCGTCAACTGCGCAAGCTGCGCGTGCAGATGCGAGAGCTGCCTTGTTTTGGAGGCTGAGGTTGGGACGGTGGACAGTCGAGAGGTGCTATGCGTGTGCGTATGCGTTGCGCCTGGCGTGCGCGGGTTGAGCGACATTGTTGCGACAGCCTCGAGAAACAATGAATGTACCGTGATCGAGACAAGCTTGCGAGAGAGATCAACAATTATTGTGTCTGTTGACATCGAAAGAAAGGCGCGAGTGTTGTTTACTATACCTGAGGGGTCGACGTGCCGAAAGCGGAAGGTATTCCGTTTGTCCAGCTATTTGCAGAGGAGCAACAACCAGAGCATCTCTACACTGACCTGTCTCAACAATTCTCTAGTCTCTAATCAACATTCCGCCATGTCGAACCCCAGCACGGCAAAGATCCGCCGCATCGTGTTGACCGGCTCCATTGCCGCCATCACTGCTACAGGTGCATGGTATGGCGCAGGATTGAAGGTGCAGCAAGAACGGAACGAAGTAGGAACGTGTCTAACACAAGTCTTCTATATCATACTGATTCGGTCGTAGGTCAAACAAGCAACAATGGAGGCTTCCGATGCTGAGAAGTTGGAGCAGATGGAAATGCTACGCGGCCAGCTCGCTCGCCAGAGAGGCGAGCTGCAGACCAAAATTGATCGGCTGACCAACAACACCGGTCCGGCCAGTATGCCACCTCGAGGACGGTAGGGCTACGGATGTGGAGACACTGGATGTTGCCAGACATGCTTCTCTTGCGCCACTGACGAGACATCATGGCATTGGCGTTCCATGGCGCATGCTTGTTATGATCGTGTTCGCTAGCGGTGACGAGCAGACCCGTTGTTGCAGAATGATCTGCCGTGTCACATCTATCCACAAAGTAGCGGATAGAGATTGTATGTGTGGGATGGGATGGATGGGTAATTTATGGATGAGACGACCAGGCTGTCCCGTCACCATCAGGGCTGCGGTGATACCAGCAAACCATTATTGAGAGCTTGAGTCGTTGACGAGTCGACTACTGCGACTCGAAAGTGTGGTCTGAGACGCATTGAGACGCATGCGACGCGTCAATGCTGCACAGATGAGCGTCTACTGCTCTTGTCGAAAGCGACACTGCCGTGACTAGCATCGGAACGCTAGCCTCCAGCAAGAAGCCTTCACGCGGCTTCATAACCACGTACGGTCTGGCCTCTTCACTCCCTGTACGGCCAAGATCAGATCGACGCCAGCCCATCGTCGTAGACAACATGCTGTGAGCTTTCGTCTCGCAACAATGACGATGACAATCGGGCTGGATCATGAAGCCAGATCTCGCCCACTTCAACAGGAACTGCAGATTCTGCAGATAGCGCGCACAGATAGGCCATTTCTTGGACTAGAATACAGGCAAACATCATCTCCAGGTCACGCATCGGGCGATGCCGGACAAAGTCAGATCCATTTTAGAATCTTACGCAAACTAGCAACTCACTTCCTACGTTCGAGTCCTTGCACCACGTCTGCCCTGACGGCTCGTCAACACCAAGAAGAGCGATTCCTGGCGGCGCGGTGGACACCCGATACAAGCCTGCAGCCAAGACAATCCTTGTCGCAGATACAAGCGTGACAAGCAAGCTGGCCCCCGGCCTCTGTGGAGTCTCCATGAATCTCCGTCCCCAACGCAAATGGAGAGCATGGAGTTGTGAGCATGGGCGTTTAACAAACATCGCAGCTCTGTGAGTGGCTATTGACTTTGGTAGCCCGAAGTTTGGCAGTTGCGCGGGAAAAGCTTGGAAGCTCTGATGCTTTCTGTTGATGCGTAAGCCGGCGTTCAGGCGAGCTGCCGATGCTCTGGCCAATTGAAACGACCACACGAGAATTCTGAAGCCCCGATCGACTTGGGACCAGCTTTTGCTTGCGGCACGTTGAAACGTCGGCTTTTGGTCAACACTTGAATTTTCTGACATTGAGGCATATCAGCCAGTGGGTTCAAATACTGATGGCATCATGCAGTATCATCGTGGCTTCGATGCTGTCTAGCAGACTGCTTTTTGCTCTCCGAGCTGATTTCTTTCCATCCCGAACAACAACGGATCTGACCTCGCCGGTGCATAACAAAGAAGACACTAAGAAGTGCGAAGAACGCGCTAACAAGGTCACTAACGATCAAGCTCCACATTCTAATCGGTCCGAAAGCTTGGTGGAGCCACCGTCAACAAGCGGGTGACGGCACATCTCGCAAACGACACGAGGATTCCCGCACATTCTCGACGTGGTGTCCCGCGGGGAGCGTGCTGAAGCGTCTGGAGCACATGGAGGGTGGAGGGTACCGATGGAGGCCCCGGGATTAGGTCACGCGCTTTCCGGAGTGCGAAGACCTGGGGTATAAGAAGGCGGAGATGGCGCCCATGTGATGGGACGGCCACTCTCTACCTCCTATTCCGTCTCTACAAACCACAAAGGCGTCTTCAACAAGCGTCAACTACTTCACCATGGGTGAGAAAGACTCAAAGGCGGATAGCCGCACGGAGAATGTCGAATACAGCGAGGGCGGCAGCGGCAGCAGCAGCCTGAAGCATGGCGACGACATTCAGATGGCAGTGCGCTCCGGCAGCACCGCGCACGTTACCAACACAGCAGATGCAATCGACATTGCAAAGAACGGAGGATGGGAGGCCGATGCCCTTATCAAGGAGCTTGAGGATGAAGTCCAGCGCCAAGGTGACAAGAAAGGTATCTTCGACATCGAATTCGCCAACCCGAAGACTTTCACCATCTTCCTCGTTATCTTTGCTTCCATGGGTGGTCTCCTCTCTGGTCTCGATCAATCTCTCATCTCTGGCGCCAACCTCTTCCTTCCTGGGGATCTCGGTCTTGATGAACGCCAGAACAGCTTGGTCAACGCCGCCATGCCTCTCGGTGCGATCGGTGGCGCGCTATTGATCTCTCCCTGCAACGAACTCTTCGGTCGCCGCTGGGCTATCCTCATCTCCTGCATTCTCTACACTATCGGTGGCGCCCTCTGCGCCGGTGCTATGAACTTCGCCATGATTGTCGTTGCCCGTCTTATCCTCGGAGCTGGTGTTGGTCTTGAGGGTGGTACCGTTCCCGTCTACGTCGCCGAGACCGTCGAGCGTAAGCTTCGTGGTAACTTGGTTTCTCTTTACCAGCTCAACATCGCTCTCGGTGAAGTCCTTGGCTATGCCGTCGCTGCGATGTTCATTACTGTCCCTGGCAACTGGCGCTACATTCTCGGTAGCTCCCTCGTCTTCTCCACCATCATGGGCATCGGCATGCTTTACATGCCGGAGTCACCGCGTTTCCTGTTGCACAAGGGCCGTACGCTTGATGCATACAAGGTGTGGAAGCGCATCAGAGGCGTCAAGACGATGGAAGCTCGCGAGGAGTTCTTCATCATGAAAGTCGGCATGGAGCAGGAGCAGGCTGAGGTCGCTGCCGGCTCTGGTTCTCGCAGCATGCCGTGGCTGGACTTCTTCACCCAGCCCAGGGCTCGTCGCGCTGTTGTCTACGCCAACATCATGATCTTCCTTGGCCAATTCACCGGCGTCAACGCCATCATGTACTACATGTCAACTTTGATGTCACAGGTGGGCTTCACTGACATCGAGGCGAACTACATGTCCCTCGTCGGCGGTGGTGCGCTCCTCATTGGAACCATCCCCGCAGCATTCCTCATGGAGACCTGCGGACGTCGCTTCTGGGCGACGGTCACCCTTCCCGGATTCTTCCTCGGTCTCATCATCACCGGTATCTCTTACATGGACTTCATTCAGGACCACCAGGCCGCTAAGCTTGGTGTCTACTTCACCGGCATGATCATGTACATGCTGTTCTTCGGTTGCTACGCCACTCTGACATGGGTCATTCCTTCGGAGTCCTACCCGACCTACCTCCGCTCATACGGAATGACCACATCCTCTGGATTCCTGTTCCTGTGCTCCTTCATCATCACCTACAACTTCCGTGGCATGCAGGACGCGATGACCAAGCAGGGTCTCAGCATGGGCTTCTTTGGCGGTATTGCGCTGCTCGGTTGGTTCTATCAGCTTTTGTTCATGCCTGAGACCAAGGGCAAGACCCTTGAAGAGATCGACCTCATCTTTGAGAGGCCGACCAGGTCCATTGTGGCGGAGAACATCAAGAACATCAAGGAGACCACTTCGGATCTCTGCCACTTGAGATTCAAGAAGGTGTTCATTGAAGACAACAAGGCCAAGGCTGCTGTTGCCCTGACTGAGGAGAGATTCGGTCACTAAATTAGATACCCATTACGATACACATAGAGAAAGGCATGATACATTATTGAGCGATAATGAATATTATTGAACATGATACTTGATTTCGCTCGTCTGTTCTCCACGTTCAAACTGTTTTACAGATGGGGCAAATGATGCATTCTTGTGGGTGGCGAGTCCGGCTTGGTCACAAGTGAGGAAGTCGCGACCTGCAATGGACAAGCATAAATCGACCTCATCTCATTAAGTCGCGAACGTCGCAGATGCAATCTTACCGCCAGCCACTCTCATAACCATTGATTCACGATACTGCACCATCAAGACAGCACACCAACATGGCTAGACAGCATCACCACAGTCGCCGCCGCTCATGGACCCCCAACAATGACCCGATCACCATTCGCGTTGGCACCCGCAGAGTACTACGCCGACACCATGAGATCCAGGTGACTGGCTCCAGAGACGCCGGCCGCTTTGCACTTTTGGTTGGCGATCAAGTGCGCCTTCACCCGAGAGAGCCACTCATAATCTCGATTAACGGCCATCAGCCATGGCTGGAGGAGATATTGTCGTTATGCCTCGAAGACTTCTGGGACCACATTAGTGAGATCAACCGCGAGCTCCAGTTCGCTGGGACCGCACGATTTCCGGAGCGGACTTCCAGGCGCGGACGCCCACAAGCTTGGGCTTTCATTGTGGACCAGATGAATGTTCCGCAGGTGTACTCGTGGTCTGTCGGCTTGGAGCCGCCTGAGGCACGCGGGCGTGGGATCCCCTTCATCGAGCAATACCGCATAAGGGTGGGAGTATGGTTCTGCGGACAAGGGGCTTGCAAGATCAACCGGACCGTCAGCACCACACTCATATTCACTCGGTCCACTCCCATTGCTGAGCACATCATTGGTGATCTCCTGTTCAAGCAGCTTTACAAGGACCGAGATTTCGACCAGCCACGTGAAGACGAGGAGGGTATCTGCTGGACTTTTTCTCGGTTGTACTGGCTCTTCACCGATTGGCCAAACGTCATTCGCGAGGTTACTGCTCGTCTTGACGAGGCCGAGATCAACTGCAGTCAGCGACACTTTGCAGTCAAGCTTCGGACAAGGACGATGCACATTGAGGTGGATCGCATCTATGAGCTTCAGGAGTACTTGCGCTTCCAGGCCCGCTCCTTCAAGAAGCTGACAAAGCTGAATAAGAGCGTTTCGTCAGACGAGCAGGAGCACCCTCTGTGGGGCGACATTGACAATGCTGTCGACGATCTTGAGCAGTTCGAGTCGTCACTCGACAATTTGAAGGAGCGCTTCCTCAACTTGCTCGATCTCGAGTTCAACATCCAGAACGCCGATCAGAGCGAAGACAGCTCTTTCCTCGCCATCATTGCGACGTTGTTCCTACCTGTCTCTTTCTTGGCGTCTGTCTTCGGTATCCAAAACATCGACTGGCGGCCGAGGTGGTATTTCTGGTCTGCCTTGCCTCTGTTCATCGCTTCATGCGTCTTCGTCACCGTCTTCCCATTCAGTGTCCGCAGGTACCAGAAGACCAGGTACGGAATTGAGTCTACTCGAGTCCTACTTCGCCAGCATGACTACACTATGCTGGGCAGCGAGTTGCCAGAGGGTGTGGATGTGCCTGGCAGCAATCGGATGGGTCGGCTGAAGGATCGCGCGCAGAGGCAGTCTGTGGGAGAGGAGGTCGAAGATCCGGTGTCTCGTCCGAGAAGGCGGAGTGTTGCAAGGAGCAGCAAAGAATGAATAAGGGGGGGTGTTGCTTCGGTCAATTCGGCGACACTTGAGCTGTATGTTGGTGGCTGGGATCTCAGCACGCTCGTCGGTGATGTTGTGGAAAGTTGACCAGCTCGGCTTGGGGTAATCAGGGTTAGGGTCTCGTTGATCTTGACAACCATTCTGGTGCACAGACTACGCAAATAGTATCAAGAGGCCGTCGTTTGACATTGAATTGACATATCGTGATATCTCCATGTTGGCTAAATGCCTGTAGCGCATCGTGATCGACCCCTGACGACTTTGTCGATACTTTGCATAGACTCGACACAAGCCAAGGTCAAGAGTACGGCTATGACGCTTGGATGCTCGACGAACATGAAATATTTGGTAAAGCTCGAGCAAAACTGCATTTATAAAGACGGGAGCATGCTCACCATTAGCCAAAACGTGTCA
>Ga0265797_10006564_pt1 | contig 16332 bp, 16 predicted proteins | sample P2T30metagenome_FD_192433 | JGI IMG/M metagenome (GOLD analysis project Ga0265797, IMG submission 192433) | Plant litter microbial communities from East Loma Ridge, Irvine, California - P2 T30 | ecosystem: Environmental > Terrestrial > Plant litter > Unclassified | place: USA: California... | reverse complement strand
AGACGTCGCTGTCCTTCGGCTAATTCGGCGAAGTCTTCCGCTGACGCATCAAGACCGAGCTGGAAACATCCGAGCCCAGTGTAATCCTCACCTCGAGGAGAGTATGAGAATGGCGCCTTCTGCGACTGTGCGGGAACAGTGCCATCAAAGTCGCCATTGAGCATGACTTGGCTTGCGTCGCCGAATGGGTCGCTTGCAGTGTCGGATGAGGGCATCAAGGCCAATCTCGATGAGAGGTTTGGAATCAGTCCTTCGAGGGTCCTGAAAGACTCCTCATGGCCTGCTGACTCTTCGGTGATGTGGAAGTTCAATCTCCATGTGTCGTGAACAGCCATGATTTCGTTGCTCTTCAGCCACATCATGGCACCCAAAGGCTCGCCCTTAATGGACCTCGCAGCTGCAACGTCGGCATCCTTCAAAGCCCGCTCGGGTCCAATCCACGAAACCGTGGTGTTGAAGCGGCACCAGTTGAAACTGCGTGCAATGACCGAGTGAGAAAGCTCGACCTTGTCGTCAATCGTTTCCCACATCATGAGGGTCTTGCCACCGAGAGACATGTGCTTGGCTAACGCACGCTGGGTCCGGCGCATGTCGTTCATCTGGAAGTAGTTGCGGCGGTCACCGTCGTGCATGATGGTTCCATTGCGGCAGATAATTCCACGAGTGAGAGACAAGTCAATCTCAGTACATTCTTGCTCGGTGAGGAAAGCTGGCGGAGCGGCCTCCAGCCAGATGTCGAAGTTGAGTGCCTTGAGGTATTTCATGAGTTCGTTCAGAACTGCAGGGGAGATCTCAGATTGCCAGTTTGCGAGTAAAACTCCAGTAAAAGGCGACTGTGTGTCTTGTGGGCGCCTCCATTTGGTGGCGATGGTTGAATCCAGAATGCTAAGGACTCGCGTGTCATCGTGGTTGCCAGAGCTTCTGTCGAAGGCGACAACAGCGTTGACGTCAAGTCTTCCAACGCGCTGAGCCGCAGTGCACTGGGAGTTTGAAAGTCCTTCAAGAACTCCCGGGCACAGAGGATCTAGTACAATGAGATCCCATGTCGTGAGAAGGCGTGCCTGGTTTGCTGTTGGTGGGTTTGCGAAGTTTCCTAGGAACACACCGAACGAAGCAGGAGCTTTCGAGGAATCGTGTACAGGTCCAAAAGGCTGTGTGTTCGCCTTGAGCTCGTCAAAGTATTGTGCGGTTGCTTTCGGTAGTGGCTTTGATCGGTCATCCTTCGTCAGGCGGTACTGCCTGTACTTGGCAAATAAGAGGTAGCAGATAAACAAGAGACCTGCGACCACACCGAAAAGGCCTATCCCAGCGACGACGAGATTCCACCAATTCTCAGTCATGCGCCGCCAGCCTACGGCCCAAAGACCAGTGATATTGTCCTTTGCCCCCGCCATGGCAAGTGTTGTGTGGCGGACCGGTGCAAGAAAAGAATGACGCTAAGGACAAAAGATTAATGGATGAGTGTAGTAGTAAGTAAGGTAGAGAAGAAAGGACAAAGTCTGTGTAAGCAGTAGTGAGTAATGACAGCTAACATGAAGCAGCAGTAGACTCCAACAAATAATATGGACAGCACATCTGACAAACCTTGAAGTGACAAGAGGATCCCCCAGCAGGCTAGTCGGCCCAAACCACGAGCACGGCCACGGCCTCAAAGCATGGTGCTATAGGGGCCTGGGGCGCGGTGGCTGCGATGTCCCCCGGTTCTCGTCCAGCAGCATCATTCGATCGAGAGCTGGCCCGAAGTAGCAAGCTGCCGGGCATGATCGCTCGCGTACTGCAACTCTGGCTCGCTCGTCTGGTTTGAGCCCTGGTGGCCCTTGCCACAGTGAGCGTTACGGTCTGCAGGTGCGGGCACTAGTAGGCATCGTGGTACCGGTAAGCGTGGTTGAAGTCGCAGACGGGAGGATCAAGCGGGAAGCTAAACCAGAGCCACGATTCTTCTTCTGCGGCGCCAAGGATTCAAGGCACAGACGGACACTTCACCTCGGTTCCATGACTCGAGAGCTTATTTTAGCATGCTTTTTCTGCCGTTTCTCAATCACCCTTGCATCGGCGCTAGCATTGTACTGTACTGTACTGGAACACGCGCTGGCCTCGTGCAGTCCGTCTACATGTCTCGCAACCTCCATGGTACGGTTGGCACCGTTAATCCGAATGTATGGCGTGTGATGCACCGAACCCTCGCTCGTCCCGTCTGCACTCTGCAACCTGCCCAACCACAGGGACAGACGTCTCGCTGCTCGCCTGGCTATTTGGGGCGCCCTAACTATAGGCGATATTCTGCCAAGCTCTACCTGCTGCAACAACGTGGGCCCCTCGTTTGGAAACTCGCGGATGTGCTCGTCCGAGATCGGGCCTTCTGATGATCAGAGTACGAGGGTTACCTCACATACGAGTTTCTCGAGGGCCCGGCCGCCAAAGGCTGGCCCCTGGAGCAGCATCCATGGCTGTGCAGCAGCAGTTGAGCTGGCTCTGGTGAGGATAGCGTGCTTGGTGGCAAGGCTCCATTTGGCGTGCAGCTGATCACCAGTCGCAGCGAGCCACGGCATAGAGTACTGTACTACTGGCAGCCGGCGAGTGCGTTTGAGCAGCTGTTCGCCAGGCTCGTTTCTTTGAAGCACAGAAAGTTACCCCTCGACGAAGCCATCGGCTGCATCTAACCATGGAGGCGCCTCGACGTGCTGCCAACCGGCAGAAGCAACGCTCACGACGTTTCTGGATAATTGTCGCCATTGTCGTGCTGGTTGTGCTCATTGTTATCATCGTCCCGACTGCAGTGATCTTATCTGGACGACACAAATCCACAGGCTTGGCCTCGTCTATACTGCTGCCGCTCTACATCTATCCTTTGGGCAACGCCTGGGAGCCTCTCTACGATGCGTATGTCTGACAGTGGAATACCAGAGTATTCATGATTGCTGACTTTCGTAGACTGAACGCAACATCCAATCTCAACTACACCATCATCGTCAACCCAGAAAGCGGACCTGGAAACTCTTCTTTGCCAAACGAAGATTACCTTCCAGCCATCCAGCAGCTCAATGCGTACCCAAACACGCGCACTGTCGGCTACGTGAGGACCGACTATGGTAACAGAAACCTGAGCGATGTTCTTCAAGACATCTCGACCTACTCCGGCTGGGCGAACAGCAGCCAGGGCATTCAAATGCACGGCATCTTCTTCGATGAGGCTGCTCACGAGTACACGCCAGAGGTCGCCGAGTACATGCGTACTGCAAACGATGCCGTGAAAGCTGCATCTGGTTTTGCGAGCGACAAGACTGTACGTGCCATCTCTACAGCTTCCAAGAAATGACTAATTTATCATAGGTCATTCACAACCCCGGTGTGATCCCAGACACAGGACTCGCTCTCGATACTACTGACATCACTGTCGTCTTCGAGCAGTCTTACGAGGAATATCGAACACTCGAGGGCGACTTGAATGCTTTATCTGGAGACAGATCTCAGTACAGCTTCATGGTGCACTCGGTTCCGTCCAAAACCAATCTTCAGAAGTTTTTGGACAACATCAGTCACCATGCAGAATACTTGTTCGTCTCAACCAACAACCAGAATTACTACGAGCAATTTGGTCCTAAGTGGCAAAAGTTTACCGAAGCGGTCCCAACCTGAAGACAGAGAGTTTGAGTGTTGAGGACGGCGAACATTTTAGATTAATAGCAACTCTGTACCACGTGTTTGAGCTTATACCATCGCTCTATCTATCGTTGATTCCATATTTTTATCGTCATGAAGACATGGTAATATATATTAGCGGAATTCTAGACCATGGTCCATTTTGTACAGAAGATTCAGCTATGCCCGAAGTGGACGGCACAGCGGCGAGCCGAGAGCCGTGTACCCCGATAAAGACTACACCTCCTGAAGATATGCCAAACAGCGATAGACGAAACTTCACCTTCTCGTATATCTTGAACAGCCTTCGACTCCGGTGGAAAAAACCCAGCGACGACGTTCGTATTCACCTCACCCGCCAACAAAGCCCATCCGGTGGGCCCACATTAAAATCATGGGGCGCTTCAAAGAGTTCCTGCGAATCCTACAGAACAAGAACCCCAAACCTGCAACTCCAGGAGGAACTCCCGGTCTGACGCCCAACGTCTCGCGACCGACATCAGCCATTGAAATGCCGCCCAATTCCACCGCCATTGTGCCCTTGTACATGTACCCGCTAGATGAGAGCACATGGGAGCCGCTGCACAAAGCGTAAGTCTCAATTTCACCGCCCGCGATAATATCGGTCGCTGCTATAACTTCATTATCATTAATTAACACAAACTTCCGCCACTTGCAGCATCGACAACAACCCGGACCTGCATTTCCTTATTGTCATCAACCCCAACAGCGGCCCTGGCGAGCCTCCTGCGCCTGATGCAAGCTACTCCCGCGAGCTGCCGCTGTTCAACAACAGGGCCAATGTAACCACAGTAGGCTATGTGCGCGTAGATTACTGCAAGCGCTCGATCGAAAAGGTTTTCGAGGATGTGGCGGTCTACTCCGGCTGGTCAAAGAACCACGAGAGCGACGGCATCTACGTCGAGGGCATCTTCCTGGACGAATCACCCACCGAGTACACTGCCGACATTGGCAAATACCTGAATTCCGTGAGCGCGAAAATCAAGGAAGCGCCTGGTATCCTTGGCCAAAAACTTGTAAGTCCCAGATCTACATTTCCACTGCTTTAGCCGGCAGCAACCCTGCATGCATGCAGCTAACAACCATCTTCCCAGATCATTCACAACCCAGGCACGATCCCGGACAAGGAACTCACAGAGACGCGCCCAGAAGTCACTGCCGTATTCGAGGAGAGCTACGCCCGCTACCGTTCGTGCGGTGTGAACGAGCGCAAAGCGCTCGACGTCTACGATCGCAAGGGAGCCTCGTACATCCTGCACTCAGTTCCTCGGGACCAGGTGAAAGCCCTTGTGCGCGAGCTGCGGCCGCGTGCAGAGTACATTTTCGTCACGGATCGTCGAAGCAAGTACTATGAAGGTTTCGGCGAGAGTTGGAATGACTTCATTCGCGCTATGGTGGAGTGAAGCGGCAGGTTGTGACGAATCTTTGGGACGCGTGTGTGTTCAAGGACTGCACTCCGGAGCACACGGGCTAGGCGTGCCATGAATCTGGGTCTACTGATACACGGCAGGGCTGGCTGGGTTCATTGATGATTTTCAGGTCTTGGTGGACGTGGCTTGTTCATCTGTCAGGCGCCTGGCTGAATCGAAAAGGCGGCTCTCTGTGTCATACTAGGCAACCTCGGGCGCAGTCGAAATTCGAGAAGTTCTGGGCTACTGTAGGGGCGAATTAATTGTAATAACATGCCAGCTGAAAAGCTGAGCTACGGCGTCTTGCTCGACGCTTGACAAATCCGCCCATGGTTGCTAGGGCTAAACACAACGTTCTCCGTTCGCAAGCGTACCGTCGATTAACGTTCTAACATCTAGAACTTCGTGGCAATTTTATTGATGCAGTTGCTCGAATGGGATGAATACGCCATCGGCGTTGTCGCCTCGCTTATACGTAATTGCGTTTCCATACAGCAATAATTCGTTCCCAACAAAAAGTTGATATGGTGCCATTGAGCAATATTTGTCCCCACGAGCAAGAGTCCACTACTACTTTGGCTACCTCGCATCCATCGCACCGCAGGGCACTAGCCGCCCGGCCGCGAGCCGCCTTGGTGCTCGGTCCCAAGGCTATGGTTTCCGCAAAGCGCTTCCTCGCGACGACTTACAACGGCCGGTAGCGCTGGCGGCGGCATGGACACAAGGCTCGATGGGGGATCTGCCGCGTATTTGATTAAAACAACACTACTGTGCTACTTCTTCTCCAGAAGCGCTAACACCTGCGATCGTGCTAAAAGTCGCCCCTAGTCAAAGTGCACTATCCACAGCGGAGCACAGGTAGGAGTAACGCAACGCCAAAAAGCATGGCCAGCATGGGTCCTGGTTCGTCCGCCTAGACCGTGTCAGCTTTGGTAAAAGGGCAGTGGATCGCTCTGCAGAACGCACGAGCATCAGCATCAGCACTACTTGCTTGCCTGAGCATGGACTTCGCCTTTTTCATGTATACCAAGGCGCTGCAAACGCAGTTGAGGACAAGGTCGGACGACGGCCGCGGTGCCCACACCGCGCATCTCTCGGCCATTGCACTGCACCCTGTGGGAAAGTAATTTTTCGCCTCTCAGCTGCCCTGAATCTGCATCTCACCAAGCTTTTCTCAAGGCCGCCTGCGTTTCGGTCGAGCCGTCTTCGCCGTCTTCTGCCTTGAACTCAAGACGCCACACAATAACGCAATGTGATGCAATTTACCCATACATTAGTGTTTTCGTTCTTTTCTGCCGCTTCGACGCTGGTAGCCCCTGTATGAGGTTCTGGAGTGTGCCTACTTTTGGCGCGCGCCCTAACTTTGTTGTTGTAGGCGGAAACACGCCCCTCTCTACCTCCGTATCGTTCACGTCTCTTGAAACCACCATATCCATGTCGCGTAGAGCTTTCTCAACTCTTACACGCTAAATCCCCACCTACTCTATATTTACATAAAGTACGTACTCAACATGGGTATGTAGAATACGACACTTGATCTCGTGGCACCACAGGGCCTCGAAATGGCGTACGAGGATTGAGCACAAAAAAAAAGTGTGTGATCACGAACATAATCACGGCACTTGTGCAGACAAATCATGCAGCTTGAACCACAAGCGAAGGTGGCACAGTACATACAGTATACAGAAGCGAAAGGAATACATCACACCTTAGCTTCCGGCGCACGCGAATGCAACAGAAGCAGCTGCGCATTTTTGAACCTGCCTCGCCTGCCTAAACCAAGATTTCTCGTTCCCGCTCCCAAGATTTTCTCTGCACGAAAGCCAGCAGCTCACGCCACTGCGCTTGCTGCGTGTGTGCGTGGTGCCACAGACATGGGTGCCCGCTGCCCTCTCCTTGGCAGGTACCGGGACTTAGTAACCGAGGGGCCGTTGTGTGGTGTCAGCTCGCGTCATTCGATTCAGGGTCGGAGACTTCAGCTGCTGTCTGAAAATACGAGGGTTGGGGAGAGAAAATAGAATAATTTTTTTTTTGTGTTTATCCGGGCGGTCGTGGTTAGCCTGGGGGTCCGGTTCGAGATCGATTCATTGTTTTTGTGGTTGATGGACAGGCCATAGTATTTTTGGTTGACGTGGGTTTCAGAGTTGTTACAGTTGGCGACGTCGGGAGAGTTGATCTGTAGCAAGGTTGGCATTGACCTTGGTTGATGTTGAGATACCAGCGTAAACTCAAGGTAGAGTGTTCAAGCACATGTACGAGGGTGTTGCTTGCTAGGTCAAAAGTCTGCGAAAAGGCATTGAGATTGTATCAAGACTGTATCGATTGTCCATTATACAATTATTGTAAGAAAAAATATGCATCGCACATTATGCGCACCCGAATAGTGTATCGAAATAAACCACAGACGCTTTTTTATCCCGATTGTGCCCCTTGTAATGTGTATCAACCCAAAACTCCAATCATTAAACTCGTAAAGTGAATGCCAGGCAGACCTGTTTAGCATCCCTCAGGCATGTTCAGAGCCTTCCATGTGTCGCGGGCGCACTCGTCGACACCCTTGGCGGTTGTCCATCCGAGCTCAGTCTCAGCGCGCTGGGTAGCAGCGACGCAGGCACCAACATCGCCGGCGCGGCGGGGTGCGAGAATGGCGGGCACGGTCTGCTTGGATGCCTTCTCGAAGCTGGAGATGACTTCAGCGACAGTCATGCCATTGCCAGTACCCAGGTTGTAGGCGCGGAAAGAATCGCGGTTGGGGTTGGCTCTGGCAGCAGCGAGGGCAGCGACGTGACCTTGGGCAAGATCCATGACGTGGATGAAGTCACGGACGGCAGTGCCATCGCGGGTGTCCCAGTCTGAGCCGAAGACCTCGAGGGTGGGCTTGGTGCCCTTCATCACGGAGGCGATGACGGGGAAGAGGTTGGTAGGTTTCTGGCGGGGGTCTTCGCGAAGGATACCTGAAGGGTGGCAGCCGACGGGGTTGAAGTAGCGGAGGGCGGTGATACGCATGGAAGGATCGGCCTTTGCAAGGTCGGCAAGGATGGCCTCGGCGAAGTACTTGGAGCGACCGTAAGGGCAGGTAAGACCCTTGGAGCCGTTGATGCGGAGGCATTCCTGGCCCATCTCGTCGATGTAAGTCTCGTCGAAGTGGACGAGGTCGTCCTCGCGAAGAGGCTTGCCCTCGTTGGCCTTGGCTCCGTAAACAGTGGCGGATGATGAGAAGACGAAGTTCTTGATGCCATTCTCTTGAAGGGTGACCAACAGGTCAACGAGACCGCAGATGTTGTTCTGGTAGTAAGCAAGAGGACGCTCGATGGACTCGGCGACCGACTTGAAGGCGGCGAAGTGAATGACACCAGTGATGCATGACCTGGCAGCAGCGTACATGGGGAACAGCTCACGCATCTCGGCGCTCCTGTAGTCCATCTTGTGGAAGCGGAGAGTAGGCATGATGAGGCCGTGTTCTCTGCAGTGCTCCTCGGCGAGAGTCTTGATAGGGTTGAGGACCTCCTCGAAGCAGTTGCTCAAGTCGTCAACAACAACAACGTTGTATCCGTCCTTGAGGAGTTCGAGAGTGGTGTGAGATCCGATGTAACCAAGTCCACCGAGGACCATGACATAGTGCTTGCCATCGTCGGCCGGGAGAACGTCGTTGGCTAGGTTCTGGTCGAAGGAATCATCGAGCAGTTGTGAGGCACCGGGGCTGGTGGGTGCAGAGCTCTCGAGGGAGAGCGACGCAGTAGAAGCGATCGATCGGATTGAGTGAGGCATTATGATAGTGTCGATGTGAAGTAGCGAAGGATGGTGATGCGTGCGAAGTACACTTGCAATAGCTTGGAAGACAAGAAAGACAAGGCCGAACGATCGTATGTGCTAAGCAATGGTGGCGTGTGAGTGATGATCTGAGCAGGGAAAGGACACGAAGGTCTTGTTGATATAGAGGCAGGCTCCGAACGAAGATGTTCCAGATCGATGAGAAGCTCGCAGCCTACCAGAAGGTTGAAGTGACGCACCTGCCCTCGCATGGCACGCCATTGTCAGAAGATTCCGGCTGCCAGATCTGGACCGGCTAGGGCACCAGGAAGTGAGAGAGTGAGACTCGCGTGGCACATCGAGACGTCGAGAGACTGTGCGTAGGACCAGCAAGGTCGACAGCCTCCCGGGTGAACCGTCCGTGAACAGTGGATCGGCGCTATGGTTGATGACTATAGCTGCAATGAGGCCGCTGCATGATCCGAAAGAGGCATAATGGCAAACCTCATTCGCGAGCTGAGAGCACAATTAGGCACGATCCCGGTCACCAACCCCTGTGCCGTACTCATCGGTCCTTGGGATCACTCCTCGCTTGTACAGAGCGGCAATAGAAGAGGCACAGACTCAGCCCTTTTCTGCCAAGTACATGCGGGCGAAGGGCACTGCCGAGGAACTGTTTTTGTGGACATCAGCGAGCAATTAGTCGGAATGCAATGGTCCCGTCACGCATCGAGCGTTTAGCCTTGGGCCATGATTCGCATCGGAAGACGCCGATTCAAACGAACGGGGAGACTGAGGCTATCGTTTCAGTCGACTTTGCTTACTGCTTCGTGCTGTCGATATTGATCAGGCCAGTGGCTGACATGGTCATTTCCAGAACCCTGACTCCTGAGCACAATATCAGGGCAAAGGATTCTCGCAAGGTTAATGGCTGCCCGGCTTGACGAATATAGTTTTCCCTCGAGTAAAGCTTGTCGAGGCACCAATGAGCAGGTTCGTCAGGACTTGCGTGTTTCACGGTCGGTAGCGTACCCAGATCGAGTAGCCCAGCATCAGGCGCTCGGGCACGAGCTTTGTTGAATGCTTTGAGAACGGCCAGATCCGCGGGCGAAGCTCGATGGTGACAAACCATTTGCCAGCGAGCATGTAAACTGCGCTACCAGTAATGAAGCGTTGCGCGAAAGCCCCATCCGCACTTGCCTCGCTGGCGCAATTGCTGTGATCCGAGAGAGCCTAAAGCCAGCGAGCGTCAAGGCGTCCATTTCTTGCAAGTAGAGCAAAAGTTTCTCTTCACTGGGTCCACACGGCCGGTGGCGGCATATGGCGCTTGCTGTAAGTGGCATGTCATACTGTATCCTTGACCCGGCAGCCTCTCAGGCGCAGTTGCCCGTCTCAGCCCCGAAATAGCGTAGGTTTGGTGTGTATTGCACGCATGGCCTGGCTTTCATCGCGGGTGAGGTGTGTGGAGGATTGGCCGGGGAATTTCGACTACCATGCTAGTCGCCAGGGGTGAGCGAAGCGCGTGCGATCCTGCAACTGACGTTGCATATTGCGCCAAGGAAGAGGTTTCTCCGCTGGAGAAGGGGACCTCACCCGTCCATCCGCACAGCCTGCGGGTCTACTAGCCATATTTATCGGGCGGTGTAGAGGGCCTCGTCCCAACAGGCCTGCTAAAGTTGCGGGACCGTTTACGCCACAGTGGTCATGAGGAGTTGTACCTGACGATGCCTTCGTATGCTCTGCATGTACTGTACTGAGGTACCGTTTTTCTCGCAGGGATTGCCTCTATACTACGTGGTGAGTCTCCTGCAACATTTTCTATCTTTGCCTGCCGTCCAAGTTTCGTCCTACTTGCAGATCGTGAGATCGAAAATCATCGAGAATAGAATGTCGGGTGACACGCTGTTGTGCAAACACGGCACAGGGCTTCAAGCAAGGGGTCACGCCGGTACACAAGTCTGGTACGGTACGGACGAAGCTCTCTTCACAAATTCCGACGGTGCGCCGGGCGTACCAGGTTTCATCTGCTTCTGGGCCGACGAATTTGTAAATGTCTCAATCGTACCAAACTTGGCCTGCGCTCCAGCGCGTGTTCTTCACGGCATTTGAAAACACATGGCCAAGAGACCTGGCGTACCAAAGAGCTGGAATCATTGTAGATAGTATGGCTCGGGTTTCTTCACAAATTACACTACCAAGCCGGTCTCCGACCACGCGGTTCACTCTTCCAAGATCATCGTCGTGTTCGCCGTTGAGCGGTCGCAAAACTCTACCCACCCGTCCAGGCCCATGCCCTTGAGCAAAGAACTGAAATAATCGCTGCCCTGCCCGGCGCCAGAGCGGGAGCATGAACTTTCGGCCGTCTTCGCGGAAATATCGCCAGGTGCACCTCGGGGATACTCGATGTGAAAGACCGGTTTGCCGGCTTGGACCATCGGAGCAAACGACTCGCACTCTTTGAACTCGACGCATTGCTCGTTGACTGAAAAGTGCACGGTGGATGTGAGGTTAGTTATAACCTCGCCAGCATTCTTCAGACCGATCGAGATGTTGTAGGAGCTGGTCACATTGGCCAAGTACTCTACGAATGAGATGGTGTCTGCTTGGGTGAGACCAAGGCCGTTGTCGTTGTTCTGCAATCGTCGTCAGTATAAGATGAGTTGATGAACCACATCGTCAGACATACATAGGCGTCAACATTGTCTGGGTCGACTGCGTCGCATCCTTTCTCTTTTGCGAGCTTGATTCTCTCAGCCATAATTCCTCGCACGCTGTCACTGTTAAGATTGATCCATTTCTCATCGCCCCAGCCTTGTAACGGCTTTCCCAAGTCTTGCGACTGGAATTGTGAAGAGTCGGGGCGATACGGCTCATACGAGCCACCACTGAAGTAGCATATGACCTTCTTGCCTAGATCATGCAGCATCTGGATGGTATCATTGGAGTTTGTGAAGAGATCAATGTCAAAGATCTCGACATCAGGATCAGTGGTCTTGTTGTCTGAGGAGATCTTGATCGGCTCCTTCAGCACAATCTGCCAGGTGCTGTTCACTGCCGGCTGCCATGATGTGCTGTTGCCAGACGGTGGAGGAGGTGTTGATGTCGGCGTAGATTCGGGTTCGTTATTGTCATCGCCATTGCCATGATGAAGTCCAAGACCCACTCCGAGACCAATAGCAAGTCCTATGATGACAAGTGCCGCTGCAACACCGGCAATAATGATCGAGCGGCGAGAAAACCGGGCGTACCATGGTCGCGTCTTCAGTGGTACAGTGCCGGCGTGAGGCTCCTTCATCGCAGCATATGCATCGTGGTCAGACATCGGACCTGACGCCTGTGTGTGAGGTGTGACAATATCGGGAGGGCTGCAACCAAGAGCTGAAGGTGCTTGGTCTGCTCGGCAAGCAAAAGGTGGGGACAAGAGAGAACGTCGAAGAAGATCTGCGTGAGCTGTTGTTTGACCCCACGCGCTAGGAGACACGAGGCACTCGCGAGCTGAACCTGATCGTTACAGGGGCCCTTGCAAAAGCACTATTTGTTCCCCCTGGGTAGACGTCTCAAAGCCTAGACTAGAGCTCCGTGTAGATCTGCAGCGTCACACCTTTGCGGCAAGTACCAGAATTACTTCGTATTTCGAGCTGAGCCCACGAAATGCGCGTACGAAATTTAAGATGAGCCGCAAATGAGGAGGCTACCTCGAGACTGCTTGCAACGATTGGCAACGACTGCAAGCCTCCTCGGAATATTGCATTTGACAGATGCGCGGCCCCATAACGCCACCGCCACTGGGAATCACACCGAGCTTGGGCAGTGCGATCGCACGAACATGCCTCCCGCGCGAGGCCGTTGGCTCAGCGGGGCAAAGGTCTGACCGACGATGAGATCGAGGTGGGTGCTGAACAGGGATGTCAACCTGCGGATCATGAAGCATGTCACGTCAAAAAGTCGCATCGGAGCCCAGGCCTGTCCCTGCGAGAGGTGCATGTAGGTGTGGAGTGACAGTCTGTAAATAACACGAGACGTGTACGAAGCGGGCCTATAATGCTGCAACTCTATTGAGTCCAGAAAATTGAAAGGTGGCAGCCTGCAGCGAGGCTGAGCGATCAGAGGCGGGATGGCCTGGGATGTATTGCGGTGTAACGACTGGCTGTCCACGAGGTCGATCATCCACGTGGAGGGCCGGGCCCTTGGAAGCGGCAACAGAGACACAGGAGATGACCGCAGACCACGACATAGGTACGTATGGGAGTCCCTTCCGCAAACCAAGCGCCCAGCATAGCAGGCACGGTGATAGCAAAAACAATATTTGGATTTGTAACGTACTCTAGCACTGTTCTGGATTGGTGGAGACGAGAGGGCCAAACGTGCCAAAGCTTCTACGCTCAACATTTCAGGCTAGAGAGCCGAGCTGAGAATCGAAGACCGCCAAGTTCGTACAATTGATTGTCCTGCGATCCTGCGCTGCTGAATACGTGTGTGTGCGACATTATTGATCAAGTGGGCCCACGTGTGATGAATATGTACATACCAAGAAGTATTGTACCATCACTTGCCCTTGTGGTGGACGAATTTGGCTCTGCGGGAGGCGCTCGCGTGCCTGCAGGTGGCAGAGACCTGAGGACGCTTGAAGCTATTCTAGGGGCACTGACGAGCCGCTATGCCGTGTCTGTGCAAATCTTCACTGTGCTAATAGCAACGGCAGGTGAGGTATAGGCGGATTCGCCAGCTCGATCTGGTCTATCGAGTCAAGTAGCGGTGATCTCCGTGGTGCCCTGGGCCATGGCGGCAACGATGATGGCGCGCGGATCTTCTCGGTCGCTTGGAGTTCCGTTTTGGGTTGACAGTTGTAGGTGCCCTCGAGGTGCCCCTTCAACCGCAAGAGTCTCGTACACCAAACGCCTCTTCGCTGGGTGGCCCTGGGGGCCAACCGTTCTGCTAGACTACTGGCGCCGAGTGCCGAGCACACTCGAGTAATAGTAGCGACTTAGGTTTGCAGAGGCGAGAACCCCCTGCACGCTGCCAATGGTACGGCGCGACTCTTAGCAATACCCATTGTTTCCATTCTGAGATCCATCTTGAGCGAGCCATACACGGCTGGCGGGCTCGGGAGACTGTTTTGCCCACCTGGAATCCTTCGCCTTGGTCGTATATATGTTGTGACCTAGCAGTGTTAACGTTTTTTCTCGGACATCCTCAAACACATTCGTTCACCTCCCTTTCTCTAGACCTTGGTCATCAACCTGCACCATGACCTGGGCTTCTTCTGCTATCTGCAAGCTTGCAGCCGCCCTTGGCATTGCTCTCGCTTCTTGCAAAGCCGGCAATGGACAAACCACTACTCCGGGCGCCACTACTCCGGCTGCTACTACTACCTTGACTGCAACCAGCCTCAGCCCAGCGAGCAGCTCTGCTTTGATCTCATCCCTTTCGAGCGTGGCCTCGACCAACACCGCTGCTAGCTCTATCCTGTCGAGCATCGTCTCGTCGGAGAGCTCAGCCAGCTCAGCCAGTTCAGCCGGCTCCCTTACTACTTCTGTTTCTTCTTCTGCTGCATCTTCGGGTGGTTCTTCTGATACCAACACCGCGACCTCTGTTTCTCTCACTGAGACCGCTCCTGTCGTTTCCACTGCCTCCGGTACCACCTCTGCCGCGCCCCCACCAGCTGTTGCTACCAGCCAGGGAGCTGCTACTTCTTCTTCTGTTGCTCCTTCCGCCTCCGTTGCCCCAGCTGTTGGCGCGACAGTCGACTCCACCATCTTGATCCTCGTCAGGGAGGGCGACAACCCCTACTCCGTATACTCTGGTCTCCAGGGCTATGGAATTCCTTACGAGATCTCCTACGTTCCCAAGACCGGCTACCAGCTCCCTACCTTGAACACCTCTACCTCTGCGGGTAAATATGGTGGTATCATCTCTCTCAGCGAGCTCGCCTACGAGTACGATGGTGGCGTCTGGAACAGCGGTATTAGCAACGACCAGTACAACACCATCTACGCTTACCAGACTGCTTTCGGTGTTCGTTTCGTTCGCATCGATGCCTACCCCCAGCCTTCGTTCGGAGCCGCTCCTGCCGACGCTGGTGTTGGATGCTGTGGTAACGACGTCGAGCAATTGATCAGCCTTACCAACAGCACTGGTTTCGCGACCGCCAACATCAAGACTGGCGCCACCATGAGCACCAAGAACATGTTCCACTACCCTGCGAAGATCGTCGACAGCGCCACAACCTGGGAGGTCGCCAAGTACGGCCCCAGCGGTGTTTTCACTACCGACACCACCGCTGCTGTCATCAACAACTTTGCTGGCCGCCAACAGATGGTCTGGTTCGGTAGCTGGGCTACTGAGTGGTCTCCTACTTCCAACTTCTTGCAGCACGCTTACATCCACTGGATGACCCGTGGTCTGTTCCTTGGCGCCCGCAAGACCTACCTCAGCACTCAGGTCGATGATGTCCACCTCACCACCACCATGTACTCTCCTCCGGACAAGAACTTCCGTCTCAGGCCCGGTGACCTTGCCGAGCACGTTACCTGGATGCAGAACATCAACGGCCGCATGCCTGCTGGCTCCAACTACTTCGTCGAGCTTGGTCACAACGGTAACGGTGACATTATCGAGGCTACTGCCGACGAAACCCAGACAGTATGCTCTCCCGCAGACGCAATCTACTACGATTACCCTCCGGACACTCCTCAGGAGTTCCAGAAGCCTCTCGGCTCTGGTGTCAACAACTGGCCCGTCACTCCCGCATCCTACTCATGGAGCCTTGCTTGCGCTAAGCGCGATGCTCTCGCAAGCTGGTTCATGACCGCTGCCAACCGCGATGCCTTCGCTCACGTTTCTCACACTTTCACTCACTTGCCCCAGAACAACCTTACCTACAGCGATGCCAACAAGGAGATCGTTTTCAACCAGGCTTGGCTCCGCCAGGTCGGCATTGTGAACGGCAACAAGTGGTCCCCCAAGGGTCTTATTCCCCCGGCTATCACTGGTCTCCACAACGGTGACGCTATTCGTGCCTGGATTACCAACGGTATTGTTCACGCTGTTGGCGACAACTCTCGCCCTGTTCTCCTCAGCCCTTACAACCAGCACTGGCCTCTTGTGTCCAACGTTTCCAACAACGGTTACGCTGGCTTGAACATCATTCCTCGCTGGCCCACTACCATCTACTGGAACTGCGATCTTCCCTCTTGCACCCTGAAGGAGTGGCAGGACACTGCTTCTGGCAAGGGTGATTTCCAGGATCTCCTTACCTTCGAGCGCAACTCCGCCTCCCGCTACCTCCTCGGTCTCCGCCACGATGGCTACATGTTCCACCAGGCTAACCTGCGCCAGACCGACGTGGACACTATCACCGTTGGCTCTCAGACCGGCCAGTTCTCTCTCATCCAGGCCTGGACCGAGACTGTCATGCAGGAGATGACTCGCCTGACCAACTGGCCTCTCATTTCCCAGAAGCACGATGACCTCGCTCAGGTCTTCATCGACCGTATGGCTCGCGACAACTGCA
>Ga0265797_10006563_pt1 | contig 16332 bp, 13 predicted proteins | sample P2T30metagenome_FD_192433 | JGI IMG/M metagenome (GOLD analysis project Ga0265797, IMG submission 192433) | Plant litter microbial communities from East Loma Ridge, Irvine, California - P2 T30 | ecosystem: Environmental > Terrestrial > Plant litter > Unclassified | place: USA: California... | reverse complement strand
GCGGTGCTGGCCGAGCTGGCGAAGGGAGACGTGGCATGAGCATCATCGATAGCGCAAAGCAGGCGGCGCAGGGCCTGATGCAGGGCGCGATGGAGAAGCTCGTTCCGCTGGCACCCGACAGCTGGATTCCCGGCGGCCGGCCCGACCCGCTGATCGCGCACAAGCACGGGCTGATCGGCACACCGGTATCGCGGCGCGACGGCGCGCTGAAGGTCAAGGGCGAGGCAGGCTTCGCAGCGGAGTTCCGCTTCGACGACATGGCCTATGCGGCACTCGCCTATGCGACGATCCCGCGCGGTCGGATCACGGCGATCGCCAGCGCGGCCGCGGAAGCCGCGCCGGGTGCCGTCCTGGTGATGACCCACCTCAACGCGCCACGGATGAACACGCCGGGCGTGTTCGGCTCGTCCCCGACCGCGGTGGGCCCCGCCGACCTGCCGATCCTGCAGGACGACCGTATTCACTGGAACGGGCAGCCGATCGCCTGTGTCCTCGCCGAGACGCAGGAACAGGCCGATCATGCCGCCTCGCTGCTCGGCTTCACCTATAACGCGGAGCCGTCGACGACCACCCTTGCGGGCGCAAAGGCGAACGGCATCGAACCGGGCCTGTTCATGGGCCAGCCGCTGCACAACCGGATCGGCGATGCCGACGCCGCGCTCGCCGCGGCACCGCATGTCGTCGATCAGGTCTATCGCACCCCGCGGCACAACCACAATCCGATCGAACCGCATGCCGCAACGATCGCGTGGATCGACGGCGCGCTGGTGATCCACGACGCGAGCCAGATGGTCACCGCACAGGCGCAGACGATCGGCGAGGTCTTTGATCTCGAACCCGACAAGGTGCGGTTGACCTCGCCCTATGTCGGCGGGGGTTTTGGCTGCAAGGGGTTGTGGGATCACCAGATCATCGGTGCCGCCGCGGCGAAGCTGGCAGGCCGCCCGGTGCGGATCGCGCTGTCGCGCGAGGGTGTGTACCGGGTCGTCGGCGGGCGATCGCTCACCGAGCAGCGGGTGGCGATCGGCGCGACCGCGGAGGGCCGCTTCGATGCGCTGGTCCATACCGGCCTGTCGATCATGACGCCACACAACAACATGCCCGAGCCGTTCATCCTCGGCACACGTGCCGCCTATGCCTGCCCCAATATCAGCCTGCAGGTCGATATCGCGCGGATGAACATGCTGGCCAACACCTTCATGCGCGCACCGGGCGAGGCGGTCGGTACCTTCGCGCTGGAATGCGCGGTCGACGAACTCGCGGTCGATCTGGGCATCGACCCGGTCGAGCTGCGAATCCGCAACGAGCCGGAGAAGGACCCGACGTCGGGCCTCGCCTTCTCCTCGCGCCATATCGTCGAGGCGTGGCGCAACGGTGCGGATCATTTCGGCTGGGCGGATCGCAGTGTCGAACCGGCCACGCGCCGCGATGGCGAATGGCAGATCGGCATGGGCTGCGCGACCGGGACCTATCCCTATTACCGGATGCCCGGCGCACAGGCGCGCATCACCCTCACGCGGGACGGCGACGCCGTGCGCGCGCTGATCGAGGTCGCGGCGGCGGAAATGGGCATGGGGACCTCGACCACCACCGCGATCGTCGCCGCGGAGCGACTGGGTCTGTCGCTCGATCAGGTCGAGGTCGGCTACGGCGACTCTTCGATCCCGGGCGCGATCATGGCGGGGGGATCGCAGCAGACCGCGGCGATCGGTGCGGCCGTCATCGCGGCGCATAACGCGCTGGTCGCCGAGCTGCTCAAACTCGCCGGCAACGACTCGCCCCTCGCGGGGCTGTCGGCGGATACGGTCGGCAGCGAGGATGCCGGGCTGGCGAAGATCGATGACCCGTCGCAGCGTGAAAGCTACGCCTCGATCCTGACGCGCGCGCAGCGCGACAGCGTCACCGTCACCGCCGCGGCGTCACCGCCGCTCGAACTGATGCACTGGTCGATGCATTCGCACAGCGCGATCTTCTGCGAGGTGCGGGTCAATGCGGTAACTGGCGAGACGCGCGTCAGCCGGATCCTCGGATCGTTCGATTGCGGCCGGATCCTCAATCCCAAGACGGCAAAGAGCCAGTTCCGCGGCGGGATCATCATGGGGCTCGGCATGGCGCTGATGGAGGAGACGCAGTTCGACGAACGCAACGGTCGGATCGTGAACCCCAGCCTTGCCGAATATCATATCCCCGTGCACCTCGACGTTCCGGAGATCGACGTCATCTGGACCGATATCGCCGATCCCCACACGCCGATGGGTGCGCATGGAATCGGCGAGATCGGCATCACCGGCGTCGCGGCGGCGGTCGCCAATGCGGTCTACAACGCCACCGGCAAGCGCGTCCGCGACCTGCCGATCACGCTCGACAAGCTGCTATAGGGTGGCCCTTTAGGGGAAGCGCGACACGCGCCGGTCGGGCAGTCCCGACCGGGGCTGTGCTTTCCCCCCGCCGTGCTTCTGATCGTTTGCGGCCTCGAGCGCCTTCGTGAAGCGATTTCGGATGACTCCGCAGCGGCAGTCGCGCGTGATCGCGTAAATCCCGTCGGGGTCGAGTATCGCCCCCCGCGCCCGTGTCTGGTCACCGGATCCGGAAGGTCGTCCTATTCTGTCGCGATGACACTTCCCCTTACCGCCGTGCCGGGATCTAGCCGCTGCTCGCGCGTTACAGCTTGCTGCCCCCGCTTCTCCCCACTCCCACGGAAGACCACATCATGTCCGACCAGACCGACAGCCCCGTCCTTCAGCCCGTCACGATCGGCGATCTGCGACTGCAGAACCGTATCGTCATGGCGCCGCTGACGCGCAGCCGCTCGAACGACGACGGTGTCCCGCCCGACTTTGCCGCCGACTATTATGCGCAGCGTGCCGATGCCGGCCTCATCATCAGCGAAGCGACCAACATCTCGTCGCAGGCGCGCGGCTATGCGATGACGCCCGGCATCTGGTCGGACGCGCAGGTCGCCGCATGGACGCCGATCGTCGAGGCCGTCCATCGGCGTGGCGGGGCGATCTTCCTCCAGCTGTGGCACACCGGCCGCATCTCGCATCCCGATCTCCACGACGGTGCCCTCCCCGTCGCGCCGTCCGCGATCAAGGCGGAGGGCCAGGCCTTCACGAACGACGGGATGAAGGATTTCGTCACCCCGCGCGCGCTGGAGACGGACGAGATCCCCGCGATCGTCGAGGATTACCGCCGCGCTGCCGAACAGGCGAAGGCCGCGGGGTTTGACGGCGTCGAGGTCCATGCCGCGAACAATTATCTGCTCGAACAGTTCATCCGCGACAGCACCAACCAGCGCAGCGACGTCTATGGCGGCTCGATCGAGAACCGGCTGCGCTTCCCGCTCGACGTGGTTCGCGCCGTGGTCGATGTCTGGGGTGCAAACCGCGTCGGGATCCGCATCTCGCCCGCGACGACCGAGCCGGGCAAGACCCCGCTCGACAGCCAGGTCGGGCGGACCTTCGACACGTTCGTCGATGCCCTGTCGGAGATCGGGCTGCTGTACATCCACGATATCGAAGGCGTGACCCAGCAGACGCGCGACGTACCGGACGGCGTCGATTTCCAGGCGCTGCGCAAGCGCTTCTCGGGCGCGTACATCGCCAACAACCAGTATACGCTGGAGCTTGCCGAAAAGACGCTGGCAGAGGGCAATGCCGACCTGTTCAGCTTTGGTCGCCCCTTCCTCGCCAATCCCGATCTCGTCGACCGGCTGCGCACCGGCGCGCCGTTGGCCGAGGCGCCGAAGCAATATTGGTATGGCGGCGGCGCCGTCGGCTATTCGGACTGGCCCGGCATGAACGGGAAGATCGAGCTCTCGTAATGCGGTAGAGCGTCTGAGGTGGCCGAGGGGACGCTGGGCCGGCACACATCGTGCCGCCCACGTCCCCGATCAGCCACAGCAGCGCTTGTGCTTTTTCCCCGACCCGCAAGGGCACGGATCGTTGCGACCGACTTTCGATGCCGTCGTCGCCGATGCGTCGGGTGACGACGGGCCAGCGACGCTCACTTGCGCTGCGTACAGGCGCTGAACGGCTTCGGTCAGTTCGGCCGGCGCCCGGTCCTGAAGCGCGTTGATCTCAACGCTGTCGAGGTCGCTCTCATTGCTCGCGACCGCGATCAGCGTTGCCAGCTGCGACCACGGGGCCGCCCTTGCGGGGTCGTCGGCCAGCGCATCCCAGGCCTCGGGGCGCAGCGCGACCGCATCGGTCAGGCCGTCGATCCAATATTCCCACAGAACTTCACCGTCGCGCTCATCGACGTCGAAGATCGGTTGAAGCTTGCCGCGGGCAAGGTCGCGCGCGATCTCATCACGCCGCGCCGCCACCGCATCGGCGAACCATTGCACGTCGAGCGGATCCTCGAAGGGCGGCGTGCCGTCGGATTCGCTTCCCCAGATCACGGTCATCCACTCGCTCGGCGCGATCGCCTCCGGGGAGATCAGCAGCCCGGTGAGGAAGCCGTCGAGCTCGGTGAGCAACATCGGTTCCTCGACAGCGAGATCGGCGAGCGCGCCATCGAGGCGCCGGAAGCGTGAAGGGAATCGCTTCACAGGCTGAGCGCGCGGCGGCGCATCTCGGCCTGCGCCATCTCGCGCAGCGGGGTCGCCTCGCCCGCAGCGAAAATGTCCGCGAGGTCGAGCAGATCCTCGTCGCCAAGAGCATTCACCGAGGCCTCGACGGCCACGAGGCGATCGAGCGCGCGCGCCGTTACCATCCCCTGGCGCTTGGTTCGTATTTTGAGCATCGCCGTCCACTAGCAGAACCGGTCAGGATTTACAGGCGCAGACCACGTCCATGATCCGGCACGCATCGACGTGCGGGTGGCAGCCTCCCGGCGCACCGGATCGCAATCGCGAAAATTGTCGTGCGCTCCAAACCGTCCCTGCCCTGACCACTCTATAATCAAGCTGACCTTGATGGGCGGTCCCCCGATTCCGCGCTCGGCGGCCAGATCGGCGTGACATGTGAGATTCAGACGGCGGCAAATCGCGGCCATGTTGTTTGAGCTATTGATTTACATGATGCAGCACAAAGGAATCCGTTGATGTTGGCAAAGATCCTCGGCGGCGTCTCGTCAGACGTCCTCACGTCCGAATTGGCGCGCCTCGAGAGCATGTTTGCCGATGGTGACTTTTCACAACGGGCGAATACGTCGCTCGCCAACGGCCAGACCCAGACGGTGCTGTGCGCGATCAACCAGATGCTCGATCGCGCGCTGCGCCCGGTTGGCCAGTTGAGCGTCCGGATCGATGACTGGAGCGCCGCGCATGACAAGGGCGATATCGACGTCATCGTCGCGGCCGACCGGTTCAAGGGCGACTTCGGCACCATGGCGCGCGGCGTCAACACCATGGTCGCCAACCATATCGCCGTGAAGAAGAAGGCGATGGCCTGCATCAAGGCGTTTGGCGAAGGCAATTTCGACGCGCCGCTCGAAGCCTTTCCCGGCAAGAAGGCGTTCATCAACGACACCGTCGAGACGCTGCGTCGCAACCTGCGCGACATCATCGGCGAGGTGGAACGGCTGATCAAGGCATCGACGGCGGGCGAGCTCGGCCAGCGCGGTGACGAGACGCGCTTCGTCGGGGATTTCGCCGGACTGGTCTGCGGGATCAATGCGATGCTCGACGCGACGCTGCTGCCGATCGAGGAGGGCAATCGCGTCCTGAACCTCGCCAGCGTCGGCGACCTGCGCGAGATGGTCAAGATCCCCTGCCAGGGCGACCACCGCCGCATGAAGGATTCCATCAACGCGCTGGTCGACAATCTGCGGGTGAGCGCCAGTCTAGCCGACAAGATCGCCGACGGTGATCTGAGCTTTGCACATCAGCCATTGTCCGATCAGGATACGCTTGGACAGGCGATCGTGCGGATGGTCGACAATCTGCGGGTGAGTGCCGATCTGGCCGACAAGGTTGCCGATGGCGATCTGGCGGTGTCGCATCAGCCCATGTCCGACAAGGATGTTCTCGGCCAGGCGCTGGTGCGGATGATCGAACAATTGCGCAACGTCGTCGGCAATGCCAGCGGCGCGGCCGACAATGTTTCGGCAGGAAGCCAGGAGCTGTCGGCCAGTTCCGAGCAAGTCTCGCAAGGCGCGACCGAGCAGGCGGCGGCTGCCGAAGAAGCATCCTCGGCGATGGAAGAAATTGCCGCCAACATCAAGCAGAGCGCGGACAATGCCGCGCAGACCGAGAAGATCGCCCGCCAGTCGGCGAAGGACGCCGAACTCAGCGGGATCGCGGTCCAGCGCGCGGTGAACGCGATGCGGACGATCGCCGAGAAGATCGGTATCGTCCAGGAGATTGCCCGCCAGACCGATCTGCTAGCACTGAACGCCGCCGTCGAGGCGGCGCGCGCGGGCGAACATGGCCGCGGTTTTGCCGTCGTCGCCTCGGAAGTCCGCAAGCTCGCGGAACGCAGTCAGGTCGCAGCGGCAGAAATCGGATCGGTGTCCTCGCAGACCGTCGCCGCGGCGACCGAAGCCGGCGACATGCTGACCAAGCTGGTGCCCGACATCAGCCGCACCGCCGAACTCGTCGCCGAGATCAGCGCGGCATGCCGCGAACAGGATATTGGCGCGGCACAGATAAACGAGGCGATCCAGCAGCTCGACCTGATCAGCCAGCAGAATGCCGGCGCGTCCGAACAGATCACCGCGACGTCGGAAGAGCTGGCCTCGCAGGCCGAGGAACTCCAGGCCAGCATCGCCTATTTCCGGACCGGCGGCGGGCCGGACCTCGGCCATCGGCGGCCGGCCCCGACCGTGCAGCGCAAGGTGAGCGCGCGCAGCCCGATCGCCGCTCGGCCAAGCGCCAAGGCCAAGCGGCCAAAGCCCAATTCGATCGCCGACCAGCAGGCCCGCGTTAACGGCTTTGCGCTCGATCTGATCAAGGGTGGTACCGACGCCGACGACGATGCTTTCGGCGCGCAGGCGGCCTGACCGCGGATTGCTGAGACGGGCGGCCTCGCCGGTAATCAGACGCAACCGCTGACGCTGTGGTGAGGCGATCGCGCCGTCGGGCGCGGTCGCCTTGCGGCGTTAATGACGACCTGATCGAAAATAAGCGATGGGTCCGGAACGGACCTCTTGGCCGCCGTCTATAATAAACCAGCGGACCCGGCCGCGCGAAGCTGCCGGTCGGAGAGAATGGGGGAACGCATGGCGCAAATCATCCTTGTACCGGCCACCGTCACGACCAGCTCGGTGGTGCCGTTCGCTGCAGACCTCGCGTCGCAGCTTGAGCAGCATGACGCGATCGCACTCGATCTCTCCGCCGTTGCCGAAGCCGATGTCAGCCTGTTGCAGCTCGTCTGCGCGGCGCGCCGTCAGGCCGAACGCGACGGCAAGTCCCTGCGCCTTGCAATGCCGGTGCACGACGCGCTGGCGGCGCTGCTCGAGCGCGCGGGCTTCCTCACCGATATCCCATCAGCCGATCAGAATTTCTGGTTTCACGGAGATTTGCCGCGATGAGCGCATCCATCCTTATCGTCGATGATTCCACCAGCATACGCGTCGCCATCCGCATGGCGCTGACCGGGGCTGGCTACACCGTCAGCGAGGCCGCCGACGGCGCGCAGGGCCTGAGCAAGGCCAGTGGCAGCCGCTTCGACATGATCATCACCGATCTCAACATGCCCAACATGGACGGTCTGTCGATGATCCGCGCGCTGCGCAAGAACCCCGCGCAATGCGGTACCCCGATCCTGTTCCTCACAACCGAATCCGAGGATGCGATGAAGCAGCAGGCCAAGGCCGCCGGCGCGACCGGCTGGCTGGTCAAGCCGTTCGTCCCCGAACAGCTGATCCGGGTCGTGCGCAAGGTCCTTGGACGGTGAGCCAGAACGACCCCGTCGCTGCATTCCGCGTCGAGGCGGGTGAAGTCCTCGAACAGGTCGAGCAGGGCTTGCTCGATCTCGGTCACCGGCTGGACGATCACGAGCTGATCGACGCGGTGTTCCGCGGGCTGCACACGCTCAAGGGCTCGGGCGCGATGTTCGGCTTCGACGCGCTGGCCAGCTTCACGCATCACTGCGAGACGGCCTTCGACCGCGTCCGCAAGAACCTGACCCCCGCCACGCCACAGCTGATCGCGGTCATCCTGTCCGCGCAGGATCACATGCGCGCGCTGATCGAGGGCGACGCGACCGACCGCAAGGCGGAGGGTGACGCGATCCTGGCAAAGCTGCAGGCGGCGCTGGACGGCGCACCCGCGCCGACGCCGGAGGCGCCGCCCGTTTTGCAGGGGTGGCGGCTGTCACTCCGTCTGCCCCCCGAAGCGATGCAGAATGGCATCAACCCGCTCGCGCTGCTCGATGAATTGCGCACGCTCGGCGACTGCCGGATCGTCGTGCGGACCGACCAGGTGCCGCCGCTTGCCGAGCTGGTGCCGACCGAATGCCATGTCGGCTGGGATATCGAAGTGCGCGGCGCGGTGTCGCGGGATGACCTCGAGGATGTCTTGATCTTCGTGCTCGACGACCTGGACCTTCAGATCGAGGCGATCGGCGACACGTCGTGCGACGACGTGGAGGATGCTGCGCCGCCGCCTGGCGCCGGGACGACGCCGTCTGCGCTCCCGCCCGCACGGGTCGACACGATGCCACCGGCGCAGGATCGCGACCCGGCCACCACCCCGAACGGCCGCGGCGCGCCCAAGACCGGCGAAAGCGTCCGGGTACCCGCCGAACGCCTCGACCTGCTGATGGATCGGGTGGGCGAACTCGTCATCGTCCAGAGCCGGCTGTCGCAGCTCGCGCATAGCAGCGGCAGCAATGCGACGGACGTTGCGCTTCGCTCCATATCCGAAGAGATCGAGCGGCTGGCGAGCGAATTGCGCGACACGGTGATGGTGCTCCGCATGGTGCCCGTCGCCACGCTGTTCGGCCGCTTCCGCCGCCTCGTCCACGACATCGCGCGCGATACCGGCAAGACGATCGAGCTGTCGACCGACGGCGAGACGACCGAGGTCGACAAGACGGTGATCGAACGGCTCGCCGATCCGCTGATCCACCTGATCCGCAACGCCTGCGATCACGGGATCGAACCGCCCGAGGGGCGGCTTGCCGCAGGGAAGCCCGAGGTCGGGCAGGTGCGGCTGTCCGCGCGTCAGGAGGGCGGCGAGGTCGTCATCACGATCCGCGACGACGGCCACGGGATCGACCGCGAGCGCGTGCGCGCCAAGGCCGAGGCACACGGGCTGCTCCAGCCGGGACAGGTCGTGAGCGACCAGGAGTTGCTCCAGATGATCTTCCATCCCGGCTTCTCGACCGCGCCGCAGATCACCAGCCTGTCGGGCCGCGGCGTCGGGATGGACGTGGTCAAGCGCACGATCGAGAGCCTGCGCGGCACGATCGAGGTCGCGAGCGTATCGGGCCAGGGATCGGCGATGTCGCTGCGCATCCCGCTGACGCTCGCGATCATCGACGGGCTGCTGATCCGGGTCGGCGACGGTCGCTACGTCATCCCGCTCGCCGTGGTCGAGGAATGCATCGAACTCAGCCTCGAGGAAGACCTGCGTTCGCGGGGGCGGAGCTTCATCACGCTGCGCGACCGGCTCGTGCCGTTCGTCCGGCTGCGCGAGATGTTCGCGACGGGGACGAAGCCCAGCGTCCACCAGAAGATCGTCATCATCGCGACCGGCACCGAACGGGTCGGGCTGGTGGTCGACCAGATCATCGGCAGCCACCAGACCGTGATCAAGCCGATGTCGGCGGTGCATTGCAACGTCCCGACCTTCGCCGGCGCGACGATCCTCGGCGATGGCGGCGTCGCGCTGATCCTCGACGTCGTCCAGCTCGTCGCGCTGGGCCAGCATCAGGAGGAGCGGCTTCGCGCCGTTGCATGACCATGGAAGACACGACGGAAACCCAGTGGGACGAAGACGGCCGGCTCGAGGTGCTGACGTTCGATCTGCAAGCCGAGAAGTTCGCGGTCGAGGCAGTCCTCGTCCGCGAGATCCTCGACCTGCTGCCCGAAACGGTCGTGCCGGGTGCGGACCGGCTGGTCGCGAGCGTCGCGAACTTTCGCGGCAAGATCATCCCGATCGCCGACCTGCGCCTGGCGTTCGGCCTGCCCTCGGCGGAATCGACGATGGACAGCCGGATCGTGGTGGTCGAGCTCGACGTCGACGGCGTCCCGACCCAGATCGGCATCCGCACCGACAAGGTGCACGAGGTGGCGACCTTGCACCGCGATGCCAGCGAGACCCCGCCCACGGTCGGCCTGCGCTGGCGTCGCGATTTCATCCGCGAGCTGGTGCGTACGCCGCAGGGCGTCATCGTCCTCGCCAACATCGCGCGGATCTTCGACCCGCTGCTCGGTGGCCGCGCCACCCCCGCCGTGCTCGCGCCGGCACTCCTCTGACGCTGGAAGGACCGACATGTACGGGTCAATCGAACGATGCTCGGCGACGGCCACTGATCGGTCCCGCGGGTCCCGGCCGGGTGGTGCGGCACTCCCCCACTCCGCAGCCTGTGAAAGGTGCGCGGCATGAGCGTCGCCGGAGAGCTGCAGGCCGTGACCTTCGGGCTGGGTGCCGAAACCTTCGCGGTGCCCGTCACGCTGGTCCGCGAGATTCTCGACTGGAGCGAGACCTTCCACATTCCGAACGGCCCCGATTATCTGCTGGGGCTGACTGATCTGCGCGGCGAGGGCGTGACGACGATCGATCTGCGACGCCGCCTCGGCCTGCCGCCGGTCGCGCCGACGCCGAGCACGCGGATCCTCGTGATCGATGTCCCCGTCGATGGGCGCAACCTCGTCCTAGGCCTCGTCGTCGACCGGGTGCTGGAGGTCAGCACCTTCGACCGCGGCCAGATCGGCGCGGCGCCCGATATCGGCGTCCGCTGGCCCTCGCGCTATATTGCGGGGGTGGTCAAGCGGACCGAGGGGTTCGTCGTGTTGGTCGATGTCGCGCAGATCTTCTCCAGCGCCGAGGTCAACGCCCTGCACGCCAGCGCCGCATGACGGGGTCGCGTCGCGACCCCTGACACCCAATCCTCATGGTGCCGCCTCGAACGGTCCCTCGTCATTTCTGGAGCTGGCTCCCGTGTCCTTGATCTCCCCGATCGTCAAAGCTACGCCGAGCGCCTCGGACCAGATCGGCCTGCGCGAGTTCGCGCAGCTTGCCGACTATATCTTCGACTATGCCGGGATCCGGATGCCGGCGAGCAAGCGGACGATGCTCGAAGGGCGGTTGCGGCGTCGGCAACGCGCGCTGGGGTTCGATACGCTCGAGGCCTATTGTCGCCATGTCCTGACGGACAATAATCTCGATCAGGAAGGCATCCACCTGATCAATGCGGTGACGACCAACAAGACGGATTTCTTCCGCGAGCCGGTCCATTTCGACTTTCTGCGCGACGTGGCACTTCCCGGCATGGAAGCGACCTATCTGCGGACGATCCGCGCCTGGAGCGTCGCCTGCTCGACCGGGCCCGAGCCCTACACGATCGCGATGCTGCTCGACCAGTTTGCCGGCACGCGCCGCGGGATCGCGTACAGCGTATTGGCGACCGATCTGGACACCGAAGTGCTCGAGATCGCCCGGCGCGGCATCTATCCCGCCGATCTCGCAGAGCCCGTTCCGGCGGCGCTGCGGCGCAAATATCTGATGGAATCGCGTGATCCGGCGCGTCGCGAAGTCCGCATGATACCCGAATTGCGCCGTTCGATCGCGTTCGCCCGGCTGAACCTGATGGACGAGATCTATCCGGTGGGCGAGCCGATGCACCTGATCTTCTGCCGCAACGTCCTCATCTATTTCGACAAGCAGACCCAGCATGAGGTCGTCTCGAAGCTCGTCAGCAGGCTCGCGCCGGGTGGTTACCTGTTCCTCGGTCATTCGGAATCGATCACGGGGCACGAACTCCCGCTCGTGCCCGTCGCCCACACCGTTTTCCAGCGGAGCTGATCCATGGCCGTCTCCGGAAAGATCCGTGTGCTCATCGTCGACGATTCCGCGGTCGCGCGGCATGCCCTCGCGGCGATCCTCGAGGAGGACCCAGAGATCACCGTCATGGGCACCGCTGCCGACCCGTTCAGTGCGGCCCGCCGCATCCAGGACGAAGTGCCCGACGTGATGATGCTCGACGTCGAGATGCCGCGCATGGACGGCATCACGTTCCTGAAGAAGCTGATGGCACAATGCCCGCTTCCCGTGGTGATGTGCTCGTCGATCACGGAAAAGGGCTCCGACGCGATGCTGCAGGCATTGGAGGCGGGCGCGGTCGACGTCATCGTGAAGCCCCGTGCCGGGCTCGCCGAGCACCTCGCCGATCACAATCTCCAGATCCGCGACGTGATCAAGGCGGCGGCGCGCGTGCGGGTCTCGCTGCGGTCGTCCAATGGCAGCCGGCCCGGCCAGCTCGAGCAGAAGCTCACCGCGGACGCCGTCCTGCCGCCCCCGAGCGGTCGCGTGATGAACCGCGCGACCGAGCGCGTGGTATGCCTCGGCGCGTCAACCGGTGGAACCGAAGCCTTGCGCGAGGTCCTCACGGCGCTGCCCGCGACCACACCCGGTGTCGTCGTGGTCCAGCACATGCCGGAAAACTTCACGCGCGCTTTTGCCAATCGGCTGAACACGCTGTGCGTCGTGACCGTCAAGGAAGCCGAGGACGGCGATCCCGTCCTGCCCGGCACGGTCCTGATCGCACCCGGCGGCAAACACATGATGATCGAGCGACGCGGGACCCGCTATTTCGTCGCGGTCCGCGACGGGCCGCTGGTCTCGCGCCACCGGCCATCGGTCGATGTCCTGTTCCGCTCGGCGGCGACCGCTGCGGGGACGAACGCGATCGGCGTCATCATGACCGGCATGGGCGACGATGGCGCCCGCGGCATGCTCGAGATGAAACAGGCGGGCGGCCGCACCTTCGCGCAGGACGAGGCGACGTCGATCGTCTTCGGCATGCCCAAGGAAGCGATCGCGCTGGGCGGCGTCGATCGGGTCGTCCCGTTGCATCACATCGCCCGCGACGTCTTGCACGCAACGGCACAATAGGGGCTCGGACGATGACATGGTTCGAACACAAGGCTGTCGAGTCCGATCGGGACGGCGACGAAATGCCGGCCTGGAGCGTGCTGGCAACCGAGCTCGAGAGCGTGGCAAGCGGGCTCGACCAGCGCTTCGTCGATGCCGGGCGCTCGCTGGAACGCGCCTATGACACGGTCGGAAACCTGATCGGCAGCCTCGAAAGCGTCACCAATGCGCTCGACCGGGATGCCGCCGACCGCGCGGTTGCGACGATGCAGGCCAATGCCGACCAGCTCGCCAGCCTGCCCGCACGACAGAGGACGCGGCAGCATTCGCTCGACATCCTTCAGCAGGCGAGCGGAACGGTGCAGACGGAAATTGGGCGGGTCGACCGGACGCTCGATCTGCTGAAGATCTGCGGGCAGTATCTGAAAGTCGCGGCCGCCGGTGCGCATGGCTTTGCCGAGTTCGCCGACGCGATGGTTGCCGAACTGGACGTCAGCGAGCGCGAGATCCACGAGATCAGCAAGGAGGTCGGGCAGCTCGCATCGACGGTTCCCTGCGTCGTCGAGGTAAACCGCGTGCTGGCGTCCGAATGCGCGCGCCTGTGCCCGCATGTTCCCGACAAGCTCGCCGCAGACGCGATCGGACTCCAGCAGAACCAGATCGAGGCCGCGCGGCGTGCCGAGACGATCGCGACAATTGCCCGCGACATTCGCAGCAAGCTGTCTGCGGCGCACGGCGCGTTGCAGATCGGCGACATCACCCGGCAGCGGCTCGAACATGTCGCTCAGGCCTGCAGCCTGCTCGGTACGGCGGTCGACGAGCTCAACCGTGCGGGCGATCCGGCTGCCGCCAGCGCGCTCGAAGGCCAGGTGATGGCGATGCTCGCGGCACAGGTCGCCAACGCGGCCGCGGATCTCCAGAAGGAGTCGCGTCTGTTGGGCGGCAATTTCCGCTCGATCGCAACGCAGGTCGCGACGATGGTGGCACCGCATGAATCGAGCGGCGTCGAGCGGACGAGCGATGGCGCGTTCCTGCAGCTGCTTGAGCAAAGCGTCGCCGATGTCGATGCGGTCACCGCGCAGTTGCGCGACGCCGACATGCGGTCGACGCAATTGGGATCCGAAGCCTCCGCCACCGTCAGACGCCTGGGCGACCGGCTGACGACGATCCACCGGGTCACGAGCGGCGTGCGGATCATGGCGTGGAATTCCGATCTGCGCTCGTTCCGCATGGGCCGCGAGGGCGACGGGCTGGCCCGTATCGCGACCGAGATCCGCTGTGCCGTCAACACCCTGGAGGCTGTCTCGGCGTCGATCGCCAGCGCCTTCGAACAGTTGAGCGACGCCGCCGACGCGATCGGGTCGCCCCCCGATGGCGACGAAGCGACGGCAGGGTCGCTGCCCGAGGCGCTCGCGGTCATTCGCGCGGGGGCGTTGCTCACGCGTCAGGGCATGTCCGGCCTCGACCGTGATGCGGGTGCGATCCACGACATCGTCGCGGCGATGACCAGCACGCTGGACTGTGAAACCGCCTTTGCCGAGCCGCTGGGGCGCATCAATGCAAAACTCGATGCACTGGCAATGCCGCTGGTCGAAGCGAGCCAGAGCATCTCGGCCACCGGCGAGCAGCTTTTTCACGCGATCAACGCACTCTACACGATGGCACGCGAACGCCAGGTGCACGCCCGCTTTTCGCCATCCCAGGATCAGCCCGAAGCCGAGGTCGCTGCGATGTCAGAGGAAGACGACGACTGCGACGGTCTGTTCTGAGGTCGAGGCGAGTCCTCGACTTGTTCGATCAGCCGAGACGATCGGCCTGAGTTCTGATCCACGCCGCGGTTTCGTCGGGCCGCGTCACCGGGATCATGTGGCCGCCGTCGATCAGCGTCAGCGCGGCGTGCGGCACCATGTCGGCGAAGCGGGCGCCATGCACCTCGGGATCGAGGATCCGGTCGTCGCGGCCGTAGAGGATCGCGACCGGGAGCCAGAGGCCGTGATAGCGCGCGACCATGTCGGGCAGGTCGTCATTGGCAGCGACGAGATCGGCAGAGGCTGCCTCGAAATTTGCCGGCCGCGACACCAGCGCCCCGCCGCCGCGCGTCGCGAAATCGGCGGGTACGGGCTCGGGCGCGAACGCCGCCACCGCGCCCTTCTCGCCCGCCAGGATCGCGGCGGGGGTTGCGATCGTCCAGGCCACCGCCTTGCGCGCGGCGGGGGAGACGATCGCGAGAGCCGCGAACGCGCTCGGCGCGCTGTCCTGCGGCTGGGTGAGCGGCGCAATCAGCGCCAAGCCACCGACCGCTTCCGGGTGATCGATCGCCAGCGCGAGCGCGACTGCGCCGCCGAGCGAATGGCCGACGACAAGCGGCTTATCGAGCTCCAGCGCCGCTACGAAACGCGCGATCTGGGCGGCTTGCGCGCGGATATTCGCGGTCTCGCCGGGCGCCGAATAGCCGGAGCCGGGCCGGTCGATCAGGATCACGCGGTAGTCGGTCGCGAGGCGGTCGAGCAGCGCATAGCTGAAGTTGCGCATCTGCCCGGCAAGGCCATGGATCATCACAAGCGTCGGTCCGGTGCCGCGGTCGAGATAGTGCATCCGCCGGCCGTCGACGTCGATGAAGGCGCCGTCGGCGGGTATCATTCGCTCGGTCCGCCGCTGGCTCAGCTTGGCGAACAGCGCAAGACCGCCGACCGCCGCGATCGCCGCCGCGGCCGTCACCGCGCCGATCGAAACGGCAGAGCGCTGTGCTACGACAGGCACCGGAGTGGCGGCACCGCGCGCCTTGTCGAACCGCATCGTTCCATCCTCCAGCTTGCCGAATTTGAGCGCGGCGAGATCCAGCGCATAGTTCTGGTGCACCTTCCACGGCGCCTTGGACCCCTGATGTGGCAGGATGGCATTGGCGCGCTGGACATAGCCCGAGGTGAAACCGAGCATCGGCTCGGGCGTCACCGATGGATCGTCGTGCGTGGGTGTGCACATATCATAGCCGTTCGCGTCCATGTGCCGCAGCAAGCGGCAGGCGTAGCGGGCCGACAGATCGCATTTCAGCGTCCAGGATGCATTGGTATAGCCGAAGGCAAGCGCCAGGTTCGGCACGTCGCTCACCATCATACCCTTGTAGATCAACCGGTCGGCGGGGTTCACGACCTGCCCGTCGACGACGAGCTCGACGCCGCCCAGCAGGCGCAGGACGAGGCCCGTGGCGGTAACGACGATATCGGCGCGCAGTTCGCGGCCCGATCGCAGCGCGATGCCGGTCGGTGTGAAGCGGGCGACGTGATCGGTCACGATCTCCGCCTTGCCGCCGCGCATCGCCTCGAACAGGTCGGCATCGGGGACGAGGC
>Ga0265797_10006561_pt1 | contig 16334 bp, 24 predicted proteins | sample P2T30metagenome_FD_192433 | JGI IMG/M metagenome (GOLD analysis project Ga0265797, IMG submission 192433) | Plant litter microbial communities from East Loma Ridge, Irvine, California - P2 T30 | ecosystem: Environmental > Terrestrial > Plant litter > Unclassified | place: USA: California... | reverse complement strand
CGTATGAGGTCTGTTTGGAAAACCCAAGGCTCGACAAGCAGACGTAGAGCAGGATGCCACAGACAGCCGGTCGCGCGGCTGGAACGAGAACACCCACTCCACGGCTCGTGGTGCGGCCAAATAAGGCCCAACCCATGCTTTTATCACACTCTACAGATGCACAAATGAATGGAGAATATGATATGATAGGTCGCAAATAAAAAAGATGCGTGGCTGTAGAGATGTGCACGGCGGAAGGCGAAGTACCTCTTAGCGCGAAATCTTGGTAGGGAGCCTGCTCAGGTAGGGATTGAGTGTAGAGATTGCATTGATGCAAAACTCATCTGTGTTGACGAAGACGTCCTCGGGGCTTCGCTTCGGCACATGACTGTCAACGTGCTTAAGAACCCTAACCGGACCGCACTCTTGGATTTTCATTTCAAGGGCTTTGAGACCCCAGACAGATGACTTGAGATTTGTGGGGTCCATGAAGTCAAGGTTCGGTAGGTATAAGCGCTTGAGAAAGATTAGTACGATACTGTGACGAGCAGTAAAATAGGGCATACATCAGAGAAACTGCTCAATTGATCCTGCGTAAATTGTTCGCGATGAGGATTCACGTCGAGGTAGTCTGCGGGTGATCGAAAGAAATGAGGATATATGGTATGAAGACACAGTCAGTCGTCGAAGAAAGCAAGTGGCTTCAATCGCAATCCACTCGTTTTGAATATCCGTAGCCAAGACGACCTGAACAAGAGAACCGGTAGTATTGGCGCAAACCTTCTCACTCCAAGTGAAGATATGATGTACTAGCAATCCACTGTTTTCGCTGAGAGAGTCCCAACCACTGTTCTACCCCTGGTTGACATGCAATTCTTGTCACTGGCTCTAGGAAGACAATCTCTCCGCTCCAAGTGGTACTCCCTCGGCTTCCAGACAGGTGACACCCTCCTGGGGGATATGCAGGTAGACAGTGCGCAGGACATGCAGATGAAACTTACTTCTTCTGAAAGACACGCAAGTGGACAGCGCTTCTGTGCGGGATGGAACACACTCATACCATAGCTAAGAAGATGGCAAACCACGCAGATATAGCTTCGGAGACTCTTTCCAAGCTAGGTAAGTGTGGATGCCAGTTGACTTGAAACACAATACGGCATATTGAACTCATACAGATACCCATACCGGCCTGCAATGCTCGACTTGCAAAGCAGCTTTCGACAACAAGCTCCCAACGACCGAGGGCTACACCCTACGCAGATACCATCGATTGTGTTGTACCCTCAACGTGAGCGTAGTGATAATGGATCACATTGCTGGAGCTAGGGATGATTGGGTGGTAGTTGAACGGCCAATGTGCGGTGGCGATGGAGATCGTTGCATTCAAGGGCAATACGTGTGCATCAGAGCGGCTTCTCAGTTAAACAAGATTTTTGCTTTGTTAGGGCTTCGTTGAGAGAGATAAATCTGCTTGGTTTTTGATACGAAGAATACCCATCGAGTGGGACCTTGCTATTCAATTTTTCAGGTCAGAAGCTTCTCAGGGATGGTACCTGCTTTGAGCTCATCGTCAGTGCCTTTTCCGCGCCGATACGCTTGAAGGTGTCGCAAACGAGTAGTCTGTTGGAAACATTGGAGGCGGGACCCGAGGCGGTCGGAAAGATCGTCTTTCGACTTCGATTCTGACGGAAGGCTGGCGATGTGCTCTTGTGTGTCATGCAATTCGACGGTGTAGCAATCTCCCTGAGTTGGTGTTTCAAGAACGTCAAGTACCAGGGCGGGCTATTTGTGGTAATCTCGTCAAGGGAAGACCTGCTTTACGCTTGTCATCGCGGCCAAACTGCAGCTAACGGACCACAAGTCAATGGCTTCGAGATGCTCTTCAGGAGTCATCATCAATTTAGTCGCACGATAGCAACGTCACTCACCCATGCCAGCCTGACCCTTTTCGATGTTAGCAGGGTTGACGAAACCGAAGTCACAAACCTCCAAATCGCAATTCCCACTGAGCATCAGATTTGAAAAGTTAAGATCGTAAAGTAGAACACAAGCAGAGTGAAAAACCTTGCGAGTATGTGAAGATTGGCAGAAAAGGTACTGGCAGTGGCTGTCTAAGAACTTTCAAGAGTCAACGTCATTTTGTATTGGCCTTACAGATATTGCTGTGTCAGTTGCGCCAACTTGTCTTCAAGAGATTTCAAGAGCGCCTCTGACTGTGGACCCCTCTCCTCCAATTCGCGGATCCGATTGTCTTGCTTCAAACCATCCGCCTTGAGCTGTTGGAACTCAGTCATCACATCTCCCATATCTGGGAGATGAGATAGGGGCGCCTTCACTAGATCAGAAGCAGCTTTGGCAATGTTCTGAAGCGGCGGTTCGTCTGTGATACCGTGCACACGGCGAAGATGCTCTGTGAGGTTGTGCCTGCGGGCGAACGGTTTACCGGTATGTCTTACGCATTCAACCACTAGGCACTGCAGCTTCCCCTTCGGACCACCATGCTTGCCGTGAACCTCGCGCTCGTGTCGATCCAGGCCACCGGAGTTTGGGAAGCCTTTTAGCTTGCTGCATTGAGCGTCCGAGCATCGATACGGTCGACCATGCCTGTCTTCGTGTCTTCTATGGAACGGTCAATAATCGCTATTCCGTCATATGTGATCGCAGTTCAACTCACTTCAGTTCGCTCCTTTGTTCAAAGTACTTGCCATCATTAGTCTGGGGTGGATCACCACGCTCGACCACAGGTAACGTCTTGTGCTCTGGTCCTTCTATGGCACTCGTTTTAGTCTCAAAGGCGGACGCCTGGGAGCTCTGGTGAACATCACTGGGTCCCGTCGCCATGGGTAGTGCTTCCGGTGACGACTCTCGACCCTCCGCCATGTTGTCAGAGCTTCGTCGTACAAAATTGACTGTATTTATCGAGATGCAGAAGTTTGAAGGAAGTTCTGAGGCTGCGCTTGGGATATTATCGATGAAGCAGTTTGATGGAAGTTCTGAGGCTGCGCTTGGGGTATTATGGATGGATCTGGTGTGGGACCTGGGGATGAATTGATGAGCACGGCTTGGTCAGACAAGGCGAGCCTGCTGGTAAGAGGAGTATATTCAGGGAGACGCAGCATTGCAAGCGGCAATTGAGATGATGTTCAGACGACCCGACTCTGCTCGCCTATCGCTTCGACAATCCTCCCACACTTGGTCGGGCTGTGATTGAGGAGGCCCGCATTGCCGGGTGATCCAAGTGGCTTACGGGTGGAAGCGGCGTTCTCCAGACGACTACTCGCGCATAGTGCCCTACTTGATGCTGTTTTCCGTTGATGTGTTCGCGGCGTGAGGCGTACAAGGAGGCAAGAGAGGGTTGGGCAGGGGCAATCGGCTGCTGCTTGTGAGTTATGGCACGTGGCGTCGCTAGCACTACGGCGATGTGGACAAGCAGAGTCGGGGCATTCTCTTGACGGTTGAAGCTGCGCAGTTGCCACTTTCCAGAAAGTCACCGTGTCGCTCAAACTCATCCACGCGCGGCTGGGATGTCTTGTAAGAGCATGGCCATGCGAGCCCTCGAAGGCAAGGTGCCGCGGACAGCGTGGTCGGTGTGCTTGCTGGACGAGTCGCCCAAGCTCATCATCCCAGTGGCTCTGAGGAAAATTTCATTAGCCCGAGCTTGTCGTGCCAGTCTTAATGTTCGCCTTATGTTGTACAACCGTACCATACGCTTACCAAAAATGCATATATCGTTGACGCAGCGCCCGTTTTCTCGACGTTGTCAGACACGCGGAGACAAAATAGCCGATGACGTGTATCTTGGCAACCCCCACCCCCCATCCTCAGTTCAGCTGCGCATAGCCAGCTGTCACCCCTCTTGCTCATCAAGACCTGCAACAACACGGACCATATCGCCACTGCGTGTCTACGCGCCTTTGACGACCTACGGCGACCATGGCTGAAGATCATGTGCCTACTCAGGCTATCTCCGTCACATCGGATGAGTTTCGTGAACTCGCCAAGTCCACCGGCAAAGCACTCAACGACGCAACTCGGAAAGACCTGGAATCTGCCAGCAACGACCCCGGCTTTGTCCTGATCAACATCAATGAACACAAGAGGACCGTACAAGAGGTCATGAAGCATTTCGAGCTCAAGGTACGTAATGGTTGACTTCGTGGGAGGGCGGACAACGAGTATGACATGACGTAGCTTATTTGCTCTTGCAGGAATTCGAGCGATTACACCCCGGTAGAAACATCCGTTGGCACAAATCGATACATAGAATAACCAAGTCTGTATCTATTGACGAGAGTACTTTTGGAGATGCAGAAGAGGACCTTTTGCTATTGCCACTCTTCGTCGGAAAACCAGAGCATCAAGTCAAAATTGGTCAACCGTCGAGTTCCAAAACAAGCTTTAGGATGTTCGAAGGCGATATCCTGCTCATCTACAAGACAGTAGCAGGCCTTTAGATGCTTCATACATCAAATGTTTCAAAATTCCCGAAGCCTTCCATGAAATAGCTATCTGTTCGAATGGCAGTAAGCCACTCGTCAGTCAAGAATTGGCTGGTGTTGCTTGGCAATGGCGCTGAGGGGTTTCCCATGGACATGCCGCTCTCGTCATAGCCAAGAGGAAACGTCGAAGCATCGTTACAATTCGTTTCTGAGGGCCATTGAGTTTCAAGGCTCGTTCTCATCCCGAATTCCTGACTCATTTCCATCAGGTCTGTTGTATTCTGGTACGGTGTCGGTACTGGTCCTTCAGGATTGGCAAGGCCTCCATCTGCTGCGTCGCTTGTCGGAAGGGCTTGCTTGGGATCTCGTGCCTTTCCGCGAGGCTCTTGGTCGTCGCGGAGTTCTTGCTGTGAAGCGGCGGCCGCTGGAGTGTCCAGTCCTGTGCTGCCAGGGCCGTTCGCCAATCGTGGACCTGTGTTCCTGGCAATTTCGGACGGCCGCTGAGCTGTGTTCTGCTGCCAACGCGTGCGGAAAGCTTCTGCGAGAGGTGTCTGGACTGTCTCGAGCGCCGCTACATCCAAACCAAACCTTTGCATCGACTCGGTCAAAAGATCTTTTATCGTTTCGTGCATGCTGCCCACTTTGAGCGCAATGTTCGCCATGTGCGTGTCGCAGAAGGTCCACAGATCTTTGACTTGTTCCTTCGAAAGACCGCGCTCGAACCTAGAGCCTAGTCAGAGTACGCACTTTTGGGACACACACATAGACCTACACGTGTCGATGACTCGGTCCTAGTAACATCAAACCTCCCATCCCCCAAGAATTGATCACCCTCAGCCATGATTGCGCAGCGCAACGGAAGTCACCGATGCTCTGGAAGGGGAATCCTGTCAGTTTTTCGAGCTCTGTATTGCCTTCCCTGCTTACTTGAATGCCGCTCTTTCTGCACTCATGATGCATGAGCAGCGCAAGAATCACTCTCCTATACTCGCCAGATCGTAGAGTAGTAAAAGTCTTCTTGTACGATATCGCCAACCGTTGTATTGGTGAACCTCCTTCGGATGACCCGGTAGGGGTAGCAGAATCGTCGGATCGCCATAAGTCGCCAAGATCTTTGTCGCGAGTCCACGCATATCCCTCACGTAGAGCTGCGAGAGCACCTCGCACAAGCTCGCAATCTACGCTAGATTTCAGTTTCTTGTTTTCCCGGGCTCGTTCACTTTGTCTTTCGTTGAGGAAGTCTAGGGCTAGAACAAGCTCCTCATCCACCTCCTCGGGCAGTCCTTCTGCGGCGGTGTCCTTGCGTCGCCGTTTAAGGTTTCGAGGTTTGGTATGTGCTTTCGTGCGCCTGACAAAATCAGGCAGTATCCGTTCTTGTGTCTCCTTGTCAAGCTTCGCTATGTAGAGCTGCAGCGCATCTTCCACTACCTGGAAATATGATTAGCATTCCTGATTGATGCGGTACAGTAGCATGACTAACGACAGTTCTTTCAGACGGTTGCGCATAGCGCAAATAGTTTGCCACTATTTCTTCGATGTCCCCTCCAGAAGTCATGGTCACGAGAGTGAAATTTTAACGATGAGAGAGTGAAGTGATGGGCGCAAGTCGCTTTGCTCTGGTAGTGTCGCAAGCACCGCCAAGAAAGATCATTATGATCTTTCTTGGCGACTCGCCATGTGCTCCGTATGCAACCAAGCTCACGTCGGGTCCTATCACAGTGAATCCTTCCGCTCGCCCTAGGAGGGGAGGGCTTAAGGTTCCGGTAACATGCCAAGGTATCACAACAACCGAGCGGCATGATTGCATGACTGGCTGCATACAATATCATGTCCAGCTACGGTGGCGCCGGCGCATTGACTGAGGAGCGCATGCAGGCACCGTGGTTTTGATGCCCGGGCGCCTTGTGTTTCAATGCAGACCCAACGGATATACAATCGACCCAATCGGACATATCCCTGTCGGCTTCCCAAAATCAACCCAGTAAGGGCACCGAGGAAGTCTCGTTGTGCGCGGCAATCTTCTGGTGTAGACGCAGTCTTCACGGAGTCGGTGCTCTCACTGTCGTCGCAAAACCTCCTCGCTTGCGACATGAGGTCAATCAACGCTGAGTGAGCCCTGAAGAGCCCTCGCCCATACTACAACGAGGCATAGCCGTGAGACAACACTACCGCATACACGTCACAATCTCGGTTCGAGGGTATCTTGCACCATCGCAACGATTGGTAGTGCTTGAAAGCAAGGATGATTATCAAGAGTGCCCCACTATGGAAACACAGCCAGCCAGACAAGCACAACAGATATGAGGGTCTTCACCCGCCACGGCCCGAACTGACAGCACACACATCTTCTGCCTCACTTCTCCTCCACAATGCCTTACCCGGAAGATAAACTGATTGCCGTGGCGACACCTGACGACGCTTGGACGTGGCCGCGGGTTTCACAGCTCGGAGTCTCGGAATCGTCTACATGCGCGGCGACGTCGATCTGTGAGTCTGGCCAACCGTCTTTGGAACCTCAGACGCCAGGCAGCAGTGATACTTTAAGCATTCAACCCATTCGATCACGAAATAGGACTAACCGACTGCCGAACGACAAAAGGATCAGCGCGACGCGTGGACGACGGATTACGAAGCGCTTGAAGCAGTAAGTCTTGTGTGAGAGTCATGTTCATGTGCATGTACTGACGTGTGGATAGAGACAGTGCACTACGGAGTATTCAACAACAAATCGAATGGATATCTGAGAGGCTGGATGCAAAGTGTTGGGAGGTTTCCAAGCTCCAGATCGAGGTGTACAGGCTCCGTGCCGAGCTTCGTAAGCGGGCGTGTTACTCTGAGATTGATCCTCAACTGGGTAGATGTGTACCTATCGGGAGAGCAGACCTTGTTTACACCACTCCTGGTGGTGTAGGAGTGTACTGGCGAGAGGCTGATAAGGAAAGCTGCCCCGGGGCGGGTGCGGGTTATGCCTGGGGTAAGACAGTGTATGTTCTACAAAAAACAAGTGCGACACCTTCAATAGCCTATGAGAACGATTCCCGCTCTAGTCAATGGACGAAGGAATGATTAGATGTGGGATGATGTGTTGAAGCTGTGGTAAGAGCAACGCGCTATATCGGCTTGCCTGGAGCAGACCTTGCATCTGCGTTGCAAGTATGAATATGCAATGCAATGTAATCGAGGATGTTACATGAATCTACCCCAAATTAGGCAGTAGCACTGTGAGGAGGTTGTGGTCTGGCTTACGGCCGGTCCTCGCGTTCACAGCATCGACATCGGGCCAGCCGTCAGCAGTTGCTACAACCCAGGTTTGGCGAGGTCACACTCTATTCGGAGTCGCTCGATGAGCCCTGGCAAGCGGACTACGTCCATTTGCAGGTGATCGGACGGTAGGTCGACGTGTCACGCAATCTCGGTTGCAGAACCATGCAACTCACTGCATCCTGCAAAACGGAATCGAGACTTGGACGTGAAGTTGTAGTACGTCGAATTCCTCAATGGGAGGACATATATGACGGCGGCCGTGTCTGGGAGGAAACGCTATAGGAGCGACTCGCGGTGCAGTCCACCGCAGATGTATCATTTCGAAGACAAACGTTCCGCCCCGGTGGCAATCAGCAATTCTCAGGTTTTGCCATTGGTCTCCGCGGTTGTCACGCTCGCCTGCGCGCTCCTATTCTCGGTGATTCACGGTATCGTCAGGAGGAAAGCAAAAGGATGGAAGGAGTGGAACCCGAGTGACCAATTGATTCGTAGGACCCCCTTGCGCTTGCCTCTCCGTACTTACTGACTTCATGCACAGCGATCGCATTTGTGAGCAAGCAAATCGGCAAGTTTAACGAATAATTTGCTTTTAAGCTGACAGGTGCGTAGATTGCCGCGATACCGTTCTGGAGCCTGCTGTTTGTCGGGCTATCGTATGGCCTCGGAGCGAACACCAGCAATTTCGACGACGGCACGAGCTGGATGGTAGCAAAGGTCAGGCGAACACACACCTCTTCTCGAGTTCATCACCGCTGACCCCCACGCAGATGTTTTCGTGGTATCAGGTTCCACGACTCGTTTGTGTAGGACTGACGAAGTGTTCCATCGCACTTTTCATCCAAGCCCTGACAGGACATATCCCGGGCTGGAATATGGCGAGCTTATCGAGCTTCGTCGTAATGGCATTGTGGACGGTGGGAGCGCCGTTGGTCGCGGTGATCGAATGCACATCTGACGATTCAAACGTCATACTAATGTGTCCCACGATGGTGAGCACAGCCTCCGCTAAGCAGCAAGAAATAGCGAACACAACGTTAATGACAGTATAGGTGCCCCGATGGAGGGCAATCATGATTTTGAGCGTGTGTCTCGAGGTGTGGTTGGTTGGCCTCGCAAGCTCTGTCCCTTGGACAGCGAAGCACTTATCACAAAACGACAGGCTGAAGGTGTCAGCGTTGTTCCTTTGCAGGCTAATGTGAGTTTCTAGAGGAGAGAAACATATGCTGGACGCCACTGATGGAAGACAGAGTGCCAGTATTCGAGATTTGCCGCTACTTCGCCTTCGCAGCATTCCTGGAGCACGGGACACCCAGCGTTGGTCTTGCATCAACAATAGTCTGGGATTGTGTTCTGGTGTCGGCTTCCATCATCACGGTGGCTTTGTCGGCAACCAAGCAGATGCTCAAGGGAAAGCTTAGATCGGTGGACGGAGGGAGCCGCTGGCAGAGCAATACAGCACTCAGTCAGCGGCAATTGCGAGGGGACTTGGAGACGCAGGAGTCAGCGCGCCAGGCATCGACACGAGCTTCGATATACGCACCGTCCCAGATTGCAGAAGATATGCCACCACTGCCTCGACCTCAGCCGTCGTCATCCTCAGGACCAGGCTTGGACGAGAATTACGATCGTCACGCCCTGCGCGGAATGCTATCACACGCGTCGAGTGATAGGATTCTCGAGGCAAAACCAGCTACTTGGAATTAAGCTTTTCTCTTCTTGAAAGATAGCTGTAGTGTAATTTCGATTTATACATATTGTTGGTCTCACCCCGAATCAGAGCAGTACGTCTCGCCGTCGACTTGGTCACTACGACAGCGGGCCCGTACCACTACCGAGATCTCGCCTGAACCATGCTGCTCTATCGCAGCAGTATCTTGAACGCCATCTGTGTTCGACGGTACACGTACCGCGGTCGATAGGCGGAAGCTGATAAAGCTTGTGTGACATGCGTCAGGCGCTTGTCGCTCCTCGCTAGGGAGCTACCGGGTCTCCCCCTGGGCACGCACTTACAAGCTGCTTCCGCCCTGCATTGAGGTATCCAGAAGAGGCTCACCTATGACGTGCCACGCGTGAGCAATGCAGACATTTGACATGCTGACATCTAGATACCCCTTTACATTGGCCCAGGTATTCATCTACCCTGGCCATCGGCATTATCACCCCAAGACTGTCCCTATGGACCAACACCCTTGGTCGACCACCCAGTCCATGGCTTTCTTTTGAACGCGACTCAGGCGTCAGGGCTAGTCTACATCGCGCCACAGACGGCTGTCGCGGAGAAAGCTCCTGACACTCATACCCCAAAGCAAAACGAGGTTCGGTATCTGCCAAAGCTTCTACCTCGACTTGCGGAAGATTCAAACCCGATCGTCGTCAGCTCTTCTGATAGCGACAGAACGGTAGCAGACTTGCTCAGGCGGAAGAGGATCAAACGGGTAACCGAAACCATCTCGCAACAGGCTCAACTCATGGCAGATCTACTTGGCGGTGGTATGGCGACCTGGCAATTGGCTTCCAACACGGTCTCTGGGAAGGGGAACGCACAATTGAATCAGTGCTCAGTTTCATGGACAGCCGTTCACATTCAAGCAAGGGTGCTTTGCATCGACTTCAGCCACCCTGAAGCTTCTGGAGCCTATTCAGCACCGCGATAACCACCTTCCTGAGCGGGTGCTAGGTTTGAATCAGACTATGCCCTAGCCTGTTGATTCCAAGTTGAGTTATCATTCGTGCTCTCAGTACTCTCCGTATTCCGATTCCTCAAACCCAGTACATGAGCCCGACCACGACCTGCCATTCTACTGAGCCACAGATACGCTCGTCCCGCGTGAGTTACCAGCCTCCTCCGCCTCTTTTCGCGCTCGGATAACATTCGCTCTTATTGAATGCAAGGTCGCGTGTGATTCGGGGCCTAAGAGCTCTGGAAAAAGATGGCCCCCGCCGGAGAAGTTCTTGGAAAGCGAGGGATCGGTGCTGAGGAACGGATCGATGACTTCCCTCCAGACGATCTCGAACTCCCTGAGAAGTCCGAACTTCAGGTTCGCGGCTACCGGGTCCACGCCACTGAACAGCAGTAGAAAGCAGGTGGCCACTTCCACAACGGTGTCAAGCTGTGCAGCCTGCGCATCCTGCTTCCAAATTCCAGTGGAGCTCATGAGAAGCCGTAGGTCAACCCGAGTATTCGAAAGTGCGCTTCTCTGCTGGACGAAAGCCTCGGTCATTCGCACGATACTATACACCTATCGCAGGATAGTCAGAAGGAAAACTTGCCTGGTGCCTAGAAGAGCTGCTCACCAAAGACGTATAGAAGATGTCGCCGTGACGGTACTTGTTTGATACGCGATTATTCTGCACCGCTGTGCAGGCATCGGGCTGAAGGTTACACGTCAACAGTGTAGATCGGTCGCTCTAGATATTGCAACTTACTAAAAGACTCTGGAGGTCATGCTTCCATTTCTCCACTGCCTCGAAAACAAAAGCCGCGCCTCCGATTTTGAATTTCAGCAGAGGAGGATCTGAGACTCTTTTCGCTGTTACGATATCCATGGTGAGGGACTCGGCGTTCGACGTGAAGAAAATGAAGTTATAAAAGCTGGATCGTTTCCTCCTTGCGCAAGTATAGGTCGTCTCAGACCTCAATGGCGGCATTCCTGGTCTACATATACCTTACAGTGTGTACGACAAGCCATCGTCCGTCACCCGTTAATCTATTATAGGCTGTGTTGGATACTTTAGATTGAGTTTGAATGCGAAAAGGTGCCCGATCAGTCGACACTGCATGATATGCAAGCGGTTCAAGAAGCTGGTGATACGATGTTCTCTCCGAGCCGCCCAAATCGTGTCGTCCAATGTATAGGGACAGGGCACCCAGGCTTACAACGGGCCCCAAATTGATGTACAGCAACATTGATGTGCAGCAACAGTGCTTCTACGCCTATGACTTATCTAGACGTTGGTACAAGATTGACCGGATTGTCACACATGATGCTCAAGTGCATGGAGCGCACTGTGTGGCCAGCTATGAGTAGCAATGTGAATCAGCGTCTGATGGGCTGTCGCTATGAAGACGTCGGCCGGCATGCCACAGGGACGTGGTCGCGATATCGGTGTAACCTCGTTCCTTTTTGGGGCATCTTAGACACAGAGGTTGGGACCTCCTTCGGTCCGGCAAATATGCGCCAGCAGTCATTCGGCTCGGATGCGAGATTCTATTATCCCCACAACGCTGCTGTGGATGGAATGACCGGTTTCTTGTATCACTCTAGTCGTAGCTCATAGACAAACGATACGCGTGTTCCCGATCAAAGCATGAAGGGCACACGTTCCACACACAAACCCCAGCCCAGCCACTGCAGATCTTCCAATATCAGCAACTGAACGCAGAACCAATAGTGTCGTGAGCAGCAAAGGTTTTGGGGCTAGGGAGAGTCTCGATGCTGCCAAGTGGGCAAAGACGGGCGAATGCTGCCAATACCGGGCAATCCCCATGCACATTGGATACCGCCAACATGTCGGAAGGTGCGATCCGGTATGCCATCTACAGCGGCCGAATCCCACGCCATGCTTCGTTGACGATTGGTTGATGTGGGTTCGTACATGGTCGGTGGTCGTCGGTCCCTGCCCCCCCTTTTGAGATCGTTACAGGCGTCTGCGCCTCGATCTGCACGCCGTGGCTCGAAGGACCCTGCCATCACGAGCTCCGGTGAAGCGCAGTGTCTCTGGCAATAGGTCGTTGGCTTCCGTGTTATCGTCTCAGGTTGTAGCCCAACGACTCCACTCCCCGCCTTGGCTTACCAATGCAGTCAAGGAACCGAGCGGATAGTTCCCGGTGCGAGTGTAGTCTTCACCGGTCCTCATGGTGAGGCCCATTGATCATCGGGACCACCGCCCCGCTGCACCTCAGTCTTGTCCACCAAACACCCTCCTCGCTGGTCCAGGACACAAATTCTGCAAGATATGGTAGTCAGGTACATCGATTTTCCTGCTGGCGAGAGACTGAGACCTGTCGATGGCCGGCTCACCACTCCCCCCACGGTCTCTCATACCCGCAGTGATTCGGAAAACGTCGGACCTGGACATCTCAACATCGACAACGTTGCCCACGATGGCGAACGCAGCAACTCAGAACGCGGTCGTCTTATCGTACAGCTTCCGGTGCGTACACACGTGGAATGCTGGTCGTGTGCGATGAAGGGGGATCAAGTGAGTATAGCCGTGACCGCTGAGCGTTTGTTTACGGTCGCTGACATCAGTAGTGTCCCGATAGCGGTGCGCCATGCCACAGATGTAGAGTCCAACAGCACCCCTTCGATTGCAACAGGACGAAGCTGCCGGACTTCAAGATGGATTTCCTGCCCCCATCGCATACCGTGATGCATCAGAAACAGAGCATAGAAGACTGCGTGCAAAAGGAAGTGCGAGCCTGGGACCATGCTCGTTCTGTTGAGGTGCTCTTCACCAGTGGGTATGGACACCCACTACGCTGGGTGCTGCACGAGTTCCATCCGGAGACTGAAGAGCTGCTACAACAATTCCAATACCTCCAAGATGTCGAAACTGGCCAGTCTGTGCGCCTCGAAAAGTGGTCTCCTCCATTGGGCATCATCAGATTAGATCCTAGCGATGTCTGGCTGCTCGAGAGATACCTTGACGAGCTCATGACCGTTGAGCATCTACGCGACTTGCCCTGGACATGTTTCGAAGAGGAAAGCCAATTCGACGATTTCCAAGCAACCATGCTCGATATGATCTGCAAGCTCTACCTCGCAACGATTGATCGCAATGTAAGCAGACCACACCCTCCACCAAGATCCACCGTCCTAACGTGATTCATCAGCTCCGAAATCTCCTCTACCAGCTTATACGCATGGTCATCATCACCTACATCATGGGCCATACCCTCACAATCACCGCAGAAACGCTCCCTACTGTTCATAAACACCTCAAGAACCGCGGGAAACCCGCCCAACTAGTTCCTCAAACCTCACCTCGCCTCGCCAACCGCCAGCTAAAATTCTTTTTCCACGTCCTTCGCAACCAGAGCTATGAGGAAGTCCTCAAATGGCAACAAGCAACCCTCCAAACGAGCGGCAACAAAGACTCAACCTGGCTTCCCACCTTCTGCGGCATGCTCGTCCTTGCCATGGTGCTCGAAGAGGTCCAACGCACCATCCAGATCCAAGCCGACGCCAAAGTCCAGAAGCTCGAGCGCTCCCCCAACGAAGCCCAGCGGGAAGCCCGCAACGCTTGTGAGCGCATCGATTCCCACTTCGCACTGCTCATCCGTCTGCTCCAGTGCAAATACCGCGACAAGACATGGGTGCCAGAGGGCAGTTTCGGTCCACAGACTCCACTGCTGCGAGACCCGGTCAGGCACAGCTTTTGTAGGGATCTGAGAGGTTTGCTTGTAAAATCGGGTGAGTCAATTCTATCCTCGTGTGGACTTGCGGCGACAGCGTATCTGAGAGGGGACTGACGCAAACCTATAGAGGACCACCTCCGCTCCCGCAGAGACGTGACATTCTCATCCGAAAACCAATGCCAGTACACATCGCGGCTGGTCGGCCGCTTTCTCGTACCTTTCCTGAGATTGCCAAGTTGAAGAGACCATTTGGATGGATGCTTTCTTTGCCTGGGTTTGGCCTGGCGGCGAGGAAAGCGATACATTGCGTGACAGTACGGATGCCTGTCGGAGTTCAATACGGTTGGAGACCCTGCAGTCGAAGATAGTCAAACCCTCGGTCGTCTGTGATCATGTGAGGACCGTGAGACCAGGTGATGAGAGCACCGGTCGGGAGCCTTGTGCTGTCACCGCGCGCCGCCGTGTATACTGCAAAGAACAACGGTAGAATATTTTCTTGACGAACTAACGCTTTTGCAAGTCCTGACCTCAGTGTCTCTTCGGTGGTTTTCTTTTTGCTTCTGACAATCATACTGCATATTAAGATGTCCCGACAACCCCATCCCCGGCGATGCAACAGGCACTTTATTGGTCTTCTTCTGCGCTCTCGCGATTTTGGTTCCACACGTCCAATCCTGCTCGCCATCCCGACTTGATCAAGCTGCGACGATGTTCGCGGTTGATGCCCTCCCTGGCTCTCGCGGGTGGTCATATCTGCTGATTCTTCTGCTTGCCTCGCCTCGCTCCCCTCCCTTCAATTCTTCTCTTTCCATGTCTCGCAGGCTGACCACTCCTAGTACGAGAGATGTGCGCAGTCTGGTCCATGTTGCTAGTCTCCCGTACTTGTACCGGCTTGCGTTGCCCTTGTAGTCGCGAGCTGGGCTGCGCGAGGCCTGTCTTTGTGAGCTCATTCGGTAGGATGAGCTCGCCTTTTTCTTGTACTGTGAGGTTGCATGCCTAGGCTGTCGCATCTACTCGGTTGTGTTGCTTATCCACTGCTTTTTCTCTCACGTGCGAGCTCGTCTGCGGACTTGTTCATGGCTATGCGCTGACGCGCAACATCTGCAGTGCTTGTTGTACTGTACCCGGCTGGCCGAACCCGCAGAGCGCTCCTGTCTGGTGTTTCTCAGATGTGACCCATCTCATCCAATGAGCCCGTGTATGGGTCTTTCTGCGAGGGTTGGAGAGCTCGCTACGCCCTTGTCTATTCTCTGCATGTTTCGCGACACTTAATGATCTTCGACGTCGAGTTGGCATTGGCGACCCGCGTCCGCGGCGATGGGTTGGTGTTGTTTGCTGGTTTGCGGTGGATACAGGCGTTGTCGCAGGCGTTGTCACAGGCGTTGTCCTGTCCTGTTGTGTCAAGGTTTCTCCGACGGCTGGGTGGTGAAGTGGCCGGCCACGTCAATCATGTCGGGCGTTGTCGATGGGCAAGGGGTCGTCGAGTGATGACTTCATTCCGTGTGTCGCATCATGTTTCTCTGTTCGCAGTCAGTCGCCCACAGCGTGTGTTTTCTCGCCTTCTCCGCCTGCGCCTTATCCTTGAAGATGACTTCGATCCTCTCTCCCAAGCCTGGGCGGAGGACCTCGATCGCTAGCCCCTCTGTTGCCTTTGCCTTGTCGAGCCCGGCTTGCAGCTTCTCTTTTACTGCGGCAAAATCGACCTTGTCTGCTTTTGTCCTCCCGGTGTCTATGCTGACTGTCCGGTCGTCGTTACATGCGTGGTCAGAGGGTCAGTTTTTCTGTACCCTCGACGGTCCGGTCTCTGCCTGAGTGCCCCTAAGCGTACCAGGATGGTCGCCTTTTGCCACCTCGCTATAGTTTGGCTTCCTTACGCTTTTTGTAACAGTCGCCTCGAGGGCTGTGGTCGACCGCTGCTGTCCTTGAGACTCCTTGACAATTTCCTTTGGCAGCGCTGCCTGCTTCTGGATCTCTTCGGTATACCTCGCCTCCTGCGCTTCAAACGGGGTTTTGTGCTCGGCTTGGTCTTTGATGAGTTGAAGGACCATCTCGCGTAGCGCAGCAATCTGGTCGGCCATACTATGCTCGGCCTTTCTCTTCCGCTCTAGCTCGCTGGAGGACGCGAAAACTTTCGCTATCTTTGCGAGCTGTGGGCTGATACCCACCGCACTCGCCGCTTTCGATTCCCGCCTCGTAATCCTTGGGGGGGGGGGGGGGGGGGGGGGGGGGGGGGGGGGGGGGGGGGGGGGGCGGGGCGGGGGGGGGGGCGCGGGGGGGGGGGGGGGGGGGGG
>Ga0265797_10006560_pt1 | contig 16334 bp, 15 predicted proteins | sample P2T30metagenome_FD_192433 | JGI IMG/M metagenome (GOLD analysis project Ga0265797, IMG submission 192433) | Plant litter microbial communities from East Loma Ridge, Irvine, California - P2 T30 | ecosystem: Environmental > Terrestrial > Plant litter > Unclassified | place: USA: California... | reverse complement strand
CTCTTGACGCACGAGACATCGGATGTTTTGATTGCACCGTTCGGTCGACGGAGACCGGACGGCAGGAGACACAGATGAGCCGCATCACCGGTCTGCACGTGCACGACATCCGGTTCCCGACCTCGCGGGAGCACGACGGGTCCGACGCCATGAACCCCGCACCCGACTACTCCGCTGCCTACGTCGAGATCACCACCGACGCGCTCGACGGCCTGGTCGGCACCGGCTTCGTCTTCACCATCGGCCGCGGCAACGAGGTGCAGGAGTCGGCGATCGCAGCCCTCCGTGGGCACGTCGTCGGCGCCGATGCCGAGGCGGTCCTGGCCGACATGGGCGGTACCTGGCGCGCGATGGTGCACGACTCGCAGCTGCGGTGGCTCGGGCCGGAGAAGGGCGTCATGCACATGGCGATCGGCGCCGTCGTGAACGCCCTGTGGGACCTCCGGGCGAAGCGTGCGGGGCAGCCGCTGTGGGCCCTGCTCGCCGACCTGCGACCCGAGGAGCTCGTCGACCTGGTGGACTTCCGGTACCTGACCGACGCGATCACCCCGGCCGAGGCGCTCGAACTGTTCCGCGCCGCCGAACCGATGCGTGCCGAACGTCGAGCGCGCCTGGAGCGTGAGGGCTACCGTGCCTACACGACGACCCCGGGCTGGCTCGGCTACGACGACGAGAAGCTCGCGCGGCTGTGCCGGGAAGCCGTGGACGACGGGTTCACCCAGATCAAGCTGAAGGTCGGCGGCGACGTCGACGAGGACGTCCGACGGATGGGCATCGCCCGCGCCACCGTCGGCCCGGACGTCCGGATCGCGATCGACGCGAACCAGCGCTGGGACGTCGACGAGGCCGTGGCGTGGATCGACCGGCTCCGCCCCTTCGACGTCGCGTGGGTCGAGGAGCCGACGAGCCCGGACGACATCCTCGCCCACGCCGAGATCGCCCGGCGCATCGCCCCGATCCCGGTCGCGACGGGGGAGCACATGGCGAACCGGGTGATCGCGAAGCAGCTGATCCAGGCCGGGTCGATGTCGGTGCTGCAGATCGACGCCACCCGGGTCGCCGGGGTGAACGAGAACCTGGCGATCCTGCTCCTCGCCGCCAAGCACGGCGTCCGTGTGTGCCCACACGCCGGCGGTGTCGGCCTGTGCGAGGCGGTGCAGCACCTGTCGATGTTCGACGCGGTCGCCCTGACCGGCGACCTCGACACCCGGTGCATCGAGTTCGTCGACCACCTGCACGAGCACTTCGTGACCCCGGTCGACGTCCACGACGGCCGCTACTGGCCGCCGACCGCGCCCGGCGCCGGCACCGAGCTGCTCGCCGACACCCTGACCACCCACGCGTTCCCGGACGGCCCGGTCTGGGCCGAGTCCGACGCAGCGCACGTCCCGGACGCCGTCCGGGTCGCCTGACTCCCCCCTCCCCGCACACCCCATCACCACGACGAAGTGGAGACACCGATGCAACGACGACGTACCGCCGGGCTGGCGGCAGCAGCAGCTGCCGTGCTCGTGCTCACCGGCTGTTCCGCTGGCAGCAACGCCAGCGACGGCCAGTCGAAGGACTCCCTCACCTGGGCCATGTGGATCGCCGGGAAGGAGGACAAGGCCGCGTGGCAGAAGGTCGCCGACACCGTCAAGACCGACGACGACGTGGACGTGTCGATCCAGGGCTCCCCGTTCAACGACTACTGGACGAAGCTCCGCACGCAGCTGTCGACCGGCACCGCCCCGTGCATCGTGAGCATCCAGTCGCTCCGCGCCGCGAACTACACGGACGTGCTCGTGCCGATCGACGACATGGCGAAGCAGGCCGACCTCGACCTGGGTGAGTACGACCAGACCGGGCTCGACGGCATGAAGGTCGACGGCAAGCTCTACGGACTGCCGTACGACACCGGCCCCATGGTCATGTTCTACAACAAGGACATCTTCGAGAAGGCGGGCGTCGACGAGCCGAAGCCGGGCTGGACGGTCGACGAGTTCGAGGACGCTGCGAAGGAGCTCAAGGCCGCGGGCACGCCGATCTGGGGCACGAGCGTCGAGGACATCCCCCTCGAGTCGATGATCCTCGGCTACAACGGCGGCCGGGTGATCGATGCCGACGGCACGCTCGACGCCTCGAACGCGGAGTTCGCCGAGGGGCTCGACTGGATCGGCAGCCTCGTCAAGGACGGCTACGCCACGCAGGCGAGCACCGACGGCTCCACCGACGACAACGCGTTCGTGTCCGGTGACGTCGCGATGTACAGCGACGGCCCCTGGTCGATCATCAGCCAGAAGGCCAAGGTCAAGTTCGACCTCGGCATCACGACGATCCCCTCGGGCACGGACGGCCCCAGCTCGTTCGCCGCCGGGTCGGGCTTCGGCATCTCGAAGCAGTGCAAGTACCCCGAGCAGGCGTTCAAGGCCATCACCACGATGACGAACGAAGCCACCCTCACCTCGCTCGCCGAGCAGGGGCGCGCGTTCCCGGCACGCACCGCGGCGCAGCAGGCCTGGTACGACAACGCCGGCATCGACGGGGTCGAGGACGCCCTGAAGACCGGACTCGAGAACGCCACCCCGTTGCCCGGCAACAAGCAGAGCGACCAGCTCAACCAGCTCTTCGCGCAGTACGCCCTGCAGGCGGTGAACGGACAGACCTCCGGCAAGGAGACGATGTCGTCCATCGCGAGCCAGCTCGGCTCGCAGTGACGGGCGTCACCCCCTGACGGACGGGCGCGGCCCGCTTCGAGCGACGCGAAGCGTTGCGCGGGCCGCGCCGACGGAGCCTGCGGAGTCGGAGGTCGACCCCGCCCCGCGCCTCCCGGTCCGTCCCATCCCCTGACCAGGACCGCGCGAACGACGAGGAGGTCGTCGCATGACCACCATCCAGGACCCACCCGCCGAGGCGGCGCTGCCCGCCCCCGCGGTCGCGGTCGCGACCGGAGCGGCCCCGCGCCGGAAGGACAGCGGCGCCGACGCCGAGCTCGGCCGCCGCTCCTGGTGGGGCGCCGCCTCGCCGCTCCGCACTCGATCGGCCTCGTCGTGTTCACGGCGTTCCCGATCCTCGCGTCGCTCGTCGTGAGCTTCATGAACTGGCCGATGCTCGGCGAACGCTCGTGGGCCGGCCTGTCGAACTACGCGCAGCTCTTCTCCGACCCGATCTTCCGCACCGTGACGCTGAACACCGTGCTGTTCGTCGTGCTCTACGTGCCGCTCAACCTGGTCGTGTCCCTCGGGCTCGCGGCCTGGCTCACGCCGAAGATCCGCCACCGGCACGTCTTCCGCGTGCTGTTCTTCATCCCGACCATCACGCCGATCGTCGCGAACGTCGTCGTCTGGCGGATGCTGTACCAGCCGGGCGGTGCCATCGACGCGACGCTGCAGTCGACCGTCGGCGTGAACGCCCCGAACTTCTTGGCCGACGACAACTGGGCCATGCTCGCCGTCGTCGCGATGAGCGTCTGGCAGGGGTTCGGCTACAACATGCTGATCTTCTCGGCGGCGCTCGACTCGGTGCCGGAGAACCAGATCGAGGCTGCGCAGCTCGACGGGGCGAACGCCTGGCAGATGTTCTGGCGGATCAAGTTCCCGCTCATCTCGCCGTCGATCTTCTTCGCGACGATGATGACCCTGATCACCTCGTTCCAGGTGTTCGTGCAGCCGTTCGTCCTGACGAAGGGCGGCCCCGGCACCGCGACCGAGACCCTGGTGCAGTACATCTACAACACGGGGTTCCAGACCCAGCAGCTCGGACTCGCATCGGCCGGGGCGTGGGTGCTGTTCGTCATCATCCTCGGCATCACGGCCATCCAGTTCCTCGGACAGAAGCGGTGGGTGCACTCTGAGTGAGCTGACCTCGTCCAACCGGACGATCAACCCGCGGGCGTGGACATACGCACGAAGGGAGCATCCCTCGTCATCCCGGATGCAATAACCACCACGTCCGGCTTACCCTTGCTGGCGACGAAACGGAACAGATCGAGAGCGCCATCCGGATCCGTGATGTCGAATGTGAACGGCTCCACACCCTCGGGAACGCCAGAGCCTCGATGTGTGCCGATGACGTGGCTTCCCTCGTGCATGTATTGGCGAGCTACCGCCGCGCCGATACCTCCTGACGCTCCAATCACAACAACAAGTTGCTTACTTTCGGCCACACCAGCATGCTGGTGATCACTCGACGTAGACATGATTTTCTCCCTGATAAGCGGTTCGGATCACGGCACATATATGGGCGACCCGCGAACCACTCCGGTCGCCGCTGTAGCAGACAAAGCGGCCCCCACCATTCGCACGTGCCACCCATGGTGCACTGTCACGGGAGCGGCGCCATCGGGCCCCCCAGGCGATCGCCTAACGAGCATAGCTCCGCGCCCACACCTCACCCATCCCGCCATTTATGAAGTTGAACGGAATCTCGTTTTCCACAGCACACCGGCATCTCCGGCCGGGCTCGTGTGGAGGAATCGCCTGTTACCGACGGGCCACCTGGGTCATTTCTGTGAAGGACACTGCTCCGAGGCCGGTTTCATCGTCATACCCAGGGGCAGTGGTTAGCGACGTGTCGTGGTCGAGCGTTACGAGGTAGTCCTTGCGGGGCGGCTTGCTCGTGTAGGCAAGCGCGATTGGTGCCGCCGAAGGTCGGACGTCCCTGAACGCGGACGGGGTAGCGCGATACGTCGCGTACAACGTCGGGTTCGCGAATCCTAGCCGCGTATGGGTCGACTGTTGAACCAGAGCCGAGATCGCTGCAGTCACTGGTGCGGCTAGGGAGGTTCCGCCGGTCGTTTCGTTCACAAAGCCACTGGTCGCCAAAGTGGCCTCATTGCTGATCGGACGGTATCCAATTGAGAAGCCGGTGTAGGGGCTTGCAATCGCCGCGATATCAGGAGAGACACGCTTGCCTCCTGCGAGGTACGCGGGCACGATGCCCCGCTGATAGGCAGGCTGATCAAACAAAGTGCTCTGGCCTCCGCCGCCTGCGCCGCTGATGTCGCCGGGCAAAGGCTTGGAGTAGACGTTGCCACGGGGGCTGCTGACAATCGGATTGAGCGCGTCCCCCCACCCGGTCTCGAACGTTCTACGGCCGTTCTTTCCGATGCCGATGCTGGTGCCGCCAACCGACGTCACCCAGGGGCTGGACGCAGGAAAGTCGGGCTGCGCACTACCTAGCGAAGCTCTTTCGTCCCCGTTGTCCCCGCTCGAGAAATACATTCCGATGCCCTCGCCAGCTGCCTGAATGTGCAGGTTCTCTTGGCCCCGAATGACGGAGAGCGCGAGGTTTTCACCCACGTCGCCATAGCTGTTGTTGACGATGTTCGCTAGCCCCTGGTCGAGGATATTCGACACCGCCACGTCCATGCCGCCACCGCAGTTCGTGCCCCCGACGTAAAGAATCTTCGCTGCCGGCGCCACTGCGTGCACGGACTGGACGTCAAGAGTTTCTTCGCCCTGCCAGCCGCTCGGCTGTTGGCACGGCGATTTGTCAGTGAACTCGGACGGCGATGGAATGAGCTGCTGGAACGTTGAACTCGTCAGGGGCGGCTCGCCGTGCTGAGCTGAGTAACTGTTCGTATCGCGGACGATCGTCGGCGAGGCATACGCGCCGATGATCGCCACGGTCTGTCGTTGCCCCTGAACGCCACGCGCGGCCAGAGCATCAAGACCGTAAGCCGACCGAATCTGCTTCGGCACATACCCGCATGCAAAGGTATGCACCCTGGTCTTCCCGTATGCGGCCGGCACCACCGCAGTGTGCTCGCCGTCGTACCGCGAGCACCTCGCCGCGACACCGGTTGCAGCTGGCGACTCCTGAGCGAGCGGACGAGACGTCATCGCCGACGGGGGCGTCTCGCCCTGCCTGACGAGATCCGGGTGGGTCAACAGGCGTCCCTGATCGACGCTAACTCCACTGACGCGACGGGCTATCGACGTCGGCAAACTAGGCACAGTTGACGGCGCGACGAGGGATTGACCCGCGTGCTTGTAGGTGTGAAGTGAGACGCCGAGCGCCGAATTGACAACCGATGCAGGGCCGCGGAATAGAACGAACTGATGGCTTGCCGGCACCGCCGTGATGCGGAGGCCCTTCGCTCGCAGGAAGCCGGCGACCTGGTCGACGGCAGCCCTCGACGGTGCGTACCGCTTGATCCACGCAGCTGGGCTGAGAGGTTTACGGTAGTGGGTACTACCGGGGGTCGACACAGCGGTCGCGAAAGCTTCGGCACCGCGCTGGTTTTGCAGCGGCAGGAATACCTCGCCTTCCACGTCAGTGCTGGCGGTAACCTTGCGTAGCTCGTTGTCCACGGTTGCCCACGAAGGGGTCGAATTGGGCAGCGTTTGACGGACAGCTGCATCAGCGGGGCCAGCGACGAACAACACCGCGCCGATTGTGCACGCCGTGACCGTGAAGGCGATTGCGGTCGTGTGCGATGGTCCGATCCGTCGTGGGACTAGTGGGCGTCGAAGCAATGTGGGTCCTTTCGAGGGAACGTCGTTACTAGCAGAAGCGCTGATCGCGTCATTCCTTGGTTATAGGGCGGCTGAGGCGACTGTAGAGAGGGCGAAATCTAGACCGTCAGCATTTCCCCCGCCGCGCTTGTGCCCTTTACAGGGAAGCACTGTCGCTTCGTACGGCCCGAGCCCTAGTGATCTGCCGGGCCGTGCTTCCAGGTCGGCGGAACGCTCATGCCGGACGGCATGGGGGTTCTTGTGGTTCATCATCGATTACTCCCTCTTGCGGTTGTTGGCCGGCGACGATAATCAATCTGGTAACCATCGGGAAAATCACGAACAGTTAAATCAAGCCGCCTCCGAGCAGCCGATTTGCTAGCAACTCGCTCGGTACAGCTCCGCCGTACTAACGGCCCTCCGCTCGATACAGAGCGGAGTATGGTGAGACCGGTTGCGGCGGCAGGCATCACCTTGATCGGGATCGGGACCTGCAAGCTCAGGCGCCCGATAACTGGTCAAGCAATGCTAAGCAGGTTCCTATACAATCGTCTAGTGAAACTCTTTACAGGAACCAAGAAAGCATTTCGAGCCTGGCCGCCAGCGTTCGCGTCGCGACTGATTCGCATTGGCAAATGGACGGGGCATTAGGCTGCTTAGCGCCAATCGTTCAAGCAGTCCTCATGCACCCCTGACAAAAGAGGGAACCCCTCACGTGCCCGATCGACGCAGGCCGGGCGCAGCACTCTTCAGGCAAAGTTCGACCGAGGTTGCCCCACGCCCCGCACAATTCACCCACGGTCGGTCGACCATCTGCGACCGTCCCGCGAGGTGGAGTAGAGCCGTCTCGATAGCTCGCGATGAAGCCCTCGTAGATGCCATGTCGGTGTCGCACGAACTGCGCGGAATTTTCCGGGTGCGGAGATAAGCGGTCGACCCTCCGCCAACGTCGGTCGTGATACTGGAGAAGTGATGTCGCAAGCGGATGCGAGCACGCCCGTGTCACCGACCGCGGCAGTGGGCCGCCACCCCCGTCTGAGGAGCGCGCTCGGCGGGTGCGGCTGTCCCGTCACAGTGTGATGGTGAGGGGCCAGGAGACGGGGACGGTTCCTGAGCTGGCGCACTGCTGAGGCTGATCAAACTGGCGGTGACGCAGACCATGGTCACCAGGACGCCGACCACGACGGCAGCCGGAGGCTGGCAAAGGACCGCGACGTGCCGTCGACCGGCGAGCCAGGGCGAGGTAGGTCCGACATCCGGCGCGGTAGCCGTTGCAGGGGGCGTATTGGTACTCATCGGTCTTCGCCTTCGTTTCACAGGCGGCCCGTTCCCCGTCCTCGTCGCAGCCATTCGAACAACCGGGCCACAGCACGAAGGCACGGAAGAGCGATCCGTTCGTACACTGGAAATGGACTGAAGTGGTTCCTGCCTATCTGGCAGACGCACGGTTCCATGATGACTCCGCCGTAATTTGGAAGGAGGTACATGACCAAGTGGCTACCATCCTCCGTCGAGCGCGGAGTTTCCTCGCTCACTGTTTTTCCGTGCGGAAGAACCCGGAAGAGTCAGCACATTTTGCGCGCCGATTCCGGTGAAACGCATGCTGACACCAGGATGCAGACGGCCAGCACTGGACGGTCGAAAATTTCATTTGGACCCTTTCGTGTTGGATGAAGCCATGGAGGAAACATGCACGGGCGACGGCCTTTTTGACATGCGGCCGCAAGCCGTAGCGCTCCAGACCGGTCGACGATTCATCGGACGACCTCTCAATAGCGTCGCGGCGTGATTTCAGATGAGGCCCGCCTGTTTCAAAGAGGAATTTGTAGACGGAGGCGATGCGACCCGTCAGGGAGAATGCTGTTGGTGACTGTGCCATCGAGAAGCTGCGCACGCTCCCTCAAGCCCGTGAGTCCGTATCCGCCGCTCGGCAGGTGGAGGAGGGGTTTGGTGGCGATGCCCGAGTCAACGTCGAGAATGACCTTGCCCGCCTCCAGACGCCCGAACACCGCGACCGACGCGCCGGTTGCGTGCTTACGCGCGTTGGTGAGTCCCTCCTGCACAGTCCGATAGACAGCACGCTGCACAGCTGGGCCGAGACTCGAGGGCAGGTCGATGGCGACGGTGACGTCGATTCCGCTCGCAGTGATGAGCGCTGCGATGTCGTCGAGCGTCGGTTGGGGCGCAATTGCTCCGCCGACATCGCCCGCATGGCGCAATACCCCGACCATCGACCGGAGCTCGTCGAGGGTGGCGGTGCTCAACCCTCGGATGACGCGCGCAACGTCGCGCGACAGAGGATCGTCGGAGGCAAGCTGGAGCGCGCCGGCCTGCACTGCAATGAGGCTGACTTGGTGCGACACCACATCGTGCATCTCCCGGGCGAGCACCGCCCGCTCTCGAGCGAGCGCCATCTCCGCAGCCTGCCGCTGTCCAAGAGCCTGCGCGTCCTGCAACGCGTGCAACTGCGACACCACCAGTCGCCGCTCACGAAGGAACGCGCCGAGCAGCGTAGGCATCGCTGTGTAGACCACGGCGAGGACGAGCGTGTCGATGAAGCCCTGGGGATTGTAAATACCAGCGGTGACCATGTACGCAACGGCGACGCTCGCGCTCACCGCGTAGGAATGCCACCGCTTCGAGCGGGTGAGCCCAATTTGGAATTGGGCCACCATGATCGGCACGAGCGCGGCCCCCGAGAGAAACGCGGGTAGTGCGACCGCCAGGCTCAGCCAGGGCAGCCGACGCGACACGAGAAGGCCCGCGCAGGCCACGACGGCCGCGGCGATCTGCATCGGATTCTGGTCGTACGGCAGGAAGGTGAAAGACACCATGGCGGACGCTGCAACGACGAGCAGGTCGACGAGCACCCCGTGCACTCGGGGCCGCGTCATGAACGCGGCACCAGACCGGCACGATCGGCGACGATCGCTGCCTCGACGCGGGAGCCGACGCCGAGTGTGAACACGATCGAGCTCACCGTCTCTTTTACGGCGCCGAGGGTGAGTCCACACTCCGTGCAGATCTGCGCGTTGGTAAGTCCTCGTGCAAGGGCCCGCAGCACGGTGATCTGCCGTTTGCCCAGCTGAGAAACGAGGTCCGGGCGCGGCGTCTCGTTGGGTGAACGGAACAGACGTCCCGGTCGCAGACCCGGCGCGAGAACGACGCCGCCAGCGGCGAGCGTGAGGACATGACGGGCGAGCTGCTCCGGATCCGTGTCCTTGAGCAGGAAGCCCGACGCGCCCCCGTGCAACGCCTCAAGCACGTGCTCATCCATGTCGAAGGTCGTGAGCATCGCGACGACGGGCGGGGCGGGTTCCGCCATGAGTTCGCGCAGTATGGTCAAGCCGTCCGGCGCTGGCATCCGGATGTCGAGGAGGACGACATCGGGCGCGTATTCGCGAACAGTGTTCACTGCGGTCGGGCTCGACACGGCGGCGACTACCGAGGTCCGAGAGGACGCGTTGAGCACCATCGCGATTCCGGAACGGACCAGAGACTCGTCGTCCACCACGACGACGGTGATGACGGAATCTGCGCTCATGGGCCACCTCAAGACTGCGGACTGCGGACTGCGGACGCGCACGGCCCGATCGTTGCATAGGGGGACGCTAGCGCCTGCGGTGAGGATCAATGCAAGAACGGTCGCATTTCATTCTCAGAGAGTACATATTCCCGACGATCGGCTGGCCCTCTCAGCCAAACGGCGGTGAAATCGATACGCGCGGCCGTTCATCAGCCGTAGGGTCTTTCGTGCGGCCGGTAAGTCGGGCCGGAACGGTCCCTAGATGGGGACAGGGCGTTGTTCTGGCCCCGACGGACCGAGCCGGGACCGAGCGAGAACGCCTCCCGGCTCGATCCGTACCCGCTGGAAGGTGACGTTTCGAGAGCCGGATCGGCTACCGCCCACGTGCGCCGTCTCGGGAGCCCGCGAGGATCCGGGATCTCGGTGTCGGTAGCGCGGACTGCTGGTGGGAGGAGATCATTGGCGACACCGACCGGGGTCTGCTGCGCGCCGCGGGAGAACCGGACGACGGCGTCGTTCTTGCCCGCGACCAGTAGCAGGCCAACAGTGTCCGCGTGCTGAGGCCGGCGGAGCCTGTCATTGACGACCGAAACGTAGAAGCCCCTCACCAGACACCTCGCCGAATCGCCAAGGGGTCAAGGGGTCAAGGGAGCCCAGCACAGCCATCTGCAACACGAACAGCGAGCCCTCACTGATCACAGAGGCGTCGGACGAGAGGGTCCGAGAAACGATCGATTGCGACGTTCGTCACAACGTTCCCCCTGGGTCGCCCAAGACTTCGGAGGGGAGCACGGGTTCCCTGCCCACGTCTCGAGTGAGGTTCAGAGTGACAGTTCGTGGTGCTGCGAATCGCGGCGGCGGCGGTCCTCACGGGCAACGCTGACGATGCTGATGACACACATCACCCAGAGGGCAACCTCAACAGGGACGCCGAGGATGTCGAGGTCGACCGGTGAGCGGTGGTGGTTGGGGCTGTCAGTGAAGTCGGATCCGAGGTATAACACGCAGTCAGTGAGGGCATGGACCGCGATCGCGGCCCAGAGGCGCCCGGTGACGCGCCGCACCCAGTAGCAACCAACCCCGCCGACGAGGAGCGCGCCGATCTGCAGTCCGATCGCATAGGCGGGGAAACCGTTGATGAGACTGATCGGCAGATGTGCGATGGCGAACACGCCTGCGGAGATCGTGAGTGCGTAGAGCTCGCCGTGCCGACCTCGCGCTGCGGTGAGCAGGATGCCGCGGACGTACAGCTCCTCGTCGAACCCGACCAGCGCCGTTCCTACGACGATAACGAGCACGAAGAGAGCAGTCCGGTCGGCCCAGGGGATTTCGGCGACCTGCAGGACGGCGGACATCGTGAGTAGGGCCGGGATCGCGATCAGCCACCGTCGCGCTGGGCGCAGCTTCAAGGTCGGTGTCTCCGCCCAAACGTCACGGCCCCACCGAGCCCATCGGAGAAACAACAGGGCGACAATGATTGTGATCGGAAGGGGAATGAAGTGGCTCACGGCGAATTTCAGGGTGACGTCCGCCCCCGGGATCCCAATTGCCAACAAATTGCCCAGACCCACGTTGATGGCGACCACGACGACGACCGCAATGAGACCCACCCACGTCCGCTTCGGCACGCGAGGCGCGAGTCTTCCCATTGCTGCGTCGTACTGCAGGGCCATGAGGTTTCCAATCAGGTCACAAGGAAAAAGTATCTGCATTCGCCGAATTGCCCCAGCAGCGAAACTATGACATCTCCAGCCACCCCTGCGCTTGAGCGCGGCAAAAACGCTCCCTGTAAAGCGAGAGCCCGGATGACCACAGCGAATGCAAGAGCAATCAGACCCGAAATCGATCACCCCAACAGCGCACACCGAGCGCCTGCGGTAGTGGGATCCGCGGTGGCATCAGCGATGATACGTCGGTCTATTAAAGTGCAAGGTAGTCGCCCGAATACCGCGGCGATACCCGGCGAGTCGCCACCTGACGAGCCCCTCGCCTCCCCACCCTTTCTCTCCCAGACACACCGTGGCAGATAAAGAAAGGAGGGATCGCGGCACTAGCCACGATTGGCGTGCCGTGAATTCATCACGGTCACGTAACGGGGTCGGCGCTTGAATACTAGGAGCCCACTCGCCCGGCGATGCAAAGGGCACCCAAGAGAAGAACGATGGCGACGATACCAAACCAGAGTAAGATACTGAATGCAGCAACAACTACCGATAAAACTGACCAGAGTAGGTTCACCACTATGCCTCCTTCTAGAGCGAGCATTGAATAGTTTCGGCAGGGTGCGCCAGGGAAGGGCCGACATGCCCCAAGAGCCGCTCAACATCCCGGAACCGGTCGTCCAGTGCTGCTCCCGCGGCGACACAACCCACGGGAGCAGCACGGAGAATCAACTCGTCACGAGGCTGTAACGCGGCATCTCCTTAAAGAACTTGGACAGCTTGATGTAGACCATCGTGCTGGGCTGAGTCGTCCTGGGGAGCTGGTCCGTAATGATGCCGTACAGCTTGCCGCTTGACGCGTTGAAGACCGGCCCACCGGAATCGCCGCCGAGGAGGAAAGCAGTATTTGAGCTTGCGGCTTCATCTCCATCGCGCCGGTTCCTAAAATTGGTCGGCCATGCCCGCTCGGAGAGCTTGTTCCATTCGAGCTGCACGCCGGTCGTGCTTCCGCTCGTCGCGAACGTCTCATCCTCGCCGGGGTCACCGGAACCGGGAACAGGCTGCGCGTAGATCGATCGAGTCCGAAGAGACGCCGTAAGAACACGGCCGAGCGCGTTCACGGAGTACGACGTGATCGGGATGCAGGAGGGGCCGCCGTGAGACGTGGTTCCGCAGGCCCTCGTGTTGTGCACGGTCGGGTTGATCTTGACGAGAGCGAGATCGGTGTCAGGTGAACGCCAGACGACATTCCCGACCTCGGCGATACCGCCGCGTGCGCTCTCCGCGTCGCTCTTCACGTAGACCTCTTCGTCCCCCCTGTTTGCACAGTGCTTCGCGACGACCACGTATCGTGTTGCGCGTTCCTTAGCACTGAGGAGGGAACCCCAGGTATTGAGGCGAACAACGGCACCTGCGGTGCACTCTCCGCCATACCGGAATTGCAGGCGAGTACCTACGAGAACCGGCCGCGTTTGACGTTCTGGTTCTACGGCGGAAGCAGGGGAAGTAGAGAGCACTACACCAAAGAGTGATGCAGCAGCGACCGCGACGAGTAGGGCGTTGCGCCGCCCTGAGTTTACGAACATATATAGGCTCCGGACTTTTGATAGTGCAAGATGCAATGTGCAATGCAGTCTTAACTGCGATGTTCTACCCCGCCCTGGCAACTGCCGTTGCAGCCAATGGGCCGCGGACGTTAAGACGTCAATTAGGTTAGGCGATCGCCGAGCGAAAGCAACAGGGTGAGCCTGAGGGTGTATTCAAGGGCTCGTCTTCAATTTGAATTAGGCAAGGTGGACTCCCACGGGAGGCGCCTGCGAGACTGATCCGCTCGCCGTATCGGCCTGATGTTAGTGCCTGCAATCGCGGATCCCTGCAAGAGCAGCTGCACTTCAATCGAGATGACTACGCCAGCCCGCCATTCGGCTGCCCTGTCCAGCCGAATGGCTGCAAAGTTGATACTCGCGACCTATGCCCTGGAGGAGTTCTTCTGCCTACCCTTTCGACATACGGAAACGCAACGTCGACGTGCGAATGGGGCAACTAGTGCCGCCCCTGCACCCTTCGATCTCACAAACTTGGCCTCATGAACGGAACATGCGAAGAGCGCGCCGTATTCCACCGGCACCAGGTGGAGATGTGCCGTTGCCGTGCTACCAAGGTTTCAACGAGAGGTTCTACCGATCATGATCAGGCGAACGCATCATCACGCATTGCTGAGGTACGCAGCCCTCGTCATCGTGGCGCTCGGCGCCTACTTGGCTGGTCTTGTCGTGGCGACTCCCGACGAAGCCGCGACGGGGTCCTACCGCCACGTCACAACCCAGTATCGGATGCCAATCTGTCGGGAACACACTGATAGGGGCCCGCGTTCTCAGCTGGCGTCCGCGCCGATCGGTGACACGGCTGCCGAGCGAGGTGGATCCTTCTCAGTGAATCACCGATCTGCGGCACACGCCGACAGATCGCACATCTCAACCGCAGAACTGGCCCCGTACACAATGCATTGCAAGAACATCTGGCACAAAGGTCCTTCGATCAGAAAGGTTCAGCTCGAGCGCGGCGGTCGTTACGCCGGCGGCAGCGACGGATTCAACCGACAAGGAGTGGCCGCCGTTCCTGGAGGATTGATCACCAAGCCACCGCCCGTTCGGGAAGGGTCTTTCAGGGCAGCCGAGCACGCGCCGTCGGCCCGCCGAAGATCGTCGGAGGTCTAGAATGAAGGCACTTATCGTCGGAGGCGGTATCGCCGGCCTCGCCGCTGCCATCGCGCTCCACCAAGGTGGACATACTCCGATCGTGCTCGAGCGGGGCGAGAAACCGGCTCAGGACGAGGGATCGTGGCTCCAGGTTGCAAGTAACGGCATCCGCGCTCTTCACAATCTTGGGCTTGGGGCCGCGGTGTCGGCAGGGGGATTCCCGACGCCACTGTTGCAGACCTTTGACTTCACGGGCCGCCTGACTGCAACGCTTCCGCTGGGGTCGCAGGAAGAGCAACTCGCGACGCGTTCGATACAACGAGCGTTTCTCTATCGAATCCTGCGAGCAGAAACACTTCGACGCGGAATCACGATCCAACCGGGAACGCGCGTCTTAAGCGTGACCGACGAGGGAGACAAGGCGAGTGTGCTCACAGGATCACTGCAACACTTCGCAGCCGACATCGTCATTGGCGCAGACGGCATCGGTTCTGCCGTCCGACGCAGCTTCACAGCTCGCAACGTCGACGCGAACCGATACACAGCGGCGAAGAAGCTGCCGAACCTCATCAACCTCGGCGGAACGTACACCAGCAGCAAACTATCCGACACTGACGGCGGAGCGACGGGGACGCTGCAGTTCCACTTCGGCAGGGACTGCTTCGTCGGCAGCGTTCGGGTCGATGCTTCAACGATCTGGTGGTTCGCAAACCCCAGGACGGGTGCAGTAGCCGGCGGGATGCGTGCCGCTGCTGGCATGAGGAGCACAGACTGGCAGGCGGCACTCCCGTCACTTCTCGGATCTGACGCTCTTCCAGTGTCGGACCTCCTGGCGGGTTCCGGGCCCCTCGACGTCTCGCATTCCCGACCCCCGCGCCCCACGCTATGGGGCCGCGGGCGTGTCGTTCTCATTGGCGATGCTGCACACGCCATCCCGCCGACAGCTGGGCAGGGGGCGTCGCTCGCACTCGAGGACGCCGTCGTGCTCGGGCAACTCGCGCGCCGAAGCACGCCTGTCGCCATGCTCGCTGCCTCAATGAAGGAGCAACGCGGGCGCCGAGTCGCAAACATCGCCCGACAAGGCGCGCTGCTAGATAGAAGCAAGACGTTGGGCGCAATAGGAGCCATGGTCCGGGACGGGATCGTCCTTCCTTCAGCAGCGAAGCGAGCCCTCCGGAACCCTATTGCCGAGATGTATCGATTCAATCCAACGGATTAAGAAGTAGGCGCACGGCGATCGGCCCGGCGACGGCGCCGCGTGTGACACGGCGGAAGGCATCTGTTCGCACGCGCTCCTAATCAGGACGCGAGGGTGTCAGTCTCCGTCGCCAGGGCGCCTGCGAGATCGTATGCCCGTGGCAGGACCGGCCGCACTGTACGGCAGTCAGCTAGCAATCCCACATTCGTTGGGCCCGGAGCTCCGATGGAACCGAAGGAATACTATGCGTGGAAATGTTGACCACCATTTCGTCACTGTTGCCGAAGTCTCGGCAATCATGCGCGTATCAAAGGCAACTGTCTACAGAATGATCCTGTCGGGTGACCTGCCGGCAGCTCGTTTTGGGAGGTCTTACCGGCTTCCCCAGTCGGTGATCACCAACCTCACGCCTGGGTCCCCAAAAGAACGTGTTGGCACAGAGAACATCCACGACCCACGGAGTAGTCCGTAAATAACACCTCTCGAGTTCTTGTCTCGCTCAGCGCGCGAGCGCGTGAAGCGGTGGGGGGGGGATACCTCACAGCCAAGGCCACCATCGCCCCATACATTCGCTCCCGATACCGGTCGGAGCGCTCGCGCCGCAGGATGAGCCAGGCAACGCCCGCCGCCACGCCGGCACCAGCAAGCGTCGCGACCAGCGTGGACACGAAGCTCGGCCAATCCCTGCCCCCCCCCACATGGACGCGGTCAGCTGGTCGATCGATTCGCGCAGGTCGCGTATGTCACTCACAGGCGAAAGCTAACGGACCGTTGTGCGCACACGCAGCGACACAACGACAGCAAACTCGATCG
>Ga0265797_10006559_pt1 | contig 16337 bp, 11 predicted proteins | sample P2T30metagenome_FD_192433 | JGI IMG/M metagenome (GOLD analysis project Ga0265797, IMG submission 192433) | Plant litter microbial communities from East Loma Ridge, Irvine, California - P2 T30 | ecosystem: Environmental > Terrestrial > Plant litter > Unclassified | place: USA: California... | reverse complement strand
ACCAATTCTACGTGTCCAACTTCTGCTGCATACGAGATCGCGGTCCGTCCCTCTAGAGAAGTCTCGTTGATGGAAAAGGTCTTTTGGGAGATCAGGAGTTGTGCGATTCCAAAGCTTTTCCAGGAGATAGCAAGCGCGAACATCTCCAGGCCTGAATCATTGTAGCAAGCTCCAGGCACGTGGGAAAGTAAGATTTGCGCATTCGTCAGGCGCTCAGGAGGATCCATTGTCCAAGCAAACGGACTCCACCCATTCACGTCTCTCATCTGTGCGCACACTGGATCCTTCTTGAGCAGATGTTGTAGAACGCGCACATCAGACTGTTGTGCTGCCCAAGAGATGGCATTTCTGCCATCATTGTCTTTTTGCGACAGGTCGACACCGCCACCAGAGACCAGATATTCCACAACCTTGAGATGCCCGGACATTGCCGCGTACATGAGAGGTGTTCGGCCTTGGACGTCAACCTGATTCATTTCTTCCCGTCCCATGCGAGCTAACCGCCGAGCGATGTCTGTAAAGCCGTATTCACATGCCCAAGAGAACGCGGTCCGCTGCGTAGAGTCCACCTGGTTTGAGCGCGTCCTCTTGTCATGGAGCAGCCGTCGAACTACCGACAACGAATTGTTGCAAACAGCCCAAAATAGTGGCGTCGCTCCTGAACGATCCGGTAGGTTCACATCTGCTTCTTCGTCTGACAGAATTGTCTCAACTGTCTCGGAATGGCCACCGCCGGCTGCAATAGATAGTGCTGTTCGACCGCTAAGATCCGTTTCATTGACGCTGAAGGTCTTTCTCGACAGGATCTCTCCAACACAGATTGTATGCCCGCGCGCCGCCGCGATGGCCAGAGGTGAACGGCCCCTGATGCCCGACCAAGATCGCTGAGAGGGTTTTGCTGACAAAAGAGCTCTGGTACAGGAGGCATGGCCATTACTTACAGCCCAATACAAGGCTGGAGAACAGACGTCCTCGCCATGATCAGAGAGGAGAACCTTGGCCATGGCGTCATGACCATAGAAGCACGCAAGTGTTAGCGCGTCCGGATCCACAGGGTATTCGCCATGCTCATGATCCAAGATGGACACATATTTAGACCAGTTTCTTTGACTGTCCGTCTCATAGAGCATCAAAGCTAACTTCTGGAGCTCAATTGGAAAGTCATGCTGTATCTCGGAGAAATGAAACGTCCAGAACCGAGCAGCATAGTCATAGAGCCTATGGCGGAGTGCTATTGAAGCCGCTGCATCTCCAGTAGTCTCTTCTGGTTCCTTGAACAGCATCTCCAAAGGATGGTCAGATCCTGAAGAATCGTCGTGAATTTCTGTGGAGCATGTGGCATCTGGACAAACAAAACTTTGTGGAGTCGAGGGCCTGGAGTCGCTGAAGAGGTTGCGCTCGAAATCTTCTAGAAGAAGATAGCGCATACAGCTCTCTGCGATCATGCTATGAGAAGATTTGGTGTCCTTCACTAAGTAGTGACGTCCCGTAGCTCTCTCGTCGTCTTGGCACAATACAAGATATTCCTTGAGCGTGTGGTGTATCAGGGCAATGCGATTGTCCGAGGTCCTCACGAGGCCACTCAAAAGACTTTCGATTTCTCGGGTGTGTGAAAAGATCGAGCTATCGTCAACGTCAGCTACAGATTGATGCGATTCATCAATTGCAAGCAAAGCGTCTATCTCATGAATCGTGAGATTTCTCTGGCAAGTGCCAACGATGCAGATAGTTTTGCCTGCAAGCGAACGATCATCTTCAGGGATCGCTTCCATCAAGGAACTGTACATGCGCATCAAATCATCAGGCAGGTTTTTGGCAACTACAAGCAAGTCGCTCTTCTTCAGAAACCTCCTTTGATGCAGCAGAGAAAGCGCAAGTGACACCCATAAAAAGCTCCCCTCGGCTTTTTTCTGCAGAATACTTTCCAGCGTAACCCGGGTTTCTTCTGTGCAACGTCCATTGCGAACAAGGCGTTTTGTATTTTCCTGGATGAACAATTTGACGTCCTGCTCGAGACTAGTCTGTCTTGTCTCAAGCTTGAGATGAGACGTGGGCGCGTCGAAATTTTCCAACGCATTCACTGCAGGGCAGTTGGGACGGCTCGTTACGAATACTCTGACCGGTGTCAAGCTTAGTCGTGACATTTCTTGCAAATGCTGCACGAACCACTCCTGGTCATCTTGCGGGCACTCATCGATTGCATCAATGATGATGACGAGGGAACGCACTCTCTGGTGCGTAACCAAGGTCTGGAATAATATCCACAGAGCGTTCTTGTCTGTTAATAGCTGCTTATCTTCATCCATGACACGCCTCACAATTTTCAGCAGCTTTGGACGCGCCATAACGATCTGGTAGATGAAGCTCCGCAGCATAGTGCGGACATAAGCTTGGTTGCCAACCGTTCCATCGACATAATACCGACAAGTGACTGTAGCTGACAATGCGCTCTCGGAGATTGTCTTCTGGACAAGGGATGTGATGACGGATTTGCCGCACCCAGCATACCCCGTGACGAGTAGTATGTGAGACGTCACCGAGGAGTGCCATGAGTCGTAGATCGTGTCTTGCTGAAACCAGATCAGAGTACCTGGGCTCCTTTGGTCGACACTGGACTCACGACCATAGATGGGCGCCGGTCGGAGACGCAAAATGTAGTTTTGTTCGTTTTCAGTGAACGCTGCATTTGTCAGTGACTCCTCCTGATGTTCGAAGGGGCCGAAAGACCTACATCTTTCGGATGGCGACTCGGCTACTGGTCTAATCTCATCGTGTGAAAAAGCGTGGGTTCTTTTATTGATGGTATTAGAATGATCCCGCCAGGAAGCAATCCGGAAATTCTCACATGTAGATGTTCTGATCTCTCCCAACTTGGTTGTGACCTTGTATTGCGATTTTGCTCAGATCGTTGTTGAATGTCGCGCTTGAAGCAGGTGATGGGGAGGTCAAGTCCACGTTCTGGCCATCACCACGAGTTTTGTAGAGCCTCTTGAATTTTCTGATTAATGCCATGAAAGTCGAAGGCCATTCGCAATATGCGAATTCTGGATGTCAAAGGACAGGTGGGAGTAATGGATTTCATTAATGCCTCCATGCGCCGCCAGCACAGAACAGTAAATCAATGTTGATTGGTCTCATACACCCTACAGGTGGGGTAATGGAGCGGGCTTTCGCCATGCCTCGTACCGACTTCTAGCCGCCCGGCCCTTTACCCCTGCGGGCAATATGTCTCATCAGCAATGATATCCCTGACCTGTATAGGATCACAAGACCATGTCAAGATGAAGTAGGATGTGAATCGTCGATATACGTCTCAATGTGTATCTATCGAGAGTGACGCCTCTCTCTAAATCTAAGTAAGGCTGTATCTGCGGACGCATTCCCGTCAAGCTATCGTGATGGATGAGTCCAAGCGGCATGCATGAATGACGTCATTAATGAGTGTGCAGCAAAGCGAGCGGCGCACATCCTTGGCATACTGCTGTCCTGAAGAAGGGTTCGACAGCCACTGCCTTACTCCATTTGGGTGTCTTCTCGTTACATAGTCTCTGATCCATACGTTTCCAGCGCACAACCGCCACTAGCGACCGCCGCATCAGCCAAAATGCCTGGCACGAAGGCAGTGACAGTACTTGGGCCTGACTCGGCAAATAATGAGATGCTCGTCGGGTCGCTGATATACAAGGTAACGTAGTGTGATCGCAAAAGTTGAACTCAAGCTGAGCTCACCCAGTGCGGAATGGACATGAAACTTCTCCAAGACTTGGAAAAAAATGGAAAGCAGCGATATGAAGAAATTCCAGCATTCATGAAGCAGAGAGGTTTCCCGCTGAACTTCGAAACTAGGTCTGGTCGCTGCACATTTGTGGGCAAGTCCTCTCTTCCAGTGTAGACTGAGGATAAATACTGATCGTGGCGTTAGAGGACACGCAAGATGCAGATGTCGTTCTCTACTTGTTCAAGATAACCACACCTTTGGAAGAGACTTTGCGCTTCTTGGGAAAGGTTCCACCGCCAGCGGAACACTTGGGAAAAGCGAAACGGATCATAGTTCTCGATGACATGTCAGTCAAGCCGCACCATAGCTGCTGTCTCCCACTAACAGTTCTACATAGGGAAAAAATACAGTGGTCTGCGAAACAATACAGCATTTTCACGCAGGCAGTCGATGAGCATTTACAAGCCACTCACGACTCCAAAGTTTTGTAAGAACATTGACCAGGCATTGACGGAAAGTACTAACGCTTGTTGTAGATGGAATGTAATTCCTGTCTCAGTAACATCCGGGGACAATTTTTTCGAGGCCTCGTCCCAATCACCTTGGTATTCTACCCTGGACGACGCTCTGCTCCAAGGCAGAACACCATGCACCGTTGTTGAGGCTATCGATGGCTAGGCGAGGCGAAGTAAGAGGCGATGTCCCAGTCGAGGAGTTCCGCGATATGATGTCAAACAACCCGGCATTCAAAACATTGCCTCTCAGAAGGACGTTTTATAATGACATATGCTTGAATCATGAAGAGCCCCTACAATAGCTACTATACATGGAATGAGCCTAACCCCCAGAGCCCCTCTATACTGCTATATTATGGCAGTAAAATCAGACACGTTTGTCAATGTCTAGATGTGATGTCGTTGTTAGGCAGACATGAGGCTTGGAGGCGTCATGCTCAGGGTGGTCATCAGACAGTTCCCCTCAACTAAGGGCATCTGGTTAAGTATGTGTTAAGACTAAGGTCCCATAACTGACTGACTGAGCCAAACAGAGGCCTTTATTTGACTGTGTGACATGTCTGACCGCATGTGAGTAAGGTGATTGTCTTATTCATGGTATGGAGCCGGCGGAGTTCGTTCAAGAGGTCGTAGGAAGTTATAGACGCCGGCTGAGCATTATGCGCGCGCGCATTGAGCCACGGAGGTAATGTTTATGTGTTGGACAGGTGTGAATACCGCCCCAGAAGCTGCTTTGCAAGGTAAACTTATGAGGTTTGAGCAGTCGGCTACCAAGTCAAATTGAGCGTTGTTTGAAGCGTGTTTAGTCTTCGGCGCTGTTGGCCAGCTCTGCGACGCGTTATTTTGGCTCGGGAGGCGCCCGCGCTGCTTAGGGTTGAGGTTGGGGTAAGCAAAAGATGAGAGGAGAGAGCCCTTTTCGTTCACTTACACCTTTACCTCAAACACTTCACATATGTCAGTCAACCAAGGGCCGATGGTTGTCTGTGTAGGGGTCCAGTAAGTGAAAGGTGGACTGTGTGATTAACCACTCACACACGCAGGCTATTAATCAGTGGGTGTTTGCTCACTACCTTGGTCGTGCTCAAATGGCTATGCAGACACTGAGCATGCCACAAAATGGTGCTTACGAAAAATGGTATCCGGGCAGCAATTCTATAGAGGTAGTCTACCAAAGTCATCGAGTATATGCTACAGTATTCTTGAGTAGACATGTAGGAATCCCAGTGTATACACTCTTTCATAGAGTAGCAAAGCGCTCCCGTTTCACAACTACGGCATTCTAGCGTGAGGAGATGTACAATGCTTTCGGAATCAGGTAGAGGACACGAAGCGAAGTGCCAAGGTATTCAGTCGGACTGTCCAACTGTATATCTTGGCGTCACGTGTAGCGAGCTGCGCGTCCAGAGATGTAGCGCCAAGGATTTCGGTCGGACTGTCCGACTGAACCCCTTGGCATCACGTGAGAAGAGCAGCGCTCAGAGGCAGATCATGTCCTCCTATGCTTTCTCACGCTCGTTCGATTCGAAAAGATTGCGTGACGAGCGACACAACTTTCATGTCACGTTTGCCGCCAGCAAATGCTACCACCCGAATAATATGAGCGTGACCGAAGGCGTAAATATTGATGAAATAAAAAGTGAAACGCACTGGACAGCACGCTTTCAGATCTGCTAGCTTAAATACTCATCAAAATCAGAATCGTCAAGACCATTGAATAGGCCTTCTTCCGCATTCCCCATCATCACTTCCTGGGAGATTCGCCCCGCATCTCCAGCCTCTTCTGCTCTGCTCTTGGTGCTAGCAGTGATTAAAGGAGTACCGGGAATTGCTGCATCCCCATCTTCTTCGCGCTGCGTCAGGGTAGCAGTCAATCCGACTTCGTCCTCTGTGGAATTTCGATCAAATGCCGGCCAGCCGGAGAGCATACCGGACAAGCTTATCGGGGCTTTGTCAGTACCATCTTCCAACATCTCGAGCATCAAAGCGCCTCCAGGAAGAGATTGCCCAGCGAGCGACATTCGTACCAGATTGTTCAAGGTCAGCCTCGCGTTGGCATCCAGCGCTCGCCATGCTACGTCAAGGAGACGTAGCCAGGACTCGAAAGTTTTGCCAGGCATTTTTACAACCTGTCTATCGGGAACGCGTTGCGGCGGCAGAGCCAGGAAAGCGCCAACACCACCGAAGAGATCTCGTACTTCAAGCCACAGCCTTCCTTCTCTTAGCCGGTCTCGCAGCCTGATCCAATCGTTATGTGCGGCAAGGTTTTTCGCCTTGTCGTCCGGTCTCTCGATCGTGGCGTGGTCGGGATATATAGCGCGGAAGAGGTCGAGGTTGACATCTCTAGCCTGATTCTTACCTGCACCTTCCTGCAAGAGGCCTCTGCGATATTGTGCGATTGCAGCTAGCTTGACGCGCTTGGTGATAGAGAAGAGGGTGGCCTTATTATCAAGGACGTCTATTTGCCGATAGAGGTTGGAGAAGAGATCGAGACCGCTATCGCGGGGGACCAATGCGCTGGTGGCGTGCCAGACATCCACATCAGAGTGAGGGGCACTGGGATTGAAGTCGATTTCCAAATTCTTGCCTCTCAGCCTATCGTCCTCACGCGCGTTTTGCACAAAGCGCCGGAGCTCTTTGATACCTTCTTCACTGCCGAGAGACAGAGCTGCATGTATCAGCCTTGTCTGTTGTTTGTCTGGGAGCGAATTGATGGTACCGTCCCTCTGCGCGGCGTCCCAGACGGCTTTCTCGGTGTTTTCCAGCCCGGGTACAACACTGGTTTGGCGGACAAATTCCAGAATTGAACCAGGAGAGGCAGTAGTAGATGTCGGCGACGGTGTCCTTGATCGTGGAGTCGTCTCAAGATTGGCCGTTCGTTTGAGCAAGTCGTCCGTGACTACGCCATCCTCGCTCTCACTGTCGTCGCCCTTGCTGCGCTTGTTTGGGCGGTCTCCTGGAGTCGGACAGTCAAAAGCTTTGCATGTCTCCAACGGTCGCTTTCTTCTTTCCTCAGGATCTCCGTTCTCTTCTCCAGCCATCCTTTCTCCTCCGCCAGAACCTGTGTGTCTTCCTTCCCCTTCTTTGTCGGCTATATCTGCCAACCTGCAATCTCCCCGTGCTCCGTCGCAGTCGTTCGCTGTCACTCGTTGTTCCATTGACTCCGTCTCTTCACGCACTTCGTCATGGTTTCCCGTTTCCTCCTCCGCTTCCTCGTCATTTTCATTTCCGTCCGCTTGTTCGTCTTTGTCTGCATCGTCTTTCGCTTCTGTTTCGCTGAGCTTCTCTACCACGTCACATGCTTCTTCTGCTTCCTTCTCCCTTTCTTCCTCATCCTGAGCATCTTTCTCCCTGTCTTGTTCACCGTGGTCTCCCCTTTCTTTCCTTTTAGCCGCCTTCTTCGCCTGGTCTTCCTCGTCTTCTCCGTCGTGCTGATCATCACCCGGCTCCTCTGCGTCATGCTCGTTTTCGACATCTTCCATCACGTTGCGCTCAGTCACGACGTCCTTCGTGGCGTTATGATTCACCGTGCCACCCTCCTCCTCTTCCTTCTCTTCCTCTGCATCCTCGTTCCCTTCTTCCTCGGCCTCTGCTTCACCCTCCTCCGCTTCACTCTCCTCCGCTTCACTCTCCTCCGCTTCACTCTCCTCCGATTCACTCTCCGCTTCACCCTCCTCTTCTTCACCCTCCTCCTCCTCTCCCCCTCCATCCCCTCCTTCTTCCACCTCTTCGTCATTCTCGCTTTCTGCGTCTTCCTCTCCCTCGTCACTAGTGTCGTCTGGCTCAACGTCGTCCCCCCTCCCTCGTTCGTCGGACGTCAAGCGCTTTCTCTTGCCTCTTGCTAGCGGTCTCTGACCCTCAACTTTCCCATTTGAGACATTTGCTTTCGCTCTTCGCTCGTAAAGCGACCCTCCCCTGGCAGACTGAGTCGTTCTACCTCTGAGTTTTTGCGCACCTTCCCGATCACTTGGAAATGCACCGTTTGCGTCGGGAGAGCCCACGATATACAATGTCAGTTTCGAGCCGCTGGCTGGTGGCATGTTTTTGGGCAAGACTGGGAACAGCTTCACAAGGATACCCTCACCCGCGATACCCTCTGTGGACCGCTTGATGTCTGAAAGAAGAAGCGTAGAGTGCTCGAGTACTTCTGGCAGCGTCGTGGAGGGCAATGCGCCCGAAGCCAGGTGAGCGCTGCGAGCGCTGCGAGCAGGCTGAAAACGTCGAGCTTGCTTCATCGTGCTGCCGTGTTGGGAGATCTATACGACAGGAAGTTGAATGAATCTGATCAGAAGCACTGTGCAAAGTGTGTTTGCAGGCAGCCAAGTAGACAGCCATGGCCGCAAGCGAGCTCGTCATCTGCCGAAGCGAAGCAGCTAGAGCTTATGGCGTCCCAGCCTGCTGGGCCTGCATGCGGTGACTCATGTCGACTATGCACCCACGCATCGATATTCTGTGAGGAATGGTGTGCTCGTCACACTCTTGTGCATCTTGCGCGTCCGAATTTCTTTCTCCCTGACTATTGTATCCAGATTGGCGACGTCGCTGGCGGCGATGGTACGGTGTTGCTTGCTGGCGCAAGGGTTAGCGCAGGCTTCGTCGTGTCGTGTTTAATTTCTTCCGGCAGTTGGACAGCAAGTTGGGCGATCATTTCGGTCGGCGTCGGTGGGAGAGGAATTCCTCAGTGAGGGTTTTGTGGTAGACTGCCATGTGTCTGGTCGCGTTTCCAGTTGCTGTGAATGGCATCTTAGCTTTACCGCAAGTGCAGCCGCTCATACTTGGTTCCATGTGAAGACGTGCTTTCGCTCCGTGGCAGTCGCTTCACACATGGCGTATCACGAGAATTCTTACCGTAACCTTTGTGAACACGCGTTGACTCTTGCCGGAACTTCACATGTACTGTAGCCGACTTACTTTTGCGCGGCCCGCTAAGCCTCCGTTCCAAACAACGGTGGCGATCTGGCCCGTGAGCACGTCACTAGGGCGAAGCGCGAGTATTCCCTCAATGCTTATCCACAATCAGCACCGCTCCCACGCCAATGTACAATGATGATACCGACGTTGCGCTTGTAGACGCACTTCTTTGTGCCAGGAAGCTTTGCGTAAATACGACACCGGTTTGAGCTACGAATTTACAGTTTCATCGAGACGAGGGAACGCCGCATAGAGATTTTAAAGTTTCGTAAGAGGACATACCACATTGTCACATCATTCTCCAGGGACTCGTGCCTCGAGAGGCTGAGATTAGGTTTCGGCTTCGTTACGGGGCGGAGTCAGATCCATCGCACTCCAGCGCGTTGTAGCCCGGGCGCGTATCGCGCTGCGACCGGTGTTCCGCCTGCTTAGGAGGGGTCCCGAATTCTGTATTCGTTCACTCCCCTATGCTCACGTCTTTACGACTCCGGGACCCTCACGACACAGCCCTCACGAGGTCAGCCATCCAGCCTATTTCGAATGGCTCGACTATTGAGTATGCAGCACTTTGAGGCGGCCTCACTCGTCCGCATGTGTCATCGTGATCTGACTGCCTGACAAGTATGACTGACGATCAGTAAACGCCTTTCAACATAGAGTAGAATCATCCACCAGCTCAGATCGTCACCATGATGCAGATCCAGCGCCTTTCGTGTCAGGAGCTTCGCTTGTGTGATCCTGATGACGATCATCATACACACCGACCGGAAAGAGTTCACTTCATCGATCTCATCAGAGGGAAAGCCCAGGGCTGTACTGGCTGTCGACTTGTCTGCGAGGTCCTTCCCCTACTTAATGATTATTGTGTTGGGCCATACGGTGTTTCCAGACTCTTCATACGTTCTACAGGTCTTCGTCTCACCGTTGAGTCAATCATCACTCTCAGAGATGAAAGTCGGCAATGGATGTGGATCGGCGAATTCGAGTTGTGCAAGACTGACGGTAAGTGGCGCTATCAATCATTCTCAAAGCAGCGTCAGTCTTCTAATGGCCACATGCTAGACGAATCGGTACCCTGGTCCTTTGTCTAAGACAAAATCGAGATCCCTCCGCATCAGAGTCTAGAACCAGGAAGTGAGAAAGCATACGATCTCATTGCAAGCTGGTATGCTACATGTCGACTGGAGCATGACTTCTGTAACGCGCGCAAACATACCGAGGGTCCGAAAAGGCTGCTATATATCGGCCTGGAGTCGATGGGCTCCTCAGATACTATCCGACTTGTGGTGTGTGATGTCATCGCGCCACCAGGCTATATTGCGCTGAGTCATTCCTGGGGTCCTGGAGAACACAAACCTCTGGAGACTCTCAAAGAAAACATTGAGGAACACAAGATCGGGATCCAGACTGCTGCCTTATCACAGACTTTCCGGGACGCTGTCGCTGTAGGTAGACGTCTGGGAGAAAAGTATCTCTGGATCGATTCTCTTTGCACTGTCCAAGACGATGGCCAGGACATAGCAAGGGAAATCTCAAGGATGCCGGCTATATATGAAGGCGCTGCGCTGACGATTTCCGCTATGTCAGCCCACGACAGCCGTAGCGGCTGCTGGATACCCAGGAACCGAGTTTTTGACCTACCCTTGGAGAATGGGAGATCAATCAGGCTTGCGTTCCATCGACCCACCGAGTGGGCATTCCAACATGCGTCTTTCCTCTCATCGCAAGATCATTCAGATCTGGACACACAGTACCCACTGGCAACAAGGAAATGGGCACTGCAGGAACGTGTACTCAGCCGACGCATACTTCATTTCACAGCCCAGGACCTGATATGGGAATGTCGACATGTTGCTCGCTGCGCTTGTGGTACAGTCGATGTTCTGTACCCGGATTACACCCAGCGGAATACCTTCTAGCTGTTGTCCGATGAAGACGCTATTGTATTTTATGTGGTCTTCGCCTGGATGGAGTTGGTCAAGAAATATTCTTATGCTGATCTGAGTGACGAGACAGACCTATTCCCAGCTCTCGCTGGGCTTGCTTCTGCGTTCTCCGAAAAGGGCCTTGGGGCATACTGTGCAGGATTATGGGAGATCAGCCTACCAGAGGCGCTCTGTTGGTACACGAGGCAGGTGGAGTCAGAAGAGGCGACGCATTCTCGACCTTCAGAATATGTTGCTCCGACATGGTCATGGGGATCTGTTCAAGGTGCCTAGTGCTTCGATGCGTTGGACAACGTCGACTCGGACTGGGACAGTTTCAAACGTGTTTCTGAACTTCTCTCCGTTACATGCGAGATAGCAAGTCAGGATGAATCTGGTCACGTCCAAGCCGGGTCTCGTCTGAAGTAGGCACTCCGGTCTGTGTTTTGCCGCCAGGATCGGTTCAAGCGACAACAATCTCGGGCCTCGTAGGGGCGGAATTCAGAGTTGACACGTTGGGGGACATCCCATGGGAGCGGGAGTGCTTTGTTGCACTAATCTTTACGAAGAGGCCCGATGAGAGTCAAGCCCTTGTTCTTGTTGCGGATGACGACAGGACGTATCGTCGCTGCAGGTTAGTATGCTTGCCGGACCAAACTTTGTATGGCTTCACTGAGCGCATGGAATTTGACATTGTCTAGAGAGAGGCAACAGTAGGGATGGACTACTCTCATTTCTGAGCGAAAACAGCGAAATTCTTTTGTAAGTAAGGTTTCTCTCTAGGGGCGGCTTATACGGTCACTGTGAATCGCTTGACAAGATCAGCCAATCAATCAATCATATTGGTTATGACACGATGCGCCCTCTCGCTGGTGAAATACGTGATGCGGTATCGATCTCCTGTCCAACATCCATGCTGCGTAACCCGAGCCCGTGGCGGAGGTCACCTGTCGCAGGAGTTTCCGCGAGTCCAACCAGGTATCATGATTACTCGAGACAACTACATCTCGACTTGCAAGGATCGGGTGTAAGCGCGGAAGTCAACGTGCCTCTGGTGCAACGGCGTTGCCGTCCATCTCATGCGTTGGACGAAGTGCAATCGACAAGGGTAGCAACGAACAGCCAACACGCGACACTTTGCTGGGACATCACTCAGATGATGGATCACGACGGAGGGTTGACAAGAATGAAGGCTTTCGGAGAGCTTGCATCCCTCATTCTTCTGGCACAAGCAAAATGTCAATTGTATTGTGTATAAAGCCTCAATGTCCAAAAGCGCATAAAGCCGTATGGCCTGGAGACGTTGCCTGTGTTAACGCTACGTTTCATGAATGAGTGGTCACTTCGATTTCGACAAACGATGCTTTCAGTGACTGATATTGTACGGCTTGATATCTATGTTCCTACATCCAAATTCCGATGACCAACCCCAACGACCTATTCCTAGCCAGCCAACGTCACGGTCCCTCCACGAATCGAATCCATAAGCCTAGTCAAAATAGCCAAGGTCCACCAGAAAGTCCCTAGGAAAGCGACTTGCCTCGCTCTCGATTCTGTTACGATCGCCCATGGAGCGGAGGTCGGTGTCGAGAACGTTGTCCATGCCCCACATCTTGCGTGTGCGGTAGTAAACGCTGGTGATGGCATCCTTAGTGCGCAGGTCGAATAAGCTCGCAAACTCGACCTCTATCTCGGGCCACGAGCGCTCCCGAACAATACGGTAGTACATGATGGAGAACCTCTGTTCGTCCGTGTAAGAGGGTCTAGCAGACCGAAGAACACGCTGAGGCGACTCAATATGAGCAGTCTGGGTCGTCGGATGCACCCGGAGGTCGGCATCGTGATCAACTGATCTGTTTGCTTGGAGGACAGTACCACTGGTTGATTCCACCACATTACATGCGCTGCCAAGGATCTTTGTGGTGTCGAAGCAACTGGAAGGAAAATCTTGGGTCGCGAGTCCGAAGGCGTTAGGATGTTGAGAGTGAGCAGGCAGGGACAAAGGCAGGCTGACAGCGAGCCTAGTGCACCCAAGCTGGTGAGACTTTGCCCGAGTTGGGGCCGCATGTGATGTAGAAAGTGCGTTGAGTCCGTAGGATTGATGATGCTTAGTCCATGCGGGAAACGCAGAGTTTGCTTCATCGGCGTTACAGCAAAGGGACGCCACTGTGATCTTACGGTGACTTAGGCTCTCGCCGGCGGCCAAGCTTGTCGGTGGTTGCGAGATCATGGCGGACCGAGAGATTTGGCTATTGCTCGTCATCCTGAAAGCTTGAAGGTGCTGGGAGTGGTCTTTGGCTATGTGTATCTTCGTGTTTAGATACGAATATAAGTCGACGTGGGCGGGATCTAGCCATCGTGAAGTGGCACCCAAAACATCTGTTATATGATGCTGCTTTGCCGGTAAACCATGGTGAACCTGATTTGACGGCGCACATTCTTGCATTTTGTGCGACCAGAGGAACTGCCTGTGGTTACACGAAGTCGCACCTCACATTTGTAGCACCTTGCTTCGTTATACGTACACCGTCACAGTGTACGGCTTGGGTTGTACACAATGTTCGATGAGCATGCAAGGGACTCTGTGGTCTCGATTGAACACAGTTGCAGTCATGGCCCGACCGTGTGCCATCTAGAAGACCGAGAAAGTGCCCTTCTTAGTGGCGAAGTCATGCGCTTCTATGATTGATGGTGGCGGTGAATGGAGTATGTCAAGGGTGGGCGAGACAACCTTGAAGCTAACGACGTCGCATGCTTCGTTCATGCCCAGGGTTATCAACGATACTATCTCGTACTCTTCGCGAAGCTTCAGCTTCTCGGGAAGAAGTCAGAGCTTGTACGCCTATCAGTATCAATGTGGAGCTCCATTGTCGGGAGCATTGTACAGGTTGTAGGCTCTGCTAAACTTAGTGTGGTCGGGATTACTGGAATGAGCAGGCCTTTCTAATCGAATGCCCGACCTTGCTGCAGGATGAGTCTGAGGAAGGTCGCTGGTAATTGTAGGCCCTTCAAAAGGCATGTGATGTGAAGACAGCCCACCCTTGGGAAGTAGCTTGTCCAGTACAGGGGATAGCGAGCTAGGCAAAATTGAGCAGTGACACCGAGCTAAGACTCGAGGAACATGAGGTACAGATTGTGCCACTCGGAAGCGCGAAACATGCCGTGAAGATAACGGGAACAGCTTGGACTTCCACAAGGATGAATAGAGTAGGAGAAAGTATGGAGGGAGAGGTGAATGTCAGATGGACTGGGGATGATAAAAGAGGATGGTACATGCAAAAGCTTGGCTCAAGATACAGCTGAGACGCTGGAGACTGTTTTGAAGCCGCAGCCCGAACCTTCTTAAGTTCAAAGAATGAAACCTAAAATCATTCTTCTATACTGTTCAGGTTTCGCTCCAAAAGCTCTAGTGTTGGAAGAATAATTGCAATTCAGTCAACATCGAGTTAAGCCCGTAGAACACGTGAGTCTTGGGTGAGTTTTTCGAGATAAAGCTCATCAGCAGTAAGTTGACTCTGTTTCGCTTGGGCATCCTCCACGGCTATCTTTGCGGTCTCGGCAGCACGTTGCGCTTCGTCAGCAGCACGTTGCGCTTCGTCGGCAGATTGTGTAAGTCTGCTAACATCAGGTAGACTGTTGTGGCCGGCCTCAATCTTTTCATCTTGCATTTGGCGTTCTTGCTTCAACTTAAGCAAGTCCCGCACAATCTGTCCGTAGTCGGGTTCGCCTTGTCCATATTGTCCGGAGTCCTCGCATGAACCTGCTAGAGCCCGGCTCTCTCCAGTATCAGGATGCTCATGGTTGGGTGTCGTCGAAATGCTTCCTGCTGCAGGCTCATTTTGAGCAAGCGTCTCGTTGTGATCTGAAGAATGGCCGACTGCAGGCGGCGCACTGGGTGCGGCTCTCGACGGCAGGTTCTCACTCTCAATTTGCGCATCTGCTTTCGTAGATGGGTGACGGGGCTGACTTTCGATGGCTGCTAGCCTGCTCTCGGCTTGTGTAAATGGAACAGTCGCAGGCGGGATATTTTGACTATTCGCGTTGTATCGTTCGCGGGTCTCTCGTAGTTCGGACGGCAGCGTATCATCCGATGGCTCGAACGTACCATCACGGTCCTGTCTTCCCATTGGAGGAGGAACCAACACGGATGGCGTGCACCCTTGTCTCTCTGTACATGTATCCGCACTTTCCCCATCGGCCGCCGTGCCTACAGCTTTGTGCAGCTGCCATGTTCCACGTTCATACTCCCAGACTGTACGCTTGCTCTCCACCTTTTTCGCCTGAAAGTTCAAACTCGTTTGTATGGCTGATCGATGCTTTTTCGCACCATATTATTGATAAACTGCCGAGCGATTGGTACAGATCCAGTTGAGAATGTCTTCGAGTGACGATGGTTTATCGGGTTCGCTTCTGAGCGCATCTTTGATGAGGCTGAGGTATATTGATTTTTGACGTGGTGTGGCTTGCTGCTTAGCGGATTGATGCGACTCCCTCGGATTAAATAGCTCCGTACGTCTGTCCGGTATCGACACATGTATGTTGTTGCCTGAAGCACTTGTTTTCTGCGACACATCCCATTGGGGCCACGATCCATTGTTATTCTTCAAGCGTTTGGCGGGCGACTGTGGTCCATCGTACACGTCGTAGTCATGCCCTTACATTGTCAGCTTCGAGACGTCCAACTAGATCAATGTGACCAAACTCACGCCCATGAGCGCTATATATCGTCTCTGGAGTACGGTTATCGTATGCAAGCAGAAGTGTACATCGTGACTACGCGCAAAGCACGATTCCATCAGCACGCGTTAGCCGACGCGTCGCCCCGAGGAGAGGCCGTGCACAGGGCGTCAATGCTCTTGATGGAGTATCCAGAATGCCAAGAGATCTGGTAAACGTGTTTACCAGATCTCTTGGCATCACGTGAAATAAGCAAGGCCGAGAAAGAAGGCATACGCGGGTACGCAGTTCATGCATGGTTCATGTTAGTACACCTTAACATTCTGCTAAAGTATGCCGTCGAAATTAATAAGAATTTCGATTAAGGATCGATAGCACGATCCAGAGGAAATGATTCAATACAAATTCCTGAGTTCTAGAGAAATCCCTATGCGAGACCGCGCTCCAGATCTGCTGGCTCAAGCGCTCGTCAGACTTTATATATTCGAGTGACTCGTCGTCTACAATCCACAGTCTCCTTCCGTATGCTCAAGTCTGCATTCGCCTCGACTTCCTCTCTACTCCGGACGGCTTCTGGCGCGTTCACCTCGATCT
>Ga0265797_10006558_pt1 | contig 16338 bp, 7 predicted proteins | sample P2T30metagenome_FD_192433 | JGI IMG/M metagenome (GOLD analysis project Ga0265797, IMG submission 192433) | Plant litter microbial communities from East Loma Ridge, Irvine, California - P2 T30 | ecosystem: Environmental > Terrestrial > Plant litter > Unclassified | place: USA: California... | reverse complement strand
CCCCCGGTTTGTACGACGGCACCACGGCGCCGAATTCCGTCGACGCCTTGCCCGCCACGAAGTCGCCCATCAGCTGGCCCGGCGCGCTGTAGTCGCGGCCGCCCAGCTCGAACGCCTTTTCTTCCAGGCGGCGCTGGAATTCGATGCCGGCCAGCGGGTGGCCCGGGTAGTCGGACGGGCTGATCGACACGACGATCGCGCTGTTGGCATTGCGCTCGGCGCGCGAATACTGGCTCATGCCGTTCGTCACGACGCGGCCCGGTTCCGACGCGGCGGCCACGACGGTGCCGCCCGGGCACATGCAGAAGCTGTAGACGGCGCGGCCGTTTTTGGCGTGGTGCACCAGCTTATAGTCGGCCGCACCGAGAATCGGGTGGCCGGCGTTCGGGCCGAAGCGGCACGTGTCGATCAGCGATTGCGGGTGCTCGACGCGGAAGCCGATCGAGAACGGCTTGGCTTCGATGTAGACGCCGCGGTCGTACAAGGTCTGGAACGTGTCGCGCGAGCTGTGGCCGATGGCAAGCACCACATGATCGGTGACGATGCGTTCACCGGTCGCCAGGGTCAGGCCGCGGATCTGGCGCACGCCATCCTTTTCCTCGATCTCGAAATCGGTGACGCGCTGCTCGAAGCGGATCTCGCCGCCCAGCGCAATGATTTCCTCGCGCATCGCTTCGACCATCTTGACGAGGCGGAAGGTGCCGATGTGCGGCTTGCTGACGTACAGGATTTCCTCGGGTGCGCCGGCCTTGACGAACTCCGTCAGCACCTTGCGGCCCAGATATTTCGGGTCCTTGATCTGGCTGTACAGTTTGCCGTCCGAGAACGTACCCGCACCACCTTCGCCGTACTGCACGTTCGATTCCGGATTCAGCTCGCGCTTGCGCCAGAAGCCGAACGTGTCCTTGGTGCGCTCGCGCACGGTCTTGCCCCGTTCCAGGACGATGGGTTTGAGGCCCATCTGCGCCAGGATAAGTGCGGCAAACAGGCCGCACGGACCCATGCCGATGACGACCGGGCGCGGCTGGCTGCCGTCCAGGTTGACGTCCACCGCGACGAACTTGTATTCCATGTCCGGCGACGGCATCAGGTGCACGTCATGCTTGCGCCGCGCCAGCACGCCCGCATCGTCCGTCGTCCGCACGTCCAGCGCGTAGATCAGCACGATATTGCTCTTCTTGCGCGCGTCGTAGCTGCGCTTGTAGATCGTAAAGCTGCGCAGCATGTCCGGCGTGATGTCGAGCCGTTCGAGGATCGCCTGCGTCAGCTCGGGTTCGGTGTGGTTGAGGGGGAGTTTCAGTTCGTTCAGTCGCAGCATCTTGTCGTCCAGGAAAGCAGGGTGGGGCGCGCAACGGGCCCAATCCGCCATTTTACCTGTTTACGGAACGTAATCAGGTGCAACGACCCTGACGGTCGTGCCGTTGCGACGCACCAAACTGATGCGTTTACGCCACGAAACCAAAAGTTCAACAGTGCAGTACTGTACATTTCATTGTGCCGCCTGCATGATCGGACTCGAACTGCCGAGCCCTGCATCGAATGCGGCGCCGCGCCAATGACGCCAGTCGTCCTCTTTATATTCCACGGCAATTGCTGCCGTCGGCACGAATTCGTTTCGCGCATTATTTCCTTCTTTGCCTTTTGCCGTTAATGCCGCTGTTATCGCGACTTCCTGCGTCGTATTTTATCCGGCGCGTCCCTTATATTTCTTTTCCTCACCCTGTCAATTCTATTTTTGGCATAAACATATTCGGTTTTCAATCGTCTGGCTCGAGAGCCAAGCCGCCGACGTACCCTGCGGTTGCACCACGTTCACGCCTGTTGAGGCTATTTTGGTGCGCCGCCGCACTGAATTAGTGATTGGAAGAAATATTGTTGTTTTACGTTCATAAATATCCGAAGCCGCATTGACACTCAAGCGTTCGCCATGTTCTTATCCTGTGCTGAATTTAATTCTCGCGATTGAATTCCATGGTCGCTCAAAAGGCGGCTGGAGGTTTTTTGGTTTAGTTGGGACGAAAATATTAATGCTGTAGAAGCGCTGCGTAACCTGACCCAGGCTTACTACCAACGCATGCTTACTTAGGAACCAAAATGTTGAGAAAAACTATTCTTGTTCGCTCGCTGAGCGTGGCATTCGGCGCTGTTGCCGTGCTGCCGGCGATGGCCCAGCAGGCTGCCCCGGCAACCGAAGCAGTCCAGAAGGTCGTCGTGACGGGCTCGCTGATCAGCCGTGCCGACAAAGAGACGCCGAGCCCCGTCCAGGTGCTGACGGCCGATGACATCGCCAAGACCGGCTATACGTCCGTCGCCGAAGTGCTGAGCAACCTGTCCGCCAACGGCCAGGGTGCCCTGGGCACCGGCTTCTCGGGCGCGTTTGCGGCCGGCGCCGCCGGCGTCTCGCTGCGCGGCCTGTCCGTCGGCCTGACCCTGGTGCTGATCGACGGCCACCGCATGGCACCTTACCCGCTGTCGGATGACGCCCAGCGTCAGTTCGTGGACGTCTCGTCGATCCCGTTCGACGCCGTCGAGCGCATCGAAGTGCTGAAGGACGGCGCTTCGGCAATGTACGGCTCCGACGCCGTTGCCGGCGTGGTCAACATCATCCTGAAGAAGAAATTCAACGGCTTCAACATCAATGCCGACGTGGGCAATTCCCAGCATGGTGGCGGCAAGTACCACAAGGTCGCTGCCACGGGCGGCATCGGCGACCTGGAAAACGACGGCTACAACGCCTTCATTTCCGCCGAATACCGCGACGCGGACGCCATCAAGCTGTCGCAGCGCGACAGCAACGACTGGGCCAGCGGCGACTGGACCCGCCGCGGCGGCCTGGACCTGACGCGCGGCGTGCCGAACGCCGGCAACAGCTTCCTGACGGCAGGCAGCAGCCCGTTCCTGTACAACCCGGCCGGCGGCGTCAACAACGCGTCCAGCTACCAGTTCCTTGATCCGAACTGCAACTTCGTCAAATACCGCGCCGGTGGCTGCACGATTCGCGACGAAGTTTCCAACCTCCAGCCGGAATCCGAAAAATTCAACGTCATCGCCGGCTTCACGAAGAAACTGGGCGAAGACTGGACTTTGGCGCTGAAAGCGTCGATGTTCAAGCGCCAGAGCACGAACGGCCGTGGCCTGCTGGCTGGTAACTCGTTCTCGCCGATCACGTTTGCCGGCTACACGGCACTGGTGCCGGGCCAGACGCCGGCCATCGTCAACCGCGTGCCAAGCACGCTGCTGGCCGCAAACAACCCGCTGAATCAGTTGGGTGTGCCGGCGCGTCTGTACGGCTATATCCCTGGCGTGCCGAACTCGGCGCAGCAGGACAACAGCTCGACCGCGACGCGCTTCGCGGCCGACCTGAACGGCTCCTGGATGGGCTGGGACATTGCCGCCGCCGCCGGCTTCGCCAAAGTGAAGACGGAAACGGAATACAATGGGTACGTCAACCGGGTCGCCCTGTACAACGCACTGAACCGCGCTACCCCGTTCAACCCGCTGGGCGGCAACTCGGCCGAGGACATGGCTGCGATCGCGCCAACGTTCGGCAACCAGGCCGAATCGAAGCTGACCTACGCCGATATCCACGGTTCGCGCGAACTGATGCAACTGCCGGGCGGTCCGCTGGCCCTCGCAGCCGGCTTGAGCTGGTACAAGAAAGAGCTGAACGCACCACCGCCTGACCTGCTGGCGCAAGGTATCGCCGGCAACGGTTCCGCGTATGTGTTCGGCGACGAAACCAATACGGCCGCCTTTGCCGAGTTGAGCGCGCTGCCGATCAAGGACCTGGAGCTGTCCGCTTCGGCCCGTTACGACCACTACGATACGTACGGCAATTCGTTCACGCCGGGCGCCAAGTTCAAATGGAAGGCGCATCCGATGGTCACCCTGCGCGGCACGTTCGCCAAGGGCTTCCGTGCACCGAACGCGGCCGAGGTGGGCAACGCTTCGTCGACGTTCTCGTTCCACGCGATCAACGATCCGATCCTGTGCGCCGATGGCGTCCGCACCACGCCGGGCAACGTGCCGGCCGGCTGCGGCTTCACGCCGGCCTTCGTGCAGGTCACCAATCCCGACCTGGAGCCGGAAAAGTCGAAGTCGTTCACGCTGGGCCTGATCCTGGAACCGGTGCGCAATCTGACGGCAACGGTCGACTACTACAACATCAAGGTCAAGAACCAGATCAACACGGAGTCGGGCCTGCCGGACTACGTGCCGAGCTACGTGCGTAATCCTGCTGTCCCGACCGACGTCGCCGGCCCGAACGGCACGCTGATCACGGCAACGCCATCGGTGGGTTCGATCGCCTACGCCACGTCGTCGTACGTGAACTCCGGTTCCACGCAGAGCCGCGGTGTCGAGCTGGACCTGGCTTACCGCTACCGTGCCGGCGATATCGGCAACTTCCGCGCACAGCTGACCTTCAACCACATGATCAGCTACAAGCTGGAGCAGCTGGGTGAAGAGTACGAACTGGCCGGCACGCACGGTCCTTCGGTTATTTCCGGTAACACGGGCAACCCGAAGAATCGGGCACAGCTGACGCTGGGCTACGAAAAGGGTCCGCTGAACTTCACGACGACGCTGAACTGGGTCGGCTCGTTCAGTGGCCTGGACCCGTCGACCGGCATCAACGACTGCGCCGACGTGGCGATCGGTGTCGGTGGCCGTACGTACTTCGCCAACAACGACAACATCACACCGGCGCAGTACTGCAAGATCCACTCGTTCATGTCGACCGACCTGAACGCGACGTACAAGCTGACGAAAAACGTCACGCTGCGCGCCTCGATCCTCAACGCGTTTGACCGCGCGCCACCGATCGACGTGGGCACGTACGGTAACGCCGGCAACCTGACGAGCTACAACGCCACGCTGCACCAGGCTGGCGCTGTCGGCCGCTTCTTCTCGATTGGCGCTTCTTACGCGTTTTAATTGAGCAGATAAGCAAAAAAGGACGCTTCGGCGTCCTTTTTTTTACACCGGGGTCAGGTCCGACATTCGGACACGGGCTCAGCTTTCGCGCGTGAATTTGTCCGAATGTCGGACCTGACCCCGCCTTACTGACCCCGCCTTATGACCCCGTTACATGCCGCCCCAGGCGGCGGCCAGCACGGCCAGCACCGCCAGCGCGGCCGTCTCCGTGCGCAGGATGCGCGGCCCGGCGGACAGCGCCAGCGCGCCGTGCTGGATCGCCAGCGCTTCTTCCTCATCCGTAAAGCCGCCTTCCGGCCCCACCAGCAGGGTGACGGGCTGCGCCGGTTGGGCGCGTGTCCAGTCGGCCAGCGACACCGTCGCGCGCGGGCTCAGCAGGATGCGCTGGCCGGCGGGCGGCTGGCCCAGCCAGTCGCGCAGGTCCATCGGCTCGGCCAGCGTCGCCAGGCGGTTGCGCCCGCTCTGTTCGGACGCGGCAACAATTACGCCCTGCCAGTGCTCCAGTTTCTTTTCGGCGCGTTCCTTCGACAGCCGCACGACGCAGCGGCGCGCGGCCAGCGGCTGCACGGCGGCCACGCCCAGTTCGACGGCCTTCTCGATGATCCAGTCCATCTTCGTGCCCTCGGGCAGCGCCTGCGCCAGGGTGACAGGGTAGGGCAGCTCGGCCTCGCGGGCGTCGAACGCGCGCACCTCGGCGGTCGCCCGCTTCTTGCCCACGTCGTGCAGCACGGCGGCATACTCGCCGCCGTCACCGTTGAACAGCGTCAGCGGCGCGCCCGGTTCCAGGCGAATGACGTTGACGTGGTGGGCCACCTCGGGCGGCAGGTCGACCAGCTGGCCGACGGCCAGCGGCTGGGCGAGATGAAAACGGGGCATGGCGTTCCTGAAAGATGAAATGCATGGATTTTAAGCTGCCGGCGAGCTTCCCATCCGGTGCTCTGGTAAAATAACGGGCTACGCAGCATGGAGTCGTTTCAAAATGGCCGGGCCCTCCGCCATTCTGAAACCGCTTCGACGTCAGGAATGCAACCCAGTCAGTCGGCCGGTCCAGATTACAAACCTCCCTCGATAGACCACGATGAAACCTACGCTTCCCCACACCCAGATGGCCAACGCAATCCGTGCGCTGGCGATGGACGCAGTCCAGAAGGCCAACTCCGGCCACCCCGGCATGCCGATGGGCATGGCCGAGATCGCCGTTGCCCTCTGGAGCGGCCATCACCGCCACAACCCGGCCAATCCGAAGTGGGTGAACCGCGACCGTTTCCTGCTGTCCAACGGCCACGGCTCGATGCTGCACTACGCGCTGCTGCACCTGTCGGGCTACGACGTGTCGATGGACGACATCCGCAACTTCCGCCAGCTGCATTCCAAGACGCCGGGCCACCCGGAAGTGGACATCACGCCAGGCGTGGAAACCACCACGGGCCCGCTGGGCCAGGGCCTGGCCAACGCCGTCGGCATGGCGCTGGCGGAATATCTGCTGGCTGCCGAGTTCAACAAGCCGGGCCATGACGTCGTCGATCACTATACGTATGCGTTCCTGGGCGATGGCTGCCTGATGGAAGGCATCTCGCACGAAGTGTGCTCGCTGGCCGGCACGCTGGGCCTGAAAAAACTGATCGCCCTGTACGACGACAACGGCATCTCCATCGACGGCAAGGTCGAGGGCTGGTTCACCGACGACACGCCGAAGCGCTTCGAAGCGTACGGCTGGAACGTGATCCCTGCCGTGGACGGCCATGACGTGGCCGCCGTGCAGGCCGCCATCGAAGCGGCGAAAAAATCCGACAAGCCAACGCTGATCTGCTGCAAGACGATCATCGGCAAGGGTTCGCCGAACCTGCAGGGTGGCGACAAGGTGCACGGCGCCGCGCTGGGCGACAAGGAAATCGCCGCCGTCCGTGAATACATCAGCTGGGGCCACGAGCCGTTCCTGGTGCCGGATGACGTGACGACCGCCTGGGCCTTCAAGGAGCAGGGCGCCGCGCTGGAAACGGAATGGAACAGCAAGTTCGACGCTTACGCCGCCGCCTTCCCGCAAGAAGCCGCTGAGCTCAAGCGCCGCATGAACGGCGAACTGCCGGGCAACTTCGACGAGACCCTGAAGGCCGCCATTGCCGCCTGCGTCGAGAAGAAGGAAACGATCGCCACCCGCAAGGCATCGCAGAACGCGATCCAGGCGCTGTCGGCCATCCTGCCGGAATTCCTGGGCGGCTCGGCCGACCTGACCAGCTCGAACCTGACCAACTGGAAAGAGTCGGTCGCGGTGCGCTCCGGTAAACCAGGCAACCACATCAACTACGGCGTGCGCGAATTCGGCATGAGCGCCATCATGAACGGCGTCGCGCTGCACGGCGGCTACATCCCGTTCGGTGCCACGTTCCTGACGTTCTCCGACTACTCGCGTAACGCGCTGCGCATGGCCGCGCTGATGAAGCAGCGTTCGATCTTCGTCTTCACGCACGATTCGATCGGCCTGGGCGAAGACGGCCCGACCCACCAGTCGGTCGAGCACGTTTCGTCGCTGCGCCTGATCCCGAACCTGGACAACTGGCGTCCGGCCGACACCGTCGAATCGATGGTGGCATGGGGCGAAGCGATCAAGCGCAAGAACGGCCCATCGACGCTGATCTTCTCGCGCCAGAACCTGCCGTTCCAGGAACGCACGGAACAGGCCATCGCCGACATCGCCAAGGGTGGTTACATCCTGGCCGACGCGGCGGATGCAAAGGCTGTCATCATCGCCACCGGTTCCGAAGTGGAACTGGCGATGAACGCCGCTGCCGCACTGAAGAACGAAGGCGTGGCCGTGCGTGTCGTCTCGATGCCGTCGGCGGATGTGTTCGACCGCCAGGACGCCGCCTACAAGGCAAGCGTGCTGGGCAAGGGCCTGCCGCGTGTTGCCGTGGAAGCCGGCGTGTCCGATTTCTGGTACAAATATGTTGGACTGGAAGGCGCCGTCGTCGGCATCGATACGTTCGGTGAATCCGCTCCGGCAGGCGTGCTGTTCAAGCACTTCGGCTTCACGGTGGACAACGTCGTCGCCAAGGTGAAATCTGTCATTGCTGCATAAGATGTGAGTCCCTGGAGCGGGGATGCCCGCTCCGAGGTCGGCTGAAAAAAGATTCTTAATCAAAGGAGCACATAGTATGACGATCAAGGTAGCAATCAACGGTTATGGCCGTATCGGCCGCAATGTCCTGCGCGCTTTCTACGAAGGCGGCAAGAAACAGGACATCCAGATCGTGGCCATCAACGACCTGGGCAACGCGCAATCGAATGCGCACCTGACCCGTTACGACACGGCTCACGGCAAGTTCCCGGGCACCGTCGAAGTCGAAGGCGACAACATGATCGTCAACGGCGACAAGATCCGCGTGTTCGCGCAGCGTAACCCTGCCGAGATCCCATGGGCCGAGCTGGGTGTGGACGTCGTGCTGGAGTGCACCGGCTTCTTCACGACGAAGGAAAAGGCTTCGGCCCACCTGAAGGGCGGCGCCAAGAAAGTCATCATCTCCGCACCGGGCGGCAAGGATGTCGACGCGACGATCGTCTACGGCGTCAACCATGACGTGCTGAAGGCCACCGACACCGTCATCTCGAACGCATCGTGCACCACCAACTGCCTGGCCCCGCTGGTCAAGCCGCTGAACGACGCCATCGGCCTGGAAACCGGCCTGATGACGACCGTCCACGCCTACACCAACGACCAGGTGCTGACCGACGTGATGCACGAAGACCTGCGCCGCGCCCGTTCGGCCACGCAGTCGATGATCCCGACCAAGACCGGCGCTGCCGCCGCCGTCGGCCTGGTGCTGCCGGAACTGAACGGCAAGCTGGACGGCTTCGCCATCCGCGTGCCGACGATCAACGTGTCGCTGGTCGACCTGTCGTTCATCGCCAAGCGCGACACGACCGTCGAAGAAGTGAACCAGCTGATGAAGACGGCTGCCGAAGGCGCGCTGAAAGGCATCCTGACGTACCAGACCGAACCGCTGGTCTCCGTCGACTTCAACCACAACCCGGCCTCGTCGAACTTCGATTCGACCTTGACCAAAGTCTCCGGCCGCCTGGTGAAAGTCTCGTCGTGGTACGACAACGAGTGGGGCTTCAGCAACCGCATGCTGGACACCACCGTGGCACTGATGAACGCGAAGTAATCGCAGCATTGCAGCAAAAAAAGGCGCCTTCGGGCGCCTTTTTTTGTTTAGGGTCTTACCTTGGTGCCGATAAGTTGCGGCGAACGCAGCGGGTCGCGGACATATGCAAACCCAACGGCGGAGGGCCGGGGTCAGACCCGGCGGGTCTGACCCCAGTTCTCGGTCTTGGGTGTAAAAGATGCCTGCGGCCCGCTGACCATTAAGTCTTTTTGGGAGGCACGAAAAAAAAGCCCCGCCGGCGCGAGCCGGCGGGGCTTTTTCATGCGGTCCTGAAGCTTAGAAGCTGAAGTGAGCTTAGAAGCTGTACGAAGCGCGCACGTAGTAGGTACGGCCCGTCACGTCGGTGAAACGTGGGTCGAAGCCGGCCTGGAACGTCGTTTCCTGGTACGACAGCGGCGGGGTGCGGTCGAACAGGTTGCGCACGCCGAACGTGACGGCAACGCCCTTCGGCTGCGTGTACGACAGGTAGCCGTCAAACGTGGTGTACGACGCCACGCGGTGGTTTTCCTCGTAGCTGTTTTCCGCGTCCTGGTAGCCCGACTTGTACTTCGCGGTCAGGCCGGCACCGAACTCTTTCGAGTTCCAGCGCACGTTGGCGGTGTTCTGCCAGCGGAACACCGGGCCCACGCCGGAGAAGATGCCGACGTTCTGGTGCCATTCGCCGTCTTCCACGTTCTGGTACTTGTACTCGTGGACCCAGGTGCTGTTCAGCGCGAAGTTGAACGTGCCGTAGCCGGTCGTGCGCAGGCGGTATTGCGCGCCCAGGTCGATACCGTTGGTCTTGATGCTGCCCAGGTTCTGCGTACGCAGGTCGACGTAGCCGCAGGTTGCCGGGTTCGGGCACTGCGAGCCGTCCACGGACAGATTGCCGTTGGCATTGCGGTGGAACAGGTCGGCGTACTTGGCCGGATCGGCAAACGCGTCGTCCTCGGCCAGGTTGGCGATCTGGTGATCCAGCTGGATCGCCCACAGGTCGGCCGTCAGCGTCAGGTTCTTGACGCCTTCGAAGACGATGCCCAGCGTGGCGTTCTTGGATTCTTCCGGATCCAGGCTCGAGTTACCGCCCAACAGCTTCTGGAACTGCACGCGGCAGTTCGTGGCCGACGCCTTGCCGGGAACCGGCACGCCGCCAGGGCAGTTGATCGGATCGCTCTGCGTCGACGTGTTGGTGTACGTGTTGGCGGAATTGATCTCATACAGCGACGGCGCACGGAAGCCCGTCGAGTACGAACCGCGCACCATCACGGCCGGGCTTGGCTGCCAGCGGAAGCTGACCTTCGGATTGGTCGAGTTGCCGAAGTCGCTGTACTTGTCGTAGCGCACGGCGGCCGTCACGTCCAGGGACTTGACGATCGGCACGTTCAGCTCGGCATAGGCCGCGTACACGGTACGGGAACCTTCGTTGTGCGTGTTCGGGTCGATACCGGTACTGGCGACGACTTTCTCCGCGTATGGCGTGTTTGCCGTCGAGATGAATTCCTCGCGGCTGGCCTGGCCACCGATGGCCAGCGCGGCGTTCTTGCCGGCGCCCAGCCAGTCGCCGAACTCGCGGCTGGCGTTCAGGTCGAACGTCTTGGTCGTGCCCTTGGCGTTCTGGATGTTGCCGTCCAGGCCAGCTGCCATCAGCAGGGCCATGCCGGCCGCGCTTTGCTCGCCGAACGGATTGATAACGCCGTCCAGTACGCCTTGCGTGATCATGTCGCCGTCGCTGTAGCCGCGCAGGTTAACGGTGACCTTGTTCTCGCCCCACGACAGGCCCGTGCGGTAGTCCCAGCCGGCGATATTGCCCGACAGTTCAGCCACGAAGCGCTGCTGGCGGTTGACGTTCTCGTCGGCACGCACGCCGTTCGGCAGGTCGCGCCACATGACGTTGATGTAGCCTGGCTGCGCGCCCGGCGGCAGGTCGCCCGCGCCGAAGGTCGGGTCCAGCGGGATGTTCGGCGTGAAGTTGCCGTTGCCCGGGTAGTAAGGATTCGCGCCACCGTTCGGCAGGCGCGGGTTCATAACCAGGCCGCCGTATGGCACGGGGGCGATCTGGCTTTCCACCTTGCTGCGGCTGTGCAGGTATTCCAGGCTCAGCTCATGGTTGTTCGGCAGCTTCAGCGTGCCCTTGAACAGGCCCGTGGCACGCTCGGAGCGGGGCACGTAGTCGACGAAGCTGGACGTCGTCATCTTGCAGCTGGTGCCGTCAGGAACCAGGTTCGGTGCGCTGCTGCAGTTCGGCGCGGCCGGGTTGCCGGCGTCGCCTTCCTGGTAGTAGTTGGCCGGGAACGTGCTGGCCGACTGGCCGCCGGGGAAGCGGCGGTTGAAGTCGCGTTCCGTGCCGCCGATGGCGCGCTGCTTCTGGAAGTCGCCCATGGCGTAGAAGTTGAAGCCGTCCTTGTCGACGTCGCCATAGCCGTAGCCGATGCTGCTGTTCAGGGACGTGCCGCCCTTGTGCTCCGGCGAATCGCCGCCGACGCTGACGATGCCGCCCGTGAAGTCGCGCTTCGTGATGAAGTTGATGACGCCGCCGACGGCGTCGGAGCCGTACAGTGCGGAAGCGCCGTCACGCAGCACTTCGACGCGCTCGATCGCCGCGAACGGGATCATGTTCAGGTCGGGCGCGGAGCTGTCGAACGCATTGTTCGCCAGGCGGCGACCGTTCAGCAGCACCAGCGTCTTGTTGGCGCCCAGGCCGCGCATGTTGGCGAACGATGCGCCGCCCGTGGAGAGCCCGACAACCTGGCTCGTACCCTGCGTGGCCTGCATCGAAGCGACGGTCGACAATACCTGCTCGACGGTGCTGATGCCTTCGGCCTTCAGGTCCGACATTTTCATCACGGTGACAGGCACCGCGGTTTCCGCATCGATCCGTTTAATGGCGGAACCGGTGATCTCGACACGCGCCATCGGCGCGTTTGCCTCTTGTGCAAAGGCAGGGGCCGCCAGCAGCGAGGCGCCGATAGCGCCAGCCGAGCAGATCAACCTGACGGAGTACGCCAGGGTTGTTTCTTTCATCATGTTTGCTCCAGTGTTGTCGTCACAAGGGCGTTCTGTGCGAGGCAGGGAACCTCATGCAGAGAACGACCCAGCATCAGACAACGGAACTTGCCTTGTAGTCAATCGTATGGAACTTTCATTTTGTTACTTGTCGGTTACATACAACAATTTAGCAATGAATGTTTCAAAAATGACTGAACAACCGAAGAAAATAAAGAAAAAGCCTGCCGGGCGAACCCGGCAGGCTTGTCGTCGTGCAACGTCGTAACTTGATTACAACGTGGCGCGCAGGCCCAGATAGTAGCGGCGGCCGATCGGATCGTAGGCGCCGGCTTCTGTCTCGGCACCGGTCGTGTTGCCCGGCAGCCCCGTGACGATCGGCGGCGCTTTCGTCGCAAAGGCGTTGTCGATGCCCAGGTACAGTTCCCATTTCTTGCGCAGCTCGTACGTGAACTGGAAGTCCTGGTAAGTACGCGAACCGACGCCGACGGCGTTGCGCGGCAGGTCGTACTGGGCCAGGAACTGGTCATCCAGGTAGGCTTTGCCGATATACGTGGTCGTGCCCGTGATGCCCAGCGGGCCCCACTTGTACGCCAGGTTGATCGACGCCTTGTTTTTCGGGCTTTCCAGCACTTCGCCGGCCCAGTAGTCGCGTGCTGCGCCAGGGGTCGGGGTGTCGTAACCCTCGCGCAGCCACGTCCACGCCACGCGCGCGTTCAGGCGGCCAGGGCCGACGGCGCCAACCCACGAACCCGTGAGGTCGACCCCTTCGGTGGCCTTAGAACCCGTGTTGTTGACGAGCGAATCGACGTATTCCAGCGAGCCTGCATTGTTGCCGCCCATTTTCGACGGACGGCGCGTGATGACGTTGCACAGCGTACCGTCGCCACCGTAGCAGTTTTCCAGCGCGTACTGGCGCGGCATGAACACCAGCGCATCGGCGATCTTGATGTCGAAGTAGTCGACCGTGAACGTGAAGTTCTTCAGCGGCGCGATGGAGCGGGGCGTCCAGACGACACCGACGGTGGTCGACCAGCCTTTTTCCGCCTTCAGGTTGGGGTTGCCGCGGTCGTAGCCGCTGATACCTTGCTGGTCGGCCTGCGTCAGCGTAAACGCGCCGTTGGCCATGATGTTGGCCATCACGCCCGGTGCCGCGCGGCAGGCATCGCCGCGTGCGCCGCCGCCGGTTGCCGTGATGCCTTCGCACGGGTCGACGATATCGGCCGGGAAGGTCTGCTGGGCCGGCTGGAACAGCTCGTTGATGTTCGGCGCACGCGTCGACAGGGCACGCGTGGCGCGCAGGCGCACGTCGGCGATCGGCGACCATTCGCCGCCCAGGTTCCAGCTGCTCGTGTAGCCGACCGTCGAATACTTGCCGCGCCGGGCCGCGGCGCTGAAGTTCAGTTCCTTGGCAAACGGTTTGTCCTTCAGCACCGGCACGCGTACCTCGGCAAACAGTTCCTTGACGTTGAACTTGCCGTAGGTGGGCGGCAGGGCGTTACCGGCGTTCAGGCCGGCCTGGGTCAGTGCGTCGGCCTCGCTGGACGATTCCTCGCCGCGGAATTCGAAGCCGGCCGCGACGCCGATGGCGCCGGCCGGCAGATCGAACACCTCGCCGTTGATGGAGCCGCCCGCCAGCTTCTGCGTGACCTTGGTTTCCAGGCTGCCCGGCGCGCTGACGTATTTCAGCGCTTCCGGCGAGATGCTGTTGTAGCCGAACACATTGATCGGCACGCAACCCAGCGCACGGGCGGTGGCGTCCGCGCAGATGATCTCGGTGCGGTTGTTATTGTTATTGACGTCGTCGACGTCCTGGTAGGCCTCCAGCGCGTTGCGGAAGTTCAGCACGTTGACCTGGCCGTTCGAGCTCTGCGATTCCTTGGTCTGGCCGTACGCGACATAGGTCTCGTAGTTCCACTCGCGCAGCAGGTTGAAGTTGCCCTTCAGGCCCGTGGCCAGACGGAACGTGTCGCGGTTGGCCTTGCTGCCGCGCGTGCCCACTTCCGACATGCGGCGCGTGAAGTAGTAATCGCGCAGTCCGTCGCCATCGTTGTCGCTGATGTCGTCGAACAGGCGCTGCGGCACATAGGGATTACGGCGCAGCACGCCGTTGACCAGCACCTCGGCCGGCACCTGGCCGCCTGTGCCCTTGTAGATGTCGTCCGATGCCAGGCCGAACGGCTCCAGTTTCGTGCTGACGCGTGTCGATGCGTAGTTACCCTCGAAGAATACCGAGTGGTTCTCGTTCAGGTTCATCGAGCCGGTCGTGGCCAGGATGTAGCGGTCGGTCGGCACGGCGATCGAGCGGTAGTCCGAACGGTTGAAGCCCGTGGCGGCCTGGCCGTTGGTGCCGTTGGTGTTCCATGGGATCGTGGCGCCGTTGCGGTCGAACGTGAAGTCGTCGGTGTCGCCGTAGAAGTGGCCCTGCGGCGCGAAGCTGGAGTAGAACGGCCGGGTGACACGGAACAGATCGTCAGGATCGCCTGCGGAAGTCTGGTCGACCGCCGACGCGGCGCGGTCCTTCGAGTACACGGCGCCCTGCTTGGAATAGCCGAAGTGCACCATGATGTTGCTGGTGGCGTCCGCGTTCGACGTGCCCCAGGTGGCGCTGAATTTCTTTTTCGTGTCGTCGTGCTTCGTGCTCTGGCCGCCCTGCACGTCCAGGATCAGGCCCGTGAAGTTGCGCTTGGTGATGATGTTGACGACACCGGCCACGGCGTCCGAGCCGTACGTTGCAGAGGCGCCGCCCGTCAGCAGCTAGACGCGTTCGATGAAGTCGGTCGGGATGACGTTCAGGTCGACCGCGGTCTCGCCCGGGATGCCGGCCACGAAGCGGCGGCCGTTCAGCAGCACCAGCGTACGTGCCGTGCCCAGGTTGCGCAGGTCGACGGTCGAGACGCCGGCGCTGGAAGTGGAGAAGTTCGAATTGGTCCGGCTGACGGCGGGCGTGCCCAGCGTCGGGTTCTTCATCAGCAGTTCCTGCAGATTCGTTGCACCGGACGCGGCGATGTCGGCCGACGTCAGCACCTGCAATGGCGACGGCGATTCCGCCCCCGGCGACGCGATGCGCGAACCCGTCACCTGCACAGTCTGCATCGGCGCCTCGGTCGTCTGGGCCATCGCCCCCATGCTCAACACGGCACCGCCCACGCAGATCAGTCGCACGGAGTGCGAAATGATTTTCTCTCTCATGTAATGCTCCCTTGTGATTAAAAGCCGGGCGATCTGGTCGCCAAACAATGAATCTTAGATAAGGGTGTTGAAAGAGCAAATCGGATTCGTCACTGATTTGGTGCACTGTGCTTTTTTTGCAACGATTGCGTTCTGCTAGTCAATATGCCCGCCACCCCTGACAACATCGGGGTCAGGCACGAAAACTGTCACGGGCTGGGCTGGGCTGTGGAGCAGAGCGGATTCGCGACTTCTGTGGCAGCACGTCGGGGGCAGACACCTGTCAGGAGCCAGTCCCCAACCTCATTCAAAAATCTGCTGCCACAGCTGAATGGCGCTCTCGGCGTGCCTGGCGACACGCGCCGGCGCCACGCGCGACGGCTCGCCCTGCAGCCGCAACTGGTGCTGCAGCTTGCGCATGGCGCGGTAGCCGTCGGCCACCTGGCCGGCCAGCGCGGCGTCGATCAGGCCGAGCTCGGCGCTGATGCGCAGCAACGCGATATTGCCGACATTTGCCGTCAACTGCGGGTATTCTCCCGCGTACTGCAGCACGAGGTACTGCACGATGAACTCGACGTCGATCATGCCGCCGGCGTCCTGCTTCAGATCGAAACTGTCGGGGCGGCTCGGGTAGGCGTCGTGCATCTTGCGCCGCATCGCCAGCACTTCGTTCTTCAACTGCTCGCCCGTCACGCGCGGGGCACGCAGTACGACGCTGCGGATGTCCTCGAACTGCTTGCCGATCTCCGCATCCCCGGCGCAGAAGCGCGCCCGCGTCAGCGCCTGGTGTTCCCACACCCATGCCGAGTTCTGCTGGTAGCGGTCGAACGCCTGCACGGACGAGACCAGCATGCCGCTGGCGCCATCGGGGCGCAGCGCCGTATCGATATCGAACAGGATGCCGGCGGACGTGTGCGACGTCATCCAGGTAATGAAGCGCTGCGCCAGCTTGGCGTACAGGCCGGGCGCCTCCTGGTCGTCGTCGTCGAACAGGAAGATGACGTCCAGGTCGGAAATGTAGTTCAGTTCCTTGCCGCCCAGCTTGCCGTAGGCGATGACGGCGAAGCGGGGCACCTCGCGATGCCGC
>Ga0265797_10006557_pt1 | contig 16339 bp, 15 predicted proteins | sample P2T30metagenome_FD_192433 | JGI IMG/M metagenome (GOLD analysis project Ga0265797, IMG submission 192433) | Plant litter microbial communities from East Loma Ridge, Irvine, California - P2 T30 | ecosystem: Environmental > Terrestrial > Plant litter > Unclassified | place: USA: California... | reverse complement strand
CATCCGCCGAGGAATCACAGAACGGTGCTGACTTGCGGCGCGGGTCGTTGACTTCATTTAAGTTATTGGCAAACAGTGATCGAGAGGGCGCATCGTAACATAAGCAATATGATTGGTTGATTGACTGCCCCTAGAGAGAGACCTTGCTAATCCAATACTAATTCAAACGCCTTGGCTCAGAAACGAGAGTTGTCCAATCTTACTAGGCCTCTACTGCCTGTGGGCGGCAGGTAAGCCTTCCAGTCTGTTCGAGGATATGGATTGTCGCTTTGACAACCTTCAAGTCCGGCTTCCACTTGTCTCTTGGGCCATCCACTACAGTAACTGCCCCTTGCTGTCTTTCTTTTTCCCCCACCCCTCTAGAAGGAAGGGCACGTCTCCTGCCCTTCCCTCTGCAGTCGCCCGAAGTTCTTTTCGCTCTTCTGCCAACTGTGGGCATGATAAGATAACGTGTCGAATCGTCTCTTCACCTTGCCCACATTCGCAAAGAGCACTTTCGACTAAGCAGCCCCTCGAGAGGTACTGGTTCAATCGACAGTGTCCTATTCTAGCCTGGATCAGGATCGCTGATTGATCTGATGTTAGCGACCCATATAGCCGGAGAGTGTGTGTCCCTGGAAGGGCTTGATCCATCTTCCACGTATATTGACCGGCAAGCCCTAACGAGTCGAACGGGGTCAGATTGTCACTCCTGTCCCGATTTATCAACCGGATAACACCTTCAACCTCCCGCACCCTCTCTAGTGCTGGCGCTGTTGGCTTACCCCTTTGACTCGACGCTGCCCGAGCTGCCTACCCCCCATCGAGTGAGTGAGTGAGTGAGTGTTTCATTCAGGCTATTCACGGTATCCGTATGAGCCACCCCTATATAGGCACCTAACTAAACAAAAGAGACTCGCTGTCTTATCTCATATCTTGTGAAACGGGTGTAAACGAGTGTAGGTCCTTCTTTTAACCAACTTATCCTTCCTCCGGCTGATATGTGAACCGACCTGTCTCTTGTAAGTATTGGACGGTAGCCTTAACCACCGTCAGGTCGGGTCTCCAGTTGTCCTTCTCTCCGTCAAGTAGCTTTCCTGAATTTGCATGTCTGCGCCTTCCCCATCCGCCTAATAGGTAAGATACGTCACCCCACCGATCGCCGGCGACGGCCTGTAGCGTCTTCCGTTGTATAGCCCATTACGGGCATACATAGAGGACGTGACGGACAGTCTCGTCGTCGGTACCGCAGGGACATTTTGCCTCCTCGACTATACCTATACGGGATAGATATTGGTTAAGACAGCAGTGTCCTGTTCGTGCTTGGATAAGAATCGAAGCCTGTTCGGAGGAGAAGGCTCCATATAGACGTAGTGTATGTTGTCCCGGGAGAGCTTGGTCGAGCTTCCACGTGTACTGGCCAGGGAGGCCTTCGGAGTCAAAGAGGGTGAGATCGCCTTTCCGATCATTCTCGATCAGGCGGATCACCCCTACGGCCTCTCGGATCCTTCTAGCTGGCGGCGCCGTTAATGTACCGTCCCAGCTTGCAGCCTCTCGAGCTGCTTTGTCTGCCTCTGTGTTCCCGCAGACCCCGGCGTGTCCTGGCACCCATCTGAATTCGATATCGATCACTCGCCCTTCGAGGGCGTAGAAAGACTCTGCTATCCTTCGGAGAAGAGCACGTCCAGTTCTAGCGCCATTTCCTGCCCGGACCGCCTCGAGGGCGTGCTGACTGTCTGATAGAATTGTGACTCTAAGCCGTGGAGCTTCGAAGGGGTACTTCGGAGGCTCCTGCTCGAAGGATTCTTGTGCATAGTCGAGCGCTGCTGCAATCGCTGCGATCTCTGTGGGTAGCGGTATCTGAAACAATACCAATCGTGATTCTTCGAAGTCAACCGAGGATTGCACTAATACCGCTACCAAAATGCAAGTAGAGCCCGAACATGATCGTTTGACCATGATTGTTTGAAAGAAACACGGCGTGCACAGTCGAGTCATTCTGAAATGCCACAATATTACGATCATCAAAGGGCATGTCAAATGTGCAACTGTAGACAGAAATAGATATGGATTGGATTTTGCAAAAAGCCAGTTTGCTGTCAGGCAACTTCCGTTGCACATAAGTTAGAACCAAACATCAACGCCAGCAACCTACTATCCAATGTTCGATTGACAGACAGAGTTCATCCCGGTCCAAGAGATAGGCTCACCCATAGCCCCTGGTTCGAGAACGATATCAGTACCGTCACCGTGTGTGTGGCTTTGGATCGAAGCTGTAAAGCTGGCAAACGTTAATTGGTTGGACGTCAAGTTTCGATAGAATCATTATAGTGTTTATCTTACGATCTTCACTTCATCTCAGTTCCACATTTTGGGCACTTCTCGCCCTTTGGTTCACACTTTGTGGAAGCAGGGCTGCAAGTTGGGCAACTCTTCTCGGGATCCTGAACCAATTGTCAGTTTGGACCGTACATTTTGCAACTTTTATCGTGAAGGAAATTACTGACCGGCGCTGTATTGCTATCACGTAGCTGGTATCCTTTGACGGGCATTAGGGGAGGGGCCTCGTCACGAAAGCACTCATGGTAAGTCTTTTTGTTCGTGTTCGTGGTGGGCATAGGTGTTAATGAGTCGAGAGTGGGAGAGGTTCGAGGACAGTTTGATAAGGGTAGATGATGTTTCAGTGTAGAATATTGTAGTCGAGAGCCAGATAGACAGATCTATAGATGATCTAGCGCATTGTCGATAGAATACGAGCCAAGAAATCCGTCCTGCACTGCATCGATTTTAAACTTTGGCGTTCCCCTTAATCTCTCTGTACCATAGAGAAGATAAGCGACTAACCAAACGCATCTTCACGCGCGGGAGCGCGTTTCATTGATTTCTTAGTATGTGGTCGTACAGCTATAGCGTATAGCGTCGAGGCTTGTAAGCCTCACATCCATGCGTAGGTCTGTGGTCGTGCAAACATTGCGACTAATGAAACGAATTCCCTGAATCAGACCATCGGATATATATCACTTATGCCATGACACCTGATAAATTAGGGGCTCAACGCCACTTCGCTTACGATTAAGGCATAAAGCAGTATCCATTCGACGTCCGTAAAGATCTTTTGGTGGCTTCAGCATGGCAGATTAGTCTTGTCTCACTTGGTGCCTCGTCTGGCACGATGATCAGAGCTAAGACATCGCTTAGCGTGCAGAAATTTATCTGATGCGCGGCCTGAAAACTTACATGAGGAGGTGTGAGAGTAAAGTCCAAGCTGTGGGCGAGGGCCCACATGGAACCATCAATCACAAGGAGAAAGAGCCTTGGATAAGCACACTATTCCGACTGATTTTGGTACCCAGCTTCGCGGCGTCTCTAGCTATGAACCTGGACTGCCATCACTATGAACAGTGTAATATAACCTTGTCCCTGGTGAGATTTCTGGAACAGTAAATCTATATAACTACCGAAACACAACTGGTTCCCGATCCTAAGCCAGTATAGCGCCAATAACACAATTCAGATCTACTCTGGAGATCGAACAGTAACAAAGTGAACAAGGGGACAAAAGAAAGAGCGAGCAAGTTCCCTGATGCAAGTGGATCTGGAATCCAGACGGCCCATGTGGATCCCCATGAACCCTAGGCCCTACTCTCCGCGTCCTTCTTTGCCTTCTTTGCCTTCTTCTTCGCCTTCCTCTTTGCCTTCTTCCTCGTCTTCTTGTTCTTCTTTTGCAGCGTGGTGTCCAAACTCGATTGATTCGCAGTTCCCCTCACAACTCGATCCCCACTGTGGTCACAATGGACCTGACTCATCGGTTCCTTACTATTTGTGACGTCTTGTACCTTACTTAGCGGCTGAGCTGTAGCCAATGCCGGTTTTTGCTTTTTGCTTGTGCCTCGAGCCTTCCTTAAGCTTGCTGTGTGCTGAGCTTGCTGGGTTTCTCTCGTGCTGTCTTCTGTGCCACCAAGTAGGCGCATTCCCTTGCTCAAACCATCCTTCCCGCTATTTCCCGATGCCTTGATGACTTTTCGCATATGCTGCGGCTCGCTTCGTAATCCTTTCTTTTGCTCTTCTGCGGTCTGGGGCATACCGGGGCTTAACTCAACATCGGGATGGTGACGATATGGCGTCTGTGAAGGCGTACTTGATGCATGATTTGGGCGAATATTTGTTGCCTGGTACGTTTCGGTAGATTTTGCCCGTTTCTTCTTTTCTTCTTTCTTCTTCCTCCTCTTCTTCTTCTTAGCCGTATTGCTACAAGAGCCTGTCGACAGTGGAGGTGGTACCATGAAGTTGAGAACAGTGGTGCCGTGTGATCCTAGCCATTCGCGAGTGTGATCTTCTGGCCAAACCTCATACTCGGTGGCTGCAGACCCTATCAGAAGGTGTACGTTGTGAACTCGTAGAGCCCGACTCGAGCCGCCCATAACTCCTTTCAACACTGGCTCTTCTATCACGCTGAATGTCGAGTTCGGTCGGAGGCGCCACCTCTCAGAAGGAGGTAGGGTCAAAACTCTGACGACTCCGCACATACAGGCGTACCGGGAGAAGATACCAGATGCGCCTTTGACGTATCTGCTCCATTTCAGATAATCCATTTCACTTTTCGGACACTGCGAATTTGCGACATCCATCAGAGGGCCCATGGCAGAGGTGAGTGTCAGCATGCCGTGGTCGTCTGCCCATTGCTGAGCCCATTCCCTGGGGATACCAGTCCAGAACAATAACCTGTCAAAACTGTGCCATAGTTTCTCGAACTGATCGATAATCTGCTCGGCTTCTTCTCGAGTAAGATACTCCAAGTCATCGTTACTGACCGATAGAAACTCGTTGGTCTGGGCGTCCAATGTAGTCGACTCTACGTAGGTGGAGGTCTCACTTGGGACCCGGCTGCAGCCCCATGGATCACGAACCCGAGACCATGGTACTAGCCAGGCGATGAAGCGCGTAAAAGAGAAGAGTGGCAAGCATCTTGGTCTGGTAGATGCCATGTCTGGTGATACTCTTTCCTTGCATAGCCATTCGTTTTGGTCCTTGGACATAGCAAGTAAGGTAGCTGAACAAGAGATCATGCATTGACGGACGGCGCGGACGGTTATGCACCACAGCTTTAGTACAGCTCACCGAGTACCGGGAATTGAAGACAGGAGGGATGATCGGGTCGATCGGTCAAATCGTCTTGCGAAAGCAGTCCGCGTTCCTCACGCAACTAGGGTTGTATCAATGTAGATTCCATTCAATTCCATGTGCTCCAATAGAATAAATCTAGCTGTTAAGCTACCAAGGTACACAGCTGTATTGACTTCTTACTTGAGCAAACCACCATAGCGTGCTTCTTACCAATAATGGTGGTGAGGGGTAAATCTGAGGATACTGGCGCAAACAACATTACAAATTTTAGCGTTTGCTCACATGCCAAATCCAACATCGGGCTGCCTGATGGCGGAAGAATATGTGTATCCCTTTCTAGCTCATGTCGACCTTATTTATGTGACGTCTTTTTGAAGTGAATTGGGGTGGCGCGTCAATGTGGACCCTGCCGCAGCTGGTTCGTCCAGCTTCAACGCTACAGACACCCGCACGATGATCTTGCGCAAAGTAACATCACCAGTCAGAGAAGGGACCAAATGTGTCTCAGAAGCGTTATATACCCCGCATGGCTAACATGGCCTCCCACGATGCCATAACCCCGCTTCAGGCCCGGGCCTTGTGCTTGGGAAGCCGGTGGTCCTCCTTGACGCGCCCGATCAGACACATTCCACACTGGTCTAGACACACCCTATCATGGTGGCGAGCCACGATTCCATGGGTTAGTTACCATGATTCAATGACACCTTGGTCATGTGTGTCTTTGACTTTTTTCCATGATCTTCTTTTGGGTTCAGATGAATCTTCGCAAGACAATTTTAGGCCAGCGCAGCTACAAGTTAAGTCAAATTGCTACCCTGGGAAAAGTTGCGCTCAAGCTCATCATTACACGAATGCAACCAAAATCATGACTGGCACACCCTCAGCAAGCGGTGTTGTTATGAAAGGATCTACAGACGATGTGGTTAGAAGACTACGTTTAGTGTCTCTGGAGGCAAGCCTAACGGACGAGGACTTTGTCGAGAAGATCAGAAATGCCGACGCTATCAACAGTCTGCGGTGGCACCCTGATGGCAAGGTTTATCTCCTAAGCGAATCGAGGAATGTCTCTCTCAGCCTCTATCATATCCAAGGCAGCTACTGGGAAGCGAGACTTATCGATTCTCATCCTAGCGACCCGTCTGCCGCTCTGCCCATCCGACGGCCTGGTACTTGGAATAAAGAGACTCGCCTTACCCTCTACAAGAGTACTGTGGCAGTTTTGCACCAAGGATCTCATCTACCACTACTAGTGTCCGTAAGTGGATGGTCTAACATCAGTCTTATCGAGCATCAACTTGACCAAGCTCATTGGACCTGCAAAGCGTTCAGGCTTTGCAAAGACATCAACCACGTTCTAGCCAAAGACTCTAGGGACGACTGTATAGACGGACGCTTCAACGCTTCCCATGCCGAGAAGCAACTTTTGACCTCAGTCTATTTCGAGCGTTTTCCGAAAGCTCGGAGACCAACGACGCCGCAAACGCTGAACCTATATACATCGCAACCACCTTGCAACGACTGCCATAACTTCTTCCAGTCATTCGTCAACTTCACCAAATACCACGTCATCGTCAAAACCGGTGAGGGAGAACCTAAGGTCTACACGCCTAAGAGACGACCCAGAGTCAAGGTCAAGGTTGAATTCATAGATTGAAATAGCTATCGCTACAATGTAGAACTTTGTACGCGTGCTTTCTAGGGCAGTGGCGATTTTAATGTAACGCAATGCAACCAGTTCCACAATTTTTGTTCGTTTGTGACTCGTGGGGCGCCGGCTCAGATAGGACACCGCGATCTAAACGCCTGCCTCGTCAACGCCCTTGCGGGGCTAGTGGGGCATCAATCGTCCACGCCGTGCATCGACCATACAGCACCATGGATGGTCAAACCGCGAACAAGAAGAGAGGAAGACCGTTAGAATATGCGAGCGTGGAGGAGAAAGCACGTGCGGACGTGGAGCGCAGACGTGACCTTCGTCGCAAGGAAGCCCACGAACGACGCGAGCGATTACACGCCGAGTTTCACGGAGTCGCATATACGCCACCCAAGGAGGAAGACAAGCCTTCAAGTCTGCAGATCGTCTTGGAAAACCCTGGAGGGCTAAAGACGGTACGTCTTGACGTAGACTATCCTGAAGGCGCGCCCAAGTTCGTTCAACAAGACAATATCGATGGTCACCACCACAGGCCAGAGGCACGTACAAGACGCCTCGCCGACCCACCAGACCCAAAGTTGTGCGGTGAACAATTACGGGTCGCCGATCTGGTGGCCTGGGGGGAAAATGTGTTCTACACGGGCGGTGCCGGGACAGGCAAGTCCACGGTCCTACGAGCGATCGTAAGGGAACTGCGCGAACAGGGTCGACGAGCCCAGGTCATCACACCTACCGGGATATCTGCACTCAACGTCGGCGGTAGCACATACTTCACGTGGGCGGGTTGGACCCCATGGGTCACCAAAAAGTCGATCATTGAGATCGAAACTATGGCTATGTCGAAAGAGCGTCGGCAGAGGATCAAAGACACGGACGTACTCATCATAGACGAGATCAGCATGCTCGAGTCCAACCAGTTCCGGCGACTGGACCGAGCGTGTCGAGCGGCGCGGCAGTGCGACCGACCGTTCGGCGGCATGCAGGTCGTCGTCACGGACGACTTCTACCAGTTGCCGCCAGTCAAGCCGTTTCATACATGCTTCGACTGCGGTGTCGAGTTGAAGACGAGAGCGCTCTGTCGGTGGTGCCAAGCGTCGCCCGGCAAGGGACAGGATATGTATCAGTCGTCGCCGGCAAAAGACTGCCGGCGATGTCGCGCGCGGCTCAGGAAGCAGATGGATTGCCCACGGTGTAAGAGCACGTTCGAAGACGACGATCAGTGGCCGTTCCGCAGCGACACATGGACCGAGTGCGATTTTCAATGCGTCTCGCTGACGGAAGTGCACCGGCAAAGCGACCCCACGTTCGTCGGCATCTTGAACACTCTGCGGGCCGGCAACAGGCTGGACAGGCATCAGCTATCGCTCCTTGACGGGCGGAGGAGCGATGTGGGCGAGGCAATTGAGCTTTCGCCCAAGCGAGACGAAGTCGAGCTAAAGAACCGAAAAGGCTTCGAGGCGATCAAGCGCCCAGTCCGCGCGTACAAGTGCCAGGACTACGTCCACATCCAGGCACATCACCCGCATCTCGAGAGCAAGAAAGAGCGGGACGGCTACGGCAACTTGGTAGGTTGCCAAGATCATCGCTTCCCGCCGCTGCTGGAGACCAAGCTCGGCATGCCGGTTATTCTTCTGGCAAATATCAACCCCAAGGCCGGACTCGTGAACGGCAGCCAAGGTCGGATCGTCAGATATGAGCAACACGAGCCGCTCATGGAAGAAAGGCAACGCAGGTTGCAAGCATCCGGGGAGTTCGGACACTTGGAAGAGCACGAGATCGTGTCGTGGACGGAACAGCAGGTACCCGACTTCCCACTGCCCGTGGTCGAGTTCGAGAACGGAGCAGAATGCCCGGTGTATCCCGTCTGCCAGGACACCGAGCTGGGCGACCCAGCGCCGTTCAGTGTGGTGGCGCGGACTCAAATCCCGCTGCTGCCAGCTTGGGCGATTACGATCCACAAGTCACAGGGTATGACGCTGGAGAAGGTGGTGGTGAATCTGGATCACGGCTTCGAGCCGCAGATGGCGTATGTGGCACTGTCTCGAGCTCGCAGTCTGAACGGGCTGAAAGTTGTGAGTGGCGTCAGCTTGGAGGTACTGCAGGAGCGAGGTATGCTAGGTGGTGGCGGTCTCGCCGTGAGGACCTTCATGCAGGGAACTTTCGGGCTGCAGGACTGAAGTAGGACGTTTTGCCGTAGAATCTGCTTAGGACTTCATGATCAAATTGTCGTTGACCGATCGCATAGTCACAGGCCTGAGTAGTATAGCAGAAAGATTCAAGGTTCCGTTCTTTGGACTTACGAAAGTTCGGGCTGCGGCTTCAAAATACTCTCCAGTCAAATTTTTGTATGTGTCATCTCCTGAGTCCTTCTATCCTCTCCAGTCCGTCTGCTATTTGCCTTGACCCCCGTACTTTCTCCTACAGCCGTCCGCCGTGCGATCTTGAGTGGGACGGTCAAGCGGATATAGGTAGTCGTCTTTGTGCAAGATCTGCCGCGCGAGCAATTCGTCTTCGACATAACGAAACTGTCTCAGAGGGGACTTGTTACGGTGGGGAAGCGAACCGAGCTGGAAGAGAAATTCAGGGCTGTCACTAGATGTCAACCAATCAAGATCGGGATAGCTATCTTGAGATAGACACGAGTGCATGATTGTAACCCAACAATCTTGCATCCGGGAAAGCTGTTTGAATGGATGAGCGATGATGCTAGCAAAGCCGCGGAATTCTAGACATGCTAGCATGTCGTCTAGGGAGAGCGACGCATGGTGTATAAGATAAAGCTCTAGCACGAGAGTGGCAAAACGCATATGGTATCAAGACGGTATGACATGAGTTAGGACGATTATGCCACCAATATCGAGGACGAATGCGTCCTACGCGACTAACTTGAGGTGTTGAATCTCCCCCTCTGTCTCTCTGTAACGAGTGACCCGGGTGAGTGAAAATCAAAGCCTTGCTCGCACAAATGTTCAATCTGTAATAGTGTTCCCTTTCAATTCAACCGGGTCATTCGCGCGTTGAAGCGTCGATGTCACTTCGCAGTCCTGCACTCCAGCGTTGAAGCTGCCTCCCCATGTCAAGAAGACATCGCATCTCAAAAGCCTGCTAACCGTCAGCCGCGTGCCCTTTCCATGCATTAACAATGCAGGACGGTCAACACGGCTCCCTACCTCGTTCTGGACCAATTCCATCGCGTACTCGTCCCTGGAGGCCTCTACGACGCCCTACCCAAAAGTCCTATAGCAGTCACTCAATGACATCGTTGCCCGCAGGCTCGTCTCGAGAGCTTGGCACGGGACCCCCAGGGAGGGCTTACGTAGAGATCTCCGGGGTCGAGTACGCATGGAATCAAACTCCCGCCGAAATGTGGAGCCTAGATTTGAAAAATCGTTAAGATTGCGCTCTTCGAGGAGAAGAACTTGCCTGCTTCCGCATCGTTGCTTGGCACCACGCTGAATGCCACAAGGGCTGCCATCACAGCGTCGAGATCATTCCCGGAGTCAATGTAGATGGCTCCTAACACTGCTTCCACAGCCGTCGCCAAAATCTTCGTAGAGTTGAAAGCGCTGAGTCGAGATAGGCCACCTGAAATATGGATGTAGTCGACCAGACCGCGGCGTCTTGCAGCGTTGGCAAAGCTATTATCGCTCAACAAGGTCAAGGTTCCGTCGGCAATGACTGTTCAGCTGTCAGTTTTGTTAAACTACAGCAAAAGGCAAACGAACCTCGAAAAGCTCCGGTAGGGTACCACGCTGCTGTGACCGCCGCGCCAGCCATCTTGTCTCCGAGAAGAGCGAGACGGCGATTGCTTTCCCTAAAGAAGTCGCCGCTGGCGTCCAGAGCTTCCGCAAGTATACTCAGCGAGTGGAAGTTGTAGCCGAACTCGCCCTCCACATACATACGGGCCCCAGGCTTCAAGCTGTCGGTCCTTCTCTCTGCAGCGGTCATGAGGGGATTTTTGGTGTGGTTAGGATGGGTTTATGTTTGGAGGAACAACGTTGGAGATCGTGGTGTTGTGCGGGAAGAGGATGAAAGATGGATCGGGGGTCACAAAACCCCACATAAGCTAGAAGCGGTTATGAGCTCGAGATACCTGGCCAGGCAGCTCAGCCCTTGTCATGATCTTGCCGTCATTAGAGGCATCCTCAATCACCATACGACTCAGATAATCACATTCTTCGTCGCCGGTAGAATATCATTAGCCAGTGCTTGTAATTATCCGTGGAATGGCACAGGCTCTTGCGCTGGATTGAGGGCGTTTCGAATGACACCCACCTACTCATGACCGCGCTTGCGGAAATGTCCCGAAGCCTTAGAAGTCTGCCCCACCGTGCGCACAGACCCACCGCGCGCTCACGCGACGCGGCGGTCAACAGATGGCTTCATCATCGTATATCTCCGTCACCGAGTAGCTATGGATGTAGCTATCACAGAATTGAGATCGTCAAGTACGCCTTGTGTGGTGGCGGTGGCCAGAAAGTACGGACTCGTTACGTCAACGCTCAGAAGACGCTGGAAAGGCATGGCTAGCGGTAGAGACCAAGCTATTGAAGACTCGCGATTTCTCAGACGTCAACGTTGCGATCCACGTCAGCTGTCATCCTTCGGCAACTCCGATACGGAGAAGATTCGGGGCCATCCTCCGCACCGATCCTGGCTCACACGCTTCGCGGGCAGCTTGTCTTAGACCTGAGCATCGTGAGTAAGTTGGAAATAGTGACGAGATACATGTTGTGGAGTACTGACTCGAGTAGAACGATTTGTTCATGAACGAAGATGTCGGCCAGCTCCGGATCCAAAGGGTTCTGCAGCGTCTCTGGACATGCCAATAATGAGCACAACTCATACACTTGTGAAGCAAGGGGCTGCCGGAAGAAGTTCAAAGTTTGTCAGACAGGAAGCCATCCTGATGAGACACAGGGTGCTTATGTTCTCTGCAAAGCATGCGCCGATCACCCATACGAATGCAGCTACGTTGATATAAGGGCTATCCGACGGCTCTGACGCTCTAACATTGAGGTGAATGGCTTCTTCAGCTGCGGATATGGCGCTCGGATGTCGGTGCACATAAGATTGATAGGGTAGCTCTAGCGTTCTACTGGGGACGGCTCATACAGTTCTCGTGGATAGCCTGAATGGATGAATCAATCAATCAAGCAAGCAAATACGGATGCCCAATATGGTTTTCACTCGGAGATGAAAGAGCTAATCGAAACAGGCTGATCTACCCATTGCAGACAGTGCAGAACAAGTGCCTCAGAACCATTACAGGCGCATACAAAACGACGAATGTGCAGGTGCTCGAACATGTGGCGAGCGTCGCTCGCACCCTTGGACCTCCACCTCGAAATGCTAGCAGTCAACCATGTTCAGAGAACAGAAGACTCTGCGGGTAGCCAGGCGGTAGGGGAGGCCTGCAAGGCTATAGACCAACGGGCCCAGCGCCGTTTCTGGACGAAAGGCAACATTTCTGCGAGACACATGAATCAGTTTCGAACAAGGGCCGAGTCGATGCAACAGCAATCGTACCTAGCTGGGCCTGACCGTGGCCGGAGCAAAACGGCTACGAAACGCGAGCTCGAAGAGACTTGGAAAGCCAGATGGACGAAGTATCGGCAGCAAACGCGCGCGACGGCGAACGATAACAAACTCTCGGTCGCAGTGCGTGCAACATGGGCCTGAGGATTACGGACGAAGGAGAATTTGACAAGGGCCGAGAGCACAGTCGCAACGCTACTGCGGACCGAGCACATCGACCTGAACGATTACCTATGTCGACGGCGTGTGCCTGGATACTCAAAGCCAGACTGCGACTGCGGCTGGCCACGACAGATTCCAAAGCACATCATTCTGTTCTGTCCTGCACACTCAACAGGACGAGCAGAGATGCTGTTAGAAGCGAAGACGACGGACTATATCAAGCTAATATCGAAAGAAGCGGGCTTGCGTGCGGTGACGAAGTGGTTTTTGCAGCGGGATGTCCTTACCCAGTTCTCGCTGGCAAGGACGATGGATGATGTGAAACCAAGGCGAAGGGGACGAAGGCCGGGGACGTATGTGGATGAGGATGATGGTGATCACTAAAGCTTGTCTGAGGCGCATAGCGACTTCTTACTGTAACTTATCGTAGATTCACTGGCGAAAGGGCAATGGCCACTCATCACAGAAGAAGGAGTTTTCACCCGGGTAGAGGCTCATGCCGAACACCACGGTGTGCTGTACACTTCAAGTTGAGTTCCGCAAGGCCAATAACACTGGCAACGACATGCAGAAGGTGTAGCTCCACCAACCAATTCTCGAAGCGAGCATGCAACACAGAGATCGTCCTGGAGATAATCAGCAGTGGGTGCAGTGTGAGCTGGAAGCGGTCGCAGGAGAGTGGTCATAGCTTCATTCTTCGCGTATATCAAAGCACGCAAAACCTCTCAAGAGGAGGATTTTTATTCTCTCGGGATCCATGCAAACATGGAGGCACAGATGATTGATTCCGAGGCGGCACTTACTGCAACTACCGGTGCTCCCAAGACTCCGACCAAACGTCAAAATCTGTCAGGCGATCTGGCCGGAAGCCTGACAAGTGCTGTGGTCAAGACAGTTCCGAGTAATCTGATCTAGCCGCCCAAGTGAATGCAGCTCATCGCAGAAATGCCGGAAGACACCCATAAGGGCTAGGCTATGCCTCTGGTGTGCTTTTTCTTCTCCCTAGCGAGCTCCAACACCCTTGAACGATTCCGACAAGCGTGTGTATCTGTTCGCGACTCCCAAAGGGGCGTTCCCGTCTCAGAAGAGGCTGGAGCCTGGCAGTCTGTGCGAGCACTGGACTGTATACATATGCCTGGGCATGTGTCACCTAGCAGTCCAACGGTAAGAATGCACGTTGTCTCTGCGGATGGTCGCATGCAAAATCGCACCGGTCTCACAGTGATCGGGTATGAAGTCACACTGGAGCTTACCTGTCGAGCAAACACAACGGTAGACTCATGCATATCTCGAAAAGCACAACTTCTTGCATTAGGGAACAGACACATGCGGCTCTGGCCGAGGTGCAGTAAGCCAATGCAGTCGTTGGTTGTGAAAACAAGCCTCTGCTCATTCGTATCTGACGTCGAAGGTCTGCTTCACTATAATGGCCGTCTCCGAGCAATTGCTGGTCACAGAGACTCTGTCACTGGTAGCTCGAGCGCGAGCCACATTCGATCCTTCGCTGAGGTCACGCAGCTGGATGCCCTCGGTCACATCACGCTCCCTCGACACTGTATCTTTAGCCCTTGACACATTACCCCGCTCTTTTCCAGTGTAGCTCCTCGTGTAGCTGCCTGTAGTTGTGCCGGCTTCCCACATCGAGATACCCAGTAGGCCAGTCTTTGCAGCCTCCATGAAGATGCGGAGACATGGGATCGTTGCTGCGATGAGCGAGAATGTCATCTCGGCTTGTGTGTAGTATTCTGTTGTTGCGGCGTGCAGTAGATGTTCTTCGCTCGTCAGGGAAGTTTGCAAACTTATGAGGCGCAGGACGGCTATGGGAATCAGCCTAACCTAACCTAACCTATAGGATGTTAGTTTCCCACAGGGAAACATGTTTCCTACCGGGCGTGTTTCCTACCGGGTTCCATGCCAAGCCCTCGAGTGAGGTCTTGGCGGTACTACCAGTCTCGATTAGACGCTCGCTTACCCATTCTATCGTTCGACGCGCGTAGGACTACGTACAGACGAGCATATGTGTTTACGATCTCACGGTGTTTAAAAAGGTGTACCTAACCAGGTAAGCTCGAGGTCAGGCAGAACTATCACCAAGCCAACAAGGTTCAGGCAATGAAACCTAGATAAACATGTAAGTTGGAATCAATGTAAATGATCATATCATTTTCAGGGGAAACGATGCGCGACCGAATGAATTAACGTTAGCTTTGCTGAGGTGGCTCATAATCTCGTGCCAGGCAAAAAGAAGTTGAGAAACATCGTCCCTCGAAAGCAAGAATAACTTGACATTGAGAATCCCACGGGAACTACCAGTCGTTGGAGACCGAGTCGTAGCATGATTTTACCGTCGTGAAAGAAACACCATATTTCCACGATGCTTGTGTTATTCGATGATTCACGCGAGGATAGGGTTCATACTGTACAATCTCAAGCCAGAATTGGTATCAATACGCCTGACAGACTATGCAAGTGTCTTCTAGGCACAGATGACCATATAGTCTTCCATCGATATACAGAACCCGCCCGTCACTTCGCCAGACTAAATCATCATCCGGGTGGGTTGGCGGGATAACATAACGGCGTTGAGCGAGCGAAAGTAGCGTGGCCGGCTTGATGGGGTCCAGGTTGTCCAGGTCATCGAAGGGAAGGAACTTCGGTTCCATCTGTGCTTCCACATCCGAGACCACCTCTCTGAGTCCCAAGATGGACCTCTTCTCGGGCTGTAATCTTCTCCCGCCGCTCGCAAAGTAATTGAGGATTGTCATCTTCGTGCCAGATGCAGTCAGAGATAGATATTGTTCCAAGCTCATAAAGACTGGCGGGAAACTCGCAAGATACGTCCAACCCTTCTGGCGGCCCCATTTCACACCTCTAAATGCGCAAGAAGTGTAGGGAATGGACTTGGGCGTGGTCTTTTTGAGACTTTTGAGCCAAGCGATTTCTTTCGTGATGGGATCCCGGGGTTCCCACATGCTCGCGGTGCTAGAGTCGTGTCAACAGTCAGTCTGTGGCCCAAAAGTAATGTATCATGTGTTGACAAACCTGTGTAGGAATGAAGCGACAAGACAATGTTGGCGCGATGTGAATAGAAGAAGGCGTTCTCGGGCTAGAACTTAGGTGAGTGGATAATGAAGGATGCACAGGGATCTCAGACTGCCGTTGTTATCATTCGGCCAACAGACGCTTTGGCGCAGTGGTAAACTCTTGGCCCTACCAATGGGATGAAGGTTGCCAACATCTACTCTTTTATCACGCCGGAGTAAGTTGATATGTGGTACAGGAAATGGCTCGACGACTATGATGGAACCTGCTCGATCTACTTCACATGGCTGTCTACCCAGAAAGCCGACCAGGCCAAGTTTTGTCTCAACAATAGAATTGGCCGAATCTCCAGTACCCACACCGCTCGAAAAGTATCTGGACAGCATCGACGGGCCTGTTCCATCATGCCTCTACGGCGATAACTCTCCAACATTTCCCACGCCAGTTGTGCAACTCCACTCATCTTAGTACCGCTTGGTTGCCTGTCTTGATCGCCTTCCGTTGATACTCGTATCATTGCTTTCCAAGCCTCATACTATCCTTTCCGATCAGTCATGTCTCAGAGTGAAGTGCTTTCTTGCTTACAACTTGTACAAAAAGTGCGCGGCGACGGAGACGCGGGTCTAACTGATGTACACTCCGCATCGTCTCATTACAAGCAGACGCCTAGTCATCGTCAGTTGGGCACCTTGAAGACAAAAGTGGCACATACCACCAAGCCAGGAAGATCTGATTGCCAGTCGGTATGCGTTTCTTCGTCGTTCGTGTAGAAGGAGCATTGCTGGTTGCTTTGGTCATCTTGGTCGTAGAGCGTGCTTCCAAAGCCGTCTGGAGTTTCGT
>Ga0265797_10006556_pt1 | contig 16339 bp, 14 predicted proteins | sample P2T30metagenome_FD_192433 | JGI IMG/M metagenome (GOLD analysis project Ga0265797, IMG submission 192433) | Plant litter microbial communities from East Loma Ridge, Irvine, California - P2 T30 | ecosystem: Environmental > Terrestrial > Plant litter > Unclassified | place: USA: California... | reverse complement strand
ACGACGGCGCCCTTGCTGGTGTTGTAGGCGATCGTCTTCATCGTGCCCGGCGGGTTGCCGGCCAGGCCGGCGATCGACGCGATATTGATGATGCGGCCCTGGCCGCGCGGGATCATCGAACGTTTCGCCACCGCCTGCGACAGCAGGAACACGGAACGCACGTTCAGGTTCATGACCTTGTCCCATGCCTCCGGCGGCATGTCCTCGGCCGGTGCGCCCCAGCTGGCGCCGGCGTTGTTGACGAGGATGTCGATATGCCCCAGTTTCTCGATGGCCGCCTGCGCCAGCGCATCGGCCGCGCCATCCTGGCCCAGGTCCGCGGCGATGGCGTAGGCCGTGATGCCGCGCGCCGTCAACGCCGCGACGGCGTCATCGAGTTCGTTCTGCTTGCGTGCGGCCACGACGACGGTGGCGCCCTGCTCGCCCAGCGCAAGCGCCATCTGCAAGCCCAGGCCGCGCGAGCCGCCCGTGACCAGTGCTGTCTTTCCTTCCAGGTTGAACAGTTCGCGGGTCGTGCGCACGGTGGTGGTGTCGAATGTGCTCATAGTCATACCTCGTAATCCATGCATTGGCGGCCTTCGCGTACGGCGGCGAAGAAGGGTTTGAGTGCGGCGTGCTGCGGGTGGACCTGGTAGGCGTCCAGCGCCGCCTTGTCGGCAAACTCGGAGTACAGCACGACGTCGTACGTCGCTTCCAGGCCCTGCGTCGCAACGGCCACTTCCAGCTTCAGGATGCCGGGCACGATGCCCGCGCACGCTTCCAGCATCTCCTTCATCTTGCGGGCGTTGGTGGCGCGATCCGCCCCTTCCGCCTCGTCCTTCAGCTTCCACATCACGATATGCTTGATCACTTTGCCTCCGTCAGACGATTTCAAACAGGCCGGCCGCGCCCTGGCCGCCGCCGATGCACATGGTGACGACGACGTATTTCACGCCGCGGCGTTTCCCTTCCAGCAGCGCGTGACCCGTCAGCCGCGCGCCGGAAACCCCGTACGGGTGGCCGACGGCAATCGCGCCGCCGTTGACGTTCAGGCGGTCCATCGGGATGCCCAGGGTGTCGGCGCAGTACAGCACCTGCACGGCAAAGGCCTCGTTCAGTTCCCACAGGCCGATGTCGGCCACCGTCAGGCCGGCCTTCTTCAGCAGCTTCGGCACGGCGTAGACGGGACCGATGCCCATCTCGTCCGGCTCGCAGCCGGCCACGGCAAAGCCGCGGAAGATGCCCAGCGGTTGCAGGCCCTTTGCGGCCGCGGCCTGCGCGCTCATGACGATGGCCACCGAGGCGCCGTCCGAGAACTGGCTGGCATTGCCCGCGCTGACGACGCCGCCCGGCAGCGCCGTGCGGATTTTACTGACCGCTTCCAGGGTCGTATCGGCACGGATGCCTTCGTCCGCCGAGATCGTGACTTCGCGCGTGCCCAGCTTGCCGGTGGCCTTGTCGGCCACGCCCATGATGGTGGTCATCGGCACGATCTCCGCATCGAACAGCCCCGCGGCCTGCGCGGCGGCGGCCCGTTGCTGGCTGCGCACGCCGTATTCGTCCTGGCGGTCCTTGCCGATGTTGTAGCGCTTCGCCACGATCTCCGCCGTCTGCAGCATCGGCAGGTAGATCTCCGGCTTGTTCTTCTTCAGCCACACTTCGCGGTACATGTGCATGTTCATCTCCTGCTGCACGCAGGAGATCGACTCGACGCCGCCGGCCGCATAGATGTCGCCTTCGCCGGCGATGATGCGCTGGGCGGCGCTGGCGATCGTCTGCAGGCCCGACGAGCAGAAACGGTTGATCGTCATGCCCGCCGTGGTGACGGGGCAGCCGGCGCGCAGGGCGATCTGGCGGGCGATATTGCCGCCGGTGGCGCCTTCCGGATTGGCGCAACCGATCAGCACATCTTCCACTTCGCCCGGTTCGATTCCGGCGCGGTCGATGGCCGCCGCCAGGGCGTGGCCGCCGAGGGTGGCGCCATGCGTCATATTGAACGCGCCCTTCCACGACTTGGCCAGCCCCGTGCGGGCGGTCGATACGATGACGGCATCAAGCATGCTGTGTCTCCTTTGTTATTGGACTGTAATCATTCCAGCATAGCACAAGCCCCGGCAATTAAGCACGGTCGTTCGCTAAACTTTTCACGCATCCGCTGTTGTCAGTTTCGTGTAAGTTTCAAGCAAGAATGACGTAAGTTTCGCGGACCACACTCGATCGCGCCGTATAACAAACACAAGGCACATCCGATCAGCAATGGGACCGCACGAGTCCCGTCAAGGAGACAACAATGGCTATCACATCCGGCACCGCGGACCCGCGGAACCTGGGGAGCAAAGGCAAGGCGACAGCGATGACGAAGGAGGAGCGCAAGGTCATCTTCGCGTCGTCGCTGGGTACCGTATTCGAGTGGTACGACTTCTATCTGTACGGCGCGCTGGCGTCGATCATCGCCAAGCAGTTCTTCATCGGCGACCCCACCGTCACCTTCATTTTCGCGCTGCTGGCGTTTGCCGCCGGCTTCATCGTGCGCCCGTTCGGCGCCATCGTGTTCGGCCGCCTGGGCGACATGATCGGCCGTAAGTACACGTTCCTCGTGACGATCCTGATCATGGGCCTGTCCACGTTCATCGTCGGCCTGCTGCCGAGCCATGCGTCGATCGGCATCGCCGCGCCCATCATCCTCGTCACCCTGCGCATCCTGCAGGGCCTGGCGCTGGGCGGCGAGTACGGCGGCGCGGCCACCTACGTTGCCGAGCATGCGCCGCAGGGCAAGCGCGGCCTGTTCACGTCGTGGATCCAGACGACCGCCACGATGGGCCTGTTCATGTCGCTGCTGGTCATCCTGGGCACCCGTCTTGCCGTCGGCGAGGACGAGTTCACGGCATGGGGCTGGCGCATTCCGTTCCTGGTTTCCGTGCTGCTGCTGGGTGTCTCGGTATGGATCAGGATGTCGATGCAGGAGTCGCCCGCCTTTGCCAAGATGAAGGCCGAAGGCAAGACGTCGAAGGCGCCGCTGTCGGAAGCATTCGGCAAATGGGGCAATCTCAAAATCGTCATCCTGGCGCTGGTCGGCCTGACGATGGGCCAGGCCGTGGTCTGGTACACGGGCCAGTTCTACGCGCTGTTCTTCATGCAGCAGACGCTGAAGATCGAGCTGGCGACGGCGAATATCCTGATCGCCATCGCCCTGCTGCTGGCGACGCCCTTCTTCATCTTCTTCGGCGCGCTGTCGGACCGGATCGGGCGCAAGTGGATCATCCTCGGCGGCTGCGCCATTGCCGCCCTGACCTACTTCCCGCTGTTCCAGGGCCTGACGCACTACGGCAACCCGGCGCTGGAAACGGCCCTGAAGAATTCGCCCGTCGTCGTCGTGGCCGATCCGGCATCGTGCCACTTCCAGTTCAAGCTGACGGGCACGGAGAAATTCCCGTCCTCGTGCGACATCGCCACATCCGCGCTGTCGTCCGCCTCGGTCAACTACACCCGCGAGGATGCCCCGGCGGGCAGCGTCGCGAAGATCAGGGTCGGCGACAAGGAAGTCACGTCGTTTACTGCCGTCATGAAGCCCACCGGGAGCGACTTCGATGCCGACAGCACCGAGCGCGAAAAAGCGTTCAAGAAGGAAGTGGGCGCGGCGATCAAGGCGGCCGGCTATCCGGCCAAGGCCGATCCCGACCAGATCAACAAGCCGATGATGGTGCTGCTGCTGTTCATCCTGGTGCTGTACGTGACGATGGTCTACGGCCCGATCGCGGCGATGCTGGTGGAGATGTTCCCGACGAAGATCCGCTACACTTCGATGTCGCTGCCCTACCACATCGGCAACGGCTGGTTCGGCGGTCTGCTGCCCACCACCGTGTTCGCGCTGGTCGCGTTCAAAGGCGACATCTATTACGGCCTGTGGTATCCGATCATCGTTGCGCTGGTGACGCTGGTCATCGGGGCGCTGTTTATTCGGGAGACGAAGGACCGGGATATCTACGCGGGCGATTGAGCAGCCTGGGGACAGGTAGCGCGCCGCCAACATGAATTGACCCAACGACGGAGAGCCGGGGTCAGACCCGCCGGGTCTGACCCCAGTTCCTGGTTCCGGGTGCAAGCAAGAGCCAGTGGCTCGCTGACATCAGCACCTTACCTTAACGGCATTCGGGCACAGACCCAGCGGCGCAGCCGCCAGCGCAACCTCGAACGTTAGCCCAGTGCCGACCCAACGATCCGCAGCGAAAAGTCCGTAGCCCGCACATCCTTGGTCAGCGCGCCGATGGAGATGCGGTGCACGCCCGTTTCGGCGATGGCGCGCACGGTGTCGAAGTTGACGCCGCCGGAGGCTTCCAGCAGCGCGCGGCCGCGGTTCACCTGCACGGCGGCGCGCATGTTCTCCAGGCTGAAGTTATCCAACAGGACCGACGTGGCACCCACGGCCAGCGCTTCGTCCAGCTGGGCCAGAGTTTCGACTTCAACCTGGATCGACACCTGCGCGGGCGTCGCGGCAGCTGCCCGCTTGGCAGCCGCCAGCGCGGCCGTGATGCCGCCCGCTGCGGCGATATGGTTTTCCTTGATCAGGATGCCGTCATACAGCGCCAGGCGCTGGTTCTGGCCGCCGCCGACGCGCACGGCGTACTTCTGCGCCAGGCGCAGGCCGGGCAACGTCTTGCGCGTGTCGAGGATGGCGGCCGTAGTGCCGGCGATCGCGTCCACGTAACGGCGCGTGGCCGTGGCGACACCAGACAGCAGCTGCATGAAGTTCAGCGCCGAGCGCTCGGCCGTCAGGATGGCGCGGGCCGGGCCGACCATCGTGCAGACGGGCGAATCGGCCGTCATCACGTCGCCTTCGGCGTAGTGCCATTCGATGCCGATGGCCGGATCGAGCGCATGCATGATGCCTTCGAACCACGGCGCGCCGCACAGCACCGCTTCCTCGCGGACGATGACGCGGGCGGTGGCGCGCGCGCCCTCCGGCACCAGCTGGCCCGTCAGGTCGCCCGTGCCGACATCTTCCAGCAACGCGGCCAGCAGGTTTGCTTCATACGCCTTCGTCAACGCGGGGTCGAACGGGGCGTAGGGATTCAACAACGTGCTCATTTCTTGTCCTTTTTATTGAGGTTGGCGATCGAATACGCGGCCGGCGTCAGGCCGGGCCGATGCCCGAGAACAGCTTGCCTTCCTGCGCCAGGTCCGCGCCCGGCGCGACCTTCGCCTTTTTCGCGGCCGCGAAATCAAGCATGCGGTTGATGGAGCGTTGCGCCTGCCGGCCCACTTCCGGGTCGACATGGATCTCGTTGCTCAAGTTCTCCAGCACGTCCACCAGATTGCGCAGGCCGTTCATCGCCATCCACGGGCAGTGCGCGCAGCTTTTGCACGTCGCGCTGTTGCCCGCCGTCGGCGCTTCGATAAACGTCTTGCCCGGCGCCGCGTTCTTCATCTTGTGCAGGATGCCGTTGTCGGTCGCGACGATGAACGTGTCCGCATCCATCGACACCGCGGCGGCGATCAGCTGCGACGTCGATCCGACCACGTCCGCGTGCGCCACCACGTTGGCCGGCGACTCGGGGTGCACCAGCACTTTCGCCTGCGGGTACTCGGCCTTGAAGAGGTCCAGCTCCACGCCCTTGAATTCGTCGTGGACGAGGCAGGAGCCCTGCCACAGCAGCATGTCCGCGCCGGTCTGCTTCTGAATATAAGAGCCCAGGTGCTTGTCGGGGGCCCAGAGGATTTTTTTCCCTTGCTCGTGCAGGTGCTGCACGATGTCCAGGCCGATCGACGACGTCACCATCCAGTCGGCCCGTGCCTTCACGGCCGCGCTGGTGTTGGCGTAGACGACGACGGTGCGGTCCGGATGCTGGTCGCAGAACGCGGCGAATTCGTCGGGCGGGCAGCCCAGGTCCAGCGAGCAGGTCGCGTCCAGGTCCGGCATCAGCACCGTCTTTTCCGGGCTGAGGATCTTCGAGGTCTCGCCCATGAACTTGACGCCGGCGACGACCAGCGTTTTCGCCGGATGATCGCGGCCGAAGCGCGCCATCTCCAGCGAATCGGAAACGCAGCCGCCCGTCTCTTCCGCCAGGTCCTGCAGGTCCGCATCGACGTAGTAATGGGCCACCAGCACCGCTTCGCGTTCGCGCAGCAAGGTGCGGATGCGTTCCTTCAGCAGGATTTTTTCGTCGGCCGGCACGGGCGCCGGCGTGCGCGCCCAGGCGTGCGCCACGCAGCTGCCACCCTGCTGGTTGTCTTCCAGCAGGGGCATTTCATATTCAACGGTCTTGATGGGAATGGCTGTGGCAGTCACACGATGCTCCTTAGTCGATGCCCTGGCTGGTCAGATACTCTTCGTAGTTGCCGCGGAAGTCGACGACTTCGTTTTCCTTGATCTCGATGATGCGGTTCGCCAGCGACGAGACGAACTCGCGGTCGTGCGAAACGAAGATCAGGGTACCGGCATACTTGTCGAGGGCGATGTTCAGCGACTCGATCGATTCCATGTCCATGTGATTGGTCGGTTCGTCCAGCAGCAGCACGTTGTGACGGCCGAGCATCAGCTTACCGTACATCATGCGGCCCTTCTCGCCGCCGGACAGCACGCGCACGGACTTCTTCACCTCGTCGCCGCCGAACAGCAGGCGGCCCAGGATGGAGCGCACGGCCTGGTCGTCGTCGCCTTCCTGCGTCCAGTTGCCCATCCAGTCCGTCAACGTCGCGTCGGTGGCGAATTCCTCGGTCGGATCCTGCGGCATGTAGCCGACGTTGGCGTTTTCCGCCCACTTGACGCGGCCCGTGTCCGGCTGCAGGTTGGCGATTTCGCCGGCGATACAGCGCAGCATCGTCGTTTTACCGGCACCGTTGGCGCCGATGATGGCGATGCGCTCGCCCGCTTCGACCATGATCGAGAAGTTCTTGAACAGGGTCTTGTCGTACGTCTTGGAGATGCCCTCCACCTCGACCGCCAGGCGGTGCAGCTTCTTCTCGCCGTCGAAGCGCACGAACGGATAGGCGCGCGAGGACGGCTTGATGTCTTCCACCTTGATCTTGTCGATCATCTTGGCGCGCGACGTGGCCTGGCGGGCCTTGGACTTGTTGGCCGAGAAGCGGCGCACGAAGTCCTGCAGTTCGGCGACCTTATCCTTGGCCTTGGCGTTGTTGGCCAGCTGCTGGTTGCGTGCCTGCGTGGAGGCCAGCATGTAGTCGTCGTAATTGCCCGGATAGATCTTCAAGGTGCCGTAGTCCATGTCGGCCACGTGGGTGCAGACCTGGTTCAGGAAGTGACGATCGTGGGAGATGATGATCATCGTGGAGTTGCGCTGATTCAGCACGTCCTCCAGCCAGCGGATCGTGTGGATGTCCAGGTTGTTGGTCGGTTCGTCCAGCAGCAGGATGTCCGGATTCGAGAACAGCGCCTGCGCCAGCAGCACGCGCAGCTTCCAGCCCGGCGCCACGGCGCTCATCGGACCCTGGTGCAGGTCGATCGACACGCCGGCGCCCAGCAGCAGCTCGCCCGCGCGCGCTTCGGCCGTGTAGCCGTCGTATTCGGCCACTTTGCCTTCCAGTTCGGCCGCCTTCATGTAGTCGTCGTCGGTTGCTTCCGGGTTCGCGTAGATCGCGTCGCGTTCGGCCATGGTGGCCCACATCTCGGTGTGGCCCATCATGACGACATCGAGCACGCGCATTTCTTCGTACGCGAACTGGTCCTGGCGCAGCTTGCCCAGGCGTTCGTTCACGTCCAGCATGACGTTACCGGCCGACGGTTCCAGGTCGCCGCCGAGGATTTTCATGAACGTCGATTTGCCGCAGCCGTTGGCGCCGATCAGGCCATAACGGTTGCCGTCGCCGAACTTGACGGAGATATTCTCGAACAGCGGCTTGGCGCCGAACTGCATGGTGATGTTAGCGGTGGATAGCACTGATGAGCCCTTAAGACGGAGGTTGCAAGTAACCGGGCATTTTACCATTCTTGCGAGGGCAAGGCACGGCCCGTTCGCGTCAGCGCCGCCGCTCCCGCAACCGATCGTACAACGTCTCGACCCAGTACGTCAGCTGCGCCACGCCCAGGCCGAACGGCCCGCCCGCATGCGGCAGGCCCCAGCGCCGGAAACCTTCCAGCGCGGCCGGTTCGCCCAGCAGCGCGGCGGCCAGCAGCTCGCCGCACAGCGTGGTCGGCGCCACGCCATGCCCGCCAAAGCCGCTGCCGTACCACAATCCGTCGGGCAGGCGGCCCATCTGCGGCATGCGGTGGCGTCCGTAGCTCATCAGGCCACTCCACGCATATTCGACGCGGGTGCCCGCCAGTTGCGGATAGACGCGTAGCATGTCGCGGTACAACAACCGCGCCACATCGGCAGCACTGCGTTCGCGCACGGCGATGCGCCCGCCCCACAGCAGCCGCGTGTCCGGCAACGGGCGGTAATAGTCGAAGGCGAAACGGGTGTCGTAGATGGCGGCCGTTGTCGCCAGCACGGTGGCCAGGCGCTCGCCAAGCGGCTCGGTCGTCATGACATAGGTGGCAATGGGCAGCGTGGCCGACGCCAGCCTGCCGTGCAGGCGGCCAAGGTAGCCGCCGCCGCACAGCACCACGTCGCGCGCGAGGACGCTGCCGTCCCGCGTGCGCACGCGCCAGCCGGCGCCTTCGCAATCGATGGCCGTGACGGCACTGCGTTCGTGCACGCGCACGCCGGCGCCGCTCAGCGAGCGGGCCAGTCCATGCGCATACTTCAATGGGTGAAAGTGAAAGGCATCCGGTTCGTACAGCGCGCCGTGATACCGATCGGTGCGCGCCAGCGCCGCGAAATCGGCCTTGCCGATGTGGGTCCAATCGACGCCCAGGTGTTCGCTCATGAAGCGCCGGCGCGCGTCGAGGATGCGGCCATCGGCGAACCAGTTGGCCAGATAGACGCCGCCATGCACGGCGTCGCAGGCGATGTCCAGTTCCTCGATGCGGTGGCGGATCAGCGCCACCGCATCGAGCGTCAGGCGGTACAGCTTCCTGCCGTCGGCAGGGCCGTGCGCCCGCAGCAGCGCATCCTCGCCCAGCGAAAAGCCGCCGAAGACGAAGCCGCCGTTGCGGCCGGACGCGCCATGTCCCACCGTTGCCGCATCCAGCACGATGGTACCGGCAGCGCCCCGCTCCAGCAGCGACAGCGCCGTGTTCAGGCCCGCGAAGCCGGCGCCGACGATGCAAACGTCCGCCTGCGCCTCGCCCTGCAACGGCGGCCACGCCGCGCTGTCCGCCGTCGCCTGGTAGTAAGTCAGGGTGGACGGCGGCGCGTGCATGGCTACAGACCGGGGCGGTCCAGCGTGGGGTAATCCGTGACGGTCAGATCGAACCCCGTCGCATCGGAGACCAGGTGCGCCCGACCGCCGAACGGCAACGTGCAGCGGTGCCGCACGTGGCCGAACGGCAGTCCGGTCAGGACGGGCATCGGCAACGTCTCGCGCAGGTAGGCCAGCATCGTGTCGAAATCGTAGCCGTTGTCGGTGGGCGCCAGGCGGTAGCCGGAGAAGTCGCCCAGCACCAGCGCGCGCGGGCCGGCCCGCGCGCCGGGATACAGCAGGTGCCGCACCCTGCGCTCGACACGGTACGGATGCTCGTTGATATCTTCCAGGAAGACGATACCGCCTTCGATGCGCGGCAAGTACGGCGTGCCGGCCAGGTGGGCCAGCATGGCCAGGTTGCCGCCCCACAGCGTGCCTTCGACATCGACGCGCGGATTGCCGCAGGCCTCGCCGCGCACCGTGTGCGTGGGGCCGCGCAGGCAGTCCCAGAACTGCGCTAGTGTGTAGTCGACGGGTTCTTCGCGGATGAAATCGTCGCACATCATCGGGCCGGCAAAGCTCTTGCGACCGGTGGCTGCCATCAGCCCGCAATTAAAGGCCGTGAAGTCGCTGTAGCCGACGAACAGCTTGCCGCTGTCGGCCATGGCGCGAAAGTCGATGTGCGGCAGGATGCGCGACAGGCCGTACTGGCCGCGCAGCGCGACGACGATTTGCACGTCCGGATCGGCGGCGGCCGCGTTCAGCTGCGCCAGGCGCCCCGCGTCCGTGCCGGCGAAGCGCAGGTGCTTCTGCGCGCTGTCGTAATAGTTATGGACGGTGCAGCCCTGCTGCTCCAGACGTTCGATGCCGCGCGCCAGCAGCGCGTCGTCCAGCGCGTAGCCGCCCGGCGCGGCGATGGCGATGCCGATTTTAGAGGTGCTCAACGAGAATCCCGACGTAAGATGATGACGGGTCATCATAATCCCCCGCCGCGGTGGCGATCAAGGCGCCAACGGCAATCCCGTGCGCGCGGCCCTGGATGCGGCGCGGCGCGCGGCGAAGAAGCCGCGCAGCAGGTCGGCACAGTCGTCGGCCAGCACACCGCCGACGGCCTGCGTGTGGTGATTCAGTTGCGCCGATTCGTACAGGTTGACGACGGAACCGGCGGCCCCCGTCTTCGGATCGGGCGCGCCGTAGACGACGCGGGCCAGGCGCGCATGCATCATCGCGCCGGAGCACATGACGCAGGGCTCCAGTGTCACGTACAGCTCACAGCCGGGCAGCCGGTAATTGCCGAGTGCGTTGGCGGCGGCGCGCAGCGCGACGATTTCCGCGTGCGCCGTGGGGTCGTGGCCGGCGATGGGCTGGTTGAAGCCCGTCGCAATGACCACGCCGTCCTTGACGACGACGGCGCCGACAGGCACCTCGCCCAGGTCCCACGCACGCTGCGCCTCGGCCAGCGCGGCGCGCATGAACGCCTCCTCCGGCGTGGCGGCGGGGGCCAGGACGGGCTCAGTCTTCAACGATTTCAGCCCAGCAGTTCGGCGTTTCGTGCAGCACCAGCTTGTGCAGGTGCAGGCCCGTGCCGTAACGGTCCTTGAATGCCGCCTTCAGGATACCGAACGCGACGGCGGCCAGGTTCTCCACGGTCGGGATGCGGTCGATGACGACGGTCTTATGGTCCGGCAGCGAGGCCAGGAATTCCTTGACCGCGTGGTCCTTCTCGTAGACGAGGAAGGCGTGGTCCCAGACGTCCACCAGGTGCGCCTTGGCGATGGCCTTGACGTCGGAGAAGTCCATGATCATGCCGTTGTCGGAATTGCCTTCGGCGGTGATGACCTGGCCCGTCAGCGTGATCTCCAGCGTGTAGCGGTGACCGTGCAGGTTGCGGCACTGGCTTTTATGGTCGGGAATGCGGTGGCCGGCGTCGAATTCGAGTTTGCGGGTAATGGTCAGCATGGGGTACTTAAGGGATGTTCAGGAGTTTGTGGGTCTGCAGGCTCAGCTTCCATTTCGGATTGGCCTTGCAGGTGTCGATGGCGAGCGTCGTGTTGAAGGCGGCCAGCGGGCCGTCCATCGGCTGGACGAAGAAATTCTCGAAGTCGAGCCCTTCGTAGTCGGCCAGGTTCTGGTCCTTCTGCGGAATCACGACTTTCAGTTCGCTGCCCTGGTGCACGACCAGCTTCGAACCCGCCTTCGGGCTGACGCAGATCCAGTCCACGCCGGGCGGGACCGGAATAGTCCCGTTGGTCTCGATGGCGATCGTGAAGCCGGCCGCGTGCATCGCGTCGATCAGCGGCCCGTCGAGCTGCAGCAGCGGCTCGCCGCCGGTGAAGACGACGTACTTGCTGGCGGTATGCGTCGTGGGCCAGAGGCCGTCGATGACGGCAGCCAGTGCCTCGGGCGTGGTGAATTTACCACCCCGCTCGCCGTCGGTGCCGACGAAATCCGTGTCGCAGAACTGGCAGACGGCGCTGGCGCGGTCGCTTTCGCGGCCCGTCCACAGGTTGCAGCCGGCAAAGCGGCAGAACACGGCGGGACGTCCGGCATGGGCTCCTTCCCCCTGCAACGTGTAGAAAATCTCTTTGATACTGTAAGTCACTATAATTCCTGAAGGCGATTCCCACGGGTCCGAGCGCGACAGCGATACCGGGCCGTTCGGGGCAACCCTCAATTATAAGCCATCGGACACGCCGGTGCGCAGCCCGAGCTTTTTGATCCAGGCCAATACCCGTGACGGGCGATTCCGTTAAGGTCATGCCACTCGGATTTATCAGGGGCAATAATGAATCGCAGCGTGGAATACGTGCCGCACTGTTTGCCGCAATGCCTGTCGCAGGAATTGCCGATCAGCTCTCCCCGCCGCGCCGCGACGTTTGCCCTGGCCGGTTTCGGCCACGGCGCGGGCTACGGCCTGCCCCTCGGCGGCACCCTGCCCGACCCGCCGCCCGCGCCGGTATCGCTGCTGCTGCTGCTGCTCGGTGCTGCCGTGCTGGCCATCCTGGTTGCCTTATGGTGGCTGCACGCGGGACTGGCCGCCCGGCGCTGCGCCAGGCTGAGCGCGGAACTGGGACGCGAGCGCGCCCATCGCGCCCAGGCCGAGCGGGCACTGCGCGACACGCAGGCCAGCCTGTCGCACCTCGCCGCCGACCGCCGCAGCACGCGCGAGGCGGAGCGGCACCGCATCGGCCGCGACATTCATGACGACCTCGGCCAGCATCTGCTGGCCCTGCAGCTCGACATCGGCAGCCTGCACAACAATGGCCAGTTGCCGCCCGGGCTGCGCCAGCAGACGGCCCATATCGAACACCATATCCACCTGTCGATCCGTTCGCTGCGCACGGTCATCAACGACCTGCGCCCCGCCGCGCTCGAATGCGGCCTCGGCCAGGCGGCGCAACGCCAGCTGGACGATATCGCCCGGCTCTCCGGCCTGCGCTGCGAGCTGCGCACCGCCGGCCTGGACGGGCAACCTGCAAGTGCCACGGAAAACGCGCTGTTCCGCCTGCTGCAGGAGGCGCTGTCGAACGTCGTGCGGCACGCCCGTGCCAGCGTCGTGGAGGTCACGCTGGCACGCGAGCCGGCTGGCTTCCGCCTGGCCGTGCGCGACGACGGCATCGGGCTCAGCCGTGGCACCGGCGGCGCACAGCGCGGCATGGGGCTGACGGGGATGGCCGACCGGGTTGCGGCCGCGGGTGGCCGCATGTCGCTGGACAGCCGGCCCGGGCACGGCACGACGATCTCGATCACGCTGCCGGAACCCGCTGCGCGCGCGCAGCCGCAGTACCCGGTCACACATCCGGAATATTGCGCGTAGTCAACGGCCAATTCACTTCCGCAATGCAGAATGGTATTTCTTTCGGGGAACACCCGCGCCAACGACAGGATCACGATGAGCATCCAGAACGTCCAGCCGCTGACGCGGTATTCGCCGGCAAACGATGGCATCGGCTACGCACTGCTGGAATCGCTCGTGGTCCCGATCTTCGTGCTGGACCGCCGCTCGCGCGTCGTGGTCTGGAACCGTGCCTGCGAGCGGCTGACGGGGGTGGCCGCGCATGAAATGCTGGGCTCGCATGAGGCCTGGCGCAGCTTCTACAAGCATGCGCGGCCTACCCTGGCCGACCTGGTCGTGCAGGGCCGCACGGCCGAAGTCTCCGCGCTGTACGACGACCATCAGCGGCTGTGCGACGACGACGGCAACCTGTCGGCGCAGGCCTGGTGCGACATGCCGCGCGCCGGCCGGCGCCGCTACCTGGCCGTGGACGTCAGCCCCATCTACGGCGACGACGGGGCGCTGGCGGCCGTGGTGGAAACCCTGCGCGACATGACGGAGGAGAAGCAGGCGCAGATCGCGCTGGAACAGCTGGCAACACGCGACGGCCTGACGGGCCTGGCCAACCGCCGCTGTTTCGACGATACGCTGCATGCGGAATGGCAGCGCGCCATGCGCCAGGGCCAGCCGCTGTCGCTGTTGATGGTGGACGTGGACAACTTCAAGCAGTACAACGACGCTTACGGCCACATGGGCGGCGACGCCTGCCTGCAGCGCATTGCCGGGGCCGTCGCCAACGAGATGCGGGCCAACGACCTGGTGGCCCGCTACGGCGGCGAGGAGTTCGCCGTCATCCTGCCGGACCAGTCGCTGAAAGGCGCCGCCATCGTGGCCGAACGCATCCGCTGCCGCGTGGAACAGCTGCGCCTGCCGAACCTGGGCGTGGGCAACCAGTGCGTCACCGTCAGCATCGGCGCGGCCACGGCGCTGGCCGCGCGGGATTCGGAGATGGGGCCAGCCAGCCTGATCGCCACGGCCGACGCCGCCCTGTACCGGGCCAAGCACATGGGCCGCAACCGCATCAGCATGACCCTGGACGCGGCGCCGCCCACCGCTCAGCCGACGAACGGCGTGTAAGCCACCCCGACGGGGATCTCGGCCACCAGCGACGCGATGAACTCCGGCGACTCAGAGAAATTGAGCACCGTCGTCTCGCGCGACACGCCGTGGTCCAGGTTGGCCACGTGCCAGGCGAAGCCGGACGGGTCCGGTTCGCGGTCCAGCACGTTGCGATACAGCTGCAGCACGAATGCGCTGTTGTCGAGATTGCCGTACTTGCCGACGAATTCCGGGCTGGCGATGAACGACTGCGCCAGCGACTCCAGCGCTACGCCATTGTCGCGCGCGGCCAGCCAGAATCCCATGCCGCCCGTGTCGGGCGCGCGTTCCAGCGTGGCTTCGTATAGCCGGTAGACCTGCCCGGCGCTGCCCGCCTGCGTGTCCAGCGCCAGCGCGCCGTCGGCAAACGCGAGGCGCTCCACATTGACCAGCAGGTCCGTGACGCCGTTGCCGCTGACGGTCACCGTGCCGGCACTGGCCGTGAGGTGGTAGGCGGCGAGGCTGCCGCCGAAGACCACGGTGTCCAGGCCGGCACCGCCATCGATGGTGACGTTGCCAGCGGGCGCCGCCAGCCGGTCGTTGCCGCCCGTGCCCGCGACCGCGCTGGCGAGGTCGCTGACGAGCACGCTGCGGTCGTCGAAGCGCAGCGTTTCGATGCCGGTCAGCAGATCGACGCCATCGCCGCTCACCGTCAGGCCGGCGGCCGTGCTGGTGATCGAATAGCGGGCAAACGTGCCTTCGAAGACGACGGTGTCATTGCCGGCGCCGCCGGCGATGGTGTCGTTGCCGCCGCCTTCGTGGATGACGTCGGCGCCGTTGCCGCCCACCACCGTGTTGCCCAGGTCGTTAGCGTAGATCGTGCTGCCGCCGCTGCCGGCGATTGCCTTCTGCACCGCGACACCGTAGGCGATCGACACGTTCTTCATGCCGTAAGCCGTTTCACTGAACGTGCCGGCATTCAGGTTGATGGTCGTGCCGCCGAAGCAGGCGGAGAAATCGAAGGTGTTGCTGCCGCCCGCGTCCCAGACGCACAGCGGGGCGCTGCCGTTGCTGAACGCGTACGTGTCGTCGCCGGCGTGGTAGCTCATGTTGGCGCCGTACAGGTACTGCATCGCCTGGATGTCGTACAGCATCGGCGTCGTCGCGTACGTGCGATTGACGGACCAGCTGGTCGGGTGGTTATACGACATCTGCGTGTAGTCGCCGTTGTCGGTGGCGGACGGCAGGAACGGGCCGTCCGTCGTGGCGCCCGTGGAGTCGTAGTCGCCCGGATGCTTCAGGCCCAGCAGATGGCCGATCTCATGGACCAGCACGGAAGGACCATAGGTGCCGGGGGTAAACACGGCGTTATAGCTGTTCTGGGTGTTCGTGTACATCGCCAGCGACGTCGCGCCCGGGGTCGGCAGATAGGCGTAGGCGCTGCTGTCGCTGCCCTGGTTGTTGGTGCCGAACTGCAGGTTGCCCGTATTGCTGGCGGTTTCCGTGAACGTGACGTTGGCCACGGCGCTCCACTTGCCCAGCGCGTCGCGTACGGCGCTTTCCTGCGTGGCGCTCATCGCGCGGAAGCCGTTGCGGTCGTCCGCGGTTGCGTTGGAAGGCGAACGGGTCAGGAAACTGTAGGTCAGCTGCACGGGCGTGCCGTGGGCGCCGAACCAGCTGCTGTAGATCAGGGAATCGAGGGAGTTGTTACCGGTGTTGAGGCTCATGATGTCGCAGGGGAAGTTCGATCAGCGGGATGGTAGCACGCTGACCGCACCCTTGCAGCCTGTGCGGCTGCGCCGCCACGTTTCGATAGCGGCGCTGCAAATAGTTGACAAAACCCGGCAAAACCCGGGACAGACCCCTGTTTGCAGGAAACAGTGGCCTGCCCCCGGGCTTTACTGGCCTCCGGCTGCCGCCGCAGGCTGCGCCGGCGCTGCCGCCACGGGCGCCAGCGTCGGCGTCATGTTCAGCGTGCGCGCCAGGAAGCCCCATTTGTCGGCCACTTCCTCGATCTGCTTGGACGTTGGCTTGCCGGCACCATGGCCCGCCTTCGTGTCGATGCGGATCAGGATCGGCGCCGAACCGGCCTGGCTGGCCTGGGCCGTGGCGGCAAACTTGAAGCTGTGGGCCGGCACGACGCGGTCGTCGTGGTCGGCCGTCGTCACCATCGTGGCCGGATAGCACGTGCCGGGCTTCAGGTTGTGCAGCGGCGAGTATTTCAGCAGCGCCTTGAATTCCTCC
>Ga0265797_10006554_pt1 | contig 16346 bp, 19 predicted proteins | sample P2T30metagenome_FD_192433 | JGI IMG/M metagenome (GOLD analysis project Ga0265797, IMG submission 192433) | Plant litter microbial communities from East Loma Ridge, Irvine, California - P2 T30 | ecosystem: Environmental > Terrestrial > Plant litter > Unclassified | place: USA: California... | reverse complement strand
AAGTTGGAGGTTGGGCAGAAGTTGATGGTTTGGCCCAATCATGCCTGTATGTGCGGGCCGAGCTTTGGGTGGTATTTGGTTGTGGATTCGGAGGAGGGGGATGGGGAGACTGTTGTTGATATTTGGACGAGGTGGAGAGGTTGGTAGATGTTATTGTGATGCTAGAGGATGGATGTTTTCAGATACCAATTACTGTATATGAAACTTGGTAGCTCCTTCTATCGTTAGCGGCAACATCACACTCTACAAGATCTCTCACAGCCACCAAGCACCAACGAGAACCCATTGGCTTGTCATCTTGCCTGCGACGGCCTCTATAGCGAGATTCATGGGCTCGCGCTGGACATACCTACACGTACAGTACCTGAATACTTGTTCGTGTAGTTATGCTTTCCATGAAGATGAATCGCAGCCTTGCGACAATACGCGAAATACGCAGAGAGGCGTAATACTGGCATCCCATTCGTCTGCGTGCTCAAAGCGTCGTGATTCATGGCCGCAAAAGGCAAATGGACAAGGCAATGTGATGCCCAAAGCACGGGAGTACGCAATCCAGATCGGTAGGGCTTTCGAGAGTATTGATTATACGGGAGATTATGCCAATAGTCGGCTGTCGATTGGCGAGATTACATGTATGTATGGCCATGACCTTGTCGACAAGATTGGGAGTGTTTTGATATCAGGAAGGTGAAGAGTGTCTTACCCGGTGGCTGGTGCGTGAAGAAGTCAGAGTTACGCAAGAGGCGTCGAGACTCGAGAGATTCCGGCTGACTGGAGAGGAGAGAGGAGGAGAATTGGCACAGCACGGTTCGCAGAGAGAGATCAGCATTGCGCTGACCATGCCCCCCATGCATTCACACCCTCCACCCGATCGACTCAGATATGGGAAGATCGAATTGCTGGTGATGCTTTGGATAATCTGCATGCCTGTCGAAAGCTAGCCGATGCCATGACTGGTGACACGATGAAACCAATTCAATCTCGACAGCGAGTGAGCAGTAACGTAGGTTGATGATGAATTACAGTATTATTATCATCACATGTGTTCGTCCCAACAAACGGAGATGGTGCCCTATAGTCCGGCGTGTATTATTGCAGATTGGAAGTCGTACCGTGGCTATCGCATCTCTTAGCCCGGCTCCTGGCAGTCTGCACGCCCACTCTTCACACTCTAAGCGTGAAGATCGTCTGGTACTGGAGACCTGGATACCACACGCCTTCAGGACCTTCCCTTCTTCTTCCACAACCATCATCATCCTCGTAACCTTCACTGACACTACCTCACCACTACACCCCCTACCAATCTCCCACTCCCACTCTCATTCTAAATCTCCCACTGCCACTGCCCCGGCTCTCCACACACGAATCCACGCTATTTCATACGTCACTACCAACCTAGAATTTCCCGTCCCTGTCCCTGCAGCGTCACACCGTGCGACCACTCGACGCTTTGTAACTCTCTCGTGCCTAGTCGCATGCGAGCTGCATGAGACGTTCCGGCGGTGATCCGAGACTGCAAGTCCAATCATAGCCTGTGCCTCCGCCGCTATGTCGGCCCGCCAGGTCGTCGCAAATGAGAGCAGCGAGGAAGAGTACTTTTCTGTCCGCGCCCACGACTATGCTGTCTACGCCTCAGACTCGTCGGACACCGACGAAGAAGACCTCCAAGACACCGCTGCAGCCATGCCGCCACCTAGGCATCCAGTCCCCTCCATGCAGGGCGCTTTCGAAGAGTCCATATACGAATCTTCCGAGCCCAATGCTCAGCCCAAGTCCGCCGACAGCACTGCGGAAGCACGACGCCAGCGTGTCCTTGAGGTTGACCACTATGACGATGCCTGGACTACGAGATGGAAGCAGAAGCCTAGTGCGCGCCACCACCCTCTGGCCAAGCTCATGGCCCAGATAGTTTTCGGAATGCACCTGCTGCACCAGCAAGCCGCCAAGTCCGACGAAGAGGTGGTCAAGATCTTGCAAACCCATGTAGACGAAGTGGACAATTTTCTGGAAAAGACGACCGACGACTTCGATCTTGCCATCAAGGATATCGCAGAGCGCATTCGTTTCTTGAAGTTGCCAATGTCGCATCCAGACGTCTTTGGAAAGATGCTGGAAGACAAGCAGTTTCGCACTCAGCTCATGGAGGGCAACGACAAGATTGAGAACATTATCGAGCGGACGTCAAGAGCGATGAACGCCGCTGTTCTGGACTTGCAAAAGGGAAAGGCCGCCACCAAAGAGCTTGGCTTTTATCTGAATTCCGTGTCAGACGACTGGCCTGGGGAGAAGCGCGACTTGGAGGCTGTGCTCACTGCCATGCGTGGGAACGAGCAGGGTTGGAAGCATTGCTACAAAGACCTACAGGCGAAGAGTGCCGAGTTGAGAGATGATCTGGATGAGCTCTCGACGGTAATCAGGGAAATGGCACGAATGGCCTCCGAAGCCAGTAGGCGTTCGAGGGCGAACGGCAGGACAGGTTCTGCTGCACAGTCGCCCATGTCAACAGCCATACCGAGATCCAAATTCAGCAGCGACAACAGGGCATCAAGATCGAGACCGCTGTCCGTCGACAAGCCTTTACCCAGAGCACCACTACCTCAGGATGGTCCTGTAGAACTAGAGGCGCATCCCATCCCAATGGAACGCAGATACGAGCAACCGCGCCCCACTCCAGCGTCACCAACACAGTCCGACAAGGTACGGGCGAATCGTTCAAGCACAGTACCTCCTCGTCCTTCGACGTCGAGCTCGAGCATGGAGCCTCGTGAGGCTCGGAATCGGGGCCGCAATAGTACTCATGATATTGTCGAGTTTCTCCAAGAAGCGAGAGAGCCTTCACCTCTGAGGAGTAATCCGCCAGACAATGCAGTAAGACGACCAAGGGCTGCCGACAATCCCAAAAGGCAGAGTGCGGTTGATATTGTCGAGCATGCAAAGGCACTAAGTGCTTTGGACGGCAGCAGACCAGGAACAGCAGATGGCACATCGGCACCGCCGTATATGCGTAGAAACTCCGATACTCAACATACGCAGACGATGTCGCACCGCGTTGGAATTGAAAGAAACAAGGACGGTCCGCCAGTGTCAAATCGTAGGGAGTCCTCCATCGGGTATGTTGTGCGTTGTTGATCTCCACACTAACACCTTGCTAACCCTCACACCACAGACCGCGCTTTATGCGACGCCTCTCGTTCCGCAGCAGGAAAGCATCCCCGAGCCCACCACCAACCCGCGGAACGACCAGAGCCGCCTCTCCACGACCGTCCAAGCAGCCGATCGCTTCCACTCCTGCCTCGAGACGACCATCCTTCACCAACAACAGCAGCAACAACAACAACAACGCCGCCAAAAGACCAGCCTTCTCCCAAACCAACAGCAGCAACAACGCCAAACTCCCCCATGCCTCCGAAATCCTCATCCAGCGCACCGCAACCCCGCACCTCCGCCCTCCATCAACCCAACCCCAAGCCTCCGAACCCCCCTCAACACCCTCGGCCGCCAGCGCCCGCAGCACAACCAACAGCCCCAGCTTCACCACCACAACCGCCACGACGCCAGGCACAGACACCGCCAGCCACCTGTCGCCGACTGCAAACAAAGCGCCAGCCAGCACAGCTCCAACGGTCGACAAGCCGAGACCCCAACTGGCAGACCGCCGAGTCAGCAGCAACAATGCGCTCAACTCGAACGGTTACGGCGTGCCGAAACCGAGTTCGCCTGCCCCTGCGCCTCCTCCTCCGGTGGAAGAGAAGAAGCGGAGTCGCGGGATGAGTCTGAGACGCTTCTTCGGGGGCGGGAACAGCAGTAAGGCTTCGGCGCCCAAGGAGAGGCTGCCTAGGGCTGCGATGACTTATGGCGATTTGGCTTGATTTTCCCCTTTCTTATTCGTTTTCCTCTTCGCGATTTCTGTTTAGTTTTTTATTTTTTATTTTTAGAACGGCGGAGTGTTGAGGAAAACGCAACATGATGCCCGTTTTTTTTCCATTTCGATGGGTTGGTCGGCTTTGGTTTGATATGGTTTGGGGGGGTTCGATTTCGTTTGGGTTCTTGGGCGGAGTTCGTTAAGAGTTTTTGGTCGGATTGATTTTTCTTCTCTTCTGGTTCTTCGAGGAATGGGCGTTTTTTCTCTCTCACAAAAGGTATATGTGTACACGCTTGGACGGAGCAATGCCGAGAGGGCAGCGCAGATGGGAAGTTGATGTTATTTTCCAACTCTTCAAGGTTTCTCTGTTCTCTCTCTGTTCTCTCGTATCTCTCTCTCTTGTTTCCCTGTGCACTTTCTGTACCCATCTACCAACGCTGTCCGTGTTGGGTGTTGTATTTGGCGCATAGAAAACTCTGCTGGTTCAGAGTTTGATTTGGTGCGAAGTCGATGATGAGTTGGAATGGATAGAGAGAGCCCCGGGTTGGTTTCATATGTATCTATGTATGTATTGTATGTAGGTATGCACAGATGGAACTACTAAGGTACTATTGGAGCTGTGGTTCTCTTCGCCATTTCCTCCCCACTCGTTGGTATACGTACGTTCTACATGTCTATGTGTTGCAAAATACATGGATTTCGACAACGCTCTTTCTCTTCGTCTATTTATTTCATCTACCGCCCACCATTGACCTGCGCAGCAGTAGGCGGATGTCTCAATCTCCAAACCGCCCCTTCAATCCCCACCATCTCCTTCCTCGCCACCCACGGCCTAGCGCTCACATCCTCTTCCTCCTTGGCACTGCCATCCTTCTTCTTCTCACTGTCAAGAGCGTACAGATCCTCCAGATAGGCCCACTCGACGCTATCGAACCCGCCCCGCACAAGAACCACCTTCTTGCCTGCGAGAGCGGTTGTTTGGGCTTCGCTGAGCGGCGTCAGGAGGTGGAGTTCTTGCGTCGCAGGGTCGATGGCTCGGACTAGAGCCAGGGCCGTGCAGGCTGTGAAGCGCGGGTCGAGGGCGCGGAGATAGCCTGCTGAGGCGGGGGAGGGGATGTAGGGGAGGGATGCTGGGGGTGGGGTGTGTGAGATTGCTAGGCTTCTTGGTTCGGAGGTGCTTGAGGATGGAATGGAGGGGAGGGAGGTGGAGAGGGCTTGGTGGAGGTCTTGGGTGGTTTCGGCTGTGACGATTGCGACGAGGGCGCCTGAGAGTATTTCGGGGAGGAAGGCGGTGGGGATGTCTTGGCCGTAGGACATTGTGGCGTGGAGGCCCGGGTTGGGGCCTGAATAGCGAACGATCCAGGGGCGGAGGGTCGATAGGGGTTTGCTGGACCATTGGGCGGTATTTGTGGCGGATGATGCTTTGCTTGTTGTTTCTGATGCTGGTGTTGGCGGCTTGGAGTGGAAGTAGGCCATGGTCTGCATTGCGCGGAGATCGGCCGGGGAGCGGACGGTGGAGCGTGGTGGCGCGCGAGGGAGAGTGAAGGAGTTTTGGCTGCGGGCTTGGGTGGTTTGTTGCAGGCCTGCGTCGACTCCTTCGATGCAGATGGTGTCGGTTATTGGGAGGATGTCGTAGAGGTCTGCGAGGACCGCGGCGCCGAGGCCAGTGGTCCAGCCACAGGCGTTGATGATGATGGGCGCCGCTCCTTTTTGTTGCTTCCTAGTTTCTAGAGATAAGGCGAGCTCGCGGATACAGGCGAGGTAGTGGTCAGGATCATCTTTGAAGCTCGTTGCGGCGAGGGTGTGATGTGCCAGAAGTTCGTTCACTTGAGAGGTCTCCGAGGCCTGGTTTGTGAATGAAGGTCCTAAGACTGGCTTTCGAACTTCAACCAGCGAGATTTGACCTGGAGGTCCAAATTCAGGCTGGCCAGGATCGAGATCGAGGTACAGACATCTTTTGCTTGGGAGTTTCGTCGTCAAGAACGCATTGCATAGCTGTCGGTTGAATGTCGATTTGCCTGATGATTTGGGTCCGATTGTAATGGCGCAGATCGAACCCTTCTTCTCTTCCGCCTTGCCTGTAAGTTGAGTGAAGACCTTTTGAGTGGCCGAGTCTGTCTCCAAGACGTTTAGGGAGCGCTGCAAGGGGTCGTCCTGTGTGGTCTCGAGAAAGGCAAAAGACCGTCCCTTTGCGTCTGAAGTCCAGATGTTGCGAAACAATGGGGACAGTTTTGACAAACGATTCAGGGTCGACTTCACCGAAGTGATACGGATGACGGTCGGGCTTCTCCGAGCGGTGATGGGAGGCAAGGCTTGCACGGTGGGTGCATAGACTCTCTGAGGCCCAGACGAGCCGTGGAATGCGCCACCGTAGATGGTAGCAGTGCCCCTGACAACTTCAAGAAGGTACTCGCCAGCAAAGACAGCAGAGTCACCAGCTGCCATTGACAATTCGAGAATAGTCTCATCGTCTCGGAGTACGCGTCGAGGCTCAAGGGCAAACGAGGATATCCTGCGAGACGGCGTGGTTCTGGGTGGCGTTACTGCAGGCGTGATTGATGCACTCGGGACCCCTGAAGGAATATCATCGCTATGATGGCCATCGTATGGTATGGCTCCGACGAGAGTGGCCGCGTCTTGTTCGTTGCTCCCAGCCAGGCTTGCAGCTACGGGGACTGCTTTGTTCTGCTTTGCGAGACGGGCTGCAGCAAATGCGCTGAGTTGGCCTATAACATGTTAATTGAATGCTTTTTCCCGCGTACAACAATATGGACATACCACCGGCCTTGCCAAAGGCATCCTGTACTTTTCTTTTTTGCGTCATGCTTGCTTGCATGTGATTGCCTTTGACGGAAGTGAATGTCTGCAAAATTCCAGGAAGGTACTCTGAGCATCACGCGAATACCTTGTCACGAGCTGCGCAAAGCTCATACTCGATGAGATGACATCTACACCGCCCAACTCGATAGCCCGGCGTTTGTTTTCTGCCACTCCAAAGCTTCATCGTTCGGCCAAAGATTTCATGTGAAGTTCGCGATCCACTGCTCGGCCAATTGCACTTCCCCAAACCCCGGCAACATGGCGAAATCGAAGGTGAAGGAGCCAAAAGTGGCTCTGAAGGGCGAGAAGAAAAGCAAGGCACCTAAAGCTTCAGTCACCGCACGCGCGAAGCCGTCGCAATTGAGCGAGGAAGCCGTGGTGGAATCTGGAAGCGAGTCGGAGTCTGGAACCAGCGGTGGTGATAGCGACACTGAGAGCGAGGCTGAGAAGAGGCAAAACACAAAGAAGCCAAACGAGAAGAAGGCCAAAACTACAGAGCCCCTGGATGTCCCCGTACCTTCGGACGACAGCAGCGACGAGGACGACAAGAAGACCAAGAAGACTTCCAAGAAGTCCAAGGACACAGCAAAGACCAATGGTGTCAAGCGAAAGTCGGACGAGAGCTCGAGCGAGGACAGCAGCGATGAGGACCTACCCGATGCGCCTGAGTCGAAGAAACCGCGAACAGACTCGGAATCGTCCGAGGAAGAATCAGACGACGAGCCACAAGCAGACAAAATGGACGTAGACAAGCCCGCACCCCCGCCGGCCGGCATGGTCAGTTCAGTCACGGCCAAACCATTCGATGCGCCAGCCGGATACACATCACTGGATATGTCTCCGCGGAGCGCATTGTCAAATGCAGACTTGCAGGGCAAGCAAGTATGGCACATCACGGCGCCCGCCAACCTCCCCTTATCAGCTCTCACCGAAGTGGCTCTCGACTCGATACAGAGCGGCAAGCCAGTGCTATCCCACAAAGGCGTCGACTACGTTATGAGCGAGGACATAGGCGCACAGAGTGGCAACGCAACGCTGGTGCTCTTCCCGGAGAAGGACGGCTACAAGCCCATATCGCAACCCGTGTCCAAGACTCTCCACATCAGGCAACATGTCATCATCCCGGATCTCAGCGAAACGCAAACTCCCGCTGGGAAGTCTGGCAGCAACGCCGCAGCCGACGTTGCGAAACCCGCCGTCACTGCTGTGCGGCCTCAGCCCAAAGGAATGAAGATGCGGTACAGGCCACCGGGATTCGGTAGCGGAGACCCTGGGTGCATTGGTTCGGACTCTGAGAGTGAAGTGGAGCCTGTAGGCAAGGAAGCCAGCTTCCAGTTCCCGAAGGCACCTGAAGCGACTGGCAGCAAGAAGGATAAGAAGGATAAGAAGGACAAGAAAGACAAGAAGGAGAAGAAGAGCAAGTCCAAGGCTTAGTGGATGGATGAATGGATGGAATGTAAGAATCATGCCTCGAATACCCATACACGTGTGCACCCCTCACTTATTTTCTCATTGCAATCGCTTTAATGCGCTGATCCTCAAAATTTCACAAGTATCCATTCCTATGTACACCAGATCGTACGCGTCTCATCACAGCATATAGTCGTTTCGGCAAAACCCCTCCCCCAAACCCAAGATGATGTTGTCATAACCACGACCTCCCAGTACCCATACCCAACACCCCATCCCGCCCCTTCTCACTTCACCCCCACCGCCCCTCAAGAAAGGTCCACAGCCACACTCCTCCTCTTCCTGATACACCTCGGCACAAACACAGCCGCCGCAATGACCAACGCGCAAAATGCCACACACCCGACCACAACGCCCGCAATCTCCTTGGGATAGAGCGTCGGCCCGCCCTCGATCTCGAACCAATTCGTCAGAGCCGCGGTGTAAGTTCTGTTGGTGAGGGGCAGGAGCCCTTCGCCGTTGATGCCGGCATCGAGCCAGATGGCGTAGCGTCTGCGCAAATGTGTATTTTGGTTAGGGGGATACTCGACGTGACGATATGGATGATGAAGCAACTCACCCGTCGTCCTTCAGAGCCGGCACTTTCCAGGTTGTGCTTTGGGGGCCGGCGGTCGTGTTGACGAAGTTGGTTGTGACTTTGCGGACGGGGTTCCAGCCGTTGTCGACGTTGGGGGGTTGGTGGACGAGGAAGAAATCGTTGATTATCTGTGGGTGATTAGCGGATTTTTCCGTTGTCGTGAGGGGTTTCTTTTGGAATTGTCGTTGTTGTAGTTCTGTTTTATTTTTATTTTGGGGGAGACTTACGAAGTCTTGGTTCGCGGTCCATTTGACGTCGTAGCTCGCTCCTGCGGCGACGTTGTAGGGGAGGGGTTCGAATTCGATGGAGAGTCTTGCGAGCGTGGTGGTGAAGAGGGAGGTTAGGAGGAGGGTGGTTGATGAGAGGAGCTTCATTGTGTGGGAATGGAAAGTGTTGCGTTGATCGTGCAGTGGTGGTTACTTTCACGTGATGTCGTAGGTATTGTTGGCTTGAAAGTAATGTTATTAGGCAATGATAGGCTGGTTGTTTACATTGGTACTTAGATATTGTTATATATACCTAGCGACTGTGCTAGAATTCTGTTGCCTACAATGCTGCTATCCTAGAGTGTAGGAGCTGAAGTCAATTAAGTCCCTGCTATAGTGGTCGCCCGGCAACCGAATGCTGCCGCCTACTCGGTTATGGTAGAAGTGGGGCCATTGGAAAGTAGGCCACTATCAGCCGCATGTGTTGGTTTTTCCAGCTACCCATCGAGGTATTGATGTTGGTCTGGAGATGTGTTGAATCTTCTTATGCCACGGAAGCGAGCAGAGACTAGGCCATGCTCGATTTCTCACCTGGATTGTGCAAGAACTTGATAGACGAGCCCGGAAAGAGAAGTGAACCGAAAACACAGCCCCGGTCCGTTGAGCAGTACATACAGTGTACATCGCCAGGACGACCAGTAGCTTGATAGTCAGCTTCCTTGAAGTCGGAAAGGTGCTCTGCACGAAGCAGCTACTAAACCAAGCGAGAGGCAGTCCGCTCACGATATTGAGGCACAGACTGGTCAACTCACGTATCGCTCCTCGTGATCGACCAGTAGGTTATCGGGTATGTAGGCCTGTCATGTAGAGTTCCTTGCTGTGACTTACTGCTTTGGCTTGTTTGCAGACTGCCAAGCAGTGAATTCTGTTGCCTGAGCGAAGGAAGCGAAGCGTGGTATCGAGGTATTCATAGAAGGTGCCGGTACCTACGTCCTTTGACATTTACGCGATTGCCAGACCGCATGGTTAGTGAAGTCCTTTCAACACAATCTGGAGCATTCTTGAGTTGCGGTGACCTCGTGCCCATGACAGATGTTTCTAGAGGCGTAGCTGTTTCCATAGTCTCCATTCCAATACCTGTTGCATACCGATGTGCCACGTCTGGTCGAATGCGGCGTTTTGCCAGAAGCATCCAGGGAGATTCTGGTTGACAAAGAATATGTGGACAAGGAGGAAGAGGTATTGACAAAGCGTGTCGCCAGGACGGAGTAAATAAAGGTTCGGATCGAGCCGAAACGACGCCGCGCATCCAATGATGTAAGACCCTTGAATCGAGCTGCGCCTGTGACTGAAAATCGGGCTGGGAAACACGCGCGACCGACTTGTTTCTGACCTCTCACTCCTTCTCTCTCTCCCTTCCCTCCCTACACCCGTCCACTCAACACCACCACCACCTCGCTGCGCGCTCCAGCTGCCTGCTTTTTGCTGCCAATCCGCAATCGCCGTCGATTTGACTATCTGACGGTTCCCGAGCGAAACCAGCCATCTGCCTGGTCCCCAAACCATCAATCCCATAACCAGTCAACAACCAGCGCGCATTACCGCCGCCGCCGCCGCAACACTCCCGCATACCATACCGCCATTGTCACGGACATAAGCTATCCTCTACGTTGTCAATACCACGCCGGTCTCCTTCAGCAACACTCTTACACCACCAACATGGCTCAACCTACTCAGCTTGCCTGTAAGCACGCCTTCCTTGACACCCACCATCGCCTTCCGCATGCTGACATCCTACCCAGACCGCACTTCCAAGCACATTGGCATCCTCGATGCCGCACCTGTCTACCAGAACCTCCCCGCTTTCCAGCGCCCCGAAGGCAACCTCAGATGTTGCAAATACTCCCCGGACGGTCGCTTCTTTGCTTGGGCTTCCATTGAGAAAGTGACAGTTGTCGATGCCTCCAACGGCCACGTCGTCACCACCCTGCCTACCGACAACGTCTACGAGCTCGGATTCTCTCCCGCCGGCACATACATCATCACCTGGCAGAGGCCGACCAAGGATGAGAATGGCGATGCGGTCAAGAACTTGAAGGTGTGGCGCACCATTGATGAGGCTTCTGAGGGAGAACGTGAGGTTGTTGGCAAGTTTGTCCAGAAGAACCAGACTGGCTGGAACTTGCAGTACACCCACGACGAGCAGTTCTGCGCTCGCTCCGTCACCAACGAGGTCCAGTTCTACAAGAGCGACGACCTTGGAACCGTATGGAACAAGCTCCGTGTTGAGGGCGTTGCAGACTTCGCTCTGTCTCCCAGCGACAACGCCAGCGTGGCCGTGTTCATTCCCGAACGCAAGGGCCAGCCCGCTGCTGTCAAGGTCTTCAACGTCCCGCAGTTCACCTCGCCTGTGTCTCAGAAGACATTTTTCAAGGGCGACAAGGTTCAACTCAACTGGAACAACCAAGGCACCAGCGTGATTGTGCTTGCGCAGACTGAGGTCGACAAAAGCAACAAGAGTTACTACGGCGAGACTAACCTCTACATCTTGAGCGCCGGTGGTGGATTCGATTCTAGGATTCAGCTCGACAAGGAGGGCCCTATCCACGATGTTACCTGGTCTCCCAACGGCAAAGAGTTTGGTGTGATTTACGGATACATGCCGGCGAAGACCACCATCTTCAACCAGCGTGCTGTCGCTCAGCACAGCTTCAACCTTGCTCCTCGCAACACCATCATTTTCTCTCCCCACGGTCGATTCGTCATCGTTGCTGGCTTTGGAAACTTGGCTGGCCAAATGGACATCTACGACTTGGAAAAGAACTACCAGAAGATCACGACGATCGAAGCAAGCAACACCAGTGTCTGCGAATGGAGCCCCGACGGCAAGCACATTCTTACCGCCACCACCAGCCCGCGTCTTCGCGTCGACAACGGTCTCAAGATCTACCACGTTCTTGGCGGTGTCATGTACAACGAGGAGATGCACGAGCTGTACCATGTCACTTGGCGTCCTCAGTCGACGACGCAGCACCCGCTTGAGCCGATTAACCCGGCTCCTGCCCCTCATGCATCTGCCCTTGAATACCTCGGCCGGGTTAAGACCCCGTCCAAGCCCGCTGGCGCCTATCGTCCGCCTGGAGCCCGTGGCGCTGCTACTCCCCTTGCTTTCAAGCGTGAGGACCAAGGTGGTGCTGCTTTCATCAGGGAGGCCATGTCTGGTGCCCAGGAGATGCCCACCAATGGCTTCGGCAAGCCCAGGAGGCGTGAAGTCCCTGGTGCCGAGACCACCGACGGCAACACACCACCTGGTGCCACTCAGGGTGGTGGTGTGAGCGTCGAGGATGAGAACCTCAGCAAGGCTGCTTTGAAGAACAAGAAGAAGCGTGAGGCTAAGAAGGCCAAGGAGGCCGAAGCCAAGACTGGTGGTCTCACTGCGCCGGCAAGCAACGGCAACGGTGCGCAATCGCCATCTCGTAACTCTGAGCGCCCAAGCAGCCGTTCCAAGAACAGCCACGACGCACCTCGCGCTTCTTCACGAAGGAGAGATGGTGAGCGTACTCGCGGCCCTGCTCTGGACACCAACTCGCCTGCACCCAAGGCCGCCTCCAAGCCTGCTGCGCCCGCACCTGCAGCTCCCGCACCCGAGCTCACCGTCACCAGCCCGGTGGCAGGCTCGCCGCAGGAGAAGAAGGTCCGCTCTCTGCTCAAGAAGCTGCGCGCAATTGACGACTTGAAGATGCGCCAGGCGGGCGGAGAGAAGCTCGAGGGCACACAGGTCCTCAAGATCGGTACTGAGGAGCAGGTGCGCAAGGAGCTCGCCACCAACGGCTACACTGAGTAAAAGGTTCGCAATGCCAGAAGCGTTGGCTTGACCTTGTCTTAAAATCAATCACCAAAAAATTAAATTGAAACTGTCTTCTCGAGCTTTGCTTACTTATTGTTCCAATGCGTGAGAAATTATGTATCCGTCGCTCACTCTTCCCCCTAGCCTTTGACTTCTTTTCGGCGGTGGACACCAAATAAGGGTTAAAAACGTAATGGCATGCCCAACAAACCCGATCGACCCAAGCACGCTCTGGTGGTTGGAAACGCGTTGCTTTACCGGTGTGCCACGTAGTCTACTGTGTGCAGCTCTCCCGGGCTTCACACCAAGGCTGAACCACATCCTGGAACAGTCGACGCTTCTTCTACAGTCGGCATGACGAAGCCTTCCTGGTGCTATGGTCCTTTCAGCCCGCGGAAACCTCCTATATGGTGGTAGTAGTACCTCAAGGCTTGTTTGGAGAATACGACTAACATCCGGCGAGCCCTGGCCTTCTCTACTCTACCTGCCGCCCTCGCCCCACGCCTCCATGCACGCTTCTTACTTATAAAGCATAGTTCGCCTATGATTCACAGTCAGTCTCTCCATTATGCCGGTTGAACAGCAGCCCGCAGGGTTTGGCGTCACGTGGGCAAGTGTCGTCTCCGTTGTGACCTTCGTGTGTCATCGCAGTGGTGCATTTTGCCTAGCATTATCGTAATGCCGCTATCAGCGAATCTCGTTACAAGCAGGCGTGACTGCCTTAGAGAGAGAATTCCTCCAAAGGACATTCCACCATCGACATCGCGAACTCCCAAGTGGTGGTAATGCCTCGCAACTTGTCTAAAGAACACGTTTGATATCTGGTGAGAGAGCACTTGTGTTCCGTAGTGCAGTTGTTTATGTGAGAAAGCTGTTTGGAGGAGCAGCACTAGCTGCACTACTACTTAGTCTTAGTCTTCTTCGAGCATCGCAACACTTTCGCTTAACAACATGCTCCTCGAAACCCAGACGTCGAACTACGAGAAGCACAACTTTGAGAGCAAACACTATCACGGCAGAGCTGTCGAGTTTAGTGTTCGGAAAACATTTCACTTCGTCAAAGCTAGAGACTCGTGGAGGCGGTAGTATCTTATGGCCCATTTGTAGGTCTTGATTGACATCCGCCGAGACAGCACTCATGTACCACAATGCAGTCGCTGAGGAGAGATTGCGGCTCAGGAGCAGCAGTGTCACTGGTCTATTTAACTGACTTGAGCCTCTGGGGAGATCATGCACTCGAGATAACCCCATAAATACCATCGCGCCCATTCGAAAAACATCGAGACCTTCCACACCCATCACTCATCATCCTCCTCAAGATCCGTCCTCCCGCCCCCAATCACGTCGTTAGAGACAAACCCCCCCGCAGCCCTTCGAGTGCATACGCCCCTGGAAATGGAACCAGTGCCCGTTCAGTTTGACCATACACATCAGCCCCAACATCGTCTCCTCGACGGACCAAACCGCAACCTGCGCCGCGCAGTCGTCGTAGCGCTTGCCACTGAGCACCCGCCACACGTTCGCCCTTCGCCTCGAGTAGTGATCCGAGTAGTACTCTGGCGTTGTGAGGGGCGAGTCGAACTCGATGTACCAAGTGCGCTTGAGTCGGTCGAGGTCGATGGATTGTTGTGCGGTCAGGGGCGGGGGCAGGGCGAAGGGGGCGGTTTTTTCGCCGGGCTTACTGTTTTTTCTGTGGCTGACGGCAAGGGCGAGAGTGGTGTTCAGCTTGCGGTGCTTTGGCGGCAGCGGGCAGGCGGTGAAGCTTGCTTGCTCGCTGGTGCGCTTCTGGGGGGATGAGGCGGGGGCGGTGGTGATGGTGAACATGGTTGCTGGTTTGAGGAGGTGGTGGGTAGTCGGCTTGGGGAGTGTCAGTAGGTTCCTCTCGTGTAGAGGTGGGAGCTTGGTGATGGTGATACCTTTTGGTGTGGATGTAAGGGATGGGTATTGTGGCAAGTTGTGATGCCTGATGTAGAGCCTTGTGTAGTGGAAGTTCGTCTCGTGTGTATACGTGTGGATAGTAGCTTGGTTGGAGAGCAGTGTGTCGAAGAAGATGGTCGAACGTGATTGTGTGAGAGAAGAGAGATGGACGAAATATTTATACAAACCAGCATGGCGCTCTCTTGCGATTCATTTTTTGCTGGCCGTCGTGCATTTGAGTTGCTGGTACTTCAACTATCGTATGGGTCGCGGTCAATTGTTGATGACCAGACTCATAGAGCCAATGGAATCTGGCAAGTATGTATAGTCCCGCTTGATGGTTCAGGGCAAGTGAACTTGAAGACAGTACGCTAGCCAGAAACTCCCAAGAATCGTCAGGAACAGCGGTGGGTTAGCAAGAGCAGGTTTTCTACCTTTTCATCAATTGGGGCAGTGTGGCATGGTGGGACGCGGCTGCAGCTACGAAGGCTTCCTCGGCAGTGCCTGCGCATTTCTTTCGGCTGGAACAAATTCGATTCTGAAATAAGTACTTAATTCTGTCTTGATACTGTCAGTGACAAAAGCAGATGGGCATTACTAGGGGCGTTTCCATTGAACTTCCACCCCTTTTCAACTTCTGAGTGGGCGTGGCGTAAGACACCTGACGCCTGCTCCTCCTGGGTGAATTTCTCGCAATCGCCGTCGTCATCGGATTCCTTCCAGACGCTGGATGAACATCCAGCGATCGTGGTCGGAATCACTCTGGTGGCCGCAGCAAGAGTATTGAGAAATTCGCCAGGTCGAAGGCTTGCGTTACTGCGACATTTGGACTGAGGATTTGCAAAAGGGAAGGGGCATGAGGGGCAACAATTCTTACACTCAGTCCCGACCTACTTAGGCTCCCTACCCAGATTTCACGCTAACAGGTACTTCCACTTTGCACGCGCCCAGCTCCGCAACATCGCATTTTCTATCGATGATGAGCTATAAAGGCTTCTTCTGCACTTTGCGTATCGATAGAATATACTCACGCCTCGTCTGATGCCTGTATTGTTCGCGCCACTGCTTCTCAAAATGGGCGACTACCATATGCTACTGGGCATGGCGCGAAAGAGACACGATCTTACGCACCGCGAGTGCTTCGCACGACGTTGAAACAAACACTGATACATTCTCTAGATCTCAACGGCCGCCCTATAGCTAGCAGACTTTCGGCGACAAAGTAGCGTGAGTGCTTTGCAGGGATCGTAATTATTCCTATCGGTACTTCGCAGCGCGCGAAGCTGAGGCCCTGCGCGACGGTCAGCTAGCTCGTTCGGCTACTCCTGCCGCGACGCTCGCACGCTGTGTGGCGGTGCAGTAGGCCTTGATTCATGGTTGACCAAAGTCGTGATCACCAGCCACTTCATGACATCACGGCTGACAAGCGGCTATGGGACACACTTGCCCGTCCTGCCCACAACAGAGGTACAACACGGTCGAGGTACATAATGAACAGAACACAAAGCCCCTATCGATACGGTCGCAGTCGACCCGCCAAAGCGCTGGTCGTACTACTGCGTGTGCAAGAATACTGCCTGCGTGACATGTTTCACCTCTTCAATACTCGCAAGAAAAAATCTCGTTTCCTGTGCATGACAGGCGCCT
>Ga0265797_10006553_pt1 | contig 16349 bp, 8 predicted proteins | sample P2T30metagenome_FD_192433 | JGI IMG/M metagenome (GOLD analysis project Ga0265797, IMG submission 192433) | Plant litter microbial communities from East Loma Ridge, Irvine, California - P2 T30 | ecosystem: Environmental > Terrestrial > Plant litter > Unclassified | place: USA: California... | reverse complement strand
CGTGGACTGTGGCCCGTCTTGCATCCCAGCCCGTCACAGAGGGCAGACATGTGTCGTCCCCCGACCTGACGTTCTGTCATGTGTCATTTGTCACGCTCAGCACCATCAAGCCTAGGACCACAGACTCTGCAACGCCTCATGCCACAGCATGTCATCCAAAGCTTAATTGCTCTTTCCTCCTCCTCCCCCCCCCCTCCAGCCTGCAACTCTACGCGTGGTGTTGTAGCATACAAGTCTGGTAGCTTCAGCCGCTACGCACGCACTATGCTCGCACTACACCCAAGTCGCTACCTGACCAAACGACGGGTTCGGGTAGACTACGAAGATGAAGGAAAAAACGGGCCCAACTCGAACGTGCTGGAGGGAGAGCGGCCTGATCTGCAACCTCGAGGCTCTGCCGTTGGTCACCTCACCCACATACATGTTCGAGCCCAACAGCAAGCCATATCAAGTTTTTCCCACCTCGGCGCAACTTGCCGTCTCTTGCATCTTGCCTTCATACTGTATAATACATCCATGGTATACCTAGCTGCCTACAAGGCCGTTGACTTGATTCTCATACCGGCCATGCCCGGGGCGCTTTACCTCGCCCAGCATTCCCTGCACGATGACGTCGTTGGGCATATTCCCTCAGACTGCAATCTTCCCGGCCCGGACTGGCTTAGCAAGTACCGAGCCAGCCCTGCAGAGACCGCCTAGTACCTTCTTCGCATTTCCATCTGTACTGTACAGTATTGCAATACGCGATGCTCCGGATACGCTAAGAAGAGGCAGGCCCACACTTCCCGACCCGAGCTATCAAACGTCTACATGAGTTGTTTCCACTGCCGTGGGCGGCTTCTGCGCGACATCACCCTGGGTAAGCTGAGATCGTATGACATGGCAATATAGACGCGGTGCAGAACATCACGTGTGGCAGCTACCATGGCAAGCTGGAATCTGGAATCTATAATCTAGAACCTCGAACCTCAAATCTCGTCTTCCTGGTCTGAGACACGGCACATCTTCTGTCCTCTTCTCCTGGCGTGTACGTTCAAGTGCTTGTGTGCTTGAATACAACAGTCGGTGCACGTGATCGGTTCCTTGCATCTACTACCCAGCTTTCTTTGTCGCCTCACACACAGACACTAGTCTTCATCCACCTGCACTAGCCGTTACCGATTGAGTTGGTACTACCTGTCGACCCGGCACACTGTATTTTCCCTATTCTGGTCCATCTCTAGCTTCTTGACCTGCCAGTTGCCTGCACAGCAATGTTTCTACTCCACCAAACGCTTGTAACTGTTGGCCTTTGCAAGCATGGCTTTCTCAAAGGGTTTCGTTCAAGTCGTGCTTGCTCGCTCCAATTGTCGATTGGTCCGTTTGTCGTTGCTCATCCGTACCTTCCCTAGCCTGTGGCCTGTGTGACCGCTTGTTTATGCTTCACCATGCCAGATTGAACAACAGCAGCAACAACTTCAACATTCTTTACACGTGCATCTCGTCTATTTCTGCTTGTCTTCAAACAGCACACTCAGCTTTCCCAAGCAATCAGACAGTTTCGAGAAAAACCATGCCGCACAGCGGTCGAAGGTCAAACCGGGCCAATCGATCGGGAGGTCGCAGCAACGGCACGGCTGCTTACAGAGACCCGCGAGTTAGAGTACAAGCAACGTCTCGCAACGCATATGCAAGCTTGGACGCCATTGAACACGATGGTGAGTCCCGTCCGCCGTCGGCATGAGAGAAGCTTCCCCGCTATCATTGCAGCTGCAGATATCCCATCTACTACCTCGCAGAGCTCTCAACTCTGCTTCTTTCCGTGTCCACCCTCAGCATGCACATCGCTAATGATATCGTAGGCGGCGAGATCAATGCTGGCCTGAGCGAGCGATTTCGTGGTGTATCTTCTTCCTTCAAGGGCAGTTTAGTTCCCAACGACAATGTCCCTGCGTCCGAACCGGTGCGCCCAAACAACGACATTCGTGAGTACCTACAGCTTGCAAGGAAGCCTGTTACTGGTGGAGCATGGCTTTCTCAGCCTGAAATTCCCAGTTCTGCAGAAGTCTTGCCTGCAAAGTCCGGCTTCAGCAGGAGCGAGCAAACCATTGTTGAGATTGAAGAGAGCATCCGCCCGCACAAGATCGAAGGCGCTTACGAACACAACGAGGACTACCTTCGAACCAAATACGAGCTTCTACGCGAGGATGCCGTCCGCCCGCTTCGAGAGGCTCTGAATGAGTTCCGTGCAGACCCATTCAAAGACGAAGCCGAATACACCAACCACAGCATCGGCGTCTACGATCCAGTCTACATTACCTCGCTCATTTTCTCGCCCCGAGGCCTGGCAACACGCGTCGCCTTTTCGCTTGGCCGTGTCAAGAAACACATTCGTTGGGAGCAGTCAAAGAGATTGATTACCGGCACACTCGTCGCCCTATCGCCTACCGATGATGCCTTTGAGACACGGTGCGTTCTTGCCACAGTTGCAGCACGCCCTCTGTCTGCACTTGAGCAAAACCCACCCGAGATAGATCTCTTCTTTGCTCGTCCCGAGGATCAGGAAATTGATCCCATGCGCAAGTGGATCATGGTCGAGTGTCGCGCCAGCTTCTTTGAGGCGAGCCGACATACACTATTGGCTCTTCAGCACATGATGCGAGAGCCGTTTCCACTCTCAAACTACCTCGTACACGCTCAGCAGGAGGTTGATCCTCCGGGATACATCAAACATAATCCGTACGTCAATCTGAGCTCGCTTGTGAGCATGGAGGAAAGCGCCGAGTACGAGAATGTGAACGTCTTGGAGGACTGGCCAACCATGTCCTCGCACTCGCTCGACCGATCACAGAGCAAAGCTCTGAAGCGTATTTTGACAAGCGAGTTGGCCATCGTCCAAGGCCCTCCTGGAACAGGAAAGACATTTGTTTCTGTCGTTGCGCTGCAGATCATCCGCGACAACTTACGCAAGGAGGATTCCCCCATCATCGTGACAGCTCAAACAAACCACGCATTAGACCAGCTGCTACGGCATACATCACAGTTCGAGCCCAACTACATCCGACTGGGAGGAAGAAGCAAAGACAAGGAGATCAAGAAGCGAACGCTGTTCGAAGTCCGCTCAGCCATCCCTCAGCAAAAGCAGCCAGGCAGCCAGAAGATGCAAGCTGCTATGGCAATGAAGAAGCTTACGAACCGGTGTCAACTTCTACTCGCGCCCCTAGAGGCAAACAGGGGCCCACTTGATCACAAGCTCTTGTTGAGCCTCGATCTGATTACGAAAGAGCAAGCAGAGTCGCTAGAGAGGGAGTTTCAATGCACGATGGGTATAACTGCTTCAGAAAACCCTGGAATCCGGATGGAGCAATGGCTAGGGAAATGTCTAGTACCATGCGACCGGCCCATTGGACCGGAACAGTTCGATTGGGGATATGAAGAAGAAGACTTCGAAGTCGAGCAACTCAAGGAACTGGAGGCCGAAGCAGTCGCTCAGGATGACGACGACATCGAGGCGCTTCGCGGACGAGTTACTCTACTCAGCGATAATTACAAGGGCAACGGACAAGCCTTGAGCGACGCTGATGTACAAGACATGCTGCGCAGGACAGATGACATGTCCGAGATCCGCGTGGCCAATCGCGGTGCAGTCTACAACTACTTGAAGCGGCAAGTCAAGAAAATCATTACGACTGGGGTGCGCGGCATCTGCAAGGAGTATCAAGAGGCCATTGTCCAGCGCAAGGTTGGTCAATGGGAAGAGGACGTTCGCATTTTGCGTAACGCGCGCATCGTCGGCTGCACAACGACCGGACTTGCGAAATACCGCGCTTTGCTCTCGGGCCTTCGCCCACGTATCTGCGTTGTGGAAGAGGCAGCTGAGACGCTTGAAGCACCGGTAACTGTTGCTTGCCTCCCCAGTCTCGAGCATCTTGTCTTGGTTGGCGACCATCAGCAACTGCGACCGCATACTCAAGTGCAAGCTTTTGAAGACGAGCCGTACTTCTTGAACCTGTCACTTTTTGAGCGCCTTGTCTCGAACAAGGTCGCCTACGATACGCTAACTCGCCAGCGTCGTATGATACCCGAAATACGACGTCTTTTGTACCCGATCTACGAGGACACATTGAAAGACCACAAGAGTGTAAGGGATGTTAGCAATCGCCCACCCGTCGAAGGTATGGGTGGAAACAATAGCTACTTCTTCTGTCATGAATGGCCAGAGTCTCGTGACGTCAACATGTCGGCAGTGAACACCATGGAGGCTCAGATGCTAGTCCAATTTCTCAACTATCTGGTTCTAAACGGTGTTGATGCGACCAAGATTACAGTTCTGACATTTTACAATGGCCAGCGCAAACACATACTCCGGGAGCTCAGAAAGCACCCCGATCTACGGGTATGCCCGCTTATACAAGTCGTGACGGTTGACAGCTACCAAGGTGAAGAGAATGACATTGTGCTGCTGTCTCTGGTTCGTTCCAACCGCAACCATTCGATTGGCTTTCTGAGTTCGGATAACCGCGCCTGCGTCGCTCTTTCTCGAGCCAAGCGCGGCTTCTACATCTTCGGGAACGCTGAGCTACTCGCATGCGAGAGTGGCACTTGGGCCTCGGTAGTTGACATTATGTTCAGGAACAAAAAGTCAAAGGTGAGGACGGGGCAAGAGCGGCGAGTAGGGTACCAGTTTCCGCTCGAATGCAGCAACCATGGACGAAAGACGTGGTGCGAGGAGCCAGCAGACTTTGAGCTCATCAAGGGTGGCTGTGACATCAAGTGTGAAGGATCGCTTCCATGCGGACACCGCTGTGCCTACACGTGTCACCCGTAAGTGTCTTGAGTAGATACTCGTGGCTTGGTAAACTGACGTGCTGCTAGTTTCGAGCATGAGATGATCAACTGTACGCAGAAATGCTCCAGGCGCGTCGAGGCTTGTGGGCATCCTTGTGTTGGTATGTACCGCGTTGGAGCCAGTACTGCTCAGGGCTTTGCTGACATTTTATAGCCGAGTGTTGCGATCCGTGCAAGTGCCACATGTGTGAGCGTCGCAGCGGCGGTGTGAAGTCGACTCTGAAGCCAGTGCAGAATGGAGCAACTGCGTTTCGTATGCCACACTCGCTCACACGTAGCCTGGTGCTCGAAGACACACTTGTCAACTCTGGACCATCCAGGCGCGTCACGGACGGACGTCCGCCATGCACGGCGACTGCACAACAGCCAGACCGTGTCGCCGAGCAATGGGAGTCGTACACAAACGGAGGTGCCCGCGAAGATGATCAGCGATATTCCTTGGAGAGAAAAGAACATCAGGAGCGCTACTATGCACAGATTCGATCGTGTACGCCCGGAGCTGGAACATGTTCGGTAGGCGATAAACTTATTCAAGTCTCGCCTGAGAAGACGGCGACTGTGTCCAGAAACACCGACTTGCTCCTAGATCTCGACGTCGAGCTCTCAAGTTCACAAGGCCGTCACGACGTGGGTCGATCGTTTGCGAAGGCTGCATCGTCGGGCGCTGTTAAGAGCACCTACACCAATCTGCTTGATTAGTCGAGGGGATGGGAGCGTTATGGTTGGTGATGGTAATTCATCGTAGGAGAATGCTATGATTTTGGAGTTTGGGGGGTATGGAGTGGTGGCGGCATGCAACGAATCCAGGATTCTCTTTTACTAGATTCATTTGTATATCGCGTAGCTAGCCGGACCCTCCGAAGACAACTCCAATAAAGGCCACAAGTCCCAGGGTATATTGCTGAACATTCAAACTTTTCTCACGCCGTTGTTGTGCTATTTCTGTCGTGGGTACGCTCAGCCCGTCCTGTCCTCGTCCATCTTGACCTCAAACAGCTGTTCCGCCAACGTAGCCACGTCACCACCCAATGCCGCAAGTCCCGTCTTGATGTCTTCGATCGTCTTGGGCGCTAGACTGCCTTTGCGCGAATAGAAATCGACGCCCGCGGGGGTGAACAGAGTCTTTGCAAAATAGGTCACAACCCAGCTGTTGCCCGTACCTTGCTCATCGCCATAGCCCAGTATTTCCCACTTGCTCGTCGCGATGATGAGTAAGCCCTTGCCCCGCCAGTGGTAGCCCAAACTCGCTCGCTCGCCGCCCTCTGCCTCGGGCGGAGCCTCCGTGTTGGGCACCTCGAACGGTTTATCGACACCCGTGACAGTTTTGACCTTGTCAGACGTCAAATTCTGATACGTGACCAGGTCGTCGATTTGCGCGGGCGACGTCGAGGCAATGGCCTTGTACGTGATTTGCACATTGCGCGACTTTTTCCACATGGGCAGCGTCGAGTGGGTCACGTTCCAGGAGCCGGACAGCCATGATAGGAGGGGTGGCGTGAGGGATGGTGAGGCAGCGGTCGTGGGGAGGGACGAGGGTGCGCGGAGGGTTGCCATGGCTGAGAATGGGGATGGCTGTCGTTGATGGATTGGCGTCGAGGAAGACGCGCGGAAACTGGAGATAGTTGTGGGTAAGGAGGCTGACGATGATGGAGGTTGATATGGCAACTGCTGTTAACGTGTGGCTGGGAAAGTGCTGATCAGCGCGGGAGAGCAGTTTGTGGCGGTGAGGAAAATTGTATTAGATATTCTTCCTCGCTCGTTCTCTCTCTCTCTCTGTGTCTCCATATCTTAGGAATTATAAAGGGCGCTAGCTACACGCTTCATATCGACGTGTACAATGACATTTGACCCCATGTTACAGTTGGTCGGCGTTGAAAAGTCACGCACGCGACGACAGGGCTGACATAAGGGAGATCGCCGCCGGGAGCCAACGCTGCCGACATGCACGCACAGGCCGCCACTCCAACAATAGACGGCTTCGCGGCTCAGCAACCACACAAGGGGTCCACAACTAAATCAAACAGCTGACATCACCATGCTAGATCCCGCCGCCAGACGCGTCACTCAGTCGGGTCTTGGGCCCCCGCGCACCCGAAAAGAACCAGTCGAAAAAACGTCCAGCCCTCCCAGATACCAGCCCCCAAGACTGCTCATTCAGTGTGCAGCAGCGCTTGTTTCGCGGGCGTCTGGGCGGCTTCGCCTCAACCGGGGAGGCTGACGACGCCTGAAACTCTTTGCGCTTCTACTCTCTGCTGCGCGGCCTGGTGGGCTATGCTGAACGAGACCGTTTGCAGGCTCCACTCCTAGCACGCACAATGGGCCAACCTGTGGAGGCGCCTGGCGCCACTTTTTGCCCAGCCATTGCCATGATTGTGGTATGCCGGCTTGCGGAAGCAACAGGGCTGAGACGTGCTGTGTAGTAGTATAATAGTCCAGGTGCTTCCTGGTCTGTAAGACATTTACGGCACTCTACCTCCTGGACTTTTCTTGGTAATTCACTATACACGAATAATCTCGACGTTTTGGATAGACGACTTGGACGGTAACGACTACAACTACAACTACAACAGCCACTGGCTGAGCGAACGTACGAAAAAAAAGGAAACCATTTTCCACATCAACTACACGCCACAATGTTTTCAAGAAACCTACTACGTGCCTGGGCACTGCTACCACTCCTCTCCACATACGCCTCTGCGCAAAACGCCTGCAACAACTCACCCGACCTGTGCAACCGCGCATACAACAACATCACCTACCTCGGCGCCCACGACTCGCCCTTTCTCCGCAATGAACAGACGTCCTTCTCCACCTCGGGAAACCACTACTACAACACCACAGTCCAACTCGACGCTGGCGTACGGCTACTATCAGCGCAGGTGCACAAGACCAACGAAAGCGGAGCAGAAGCATGGCACCTCTGCCACAGCAGCTGCAACCTGCTCGACGCCGGCAGCCTCGGTAGCTGGCTCAGCGAGATCAAAACATGGATGGACGCCAACCCAAACGACGTGGTAACGGTCCTGCTCGTAAACTCGGACAACGCCACACCCGCCGACCTAGGCCCCATCTTCAGCACCTCTGGTATCGACAAGCTCGCCTACACGCCACCGTCAACCACCACCCTGCCCAAGCAATGGCCCACGCTCGACACGCTCATCGGCAACAACACACGCCTAATGACATTTGTCGCGTCCCTCGCACAAACCTCAGCCCAGTATCCCTACCTCATGGACGAATTCACCTTCATCTTTGAGAATGATTTTGAAAACACAAACCCCTCAAACTACAGCTGCAACCCCAACCGCCCCACTAACCTGGGATCCGCCTCTGCTGCCCAGTCGTCTGGCCGCATGTTTCTCCAAAACCACTTCTTGTACAGCACCCAGCTGTTCGGCATACAATCGCCAAACGAAACCTACGCCGGCGTTACGAATGCTGAAACGGGCTTTGGCAGCCTGGGCACGGCGCTGCAGGAGTGCACAGCCGTCTACGACAAGCCGGCAAACTTTGTCCTGGTTGACTTCTTCAACGTCGGCCCTGCGATTGCGAGTGTGGATCGTGCGAATGGCGTGACTAGTCCTGTAGGCAGGAAGAGTGTCAGTGCCCAGCCGTTGAGGCAGAGCACGGGTGCGGGTGTCAAGGAGAGGGGGAGTTTGTTGGCTGTTGTCTTGGCTGTAGGTGTTGCTGTTGCATTTGGGGCTTGAGAAAAAAACTTTTGTGTAGTTTTGACTCGGCTGGGAGTTAGTTTTTTTTTCCTCTTTAAGCATTGCGATGGCGTTTTTGTTTTTTTGGTGGGGAAACCCCCCCCCCTTCCCCCTGTTTTTTTGTGTGTGGATAGGCTCATTTTCTTTTTTCTTTTTTTTTGCGTGGGCGTCTGGGTAAACGGCATGAACGGTTTCTCTTTTGGCGGAAAAGCGAGGACTTCTTTATGATGTAGACCACAACGACGACGACGATGACGATGGAGGGCTTTTTCTTTTTCCACGGCTAACCTCTAGAGACAACATCTGGACAATATGACATTATCGCACTACAGCATAGCATAGCATAGCATAGCATAGCATAGTTTACCAACGAATCCAATAAACAACGAGGAAAAGATTATCACAATTACAAAAAAAACACTTACTTTTTCACTTGTTGTATGCGCACTGCTACTACTACTGTCTTTCCTTACCCCACCAAGAGCACAAAAACAACACATGTTCCCAACCCACAACTATCTCATTCTTAGTTACAAAATAAAAAAGTCCCCTTCTCCCCTTGCATGAACATGAGCATGAAGACTGGTAGATGAGTAGGTTGGATCCATTCATCAGACTTGCATGAACCCCTTTCCTTGTAATGAATACTTGACATCCTCTTCTTTACGCTAAACATGGAAACATGGGGGCTGGCACAACAGCAACAACAACAGCAACAACAACAAGCATCATGCCTCACACACACAATCGCAGTCAAAGGCTTGTGTAATTTCAGTGCTAGTCTTTGTCGTCTTGGCCGGCCAGCTTTGATATTTGACATTGTCGAGGAAGAGGATTGGCTGACATAAAACGGGCACAGTCATTCCCCCTTCTCTCAAATCTCATCGCCCTTCTTTTTTCCTACTCTTCAAACGGTGTAAACTTGTCTAGTACAGCCTCGGCACCTTTTAGCTCGCTCAGCAATACCAGTCTATGCGCTTCACTTCGGATTTTGATTTCGCAAGCAAATGACTGTGGCCGGATGTTGAAACCCTCAGTGTAGGCAAACGTGTTGTAGCTGACGCCATGCTTGGGCTGGATATCGAATGCCCACAGCATCTTCGCCAGCGCAATGTACACGCTGTTCTCTGCTAGGCTGGCACCGGGGCAGATGCGCCTACCCCATCCAAACGACGAGTGGCCCGATTTCGAAGGATGGGCTTTCCCCGTCAATGGCGTTGGCGCTTTTGACCGTTGAGCTAGTGCGTCGTCGAGGAAACGGGTAGGGTCAAAGTGATGTGCGTTCGGGTAATATTCCTCATTCAAGTTGATGGCCCAAGAGTTGCCCAAGACAGTGGTTCCAGAAGGTATGTAGTAGCCTTCGTACCGGTCGTCTTCGGTGGACGCGTGGGGTGTACCTCCGAGAACCGCAACGGGGCGCCAACGTAGAACCTCTTTGACCATGGCACGAATATATGGAAGATTCGCTTCATCAGCAAAAGTAGGGCTACGGTCCGGCCCGACAACGGCATCGAGCTCCTTGTGCGCGGCGTGAAGGGTTTCTGGGTGTGTGACGAGCGCAAGGAATGCGGTGCATAGTGTAGAGGCAGTAGTGTCGGATCCTGCACCAAAGAGTGATGCGGGTATGTAGGAGAAGTCGCGGTCCGACAATGGTATATGCTCCTTCTCTCGCAACTCCAAGAGTAGTTTGCACAGCGAGTCGGGAATGTCGTCGCCTCGGCCTTTTGCTCCTGCAAGGTCCGACCTCACCAGATCTACTAGAGCCATATTCGCTGCTGCTTCTTTTCTGCCTTTGGCCTTGATGTCTGCTTTCCATGGAGCTAGGGAGTCTGGAATGTGCTTCAAGATGGGAAATGACTCAACAAGGTATTTGCCAGGTACGTTGAGCGATGCTGCGACATGCATGAACTGGAAGCGTTGGCGTATCACCTCTGCGTTCAAAGAGTCTATGCGGTGACCATACGCGACGCAGAAGACGATGCTCGAAGTGAAACGTTCGAGGAGCTTTTCCCAGTTCTCGGGGCTTTCCAGAAGTTGGCAACATAGTCGGGATGCTTCTGCCGTTTGTACAGGTTCGTATACTCTCAATGCCCTGGGTGTCAAGGCCTGGTGAAGCAGCTTCCTCCTCACACTCCATTCCTTGCCATACGGCTGGACCAGTATGCTTGCATTATCCCATAGGATCTCCCCCATTGCTACCATACGCGGACGCGAGGAGTACTTTATGCTACGCTTCTCCATCAGCTCAGCAGCAATGTTTGGATCTGATATGATGATTGTGGGTCTACGTCCGATCCAGACTGTAAAAATGGGACCGTATTTCTTGGACCATTCTTGAAATTGGATCCATGGCTTCGACTTGGGGAGCTGCAGTTTGTTTCCAAGGAACGGGAGCGGTGTCGGACCTGGAGGCATTCGTAGCCATACCCAGACGTCGCGTAGAAACGTCGCGAGGGGTATGGCGATGACGATCGAAAGCCATACCAAGGGCGGTAGATGAAAGATGGATTCTAATGCCATGTTAATGAGCAAATATGAGAATAATGAAGTTAGTGATGGCCTAAAGGAACGATATATACTGACCACAGATATAGGAAATCCTATAGAGCTGAACGTGACGTTCGGCAATTGGATATGCTCGCTGTTGTTGTTCCGAGATGCACTGCGGGAGGAGCTTGCGGGGTCCTATTTATTCCTTCGCCATGCTAACCCACACCACCACCTGCAGACACCCTGCTGCCATTGGTTCTACCATGCGACATGCTGCAACTCCAAACACGAGTTCCCTGGAGATTAGCTAGCGCATCGGTTATGAGGCAGCATCGGGGCTGTTATAAAGGTTGGTGACGAGGAGAGCCTGGAGTACCTGGCTGATTTACCCGGTCTAGCGCCATATGGGGAAGCTTCGAGTTTGGAGAAGCTCGAATGACGTATCCGCCCATGGTCCACCATACTGATGCACTACATTTAAAATCAACCATCAATCCCCCCTGTACATTTACAAGGCGATACATCGACCATTGAGCGTTACACAGGATGGCGTAACAGAGAAAATCGTCCCCTGACCACTGTAGCAGCGGGTAATTGCACTGCGCCTCCAGGCGGTATATTGTGATTAAGCGTCTAGTACACTTTCTCTTCGGGTAAACTGGCAAACGGCCTAGTTTACCATATATCTCCCAGGTGCCGCTTGATTGTATCACTGCCCTTCTCCTCCCGCTCCAGGATTCTAGGCACACTGAGGTAGTCATATCCTAACATGTCCACGCCTTTCACGAATTGCCAACACAGGACCCGCTTTCCGGACTTGTTCCGCCACGATTACATGCAGCACTTTCCAGATCATCTCGATAGCCCTCAGGGATCATAGGGACCAGGACCGTGGACTCTGAAGATCGCCACTTTGCCCCAATGGGCGATCGCTCGATACCAAGAGATGCTTGTTGGTAGCCCCGGTTTGAGAGGCCACATCCCAACTGCACGAGATCAATTTATTCTCGGCGGCTTCTATACACACTTCTGGATCTTTCTACTCACTAAAACTTCTTCGAGACGCTTCATTCGCCCTTGCATCCAGACGACACGCATTTGCCTACTAAAATAGGGCGACTTCCTACTCTATATTCCACCATATGTTCTTGGCTTCTGAAAAAGGCACGGCGTCGTACTCACTAGCAATTAGTTTTCGATGATGTGGCAAACAGACTTAGCCCACTAGGCCCCCCGTCCGGAGACACGGGTTGAAGTAAAGCCACCAGAGAATCAACTGGCATGTTGGACACGGGCCGGGGTCCCAATAGCTCCCAACTCAGGCTTGAACGAAATACATGTTGATTTTGCAATATATTGCGCCTCTAAAGAAGGAACCAGGTGTCCAAACCCTCTCAACAGCACGAAGGACGGGGTGTCCAGAGATGCGTACTTTTCAGCATTGGGCCATGGTTACCATTTACGTTAGGAGACCAAATGGAATCCCTGGCATCGGTCTGGACACCATAGATTCCATCATAATATCTGACAATTGTTAGTCGATGTTTGTTTATCGGAATAGGAAGCCTGCAAGCCACTTGAGCTTAGATGGACAGCCCCGTACACGAAATACGATGATGACGCCAGCAACTGGAATTTCATCGAGGTTGGACGCTAAGATACGGAGCGAATTCCCGATGCCGACGGATGTAAGGACCTGTGGTCATGTCAACACGGATATGCTGAGCTTTGGCGCTCACGATTATTGGCTTGACCAAGACCGCTACCTTATCTGCTATAGCTAAGCTTTTGGCTCTCGTGGATCCAATCTCTTGGGGTGCATCAACGGGACTGGAATACGAATGTGCTGGTCCCGGGACCTAGTCAACAACAAATGAGTGGGCCGCCGCGTCCCGAGCCCGACAAGACGTGTTCCAGAGGATTCAACCCGGCAACACTGGAATATCGGCCTCACTGTACGCAAGGTGTACTTGTGAACGTTCTGGGTGTGATTTCCTGTGCGACATCACCTGCCTGTACGCTAGCGAATACCCAACCCTGGACAACTTGCACAATACAATTGTTGAGGGGATCAATTAGCCGATTGGTTTGGCTGTTGTATCTATGCCATACCGGAAGATAGTTGATGCACTACTGTTGGCACTGCTGCATAACATCGGACCATATCCGGACGCGCTGAATTTCACTGGAACACTGAAGTGTATGGTTCGACAATCATGTGTCTGAGCATCTTGAGAAGGTTGCCGGTAGCTGGCACAACTTCACGGGACCCAATATCGCCACACTTGTTGCACCCGTTTCTCTCGTGGCAACCTAACAATAGTTCCGTACCAAGACGCATTGTGCTGCATCTTGCTGAGAATCCTAGCGAGTGCTGGTAGAGCAGGTGATATACGGGAGTTCCAGATTGAAGAGGCTGGATCGGTCCTATTTGTGCGCTCAAGCACCCACGCACCGTCTTTCCGGCTTACACATCCCCCAAAGCTGGAAGGCGTCCTTGTCATCTGACCACACCAAGCCATCCCGAAAGCCATCTGCCGGCTAATATAATGAACCGCAGTACATGGAGGATTCTGCTAGAGTCTCGCCATGCTCACACCAAAGTCTCCTTCAGCCCAAAGTCGCTTGTGTCTATTTTGGCGAGTAGGCAAGCATGTGGCACACCCTCAAACTTGGAGACTCTTGGCAACATCCGTCTTTGCCGTCTAGCCTTTTCTCATTAGCCTCGTATCTCAGCACTATTGAGCGGTATGAGGAGATCATGATGGAATGAGTACTGCCTCTAAGATCGCTATGAGACCAGGAAAACGCGGAGGTTTTTGCGACAAGTACTGGCCTAGCGCCTACTGCCCCACTAGGCGACTCCTTTCCGCGCCTACCCATATTAACTCGAACCCAAAAACACATGCGCCTAGCGGGAACGGTGTTACCATCGTCTAACGACCTATACCACCAAAATTATTCAGGTCCGAATGCTGCCCACCAGAGAAAACAAGTAACAACCTCGCGCTGATGGTGGCTGTGAGCGAGTAATATTACTCAGACCTGCTGCCAAGTCGGTTGAACACATGAACCTCCTGTAGCGATCATCGCTTGTCCATACACCCCCTCGCAAGCATATCGGACTTGTAATCGAAAATCGCTTCCATCCTCTAGACGCTTGTCGATGCAGAAGTCCAGATTCGATGTTGCTGATGGCGCCTATTGATGCTTGTGTCACCAGGTGTCAGGTCCCGGAATGCAGGCCCATTTATCCAACTTGGCACCTGGCAGCATCATATGAGGTTAAACTACCGCAGGTCTGGGTTTTGGTTGGTCCTCCGAATGACTGGATCACGGAGTCAAGGCACGCCTGATGCAAAAGAAAATCATCCGCGGGACGAGTCGCCTGTTGTGGTAAAAGACTGAGAAGCAAGTCCAAGCCAAGCCGCAGGGCCAACAAGTCTTGGGGGGCGGGCACGGCAGAACAGCAACAAACGAAACGTTGTGAACAGCTCTTTGCTGGGGCGGCCTCGTTCTGTATTTTCTTCTGCGGCATCAATGAACGTGGGCGCTGCCTAGCCAATCAGGCATTTATGTGCTTATGTCTCGACAGGATCGGCTGCTTTGCTTAGGCATCATGCCAACCCCGAAATGTTTGGCTTTGACATTCGCCTCATAATGAGGCCAATCATGACGACTCGCTCGCGATTCAATCATGGTCTTGCACACGATGCACTCAAGGATGTTAGACTGAAGCATGCCTCACTGGACCCATGCGAGCTTCTCGAAGGATTCCACACTCCCCCCCATGGGGATATCAATGGTCAAAGTATCAGCTTTGACCAACGACAGCTAGTGCTGATGATGCAGGAGATTATAGTCTAGTATGCGTCTCCAGCGGTGCTTCGGGCCTTGTGCCAACGAGCGGCTTGGTGGAGATTTCCAAGTCCGATTTTACTGGTGCTTTGCACACCCGCTCTCCGACGTGGGCCCTGCACGACACTCCACCCTTGTCTGTCTGTCGGATTATCCGGGGCATGATAGCCGTCCTGATGTGCTTGATACTTAGTGCCGCATATGGCGAAGTGGATTGAGTATAAGTACAAGGCGCCGGATGTGCATCGTTCTAAGACCACACGTTCATTGCCAGTCCGTGCAAAGCTCACAGTCGCCGCTACCTGGTCGATCCAAGTCCTAATTTATTTGAACCCGTCTACCATTCGACATGGTTGGAATCGCCGTCGGTGCCGCGAAGGGCAACAGCGGTGTTCGCGATGACGTGCCCGAGTTCGAAAAGGTCATCTGGTACAAGGATCCGAACATGCGCAAGCTGTTCTGGCACTCCTCTGTTCTATGTATCGCCTCTGCCACTACAGGCTATGATGGGTAGGCGATCACATCTTGATAGCTGTAGGACTTGCTGATGATTGTTTAGTATGATGATGAACTCATCGCAGCAAATGGCTCGATGGGAGAACTACTTCGATTCCCCCAAGGGCGGCCGCCTCGGTATCATGAACAACATGTACAACATTGGTTCCATTGTCAGCTTCTTCCTGGTCCCCTTTTACACTCAGTGGATTGGACGCAAAATCCCCATCGCAACTGGATGTTTGATTATGGTCGCCGGTGCTCTCGTCTCGACCTTCTCTACCGAATGGAAACTCTACATGGTTGGCCGTTTCATCCTCGGTTTTGGTAACTCCTTTGCTCAGATGTGCTCACCTATTCTTCTCACCGAGATCTGCCACCCACAACATCGCGCCATGTTTACAGCCGTATACAACTGTCTCTGGAACTTGGGAGCTGTCTTTGTTGCATGGGTTGCATGGGGCACATCTCAGGCCGACAACGAGTGGTCTTGGAGGTCCATCACCCTTCTCCAGGGACTGCCATCTGTTCTTCAATTGATCTTCCTCTACTGGGTTCCTGAAAGTAAGAAACCTCCAACAAGTCATCACCAGGCCGTTCAAACTGACACCTAAATCTAGGTCCCCGTTGGTTGATTTCCAAGGAACGCTACGAGGAGGCTTTGGAAACACTTGCTTACTACCACGCCGGCGGAGACCGAAACAACGTTACGGTTCAGTACGAGTTTACTGAAATGAGAGATACCATCCGAATGGAAGCCGATGCCAACACCAACAGCAGCTACATGGACTTTGTCAGGACCAAGGGTAACCGCTGGAGGTTGGCAATTCTCATCTCTCTCGGTATCATCTCGCAGTACTCTGGCAATGCGCTTTTCTCCAACTACATCAACCTGGTCTACACCGGCGCCGGCATCACAAGCCAAGACCAGAAAATGGGTGTAAGAACTTGTCTCGCCTTTCTTACAGAATA
>Ga0265797_10006552_pt1 | contig 16350 bp, 8 predicted proteins | sample P2T30metagenome_FD_192433 | JGI IMG/M metagenome (GOLD analysis project Ga0265797, IMG submission 192433) | Plant litter microbial communities from East Loma Ridge, Irvine, California - P2 T30 | ecosystem: Environmental > Terrestrial > Plant litter > Unclassified | place: USA: California... | reverse complement strand
TCGCCCATCCCGACCGCGTCACGGTGATCGGCGATCGCTACGGCGCCCTCGCCCTCGGCGCAGCCGACCTCGTCGGCGCGCACCCGATCCGCTCGCACCAGGACGGCCGCTCGGGCGAACTGGCGCTCGCCGCCAACACCGAGAGGCTGGGGTCGTCGGCCGTGGTCGTCGGGCATGCGCTCGACGCCGCGCTGGTCGACGGCGCCCGGGTCGTCCTGCTGCAGCTGCCCCGGGGGCTCGACGCCCTCGACGAGATCGCGGCGCTCGTGGCCCGGCACGCCGACCCCGACGTCCGGGTCTTCGCCGGCGGGCGCGTCAAGCACATGACCACCGCGATGAACGACGTCCTCGCACGTCGCTTCGCCTCGGTGACGGCGGGGCTGGCACGACAGAAGTCGCGTGTCGTCTCCGCGACGGGGCCGGTCCGAGGAGGCGCACCCGACTGGCCGCGCACCTCCCGCCACGGTGATCTGGTCGTCGTCGCCCACGGCGCCGCGTTCGCCGGGTCCACCGTCGACATCGGCACGCGCGTGCTGCTCGAGGCGCTCAGCGGGGTGGAACCCGGGGCTGCGCCGGGGGCGGAGCCCGGAACCGCGCCGGCGCACGAGTCCCCGCTCGCGATCGATCTCGGCTGCGGCACGGGTGTGCTCGCCACGTCGTGGGCGCGCGACCACCCCGCCTGGCGGGTGATCGCCACCGACCAGTCGTGGGCCGCCGTGTCGTCGGCCGAGGCGACGGCCGCCGCCAACGGGGTCGCCGACCGGGTGGAAGTGCGGCGCGACGACGCCGGGTCGTCGATCCCCGACGGGTCGGCCGATCTGGTGCTGCTGAATCCGCCGTTCCACGTCGGGGCGACGGTGCACGCCGGCATCGCGCACAAGCTGTTCGACGCCGCGGCTCGGATGCTCGCCCCCGGCGGCGAGCTCTGGTGCGTGTGGAACTCGCCGCTCGCCTACCGCGGAGCGCTCGAGCGCGCCGTGGGCCCCACGCGGCAGGTCGCCCGCACCGCCAAGTTCACGGTGACGGTCTCCGTCCGACGCTGAGGTCGGCTCGAGCCGGCCTAGAGGTTCAGCGACGCATCGATGTAGGCCAGCAGGGCGGCGGCGTAGGCGTCCTCGGGGTCGGCGGCCCGGAAGACGCGCTCTCCGCCCGACGAGTCGACCCGGACCTCGTAGACGACCCGCTCGGCTGTCGGGCCCGCCTCGTCGGCGTGAGCGTCGCCGTCGCCGTCGGCCGGGGAGGCGCGGGTCAACGAGCGGAACGACCGCGCGAGCAGGGCCCTCAGCTGGTCCTCCCGGGGCAGCCAGAGCGACTGGTCGGCGGCGACGGAGTCGAGCGCCCACTCGGTCGTCCCGTTGAAGCCGAGCACGGTGCCCGTCGGGTACTCGTGGGCCTCGATGGTCATCTCGCTGATGGTGAAGACGTCGCCGACGAACTCGCCTCGATCGATGACGAACCGATCACCCGTGGTCGGATGCCAGCGCAGCCCGGCGTCGTGGAGTCGGCGGGCCAGAGTCACATCGAGCATCGTCCCAGTCTGCGCTCGCCCGGGCCGATGCGGCCCGACACGCCTCGGGCACCGGCCGGGCCCGCGTCGCCCCGAGCAGGCGACGCGGAGCCGGCCGGTTCGATCAGCCCCCGGCCGGCCCGAACCGGATCGGGTCGAGCGCGTCGTCGGCATGACCCGCGGCCCGCTGAGTGAAGACGAGCGTGTAGACGTGCTCGGGGCCGAACCGGCGGGTGAACGACCAGTCTCCGTTCCGGTCGGCCGTGGGGGCCGCGAGCTGCACCCCGGAGGCCGTCGAGACGTCGATCGTCGCGAACGGCGTCGCACGTCCGGCGAACCTCACGTCGACGTCCCTGTCGTAGCCGTCGTCGACCACCGGGGAGTCGATGGTCATGCGCTGCCAGACGGGTGCGAGGAGGGTGAGATGCGTCTCGTCGGTCTCGCCCGCTCGGTCCTGCTGCACGGTGAGGATGTAGTCGCTCCGCGGTCCGAGCTCGCGCTGGATGCTCCAGCGGCCGTCGAGATCGACCTCCGACGCGCCCATGGACGCACCCCACTGGTTCGTCACCCGCACGGTGGCGCCGGGCGTGCCCGTGCCGCCGAGCGTGACGGGACCCGGGCGGTAGGTCTCGCCGTCGTCGTGGCTGGTCACGACGACCGGCCGCAGGGCGATGTCGGGCGCCCAGACGAACCGCAGCGCGTCGCCCTGGTCGGTCGTCGCCGCCTGCTCGATCGTCAACGTGTACGTCCGGACGGGGCCGTACGCCCGGGTGTTCGACCAGGTGCCGTCCGCGGCGACCGGCGCCTGGAAGAGCACCGAGCCGAGGTCGGTCGTCACCGTCACGGTCGAGTGCGGAGTCGCGACCCCGCGGAACTCGGTCCGCGCGCCCGGCTCGTAGCGGTCGCCGACCTCGGGGCTGAGCAGCTGCAGGGCCCGCCAGGCCGGCGGGTTCAGCACGAGCTCGACGGTGTTCGTCTCCGATCCGCGGGTCTGGACGACGGTCAGCGCGTACGAGGCCCGAGGTCCCATGTCGCGACGGACCGACCAGCGTCCGTCGGTGCCGACGGTCGTGGTGCCCATGGAGACGCCCCACTGGTTGGTGATGGCGATCGTCGCCCGGGGAGTGCCCGCGCCGGCCAGCGTCACCGGTCCCGGCACGTACTCGCCGCCGTCGACGTGGCTGGTCACGGTCGCCGGCACCCACCCGATGATGGGCGTCAGGCGCAGTCGGACCTGATCGGGTTGCCCGTCGGGCGCCGTCTGCGAGATCCGCACGTCGTAGTCGGCCACCGGGCCGAGCTCGGCCGGGGCGCTCCATTCGCCGGTGGTCTGCGAGGCCCGCGTGGCGAAGAGGCGTCGATCCCACTGGTTGGTCGCCGTCACCCACGCCCCGGGGGTCGCGACGCCGCTGAAGGTCGTGACGCCCGGCACGTAGCTGTCGTTCGCCGCGTGGCTGGTGACCTCGAGCGCTCGGAACGAGCCCAGGGGCAGCAGGGTGAACTCGGCCGACGACGAGGTGCGGCCGTCGACCAGGGTCTGCGTCGCGGTCAGCCGGTAGGCGGCCGTCGGCCCCCACGCGCGTTCGAACGACCAGGCGCCGTCGGCGTCCGCCACGGCGCGACCGGCCTCGTTCGTCCACTGGTTGCGGACCACGACGCGGGCGTACGGCGTCGCCGTCCCCGAGAGGGTGGTGGCCTCGCCGCTGCGGTACCAGCCGTCGGCCGGTCCGTCGACGACGACCGGCGAGAGCTCCTGTCGGGCGTCCGCGACGACCCGCACCCGGTCGGTCGACCGGACGTCTCCCCGTGCCCGCTGGGCGACCTCGATGGTGCTCTCGTCGTGCGACGGCGGCAGCTCCACCTCGACGGACCACGCGCCGTCCACGACGGCTGCGGTCTCCGAGCGGCCGTCGACCTCGACGGTGACCTCGGCCCCGGGCGCACCGGTGCCCGACACGGTCGTCACGCCGGGGACGACCTGGCCCGAGACGGGCGCGACCAGGTCGACCGCCGGTCCGAAGTCGACCTCGGCGCTCGTGCGTCCGGCGGGTGCGCCGTCGATGCTCTGCACGACGTCGAGCACGTGCCGGCCCGGACCGAGGTCGGGGTCGATCTCGAGCGCCCAGGCCTCGTCGACGACCTCGGTCGTCCCGAGAGCGGCGTCGTCGACGCTCACCTCGATGCGAGCCCCTTCGTGGCCTTCGCCGGACACCACCGCACGCTCGTCGAGCACGTCGGGCAGCGTCACCTGGGCCGTCACCTCACGGGGAGGCACCGTGATGGTGGTCGGCGTCGAGCCGACGGCGCGGAAGTCGCTGGGGGCACCCGTCCCCGAGAAGCCGAAGCCGAGCGACCCCGTCGCAGCGGACGCCGAAGCCGGCGTGGCGACGTCGACCGTCCACCGCACCTCGCTTCCGGAGGGCAGCGCCTCGGCCGCATCACGCCAGTGCAGATCGTAGGAGGCGCGGCGACCGTCGGCGGCGATCGTCCCGTCGACGAGATCCAGCCTGGTGTCGGGCGCCCACGTCCCGTCGGCGCCGCGACGTTCGGCCGCCAGCGTCGTCTGGCCCGCCGAGAGGGTCGTGCCGGTCGGCGCGGTGATCTCGGCCACGCCCTCGAGGCGGGCGAAGTCGTCGATCGTCGTGACTCCGAGGAGCACGCCGGTGTCGGATCCGCGCTCGAGGTCGACGGTGGGGCCTGCCGCCGGGAGGATGCGGCCGCCGTCGACGACGTCGGCGTCGAGGGCGACCGCGTCGACGACCTCGCCGGCCACGACCTGCTCGATCCGGAGCTCGTTGTGCCCGATGGCGAGTCGCGTCGCGGTGATCCGGAAGGTCCCGTCCTCTCGGACGTCGGCCCGCACGGCACCGACCCGCACGGCGGCGAACGAGGTGGCCGTTCCCGTGATGACGGCCGTGCGGGCGATGTCGTTCACCTGGACCAGCTCGGCCTCGAGCGGGCGGCGATCGAACCGTCGGTCGGCGAGGGGCGCCGCCGGTGCCGTCAGCGCGGGTCGGAGGCCCGTGTTGGGCCACACAGACGGGTCGGCCGCCTGGACCGCGCCGAGTCCGACGTCGCCCGACGAGGGCCGCACCTGACCCTCGCGCGTCACGAGCCAGAGCCCCGAGGGGTCGTCGCAGGCGTCGGGCGCGGCGACGAGCGTGAGCGCGTCGGATCCGACCGGCAGGGACGTCAGGCACGCGTCGCCGGTGGGCAGGGTGACCGGAGCCGCCGCCGCGCCGGGCTCGGGCAGGGCCACGCGCGTGGCGGTGGTGAGCGCATCGGCCAGCTCCGCGTGCCGGGTGGCGCGGAACGAGTACCGGCCGTCGTCGTCGGGTTCGGGGCTCTCCCGGTAGGCCACGTAGCCGCCGTCGGCGGAGCGGAACGCCAGCGGGGTCGTGAACGGATTCGGGGTGACGGTCGACGCCACCGCCGGCGGCGTGAGCACCCCGCCGAGCAGGACGGCGGCGAGAGCGAGAGCGCCCGCCGCCTGAGGGAGTCGTTTCATGTGCTGGTCGTCTTTCTGGTCGTCGGAGGATCCCGGTCGAGGATCACGACTCTCATTAATGACACATGTCATCGGAATAAGCGACACGGACGACATGCCAGAGGGGCACCGCCGTCGGCGATGCCCCTCTGGGTGGTGCGCGTCATGCCGCTCCGCGGACTCAGTCGGTCGGCGCGACCCGGTTCTCGTCGCCGTCGTCGACGACCTCGGGTTCGGCGCCGCCGTGCTCGACGACGTTGCCGTTCCCGCCGAACGCGACGTGTGCGACCTCCGCGACGACGACGGTGTTCCGGTCGCCCTCGAGGACGAGGCGCTCGACCTGGCCGAGGACGATGTCGCCGTCCACCCCGACGACGCTCACGGTCGAGCAGTCGCCGAGTTCGAAGCGTCCGTCGAGGTCGTCGGCGAGGATGGTGGCCACCCCGTCGACGCACTCTCCGTAGACGGTCTGGCTCGCCTCCGTCGTCGCGACGGCCGGCGTGGGTGTCGACGGGCCCCCGTCCGGATCGTCGTCACCGGTGGTGCATCCGGTCAGGAGCGCCGCCGCCCCGAGGGCCGCGAGGAGTCGCAGGGATCGCGTCGGTCGTCTGGTCATGGTGTTCCTCTCGTCGATCGTCTCGTCTGTCGTGGCGGACCGGGTGGCCCGCATCAGGAGGCGCCCGCCTCGTCGGCCGGTGCGAACGTGAACCGCGGGTACCCGCCGCTCTCTCCTGCGCGCGTCTCCTGCGTGAGGTCGATCACGTAGACGTGCGTGGGACCGAAGCGCCGGGTGTGGGCCCACCGACCGTCGCGGTCCGCCGTGGTCTCGAAGAGCGGATTGCCGAGGGAGGTCGTCGCGCGGATGGTGGCGAACGGCGTCGCCCGGCCCGTCATCGTGTAGTCGCGACCCTCGACGTATCCCTCGCCGGGGCTCGGGGCGGTCAGCTCGATGTCGCTGAAGCGGGGAGCCCGGAGCTCGAACCCCGCGATCTCGTCCTGTCGTCCGTCCTTCGTCATGACCAGGCGCAGCACGTAGTCCGCGGTCGGTCCGAGGGTCCGGCGCATCGACCAGGTCCCGTCGCCGCCGACCTCGGGGCGGCCCATCGGGGTCCCCCACTGGTTCGTGATCTCGACCACGGCACCGGGGGCTCCCGTCCCGCGCAGCTCGATCTCGCCCGGCCGGTAGGTCTCGCCGGAGACGTGACTGGTCACGGCGAGCGGTGCCCACGGGAGGTCCGGAGCCCAGACGAAGGTGTCGAGGGAGTCGGTGCGGCCGTTCCGCGCCACCTGGGCGATGTCGATCCGGTACACGTTGTCCGGGCCGTAGACCCGGGTGCTCCGCCAGACGCCGTCGGCTCCCGTCTCGACCGAGAAGAGCGTCCCGCCGAGCGCGGTGGTGGCCGTGATCGTCGAGTACGGCGTCGCCGTCCCCGTGAACTCCGTCGGTTCGCCCGGTGCGTAGCGGTCGCCGATCGACGGGCTCGTCATCGCGAGCGGCTGCCAGACGGGGGCGAGCAGGTCGAGCACGACCGAGTCCTGCTCCTGCCGGAACGTCTGGGTGAACGTCAGCTCGTAGTCGGCGTCGGGCCCCAGCTCGCGCGCGAACGACCAGGTGCCGTCCGCCTGGATCGTCGCCTCGCCGACGGGTGCGCCGAACTGGTTCGTCGCGACGACCCGGCCGGTCGGGGTGCCCTCGCCTGTGAACACGACGGTGCCCGGGCGGTAGGTCTGGCCGTCGGTGTGACTCGTGACGGTCAGCTCGGTGAAGGCCAGTTCGGGCGAGAGGGTCAGCCCGGTCTGCCCCGTCGTGCCGTCGGGGGCCTTCTGGGTGACGGTGATCTCGTAGGTCGCGACGGGTCCGAGCCCGGTCGTGGCCGTCCAGGCGCCGGCCACCTGGGAGGCGCGGGTCGAGAACAGCAGGCGATCGTACTGATTGCGCGCCTCGATGTAGGCCCCCTGCGTGGCGCGGCCGGAGAAGGTCACGCTGCCGGGCACGTAGGTGCCGCCGTCTTCATGGCTCGTCACGACGACGGGCACGAACGAGCCGTCGGCGTACAGCTCGAAGACGGGCGACGTCGATCGCCGGCCGTCGACGAGCGTCTGGGTGGCCGTCAGCTCGTAGCGGGCGCTGGGACCGAACGCGCGGTCGAACGCCCATCGGCCGTCGACGTCGGCCTCGACCGTGGCGATGGCGAAGCCCCACTGGGTCCTGATCTCGACGGTCGAATACGGCGTGGCCGTCCCCTCGACCGTGGTGCCCTCGAGCGGCGCGTAGAAGTGCGACGACGGCTCGGTGATGACCACCTCGCGGAGCTCCTGCGGGGAGTCCGGCACGACCTGCGCCGTGTCGGTGGTGACGATGTCGCCGCGGGCGTGCTGCGACGCGGTCACGGCGACGGCGGTGTGGCCGGGGCGGATCTCGACCCGCGCCTCCCAGGCTCCGTCCGCGGTGACGGTCGTGTCGACCGTGGTGCCCGCCGCGGTGACGGTGATCTCGGCTCGGGGTGCGCCCGTGCCCCGCACGGTCGTCCGGCCGGGGACGATCTTGCCGTTCGCCGGTTCGACGACGTCGACGGCGGCGCCGAGGTCGAGCGCGGCCTCGACGCTGCCGAACGGGCGTCCGTCGACCGACTGCGAGGCCGTGAGGGTGTGGCGGCCGGGGCCGATCGAGACGGGGACGTCGAGCGACCAGCGACCGTCGACGACGCGCGCATCACCGAGCACGGCGTCGCCCTCGCGGACGGTCACCGTGCCTCCGTCGTCGCCGACGCCGCCGATGGTGGCGGGTCGTGTGACGTCGTCGAGCAGGGTGATCTCGGCGGTCAGGGTGGGCACGGCCTCGTCGACCGCGACCTGGAACGCCCCTTCGGCCAGCGTGGCACCGCCGGCGCCGCGGACGGCGACCTCGCCGCCCGTCAGCACGGCACCGGGCTCGGAGTCGGCGTCGAGGGTCAGACGGAACGCGGCGTACTGGTGCGCGGAGCCCCAGACCGCGGAGCCGTCCGTCGGCCCGTCGATCGTGACCGTGCGTCGATCGTTCGAGTAGGCGACGCGGTGGTCGTCGCGGGCCGTGTCGTCGGAGGTGCGCCGGGCCTCGGCGTCGGCGAAGCGGGTGCCCTCGGGGGCGGTCAGCGTCATCGCCCCCTGCACCTCGGTCGCCTGGACGTCGCTGCGTCCCCAGTCCGTGGTGCCGCCGGGCGTGCTGGCCCCGACGCGGGTGTCGATGTCCGCCGAGCCCACGACGGTGGTCGCGGTGCTGCCGGCGGCCCGGTAGTCGCCGGCCGAGCTGTCGCCGCGGTACACGTAGCTCATGCTCGACTCGAGGGGAGCCGAGGAGGCGGGGGTCGTCACGGACAGCCCGTAGCGGTAGTACTGACCCGCGGCCAGAGTCCCCGAGCCGCTGGCCAGATCGAAGGTCATCGTCCGGCCGCCGTCTCCGACCCGGCCGTTCGTGAGGTCGAGACGGGGGAGCGGGGTCCAGGCCGAGCCCTCGCCCGCGGTGTTGACCCCTGCGGTGACGCGCGTCTGCCCCGGGGTGAAGGTCGACCCCTCGGGGGCCGTCAGCTCGACGACGCCCGTCATGTTCGCTCGGGCGGCTCGGTTCGAGACGATGAAGGGCACCTCGGTCTCGCCGCCCCGCGCCAGCTCGACCGGCGAGACCGGCGCCGGCACCACTCGCCCGCCGTCGACGATGTCGATGCGTGCCGTCTGGGTGTCCCGATCGACGCCTCCGACTCGCTGGATCACATCGATGTTGTTGGCCCCTACCGCGAGATCACGGACATCGAGCGACCAGATGCCGGTCGTCGGGTCCGCGGTCGTCGTCCGACCCTGAGCTCGGACCTGGGCGTTCTTCGTCGCCGTACCCGACAGGACGGCTGTACGGGCGATGTCGTTCACGCGGTCGACGCGCACGACGAGCGGGTCTGCCTCAAATCGGCTGCCTCCGAGCGGATAGCCTCCGGCGGAGATAAGAGGGCGCAGGCCGGTGAACGGCCAGTATCCCGTTTGAGCTGGCTGGGTCGGCCCCATGCCCGTGGAGCCGAAGAACGAGATGACGCGGCCATCCCGCGTGACGGACCAGGTGTAGCCGTAACCGCCGCAGTAGGCCTTCGATGCGACGAGGGTGCGACCCGGCCCCGCCCCATCGAGGGTGGTCAGGCATTCACCACCGGCGAGTTTGACGATGGCGTCGCCGGCGCCGGGGTCCGGCAGTGAGACAGAGACGGCCGACCCCGCGGCTTGAGAGTAGGTCGCGTGGGTCGTCGCGCGGAAGCTCCGCATTTCGATGTCGCCGACAGGTGGTCCGGGGGAGTAGGCGATGTAGCCGCCCGTGGGATTCTGGAAGACCAATGGTGAACTGAACGAGGTGGGCGCAGGCGCTGCTGACGCGGGGAGGGTCATGCCCCCGGCGAGGAGTGCTGCGACGACCCCGCCGGTCAGCAGTCTCCGGATGGTTCTTCTCATGTGATCGCTTTCGTGAGGCGCCGTCGGACGCGGCGCAGCAGATGACATGCTTACTTAAAACATCTGTAATTCCAAACAGAGGACCGCTTGTGTTTCGAGCGCCCGCGCGTAAACTTGAGTCCGTCCCACTCAAGTTTCGAGAAAGGCTGTTCCATGGCGAACATGCAGGGTGCCCCGGCCTCCGACCAGAAGCAGAAGTCGGCTCTCGAGAAGTACGGCGTCGACCTCACCGCGATCGCCCGCAGCGGCAAGCTCGACCCCGTCATCGGTCGCGACTCCGAGATCCGCCGCATCAGCCAGGTGCTGACCCGTCGCACCAAGAACAACCCCGTGCTGATCGGCGAGCCCGGCGTCGGCAAGACCGCCGTCGTCGAGGGTCTCGCGCAGCGCATCGTCGCCGGCGACGTCGCCGACAGTCTCAAAGACAAGCGGCTGATCAGCCTCGACCTCGCCGCCCTCGTGGCCGGCGCCAAGTACCGGGGCGAGTTCGAGGAGCGCCTGAAGGACGTCCTCAAGGAGATCACCAAGAGCGACGGCCAGGTGATCACGTTCATCGACGAGCTGCACACGCTGATGGGCGCCGGCGGCGGTGAGGGCTCGGTCGCCGCCTCGAACATGCTCAAGCCGATGCTCGCCCGGGGCGAGCTCCGTCTGATCGGCGCCACCACCCTCGACGAGTACCGCCAGTACATCGAGAAGGACGCCGCGCTCGAGCGCCGGTTCCAGCAGGTCTACGTCGGCGAGCCGAGCGTGGAGGACACCGTGGCCATCCTGCGTGGCCTGAAGGAGCGCTACGAGGCGCATCACGGTGTCACGATCACCGACGGCGCCCTCGTGGCGGCCGCCGCCCTGTCGAACCGCTACATCCCCAGTCGCCAGCTGCCCGACAAGGCCATCGACCTCGTCGACGAGGCGGGCTCGCGACTCAAGATGGAGATCGACTCGTCGCCGGTCGAGCTCGACCAGCTCTACCGGGGCCTGGTGCGCCTCCAGATCGAAGAGCTAGCCCTCAAGAAGGAGACCGACGACGCCGCGAAGGCCCGACTCGCCGCCCTGCGGGAGCAGATCGAGCAGCAGCAGGCCGCCTACGACGATCTGAACGCACGGTGGCAGGCCGAGAAGGCGGCCCTGCAGGGCATCGGCACCCTCCGCAGCGACCTCAACGAGGCGCGCATCGACGCCGACCGGGCGCTCCGCGAGGGACGCTACGAGGACGCCGCCCGCATCAGCTACGAACGCATCCCCGACATCGAGAAGCGACTGCACGACGCCGAGTCGTTCGAGAAGTCAGGCGACCGCCTGGTCAGCGACTCGGTCACCGACTCCGACATCGCCGAGGTCGTCGCGGCCTGGACGGGCATCCCGGTGGGGCGCCTCCTCAGCGGCGAGACCGAGAAGCTGCTGCACCTCGAGAGCGAGCTCGGGAGGCGCATCATCGGTCAGCGCTCGGCCGTCTCGGCGGTCAGCGAGGCCGTCCGGCGCACCCGCGCGGGCATCAGCGACCCCGACCGCCCCACGGGCTCGTTCCTGTTCCTCGGGCCGACCGGCGTCGGCAAGACCGAGCTCGCCAAGGCGCTCGCCGACTTCCTCTTCGACGACGAGAAGGCCCTCGTCCGCATCGACATGAGCGAGTACGGCGAGAAGCACAGCGTGTCCCGTCTCGTGGGCGCGCCTCCCGGGTACGTCGGGTACGAGGCCGGCGGTCAGCTGACCGAGGCCGTCCGCCGCCGTCCGTACAGCATCGTGCTGATGGACGAGGTCGAGAAGGCGCACCCCGAGGTCTTCGACGTGCTGCTGCAGGTGCTCGACGACGGCCGGCTGACCGACGGCCAGGGGCGCACGGTCGACTTCCGGAACACGATCCTCGTGCTGACCTCGAACCTCGGGTCGCAGGTCATCACCGATCCGACCCTGAGCGACCCCGAGAAGGAGGAGCTCGTGCAGGGGCTCGTCCGGCAGGCCTTCAAGCCCGAGTTCGTGAACCGTCTCGACGACATCGTGGTGTTCTCGACGCTCACCGCCGACGACCTCGGGCAGATCGTGTCGCTCTACGTCGACCGTCTCGGTCGCCGCCTGGCCGATCGTCGCCTGTCGCTGGCCGTCACCCCCGACGCCCGCGCCTGGCTCGCCGAGCGCGGATACGACCCGATCTACGGCGCCCGGCCACTGCGTCGGCTGATGCAGCGGCAGATCGACGACGCGCTCGCGATGGCGCTGCTCGGCGGCGACATCGTCGACGGCGACACCGTCCGCGTCGAGGTCGCTCCGGGGGGCGATGCGCTCACCGTGGCACGGTTCGACGTGGTCGAACCCGAGGCAGACGTGCTCGACGACCTGCCCTAGACGGCTCGGGCCGCGGCCACGAAGGCGCGGATCAGCCCGACGTCCTTCACCCCGCGAGACGACTCCACGCCCGAGCTGACGTCGACCCCGGCGGGGCGAAGCTCGTCGATGCGGGCGGCGACGGTCTCGGGGGAGAGACCGCCGGCCAGGATCCAGTCGCGATGCGGGGGAGCGGCCAGCAGGGGGGCGCCGTCGAACGCGGCGCCGGCGCCGGGGGCGAGCGCATCGATGAGCAGGGCGTCCTCGTGGAAGCCGCGCCGCGCCTCCTCGGGCTCGTCGGCGTACGCGTCGACGCTCACGGCTCGGATGACCCGGAACCCCGCGGCCTGCACCGTGGCCACGTCGCCGGGTGACTCGTCTCCGTGCAGCTGCACGGTCGCGACCCCCGCGGCGCGGGCCAGCTCGACGACCTCCGCGACGGCCTGGCCGCGGAACACGCCCACCGTCTCGACCGACGACGGCACGCGGTCGACCAGCAGTCGCGCGGCTGACGGCTGCAGGGTGCGCGGGCTGCCTGCGGCCAGCACGAACCCCACCGCGTCGGCGCCCGCCTCGACGGAGGCGTCGACGGCCTCGTCGGTCGTGAGTCCGCAGATCTTCACCCAGGTGCGCATGACCGACAGTCTGCCCCGAGACCGACCGCCAGGGTCACGCCGGGAGGCGCGGTGCCGGACTCGAGGCGGGCCGGCCGTCGGACGCACCCTGGTCGTAGTACCCGGAGCCGTAGCCGTCGCTCGCCTTCTTGGAGCGGGTCATGGTGACGACGACGCCGAGGCAGCGGACGTCGGCGATGTCGAAGGCCCGGAGGGCGGAGGCGAGCTCGGCGCGCTTCGACCTCTTGGCGGCGGCGACCATCAGCACGCCGTTCGTGATGGCGCCCAGCAGGGTCGCGTCGGCGACCGGCAGCACCGGGGGTGCATCGATCAGCACGTAGTCGAAGCGCGAGGTCAGCGACTCGACCAGCAGCTGCATCTGCGCCGATCCGAGCAGCTCGCTGGGGTTCGGCGGCACGCTGCCGGCAGGCAGGATGCTGAGACCGTGCGCGCCCCACGGCTGCAGGACGTCGTCGAGCTCGAAGCGGCCGATCAGGACGTCGGTGAGGCCGACCGCCCCCTCGAGACCCATGATGTCGGCCACGCGCGGGCGTCGGAGGTCGCCGTCGACGAGCGCCACCCGGGCTCCCGTCTCGGCCAGGACGACGGCGAGGTTGGTCACCGTCGTGGACTTGCCCTCCGACTGCTGGGCCGAGCTGACGACGAACGCGCGCTTCGATGCGCCGTTGTCGAGGAAGCGGAGGTTCGCGCGCAGGGTGCGGAAGGCCTCGGCGGCCCGACCGCGGTTGGCGTGCTGCACGACCAGGGGGCGCTCCGCGGTGTCGCGGACGAACGGGACCGAGCCGACGACCGGCGGGGCGAACGACGACTCGACGTCGGCGGCCCCGTGGATGCGGGTGTCGAGCACCATGCGGGCGGCCGCCGCGCCCAGGCCGAGGAGGAGGCCGACGAGTCCGCCGATCACCGCGTTGGTCCGCAGCGACGGCGACGAGCGGGTGGAGGGGATCTGGGCCGGCTCGGTGACCAGCAGGGTGACGGACGAGGCGTCGGAGCCGGCAGGGCGCTCGATCTCGTTCTCGACGACGTCTCGGAAGCGCTCGCTGACGGCGTCCGCGATGTCGCGGGCCCGGGTCGGATCGGGGTCCGTCGCGGTGATGTCGATCAGCACGCTGCGCGAGGGCGACGAGGCCGACACCTGCGTCGCGAGGGACTGGCGGGTCACCCCGAGGCGTTCGGCGACCGGCTCGAGCACCGTCGACTTCGTCACGAGGTCGAGATACGACCGGACGCGCTGTTCGGCGGCGTTGCCCCCCTGGAGGAGATCGTTCGCGCTCTGCGTGACGGTGAGGTCCACCGACACGTAGACCTGCGTGGTCGACGTGTACTGCGGTGGCTGGATCGACGCAAGGCCGACACCCCCGAGGGCGCCGAGCATGAGAGACGCGATCAGGAGGAGCCAGTTCTTCTTGGCCACGTCGCCGATGGTGGATGAGGTCACGGTTCTCCCTGAGCTGCGAATTGATATGTAGCATCCTATACACATCTGAGGATCGATCACAAGAGAGTGACGAGCCCTCGGATTGCTCTTGCCCATATCAACGTGATATTCTACTATGTCACTCATGTCCTCTTCTGGAAGTCCCGGTCTGTCGCGTGCGATCGCCGCCCTCGGGGTCGCCATCGTCCTGGTGTGGACGCTCCTCTCCGGGGTCCCGACCGGGGTGGGCGCCGAGACGCGCGTGTTCGGCCTCACCGTGATCGTGGCGGTCGTCTGCACGGTCCTGCTCGTCCGGTCCGCCCCTCTCGGGCTCTGGAGCGGGGGGCCGATGTTCTTCGTCGTGCTCGTCCTCTTCCACGTGCCGCTCGCGGCGTTCGCCGTCACGGGGGCCGACATCCCGAGCGACGACGCGGACTACCTCTCGCTGTGGTTCATCCCGAACGAGCAGGTCCTCCGGGCCGTCTGGCTCGTGGCCCAGGCTCTGCTCGCGTTCACATTCGGCTACGTCCTGCTCGGACGCCGGCGACCGACCCGCTCCGCCCCCGCCGCGCGGGTGATCGACGACGAGCCGGCGCGGGCGCGTGCGCAGACGGAAGCCGCCATGACCCTCACCGGCACGGTCGTCGTGGTCGTGACGGTCCTCTACGTCCTCGGCACGATCGCCGTCGTCGAGCCCGGGCTGCTGCTCGGACAGGGGGGCAAGCGGCTGTACGACGCGACCGTCGCGGCCAACCCGTCGCTCACCGCCGGGATCACCTTCACGCTGTCGGGCATGTCGCTCGTCGTCGCGGGCCGCAGGTCGACCGTCCGGACGGTCGGGCTGGTGTTCTTCGGAGTCTTCGCCGCGAGCACTCTGGTGATGGGGTCGCGGACATCCGCGCTCTACGCCCTGGTCGGCGTCGTCGTCGTCCTCGCGCGCCTCAGGCCGATGCCGCGTCAGGTGATCGCGGTGCTGGTGGTGGTGACGGGGCTCGTCGTCGTCAGCAGCGTCGAGCGGATCCGCGACGACGGCCTCGCCGACACGAGCATCGGGCAGATGCTCGGCTCCCCCCTCGCGGCCACGGTCGAGATGGGCGCGACCCTGAGGCCCGTCGTCGAGACCGTCTCGTGGATCGATCAGGGTGAGCCTCACCGTCACGGCATGACCTTCGCGGTCGGCACCATCCGCTTCGTCGAGCTGCTCGCCGGGGTCGACCGTGAGCTCTCGGCGGACGACCCGCGCCTCGTCGGCACGCTGCTCCGCGACAGGGTGCAGCACTACGCGATCGGCTACTCGCTCGTGGCCGAGTCGTTCCTGAACTTCGGCACGACCGGTTCGGCCCTCCTGTTCGTCGGTCTCGGGATGCTCTTCGGCCGGTGGGACCACCGGGGCCTCGGCCGTCCCGTGAACGCGGTGGTCTACGGCGTCGTCTTCTCGGCGCTGCTCGCCACGGTGCGGTCGTCCTCGACGACGACCGTCACCACGATCCTCCTCGGTCTCGCGGCCGTGGTCTTCTCGATCTGGCTCGGCTCGATCCGCCATCGGTCCGCCGAGCGGGCCATGCAGCAGGCGGCGGACCGTGCGGCGCGGCTCCCGCCGACGGCCTCGGAGCCCGTGCCCGCGGTGGCGGCGCCGTGACCGCCCGACCCTCGCGCACCTCCTGGTCGGGCCCGGCGGTGGCCGCCGCCTCCGGGCTGGCGGGCAAGGGCGTCCAGTTCGTCGCGCTGACCACCCTGGCGCTCGTCGTCTCGCCGACGGAGTTCGGGCTGTTCTCGCTCGTGCAGGCGACGGTCTTCGGCGTCGCGTCGCTGAGCAGCTCCGCCTTCGCCGTGTCGGCGGCGGCCTCGGCGGCCCGTCGTCGTACCGAGACGGAGGGCGCAGGAGGCGCGGCGAGGGAGTCCCCTCTCGTCGCCTTCGCCGAGGCCGTCCGCGGTCGCAAGCGCTGGCTCGGCGTCGTGGCGCTCGCCGACGGCGTCGTCGTCTCGGTCGGTCTCTCGGTCGTCTACGGGCATCCCGAGCTCGCGCTCGCCGCGTTCGCGGTGGGTCTCGCCGCCGGCGGCATCACGGTGACCGAGACCTTCGTCGGCGTGCTGGCGGGGTCGGGGCGCACCGTGTCGACCGCGGTCGTCGACGGGTCCCGGGGTCTCGTCTCGGGTCTGCTGGCCGTCGCCGGCGGGCTGTGGGCGGGGGCCCTCGGCGCGGCCGTCGGACTCGTGCTGCTCGACGCCGTCGTCGCTCTGTGGGTCCTGGCGGCCGTCGCCCGGCGTTCCCGTCGGCCGGGTGTCGAGGCGCTCCACGGGTCGCGACCGACGTCGTCCGCAGGGGTGACCGCAGGAGTGATCGCGGCGTCGACCGGCGATCGAGGCGTGACTCTGACCGGGCTCGCCGCGGCCTCGGCGGGTCAGATCGGGCCGTGGGTCGTGCTGTGGGGGCTGCAGGTGGTCGGCGGACTCGAGGCCGTGGCGACCTTCGCCGTCGCCAACCGCTTCGCCGCGCTGGTGCTGCTCGTGCCCG
>Ga0265797_10006551_pt1 | contig 16354 bp, 12 predicted proteins | sample P2T30metagenome_FD_192433 | JGI IMG/M metagenome (GOLD analysis project Ga0265797, IMG submission 192433) | Plant litter microbial communities from East Loma Ridge, Irvine, California - P2 T30 | ecosystem: Environmental > Terrestrial > Plant litter > Unclassified | place: USA: California... | reverse complement strand
CAGGCGAATCACCGGCGCCTCGGAGGCCATGTCCTTGAGGTGTTCGATGTCTTCCAGCGGACCGCCCTGCTCGTCGAGGTTCTCGATCAGCGTGCCCATGGCCGAGCGGCCCTGGCCGTAGTAGCGCTCGATCAAGGTTTCGACCTCGTTGCGCGGGCCGACCGCCAGCCACACCGGCACGCCGCAGGCATAGGCCACGGCCTGGAACGGGTAGACCAGCGACGGGTTGGCCGCCAACACGCGCAGGCCGCCCTGGCTCCAGCCCATGGGCACCACCTGGTAGTGGCGCATAAAGCGCTCGGTCAAGGCGGGCAAAGGGTCAAGCAAGGGTGGCGCGGCGTCGGCCAGCAGCAGCGGCGCGCCGAGCAGGTCAGCCCAGGCGCGGGCCAGTTCGACTTCGGAGACCAGCCCCAGGCGGGTCAGCAGGCCGAGTAATTCTGTTTCGCCGCCCTCTTGTGACAGGCGACGGGCACGCTCCAGATCCACCGTTTTCAACCCGGCCTGCTGCATCAGCCACGCGCAGACCTGTTCGGTGTGCGGGATCTGCATTTGGCAAGCATCAATAAGGGCTGACAACATGGGTGACTGCAATCGATAAAATAAATAGGGACGCCCAACTAATTCGGGCTCAGGCAATATTAATTTTTTTGTACGCACCCATTATTAACGGGTACAGCACTGTAAGCCCGCGATTTAACGGGCTTATTTAAACCAATATAAGAACAACAATTTAAACGCGGCTATGTCATCAATGGATGAATAATAAAAACCCATAGACCAGCAGGTAACAGAGCTTACCAGAGCGCTAAACCTAACAGCAATTAGGTTTTAAACAACGCATGAAAATAGGTTTTTTTAGAATCTATGAGCAACAAATCACCATTTACATAGATTTTTTAACAACATTTAATCGATATATCATAAAATAACCCATCAACGCCCTCCCGAAATCACGCAAAAATCCTGCAAAGGCAAAGAGCCATCATTTAATAAGTTCCTGTTTAAGAATATTTTCTCAACCTCTGAACTTTTTACCCGCCCTCTAGGACTTACTGCTCTATCAAGCGACCAGTGTTCGCCCTGTCGCACGACCTTACTTGTTTACCCACACTCGAGATTCATCGATGACCAGACCGCTGCTTTATGTTTTAAGCGCTGCACTTGTGTGCGCGTCAACCGGTTACGCCCTGGCGGCGGACTCCGCTTCCAGCGCAACGTCGCAACAACAGGTCCGCGCACACGTAGAAGCGCAACGCGACCAGCTGAGCGGCGCCGCCCAACTCGGCACATCTGCCCAGGCCGGTGCTTCCACGCTGCTCGATACGCCGGTGGACACCGACGACGCGCCCTCCCAGGCCCAACGCCCATGACCCCTATTAGCGCCACCCAAAGGACGCCCGTCTTGTCATCCTTCAAACACACCCTGGGCCTGAGCCTGCTGGCCTTCGGCATCGCCCAGGCCAACCTGGCACTGGCTGCCGTGACACCCGCCACCGGTAACGCGGTTGAGGCGCGCGTCAGTTCTATCCTCGACAACATGAACCAGTCGGAAAAGATCAATTTCACCCGTGTCAACGACGGCCACATGATCCCTTCGTTGCTCAAGTGGGGCATCAAGGGCACCGTTGCCTATGACTCCTCCATGGGCGTGCACGTGAACAACGCCACCTTTGGCGCGCAATACCCGTCGCAGTCCGCATTGGCGGCGACTTGGAGTATCAATCGCGCCAAGGAATTCGGCCTGGCGATTGCCTACGAAACACGCATCTCGGGTGGACAGCAGATGCTCTCCCCCGGCGTCAACCTGTACCGCACGCCGTACAACGGCCGTTCAGCGGAATACGTGAGCGGTGAAGACCCGTTCCTTGGCGCGGTGCTGGCTCCGGCTATCGTCAACGGCATCCAGGCCCAGGGCATCCAGGCCAGCGGCAAGCATTACCTGGCCAACGAACAGGAAGCCAACCGCCAAGCGCTAAACGTGGTGGTGGATGAGCGCACCCTGCGCGAGCTGTACCTGCCGGGTTTTGAGTCGATGGTAAAAAACGCCAACGTCGCTTCGATCATGTGCGGTTTCAACAAGATCAATGGCGACTACGCCTGTGAAAACCATCACCTGATCACTGACGTGCTGAAGGGCGAATGGGGCTTCCAGGGCATGGTGATCAGCGACTTCAATGCCATCCACAATGCGTTCAAGGGCGCGTGGGCTGGTACTGACATCGACATGCCGTCGGGCCTGCAATTTACCGAGGCCAACCTGCTGCCCTATGTGTGGAGCGGGCAACTGACCCAGAACGTCATCGACGACAAGGTCAAGCGCAACCTGCGTGGCATCGTCAGCTATGACTTCCAGGAAAACCTCAACACCGCCAAGCCCCTCGAGCATCCGGAATACGGGCAGCGCGCGTCGTTGAATGCGGCCCGTGAAGCCATCGTGCTGTTGCGCAACGAAAACACCAGCGCCGGCAAACCGCTGCTGCCGCTGGCGCGAACTGCCAAGGTCGCGGTGATCGGCAATTGGGCACACGAGGCACCGGCCTCGCCGTTCGGTACCGCCAACTCGCCGCCCAACAGCTACGTGACCGAACTGAGCGGCCTGCAGCAACTGGCCTCGAGCAGCGCCAAGGTGACTTACCTGTCCGACCTGAGCCTTAACCCGCAAAGTTCGGTGTGGTACCAGCCCGCCGTGGATAAAAACGCTGTGAGCAACGCCGGGGTCAAGGCTGAATACTTCTCCAATACCAGCTTCTCCGGCGACCCCACCCTGACTCGCGTAGAGCCGGGTGTGAACCTCAATTGGACCACCGGCACCAACGTGACCAATGCCGGCACCACCGCCGTCTCCGGCTTCAGCCCGAATGCCGGTGCGTTCTCGGCCCGCTTCAGTTCGGTGATCAAGCCGACCATTGCTGGCCCGCACGTATTCAAAGTGCGCGCCGACGGCCCTTACAAGCTGTGGGTCAACGATGAACTGGTGCTGCAGAGCGATGGCGTGCCGTACTCCTCGGATGTGGTCAATGCCCTGACCACATCAGGCAAGACCGCGTCGCTCAAGGCTGGCAAGTCGTACACCGTGAAACTCGAATACCAACGAGTACAGGGTAACTTCATCCCGGCGCTGGGCGGTGTGACCGGCGTGCAGATGAGCTGGGCGTCGCTGCGTCCACCAGCGGACCTGGCTGATTATGATGCTGTAGTGGTGGCTGTCGGCACGACCTACGAAAACGAAGGCGAAGGCTCTGACCATGGCTATGAACTGCCCGACCAACAGGCCGAGCTGATCAAGCAAGTGGCCAAGGCCAACCCCAACACCATCGTGGTCATGCACGGCGGCGGTGTCGCGAACATGCAGCCGTGGGCGAAAAAGGTAGGGGCCACGTTGCAAGCCTGGTTCCCGGGCCAGCAAGGCGGCCAGGCCCTGGCCGAGATCCTGTACGGCAAGGTCAACCCATCGGGCAAGCTGCCGGTGTCCATCGACCAGCATATCGAAGACAACCCGAGCTACGCCTCCTATCCGGACCCGGCGGCTTATCGTGGCGACAACGCGCTGACTGAAATGACCTACAGCGAGGGCCTGTACCTGGGCTATCGCGGTTATGACAAGAAGCACGCCAAGCCGCTGTATCCGTTCGGTTATGGTCTGTCCTACACCTCATTCGGCTACAGCGACCTGAAGTTGTCGAGCAACGTGATGGCGCCGGGTTCGACCGTGGATGTGACGTTCACGCTGACCAACACGGGCGACAAGGCCGGCTTCGAAGTTGCACAGCTGTACGTGCAGCCGGTTAAACCTGCCGTCGACCGTCCGGAGAAAGAACTCAAGGGCTTCACCAAGGTGTACTTGAAGCCTGGCGAGAGCAAGACTGTGAGCATTCCGATCGACTCACGCTCCCTGGCCTACTACGTCGACAAGACCGACAGCTGGGACGTGGACGCCGGTAAGTTCAAGATCCTGGTCGGCGCGGACTCGCAAAACCTGGCGCTCAATCGTACCTTGACCGCCCTGTTCCCCGAACACCTCACCACCCGTGACAGCAACCCGCTGCCATTACCACTGCGCAAGGCCGTGCAGGTCAACGCTTCGCAGACCTACTAAGCTCGAACCTGCCGGCTCAGGGACGAGCCTGCAGGTCCCTCCCCAAGCGACGCACGTAGCCGTCGAACACTGCCATCACGTCCACGTCCTGTGGGCTTCGCAGCCACTGAATCTGCAAGCCATCCATCATCGAGAAGATCTCTTGGGCGATGGCCTTTACGTCCACGTCAGGACGAATCTCGCCGGCCTCGATCAACGCGTTCAGGTGCCCCCGCGCATGCTGATGGGTCAGGTCAAAGCGCTCCTTGTACCAGGACCATGCCGGGTGCGCCTGGGACAGGCTCTCGGTGTTCATCACCAGTGACGCCTGGCACTCGGCCGCATCCTGGATGCTGAAGCTCATGCTCTGGCGCAAGAACTTGAGAAACCCCTCCAGCGTCATTTCGATGGTCAGTTCATGAAACCTCGAGGTAACACGCTGATCCCTGCGTTCCAGCAGCGCCTTGAGCAGTACTTCCTTGTTCGCGAAGTGGTGCAGCAGGCCGACCGTGGTGATACCGGCAAGCGCCGCCACGTCGCGCATGGATGAACTGGTATAACCATCGCGGGCAAAGATAACGGTGGCCGCATCGAGCAAGGCCGCGCGGCGCATCTCGCCCTTGGGGGCTCGACGGCGCTTGGGCTCCAGGCCTTCAAGTGATTCGTTCCCTGATTCGTCAACTGACATAAAAATCCGATTACTGCTGCATTCAACTTATCCCAGCACTGCCTGGCTGGGCCCTTCCCGACAAAAACCTGCGTGCGACCACCGTGGCGGTGACCGTCGACATCACCGCGATCAGCGCGTTGCCCAGAAACATGCCGGGCATTGCTCCGCTGCTGCCAAACGAGTGTGTGCCTACATACACGAACGGCAGCGTGCCGAGGGTTGCGCGCAACCAGGCGAAGACCGCCACCAGCCAGGCACGCTGCATGGTCACAAACACGGCAATCGCGACGAAGTCCAGGCCGATGATCACCCAAAGGCCCGCGCCTACTCGGCAGAACACGAGGAACAGTTCACGCCCCTCGCCTTCCAGACCATAAAAGTCGGCAATCATAGCGCATGACGCCAGCAATACAGCCCAGACACCCAAACCATAGGCAATCACCAGGCGCCGCGTGAACACGATGGCCGCCTGCACGCGCAAAGGCTGCTGGGCACCGATGTTCTGGCCCAACACCGGCGCCAGGGCACTGGGCAGGGCAAAAAAGGCACAGAACGAAAACTGCATGACCCGGTCCAGCACCGCCATCGCCGCGAGGGCCGAAGTGCCGTAGACCGAGACAGTCGACACCAGATAAGCCACGCCGACCGGCGTCGCCATATTGGCAAGCGTTGCCGGTAAGGCCACCCGTGCGATGCGACGCCCGTACAGCCGCAGCCGCTTGAGACTGACAGCCGTCGCCAGGCCGATGTGCTGCCGTACCCAATAGATGCCCAGCCCGGCCGACACCAGCGCCGACAACGCGTAGGCGATCCCCGCGCCATCCAGCCCCAGGCCGAGCTCGAAGATCAGCAGCGGGTCTGCCGCTGCCAATGTCGCCGCTCCCGAGAGCACCACCCAGAATGCCCTGCGGCTGTCGCCGGCGCTCCTGAGCATCTGCGCTGCCATTTGCATCGCCGCTTGCGCGACCGTGAACGGCAGCGTCAGCCAGATAAAACGGCGCGCCGCCTCGTACACCTCATCCTGTGCGCCCAGCCAGTGGGTGATCGGGGCCACCAGCGCCAACTGCACAGCCGCGCACAGCCCGGAAACCGCCACCACCATGAGCATCAGGCACGCAGTGAGGTGTGGCACCGTCTGCCTCGCCCGGTGGCCGATGCGCTCGGACAGCACCGACGCCGCCGCGATAATCAACCCATTGGCCAGCGCGCCGTTGAAAAAGATCAACACTTTGGCGATGCCGACCGCGGCCAGCAGGACCGGCTGGTGCAGCATGGACACGTACACCAGCGTGAAAATATCCACCAGGAACACCGCGAACAGGCTCACGGCACTGGAACCGGCCATCACCGTCACATGTCGCGGGATGCTGGCGCGGGTAAAACGCGCGTAGCTGCTTGGCATTGCGATCCCTGTAAGCGTCATCGGGTGGGCAGGTAGAGGTGGCACGGCACGTGAAGGCGGCAATTCTAACGAAGTGTACGGCACTAAGGAAAAAATAAACCCGTTTGCTCATGCCCTTGGCAAGAGCCCTGGACGCCGTTTGTAGAAAGACCAATTTGCGTGACACCGATCTATTCCCGCCAAATCGCAGAAAAGGTAAACCCTTCTCTCCTTAACTTACGCGCACACTGAGCTCAGTGTCTGTTAATCCGGTATGAGATGGCGCTGTGATTATCAGTATTGAAAATACTTCTGAACACCTCAAGTTTTGGGGTTACGGACAAAGCGCATCACAACGAAACAGGCGATCAGAATCAGCGGGGCAATGGAGAGCATGCCCATGTAGGTTGAGCCCGACAGATCGTTGATCTTGCCCACCATCACAGGCGCAACCATGCCGCTAAGTTGACCGATGGAGTTGATCGCCGCCGTTCCCGTCGCGACCGCCAATCCCGAAAAGGTCGATTGCGGAATCGTCCAGAAAATCGGGATAGCAATAAAGGTGCCGGCGGTAGCCAGTACGAGCGCTGCCATCATCGCCCAGGATGAGTCCGAGAACAGGCAGGCCAAGAGATAGCCGACTGCTGCTGCAATCAGGCACATGACCAGATAAGTTTTACGTTCGCCGGTTCGATCGGAGCGCCGGGTGAGCCAGATCATGCCGATGCACGCGACGATGTAGGGCAGCGCCGAGAACATCCCGACCCACAACAGGCTTTGGATGCCGGAAGATTTGATCAGGTGTGGCATCCAGAAATTAAGGCCATAGGAAGCGGACTTGATCACGAAGTAAATGAACGCCATGACCGCGACTTCCCACGTCAACAATACGCGCCACAGAGAGCCTAGCACCGGCTTCTGGTTGACTTTGTCATGCTCGAGATTGGCCGCCAGCAGGTCTTTCTCGCTGCGGCTGAGCCACTTGGCCGACTCGATGTCCCGGTCCAGTTTCCACAACACCAGCACGCCCAATACGACACACGGCAATCCGGACATCAGGAACAACCAGTGCCAGCCGGCCAGGCCGAACACGCCGTCCATCGTACCCAACAGGATTCCCGCAGCCGGCCCGCCGACTGCACCTGCCAGGGGCACCGACAGGAACCACAGGCCGTTCATCTTCGCCAAGTGTTTTTTCGGGAACCAGCACGCCAGATAGAACAGGATCGCCGGGCCGAAGCCGGCTTCCATTACGCCAATCAGGAAGCGCAAGAAGTAGAGCGTGTATTGGGTGTAGGCGAACATCATCGCTGCCGTGGCCAGGCCCCAGGAGACCATGATCCGGCAGATCCAGGCCGGCGCGCCGTAGCGTTTGAGGCCCAGGCTGCTGGGTACTTCGAACAGCACATAGCCAATGAAGAACATGCTCGCGGCCAGGCCATACGCCGCGTCGCTCAAGCCCAGTTCATGCTGCATCTGGGTCTTGGCGAAGCTGATGTTGATCCGGTCAAAATAGGAAAACAAAAAGCAGATAATGGCCAGCGGCATAATGCGCCAGGCCACGCGCCGATAGAGCAGCAGTTCGTTAATGGTTTCTTCGCTGCGCGCGAGCGCAATATCGCCAGTCATGGCAACCATGATGTTTCTCCATTGTTGTAATTATTGGAGAGAGGCAACGCCCGCCAGGGACGTTACTCAGCGGTTCTTTAACGGATACGAATCAATTTGTCCCTGTACCCCTGACCCTTGGTGACATAGTCCTCGGCGTTTCGATGCATGCCGGCGATCGCTTCAGGTGTCAGCTCTCGCACGACCTTGGCAGGTGCGCCCAGGATCAGCGAGTTGTCCGGGACCACCTTGCCTTCGGTGACAATCGAGCCGGCGCCCACCAGGCAGTTCTTGCCGATGACGGCACCATTGAGGACAACCGCCTGGATCCCGATCAGCGCACCATCGCCGATGGTGCAGCCATGCAACATGGCTTGGTGGCCGATGGTGACGCTCTCGCCCACTGTCAGCGCAAATCCCGGGTCGGCATGCAGCACCGCGCCTTCCTGCACATTGCTGTGCTGACCGATGCGAATCGGTGCGTTGTCGCCCCTCAGGACCGCCTGGGACCAGACACTGACGCCCTGCTCCAGCGTGACATTGCCGATCACAGTGGCATCGTCAGCGACGAAGGTTTCGGCGTGGATGGCGGGGATCAGCGTGTCGTATTGATAGATAGCCATGGCAGCTTCTCCTCAGGCCTGCGCATCAGTTTTCAGAACACCCGCAGCACACAGCGCTGCAATGCGTTCATCGCTGTAGCCCAATTCGCGCATAACCGTATAGGTGTGCTCGCCGATGCGCGGAATCGATCGACGTGGTTGCAAACGCTCGCCATCCAGGGACAACGGCAGCAATGGCATGGCAGTGAACGATCCGTCTTCAAGCGCCAGATTCGCCAGCCCCCCGCTTTGCAGCAGGTGAGGATCGTCGAACAACTCTTGCGGGCGACGAATCGGTGCGAAGGGAATACTGTGGGCTTCGAGCTGCAGCGCCAGGGCCTGCGCGTCCATGGTCGCAAAGACTTCAGCCAGGTGCGCCAGCAGCCGTGGGCGTTGCAGCACCCGGTCGTTGTTGGTAGCGAGAGTCTGGTCGTCGAGCAGCGCGGTTTGGCCCAGCAACTGGCACAAGGCGTTCCACTGACCCTCACCGGTGGCGGCGACGAACATCTGCTCACCACCAGCGAACTCGAACACGTCATAGATCGCCCAGGCGCTGATGCGGTTCGGCATCGGCGCGGCCGCCTGCCCGGTCACCGCGTATTGCTGCATATGTTGGGCGGCGAGCAATACGCAGTTTTCATAGAGCGCGCTCTGCACCTCGCGTCCGACACCGGTGGCGTTGCGGTCGTTGAGCGCGGCAAGCACCCCGATGGCACCGAACATCCCGCCCATGATGTCGTTCACTGAACTGCCGGCACGCAGCGGTCTGCCGACGGGGCCGGTCATGTAGGCCAGTCCTGCCATCATCTGCACCACTTCGTCCAAGGCCAGGCGATTGTCGTAGGGGCCGTTGAGAAAGCCTTTGTGCGAGGCATAGATGATGCGCGGGTTACGCTCACGAATCGCGGCATAGCCAAAGCCAAGTGCCTGCATGCGGCCGGGTTTGAAGTTCTCAATGAACACGTCAGCGGTGTCGATGAGTTCCAGCACGGCGTCGCGTCCCTGGGGGGTGTTGACGTCGACGGCGATGCACTGTTTGTTGCGGTTGAAGGTGCGAAAGAACCCGGCACCAGCCCCCAACAGGCGGCGCGTGCCATCGCCCCGGGTCGGCTCGATCTTGATCACTTCGGCACCGAGGTCCCCCAGGATCATGCCGCAGGTCGGCCCCATCACCATATGCGAAATTTCGACGACACGAATGCCGTCCAATGGAAGTCTGGACATTAGCGTGTTCCTTGATCGGACAGGCTCAAGCGCGGTGGGCGACAGGCGTGTAGTTGAGTGGCAGTCCGGCGCGGGCAATGCAGCCGTAGAGGGATTCGTCCGGTAAGGCGCGGCGCAGCACATCCCGTGAAGCAATCAGTGCGGCCAGATCGATGCCGGTGTCGTAGCCCATGCTTTGCAGCATGAACACCAGGTCTTCGGTCACGGTATTGCCGGACGCGCCGGGCGCGAACGGGCAACCGCCCAGCCCGGCCAGCGAAGCATCAAGCTCAGTGATGCCTTGCTGCACCGCCACCAGGCTGTTGGCCAGTGCCAGACCGCGGGTGTCATGGAAATGCGCGGCCCTGAGTGTGTCACCGGCAATGGCACGAACCGCCTGCAAGGTGGTCGCCACATCGCCGGGATTGGCATAGCCGGTGGTGTCACCGAGCGAAACCAGATCGCAGCCGGCTTCAAGCACGCGGCCGGTCAACTCGCACAGGTCGCTCAACGGCACGTCGCCCTGGCGGGTGCAGCCAAACGCAACGGACATCCCGGCGATGAGTTGAACATTGTGCAAACCCATTTCGGTGCGTAATTGGCACATGCGCGCCAGCTCCTCCACCATTTCCAGCGGTGTGCGACGCACATTAGCCAGGCTGTGGGCCGCGCTTACGGAAACAGGCGCGATGATGCGGTGGGCACCAGACTCAAGTGCATCGCGACAACCACGCAGGTTCGGCGCCAGCACCGAGACAAGCAGGTCCGGGTAACTCAAGGCGTGGGCCACGACTTCATTGGCATCGGCCATTTGCGGCAGCAGTTTGGCGGGTACGAACGACGCGACTTCCATATGGCGTACGCCAGCCGCATAAGCGGCATCGATCCATTGGCGTTTGGCAGCGGTCGGCATGATGACTTGAAGGCTCTGCAAACCATCACGCATGCCAACTTCGTTGATCGTTATTATTGTCATGAAGCTCTCTCACAGGCTGAAGCACAGGCTCAGACTAAAGAGACACCTCGGCGGCGAAAAGACGTGATTCACGGCCTGATTCATCGTCAACCGCGATGGATAGGTCAGTCGGTCGACTGGCGTGGCAGTGCGCGTAACAGCAGATGGTCCAGCAGGCGACGCGCGGACAGCGACAGTGCGTCACGGTCGCGCACGCAGATCACAAATTCACCGAGCGCCCAATAGTCGGTCAAGGGGATGATGTGCAGGTCGAACAGTTGCCTGTAGCGCGCCACCGCTTCGAGTGGGAACACCGCCAGCCCCAAGCCGAACTGAACCAGCCGGAACGCAGCATCAAACGACGACACATAGGAGCGGAACCGCAGCTCCCGGCCGTGTTTTTCCGCCGTTTCGCGCATGAAGGTATTCAGCGTGGCGAAGGCCGACAATCCTAGCTGGTCAAACTCCAGCGTCTCTTCGAACGCAATACAGGTGCGACCGGCCAAGGGATGACTTGCGCTCACCACGACGGCGAGGTGGTCCTGACGGTAAGGCAGGAACTCCAGGTCGCCCACGGCCATCGAGCGCCGGCAAATCCCCAGGTCCGCATCGCCCTCAACCACCCCACGCACGACGTCGGGGCTGAAACGCTCTTCGATGTCAGCTTGTATCCGCGGGTTGGCCAACATGAAATCGGAGAGTTCTTCCGGCAGGTACTCCATGATCGACGACACGTTCGCCAATACCCGCACATGCCCGCGCGCGCCGTCGGCGTACTCACTGAGTTCGCTGTCGAGCCTTTCCATCGCACGAGTCAATGAGCATGCATGTCGAAGCAAGGCCTGCCCCGCCGGCGTCGGTTCGACTCCACGTTTACTGCGCTTGAGCAGCGGCGTACCGAAGCGCGCCTCGATGTCGGAAAGCCGCTTGCTAACCGCCGAGGGTGCGATAAACGCCCGTGCACTGGCGCGGGCGATGGTGCCTTCCTCGCAGACCAGAATGAACAGGCGCAAGGAAAGATGATCCAGATACTGCATGTAAAGCTCCCTAAAGCCGCAGCGTTGCACGCATCACGCGGTGCTTTCGATCCCCTTGGGGGCGACGACGCTGCTCCGGATGTGTGCAGTAAACCCCTGCTTCAGCAAACGACCAATCAGAGGTTATAAAACTGCATGAATGCGCACACTCCCAAGCCCAGCGCAACCCGGCAAACGGATAGCCAGCACCTGTTCCAACTGAACCTAACCTGAAGGCACTCAGGATCGGGAATCAAACCATTTGATAAATTTCGTTGGGTATTCAAATCATAGCTTGCCTCATTCACAAGGCCCTGCCGACATTTTTGTGCCCGAACTCAAACACTCAGGAGATGCACTTGAAGCTCAGCACTTGCCTTGTGCGCTGCTTGTCCGCGTCCATACTCTGCGCGGTTCTGATACCCCCCCAGTGTGCACTCGCCGACGCTCATCCTGTGGGCTTTGCCAAGGGGGTCACCGGGGGCGGTAACGCCTTTATTGTGCGCCCCGCAACGCCCGATGAACTTAAAACGGCCCTGTGTGCGACCTACGATACCCGAGGGCAGTGCACAGATGACACGCCGCGCGTCATTGCCCTGGACCACATGTTCGATTTTCGCGGTTCGGTCATTACCGACGGCAGCGCCCAGGTCACAGAGGCCGGTTGCATGGCTAATGCCTGCCCCCACGGCGGTGGGCAATGGGCGATCAACGGCGCCAATCATTTTTGCCAGTCCAGGCCACCAGCCACCGTGACCTATGACAAGGCCGGATTGCAGCGCCTGAAGATCGGGTCGAACAAGACGCTGATAGGCCTGGGCAGTCATGCCGGTATCCAGGGCATGGGCCTGTTCGTCGGCGGCGACGCGCTCACGCTGGACGATGCCGATGGTGTCTGGATCGACCATGACACGTTCGTACGTATTGGCCGCCAGATGGTGGTGACCGGTTGGGGCAGCGCGACGCACGTGACGCTGTCCAACAACGAGTTCGATGGCCGCACGCCCTACTCCGCCACCTGTGACGGTCATCATTACTGGGTGTGGTTGTTTCTGGGGCATCACGACACCCTGACATTGGTCGGCAACTACGTGCATGACACCTCGGGACGCGCGCCTCATTCCGGCGGCATGGGCGATGCCGATGTTCGCGCGCAACTGGTCAACAACCTGTTCGCGCACCTGTCCTACCAGGGCGCGATCATGTCGCGCACCGCCACCTCGCACCTGCTGGTGGAGGGCAACGCTTTCGAGGATGTGTCGCATCCTCTGTTCAACGACACTCGGCAACCCGGTACGGCCTTCGCGCCCTTCGCACAAGCGGCTGGGGACGCCTGCCGCGTCGCGATCGGCAGGCCTTGTGTGGCCAATCAACAACACCTGAGCGGCGATGATTACCGGCTCCAGGACGTGCCGGCGCTGGCGGCGTTCAGTGCGTACCGTGAATACCTCATCACGCCACAGCCTGCTGAGATTGCGCTGGCCCAAGTGCCCGCAAACGCAGGAGCAGGCCACCTTAACGCGGGGAAAATCTGATGCGACGTGCACTGCTGATTATGTTGTGTGGCATAGCGGTTGTCGCTCAAGCGCACGCCGCCAGTTTCGGGGCTACGCGCACGGGTACCCGGATCGTCGTCGACACCGGTGCCGATTTGATCTTCAGCGTGGACACCCGTAACGGCGACCTGGTGTCCATGCGCTTTCACGGCCACGAGTTGCAGACCACCGAGCCCAAAGCCTCGCAAATCGCTTCCGGCCTGGGCTCCGCACAAGTGGACGCCCGCACGGTGGGCGACGTTATCGTGATCAGCGCACGGGCAGGTGATTTGATCCAGTATTACCTCGCCGATAAAGGGCGCAACGCGATTTACATGGCGACCTATGCTCCGACCTTGCTGCCGGTGGGCGAATTGCGTTTTGTCGCGCGGCTCAACGTCAACACGTTGCCAAAAGCCGCCCGCGGTACCGATTCCAATGTCGGCACCGCGATCGAAGGCAAGGATGTATTCCTGCTGCCGGATGGGCGCACCAGTTCCAAGTTCTACTCGGCACAAGCGATGATCGACGACCCGCTGCACGGTGTTAAGGGTCCGGGCGTCGCGGTGTATATGTTGATGGGCAATCGCGAACTCAGTTCCGGGGGGCCGTTTTTCAAGGATATCGCCACCCAAAAGACCGCCGTCACCCATGAGCTGTACAACTACATGTTTTCCAACCACACCCAGACCGAGCCCTACCGAGGCGGCCTGCACGGGGTGTATGGGTTGCTGTTTACCGACGGTGAAGCCCCGTCCGAAGCCTTGACCAACCTGGCTTTCGTCAACAACACCCTGGGGCCCGCGGGCTTTTTGGACAGTGCCGGACGCGGCACGGTAACAGGTCACGTTTACGGGGTTGCCCCTAGCCTGCCCGCCGTGGTGGGCCTGAGCAATACCAGCGCCGAGTACTGGGCGCCTGTCGATGGCAACGGTCGGTTTCAACTGACGACTGTACGTCCAGGGCAATACCGAATGACGCTTTATCAGCGCGAGCTGGAAGTGGCGCAAAGCACTGTGCAGGTGAAGGCAGGCAGCACCGCGCAAACGACCCTGCAGGCACGGCCACCGACAGGCCAGATGAAATGGCAAATCGGCGTACCCGATGGCACCCCCACGGGTTTTCGTAACGCCGGGCTGCTGTCATCGGCCCATCCAAGCGATACACGAATGGCGCCATGGGCCCCCGCCACCTACACCGTCGGCAGCAGCCACCTCGACGCGTTTCCCGCTGCGCAATGGCGCGACATCAACAGTCCTACTCGGATCGAGTTCGTCCTGGCCGCCAACGAGGTGCATGACTATCACCTGCGTGTGTTCCTCTCGCTGGCTCAAGCCGGCGGCCGCCCACAAGTAAGCGTCAACCAGCACTGGACCGCACCCGTGCCCCCCGCCTCCAACCAACCCAACAGCCGCGGTATCACCCGAGGCACTTATCGGGGCAATAACACCGTGTTCGAGGTGAGCATTCCGGCCAGCGCGTTACGGCCGGGTACGAATAGTTTGGAGATCGGCGTTGCATCGGGCCAAGCCGGCAGCGGTTTCCTGAGCCCTGGTTTTGTGTTTGATAGCGTGCAGTTGAGGTAGACCCTGTCTGTATTTCGGGCAGCAAGCCATGCAATCACAGCGGAAACTCAGCCCTGACCAGGGTCCCGCCTTGGGGGCAATTGCTTGCGGTAATTGTCCCACCATGGGCCTGACAGATGGCACGGGCAATGGACAGGCCCAAGCCACTGCCACCGGAATACCGGGCCCTGGAACGCTCTGCCCGCCAGAAACGGTCGAACACGCTGTCCAGGTGTTGCGCCTCGATGCCGGGGCCGCGGTCACCGATTTCAATCACGACCCGATCATGAATTCTGTGCGCCATGACGTTCAATTCGCCACCGCCCCCCGCGTAACGCAGCAGGTTATCGAACAGGATGTTCAGCACCTGCCCCAGGCGATCACGATCGGCATGGATATGAAGCCCATCTGCAATGCTGAGGTGCGTTTGAACATGAGCCTCATCCAGTTGCGGCTGGAACCAGGCCAGCCGTTCGGCAAGCAAGGCGGCCAATGAAAAATCGCTGCGCTCCAGCACCAGCCGCCCCGCCCTGGCCATCGACAACAGGTGCAGGTCATCCACCAGTTTTCTGAGTTGGTCAAGCTGGCGCTTGACCATGCCTAACTGCACGGCATCGCTCGGAAACACCTCATCAAGCATGCCCTGAACCCGCCCCATCGCCGCATTCAACGGCGTGCGCAGTTCGTGAGCAATGACCGCGCTGGACTCGCGCACATCACGCTCGTAGCGCTCCAGTTGCGTGGTCATGCTGTTGAAGTCGCTGACCAACCGTTGCAGCTCGTCGGGCGCTTGCTTGTGAGGTGGCAGGCGGGTGAGGAAATCCCCCCCGGCAACGCGCCGTGCACCCTGAGCAATCGCTGAGAACTGGCTGGACAACGGTCGCGAAAACCACATGCCACAGACAATGATGATCGGGATAGCAGCCATCACCAGACAAGCCAGAATCAGCCAGTCGCGGTTGGCCATGTCCGGCTGGAAGAACTCCACCGGATAGTATTCGGCAACCAGCTGGCGCAAGCGTGTCTCGTTGAGCTGCGGCTCGGCGCGCAGCTGCAGCAACTCCTCGCGCGCCGCCGGCGGCAAGTGCTGCAAAAAATTCCGGTCTGACAGCCTGAAGTTGATCCACATGCAGAGGGCGATCACCACCACGGCGCCGATCGCCAACAGGCTCATGCGCATGCCGACCCAGCGCCACAACGGTTTGTCGTTGCCTCGTGATGTCTCAAGCATGTTGCTCACCTGAACCGATAGCCAATGGAGCGCACCGTCACCAGCACACCCGCGATGCCCTGGCTTTCAAGCTTGCGCCGAAGATTATGCACATGTGCGTCCACCACGCGGGCCAACGCTTCGCTGTCCGGCAGGCAGATTTCGAGCAGTTCATCGCGGGTGAAGGCTTTCGAGGGTGTCTTGAGCAACGTGACCAGCAGTTTGAATTCCGTGGGTGTCAGGTCCAACAGCTGCGGTTGCCCATCACCGCGTTCAATGGCAGCGGTAAAGGCAATGAGGTCGACCCGCAGGTTTTCATAGCGCAGCAGTTGCTCCACCGGTTGGCTGCCCGCGGTACGCCGCAACACGGCGTGCACCCGCGCCACCACCTCGCGCGGACTGTAGGGCTTGACCACATAGTCGTCGGCGCCATAACGCAAGGCACCCAGTTTTTCCGGCTCGTCGCCCATGGCCGTGACCATGATCACCGGCGTGTCGCTGCTGCGACGTACGGCGGACAACACCTCGATGCCA
>Ga0265797_10006548_pt1 | contig 16357 bp, 23 predicted proteins | sample P2T30metagenome_FD_192433 | JGI IMG/M metagenome (GOLD analysis project Ga0265797, IMG submission 192433) | Plant litter microbial communities from East Loma Ridge, Irvine, California - P2 T30 | ecosystem: Environmental > Terrestrial > Plant litter > Unclassified | place: USA: California... | reverse complement strand
TGTATACGGATGGAACGGCAATGATGAATTTTGACAGTAGCAGTGCGAGGTATGCGGCCACTACTTTGCTTTCCAACTAGCTGTCAGCCGGGGAGCTGGAGGTCATGCGAATCCACTTACCGGGGATGAGTCGTCCTGAAACGAGACATACAGCCGGGCCACCTCATTGACAAACGGCTCCGCTGACAAACAGTGGCATGATGTCACGCAGATCGAATGGCCTGTACATTCGGGGTCAAGCCCTACTCAATGAGCTGAGCCTCTTGCACAGACGCTGAGCTTACTGAGCGAGCCCAAGACTGAAGATAGCTCCCCCTCCATTAGCACTGCAGAAGTCATGACAGACAGAACTAGACAAAGCAGCTCGTCCTCGTCGATGGTTTCGGTTCTCTCCTCTGGAGCTTTGGGGATGCTTGTCGAGATCCACTCCCGATTAACAATAATGCGGGCAAGGGCTGTCCATGCTCCCTCGACACCCTGAATCTCGCGACTCCACGAAGGAGCTACGTTGCCCATGTTGGCGAAGATCCTCAGACAGCTGAATATACCCCTCGCAGCTGGATAATCAGTAAATTTATGCTGAAGTGCGCACCTGACCCGTAGGCGTATTCTGCATCAGAGCCTAACGCGGCTTTTACAAATGCGATCAGAGCTCGAAGAACGCCTTGAGGTAGACCAGCGTGATGGTGAGCTAAGTCATATCGCTCTTCCACTGATGACGCGACCAAGTGATCGATGACAGCGAGACAATTTCGAATATGATGGAGGTCAATCGAGTCGTCTTTTGGGACCAGAGACTACCTCATCAGCACAGGTGAGTTAATGGCAACTCACCAGACCGCTTTTAACATGGTCAAATCGCTCGCTCAGCGTTGTGATCTCTGGGAGTATCGCTTTGAGTGTCTTGCCCATAACTTTCTCGGGTCGCGTTATCTGGTTCAGCATGTCCGTGGAGGATGCTTTCACGAATGAAGTGAGGATTGCGGAAGCGAGGTGACGGGTACTGGACTGCTGTGAGCTTCCTATCTTGGTGAGGCAGCTTACGTGAGATGTCGGCTGTACATTCTTGCCTACACCACGTACCCTCTCCACCTACTCGTCAGCTCACTAGTATGTTTGACAGAGCCGCACGCATACCATGGGCGTGGCCTTTCCAGTCCAAGACTCGTCCAGCACGCCATTCCGTTCCTTCAGAAGACTGGCGACGAACCGGATGCATTCCGTAGCATCCGCACGAAAAAGGATGTTCTCCCCCCCAGCAATCCCGTTCATGATTACGAACAGAGCCAGCAAGCAGACTGCATCCATGATCTGATATGAGCAGCTTCCTCGGATGACGGGCTTACATCATCGCCCTCCTCTCGTACGCCCTCGAAAGCTGCCCAGACTCGCTCCGTTTGCCCGCAGACGTTGAGCTTCGACATCCACTCTTCGTCTTGCATATTCGTTAGTATATCAACACAGCTGAAAATCAGCCTTGACTTCGGCCTTGAGGCAGGCCGCCAAATACCTTGCTCTCCTAAAGCTTCTTGTGCCGGTTTCGTCCTCGATACCGTCCAGGAGATAGCCTGTTTCGTCCATGAACCGACGATTCTCCCCTTTTGATTTCATGTCATTGGCTGACTGAGGTGCTCGGGCGATAATGAGCGTCTGACATGTCAGCTAGGCATACACCGGCGAGATCCGTTGCGTACCGACAGGTCTTCGTGTGACTGTGTAGTTTCACCCGAGTTGACTTCATATCGCCTTCTGAGACTAGCGTAGCTTTCCTTTGCTAATGCTTCTTCTAGCTTCTGGACGTCTGAGACTGTGTCATCATCTTCTGCGACTACAGTCCTAGTCCTTCCATATATCCTTTTTGCCCTTCCACCTGACCCCTGACCTTCGGGCTCCACTGGCTTGATCCACATTGCAGATGGGTCGCCTTCCTCGGATACTTTCGACGGTGTTATAGGCATGGATTGCGTTTTGGTCAGTGTTTTCGTTGGGGTCGAAGGACCTGCTCTCCCTGGACTATCGTATATATGGCTAAAACCTCTACGTAACTTTGATGGCGATTCAAGTATTGCTCCAGAGCTTTGAGATTGGCCAATAACTCGTTTTCGGCTCGGGCTTGATAAGATAGACGGATCAGGGGAGATGGCTGCGAACAGGTGGGCGTAGTCGCGAGGTGACGATGTTGGAGTTGATGGACCAGCGACTGCTGCAACGGATCTTGGCGGAGTGAGGTCTCTGCGCCGGGGTACCGGTGCTTTTTTCGATTCTGAGCTGTTTTGAGAAGTGTTTGATCGTGATCTTGTAGCTCGGACTGACGGCTGTGCAGGAGATATGCGAAGTGATGGCTCAGCCTTCCTCTTTCGAGGGGTCGGAGTCGGTGGCCCAGATGCGGAAGTCAAGGGCGATGAGGTGATAATGAGTGTTTGAGCTCGTCCCGTCCTGTCCATCTTCGGTGTGTATCGTTCTTCCTGTGACGGGTGATACTCTGCAGCCATGATACTATCCTCTTCCGCTTCCCCTGTCGTCGACGCCTCTGATACCTTTGTGCCGGTCGTCGAAGTTCTCTCTCTCCCTCTTGATTCATTCCTACTTAGCCTCGACGCGCTGCTACTTCCAGTCCGTGAGACCTCAGATCTGGTACGAGTAGATGAGCCGAGCGAAGGCGAAGATTGTGAGGCTCTTTTGGCATTTGCCTGAGTCTTGGCTGTTTCCTTTTTCCCATCAATCCGATTTTTACCCACTTCCTCAGTGTCGCTATCCGTGTCGGATACATCTTGATTCTTGGGCGCCTGCACTGTTCTTTTGCGCGCGTATGTACGGCGAGGTGGTGCGGCCGGATGACTCCTTGTGATCCGCGGACTGCCCGTCGAGCTACTTGGTGATGACGAGAACATGGTGTAGCAGGTAGTGGCCTACACAGGCCTCTTGCCGCGTCTACAACACTCGAGGCTTGGGACCGCCCTTCAATGAGATCTTCTGAGTCGTACCAGCTGACAGAGCCGCCTATGATCACTAAGGGGAAAGAGAAGTAAGAGAGGATAGGATAGTCGAGACATTCCGGACATATGACTTGCCTCCACTTCGGCTTCGGCAACTGAGGACCCCGCTTGGACGTTTCGTCGAGATCTATACGATGCTGAGGTAGAACAGCACCATTCATGATACCAGGTGTTTACATCTATACACTATCATACAATGTCCTTAAGCAGTACACTATCACGCCCTAAACTCTGACTATCACTCATCATCATCAGATAGATCCACATATGCAGCTGGTTTCTTGGCAGCGGCTCGTCCTGCTCGGGGCGCCGCCGCTCGAGGAGCCGGTGCAAAGTCTTCAGAATCACTGCACATCAGCTGTCGTTCCCCGAATCTCAGGCAGCAGACTCACGATGCCTCGTCAAAGTCTGACTCATCCTTTTGGGACTTCTTCCCGATAGCCTTCTTGGCAGATTTGGCAGGGATGATATCGTCATCAGAATCCTCGGCTTCCGACGATTCAACCTTGGCGACCACCTTCTTCTTGGGTGCAGGTTTCGCTTTGGGCTTGATGATCTCCTCGTCCGAGTCATCGACTACCTTTGCTTTGGCTTTGGGTGCAGCTTTAGCTTTTGGCTTGATCGGCTCCTCGTCAGAATCGGACATGGCGATCGCCTTTGCCTTCGAGGTGGTAGCTTTGGCGGGAGCTCTCGTGGGTGCAGGGATGTTGTACACTGATGATTAGCTCCGCGATCATTCGTGATTCATAACTTACTCTCATCGTCATCTGAGTCGTCCAGAATCATTGGCTCAGCCTTAGCCTTGGGTTTAGCTTTGGCAGGTGCTGCCTTCTTTGTCGGTGGCTTGACATCGGCATCGCCATCAGACACGTTCGCACTGCATCATCAGCTGTGTTCTGTCGCCATGGATCTACCTTGATCGTTTTCCAGGCGAAGCTTTGGGAGCAGCCTTGGCTTTGGGAGCGGGCTTCGCCTTCACAGGCTGGAAGACGTCAGACTCGTCAGAGTCTTCACCTGCGGCCTTCTTCTTCTTCTTGATAGCGGCCTTGATAGCTGCTTTGCCCTTTGGTTTTCCAGACTTGGCGGCCTGGATGTCTTCCTCTAAAGCGATCTGATCATCAGCTACATATCTGCGGCGGGTGAGCAAGACATACGGCCCACTCCGTAAGGAAGCTGTCCAAGTCCTTGTTCCAGATATCCTGTGGTGAAAGCTTGAGCAGCGCGATGAGCTCAGACTCTTTGCCATCTCGCTCGCTTAGAAGTTTAGCGACCTGACATTAGTCTCTAAACACTCACCCTCAGGTAGCTCACCTTTTCAGCCGTCAAGCTCCAAATGGCCATTCCAAGCAAGTAGTCGTAATCACCAGCTTGACCCGCTTCGGCATCTTCATCATCAAGCGTCTGCTCAGTCTCGCCAGCAACGGCGATTGACTTCTTATCCTTCTTGGGGAAAGGAGTGAATTTGAGTGTTCGAAGTTCTCCCTCGATGACAGACTTCTTCTTGTTTGAAACCACAAGTTCCTTGGAGATGATCATCTGAACGAATCGGGCTTGATTCGATAATCGCTCAAATTGCCTGTTGAGCTCGTCCGCTAGGTATTGCTATCTGTCAGCATGGGTCTGAGCCAGTCTTGATAGCCCTGACGTACCTTCCTCAGACCATAGAACTCAAGTCGCTTGTGGTAGAAATCGATCAAGATTTCCTCCGGAGAAGAGTACTTTCTGATTTTGCCATTCAAGTCGAAACAGACCATATTACTAGTAGACATGTTGGAGGTCATCTTGAAACGCTTCTCCAATCCTTCTTGCTCGGCGGCTCGCAAATTGGCTTCTGACATGTGGATCCGGAAGAAGACGGTAGTATCGGTATGGTGTTCCTCGTAGTCCTGCTAGTCAGCTGGCTCAGCGTGTGGGCATATAGAAACGGACCTTGATGGTTGCGGTTACTTTATCGGTACCGCTAGTCATCTCTTCCAGCATTTCCTTGAAGTCTTGGGTCCACTTTCGAATAGGCAACTCGGTAATTTCGATGGTAGTATCGTCGATTTTCTCAACAATACCGTTAATCTTGTACTTGTCGGCTTCTGTCCTTTCGATTGTTCCCTATTATTAGCTAGTGTCGAAAGAAGGAAACATACCTTGAAACCTCGGAACCAAGGGGTCATCTTTTCGATTTCCTCACCTCGCATGAGTCGCTGCAAGTTCTCGACAATCTCGAGAGGGTTGTAATTGGGGATCTGAGTTGACCATCCTGCGGGTCAGCCCGTGTCTCGCACAACTGACCTACCAGTTCCGATACCGTCTGCTCCGTTGATAAGAACCATGGGAACGGTCGGGAGGAAGTATTCTGGCTCGATAGACATTCCCTCTTCCTCGAGGTAGTTGAGAAGTCCATCGTCGGCGGGATGGAAGATAGCTCGGGTCATTCGGGGTACATTGGTGAAAATGTAACGAGCGCTAGCTGCGTCTTTTCCTCCCTAATGGTCAGTTTATTCCTCGAAGATCAGCTGTAACTCACGGCCAGTCGAGTACCGAATTGACCGTTGGGGTCAAGCAGATTGATGTTATTACTTCCGACAAAGTTCTGGGCTAAACCAACAATAGTAGCCGTCAAACTGACTTCACCATGATGGTATGCAGTCTTCTCTGCGACATATCCGGCCAATTGAGCCACCTTGATCTCCTTGACGACACCTTTCTTGAAACACCCAAAGAGCACCTTTCGCTGACCTGGCTTCAGACCGTCTGCGCACGAAGGAATAGATCGAATGTTATCTGCCATGGAGAACAGTATGAGCTCCTTGTTGATGAAGTCGGAGATGGGGACAGAGGTAATATCGTGATTGAGGTATGTTCCGGGCTGGGAGGTCAATTCAAGCCCTCACCGAGTCGACTCACCCTAAATTGCCTGAGCCATTCCTTTCGGTCATCTGCCTTCTTCTTACTGAATGCCATGTCGATCAGACCTCGGTCATCAGGCTTGATCGTCTCAAAAGCTAGTCGATGCTTATCAAGGTCGTTAAAGTATTTCTTAGCGTCGGCAGATGTACTGGTACCCAGACCCTAGCTAGTCAGTGTCGGTGCTATGTCCTGAACGAAAAAAATACCTTGTAGTACTTGGCGTCCCACCCTCGACCACCGTTATTGTTGGCCACCCATTCCTCGTATTGAGGCATGGTGTAGAAACTGATTTCCTGCTTGTTCTTCGAAACTTTCACGATGGGGGTGATGAACTCGACTAGGAAATCGGGAATCTTCAACAGAGAAGGATAGGAGTGATCGAGGTAGTTGATTATAAGACCCTTGATGTGGGAACCATCGTGATCCTGATCCGTCATGATCATCAAATGACCATATCGAAGCGAATCGACTGACGTATAGTCATGTCCGTGTTTGAGACCAAGAATCTGCTTGAGATGCTGCAGCTCGACGTTCTTGACGACCTGCTCGTGGGCCGCTTCTCGGACATTCAGCAATTTACCACGTAGAGGAAAAACACCGTAATCGTCACGACCGACCACGGCGAGACCTGAGACAGCTAGGGCTTTGGCGGAATCTCCTTCAGTCAGGATGAGAGTACACCTCTTTCCGTTTCGACCGCCAGCGTTGTTGGCGTCTTCAAGCTTGGGGATACCTCCGATTCGGGTCCGCTTGGTTCCGTCCGATTTCTTCATGATCTGGTCCTGCTTGAACTTGGCCCAGCTGAGGACATTGTCGATGATACCGGACTTGGCGACTGCTTTTCAGCCTGGCTTTAATTGATATGACTTACCCTTCTTGACAAAGTCTTCTGACAGTTCACATTTTGATCCGAAAGCAGAGCTCTTGAGGGTCAAAGTATCCTTGGTTTGCGAATCGAAAGCGGGATTTTCGATGAGCGCATTGACAAAGATCCACATGTGATTCTTGATCTGGAAAGGCTTGACTGGCGCGGCCTTGTTCTTTTTCTTGATCTGGTCCATACTACTTGTCAGTCTAGTCCGTCATAGCGTGTGGCTCACAGCTTATTGGCCAACTGTGTGGTAATCATATCGACATGGGTACCTCCCTTGATCGTGGAGATGGAATTGGCAAACGAGACGTGCTGGGTCTGACCGTCGGAGAGGGCAAATGCGACCTCCCATCGTTTGTTGACAATCTCGTAGATGATAGCAGGCTTGGCGATTGTAGCACCACCAGCAGCGTCGGCGGCCGCTTGGGTTGAGGCATTGAGGTACATTTCGACGTACTGCTATCAGCCCGCAATCGGTAGTCCATACGTACCTGTTTGAAATTTTTGACCTTGAGTCTCTCCGAGTTCATAAACACCTTGACATCTCGAACTGTACCGGCGATATCGTAGACTCGTTTCATCATGAGAGCATAAGTATCGTCGTCGATACCGTTCATACCGAATCTCTCCAATTCGGGCGTAAATGTGATCTTGGTCCACTCCTCTTCTTTGGGATTCTCTGTTATCTGACCATCAGCGCTTCTTCAACTCGTCCCATACCTTTGGTGTGCCCTTTTTCGTCATGTTCTGGCTGAATATCTGCTTATATTTCTTGCCATTGACTTTGTCTGCGGTCTCGACGACTAATCTCGTCAGCCATAATTGAGAAGTCAAGATTCGGCAGACTCACTGAACTCGGAAGAGTAGATGTTTGCGAGCTTCGCTCCGTAACCATTCCGACCACCAGTCAACTTCTTCTGATCATCGTCATAATTACTCGAAGTCAATCTGGTTGTCAGCTTGTACAAGAGAGAGAAAGAGATAGAATATGCAACTTACAGATTACCGAAGATCAGCTCGGGAATCATTATTCCCTCTTTCTTGTGCATCTCGACTGGGATACCCTTTCCGTTGTTCATGACTGAAATTTGATTCTTCTCCCGGTCGATAGTGACTTTGATTTGGTCCATGGTTGCATCGTTGATCTGGGCGTCAGTTTCGACGTTTCATATTCGCCTGATAGATCGCACCTTGTTATCGGCCGCATTGACCAAAATTTCATCGAAGATTTTGAAGAAACCGGGTACAAAGGTTGTATTACTATCGTCAGCGACATTCCTGTCACTTGGAACTTACCGGTTGACCATCATCTTTGTTGCCTCGTCATACACCCACATCATCTGGGTAATGGCCTCTACGGATCCAATGTACGAATCGGGTCGTTTGAGGACATGCTCGAGTTGTGATAGCTGCAGGTGAGTTCTTGGATATAAGCGCTAGAATAAGGATGCGTACCTTCTGGTACATCTCGCTAGCACTCTTCTGCTTAGTCGAACCATTGCCAACCGGGATGTTCTCGTCATCACTGTCCAGGACCGTGTCCTTCGATTTGCCTTTGGGCTTCACAGGTGACTTCACAAAGTCAGAGTCTTCTTCCGATATGGACTCATTGGGCGCATTCTTCTTGGATGCCAGGGGTTGTTTCTTGGCTGGAGCTTTCTTGACGGCTGGAGCCTGAATACCGTCAGCTCGGACCTCTCGACGCACGTTGATGGACATGCCTTCGTTGGCTTCGAGCTAGATGCTGCAGCTTTCTTTGCTGGAGCAGCCTTCTTGGCTTTGGGAGCTTCGACAAAGGCATCGGAGCCGCTGTCGTCAGCAATGCGGAAACCGTCGCTCTCGCTATCCGACATCCTAGGCGGTGTAATGCAGCTAAATTGACGAATGATGGCGGGGCGAGGTCGTGACTGGGGTATGTAGGCGGAGATTCGGGGAGCGGTCGGTCGTAATAATGATAGTAGTGAAGAGTAAGCTAGTCTCAAGGGCATGCAACGCCCGTATGTATAGTGTGTTGCAGTTAGCTTGTCAACAGATTGATTGTCCGACGCGCTTTGTTGATCTTTGCTTTTGCCTTTCAGGGGGTGGAGGTAGATCAACACGTGAGATTAGATTCCGCTTAATGGCTGCGTTTCCAGTGCTAGATACCTCGTAACTACTACTATCGAACAAGCCATAAACGTCCTTCAAGTTGTTAGAGCCATAGCATAGAGGCTTACAGCTAAGCTCAGGTCCAAAACGAGACGAAATGTCCAGACAACAGGATAATCCGTTTGACGATATCCTGCAACCACAACCACGTCACCCGAGGCCAACATTCCAGGACGACCCGTTCGGCGACGACGACGATGAATTATTCAGTCCACCCGCGCCCGGAGCTTCTGGATCAGGACATCAGCAGACGCGTGGATCAGTGGACCAAGGTCAGGGTGGTAGGCACGGATATGCTTTAGATCCATTCTTTGACGAGTGAGTCACTATCATCACAGTAACAAGTATGCAGCTGAGCTCTAGTGACGACGAGTACGGCCAACCTGGATCTTCTACCGCGTACCAAGCGCCTCAGTCATCTTCAACTGTCAATGTCTCACGCGGCTTCGGTCAGTCGCAGCCTTCCCTCATGGACGCGTCCGAGCCATTCGCGCAGTCTGGAGCCGTACCAGCTGGATTTGCTGGACCGGACGATAAACACATGGGTGAGCCAATGGGGAAGGGATACGGAAGAGGAGGAGACCCATTCGATGACGACGAAGGACCTTCGGCATACTCGTTCTCAACGCCTCAGGCCGGACCCTATTCTCGAGCTAAACGAGGGAAATGGGCAACATTCAAAGAGAATCACCTGACGGATGTCGACTGGACTTTTGGTGTCAACTCGCTGCTGGGCAGGAAAAGCAAGTTCGATGGAGTTCCGAGAGAGATCAGCTTGAACGATCCTGCTGGGAACAAGGTCAAGGGATTCGAGAACAACTCGGTATCAACCGGGAAATATGGTCCAATCACCTTCTTGCCAAAGTTCTTGTTCTGTAAGCCATCATCCCTGTTTGTCTCGAGCAACAGACTAACTGTCAGCCGAGTTCTCCAGATCTGCCAATTTGTTTTTCCTGTTCACGGCGTGCATTCAACAAGTACCTGGCGTCTCGCCGACAGGCCGGTATACCACAATTGTCCCCCTCGCAGTTGTCATTATCGCCAGTGCTTTCAAGGAGATACAAGAAGACTTTGTGAGCCATCGTGAACGTGATGTAGGCTCATCAGCTAACAATGCAGAAACGCCACGCTTCTGATAAATCGCTCAACAACAACAAAACTCAAGTACTAGCAGACCAGGGCTTTGACGAAAGACCTTGGCGTCGTATACGCGTTGGAGATGTCGTTCGCCTTGACGTCAACGCTTTCATTCCCGCCGACATGGTACTTCTGAGCAGTAGTGAGCCAGAAGGTCTATGTTACGTGGAAACCGCCAACCTCGACGGAGAGACCAATTTGAAGATCAAGCAAGCCCACCCTTCTACCGCGACCTTGACGAATCCGCATGCCGTCTCGATGTTGCGTGGTCACCTGATGTCGGAACCGCCAAATTCGTCATTGTACACTTATGACGGTACATTCCACCTATCTTCCGCCATGCCTGGATCTGCGCCTACTAAAGTGCCTGTTGGACCAAATCAGATGCTGCTGCGAGGAGCTCAGCTACGGAATACGAGTTGGGTCTACGGGATCGTCGTCAATGCCGGACATGAGACCAAGTTGATGAGGAATGCCACGTAAGTCCGTGACCCTCCGACATGTCAGCGCTAAGATTTAGGGATGCACCGGTCAAGCGCACAAATGTCGAGCGACAGGTCAACATGCAGATTCTCTACCTGTTCATCTTGCTCCTCATCCTTTCTTTAGTCTCTACTATCGGAAGTAGTGTCCGAACGGTAAGCACGCCAAGCTGCACGATATCTGACTATAGTGGTTCTTCTCGTCTGCAGATTGGTACTTGATGATTGAAGCCAATGAAAGTAGTCGAAGTACGTCTTTCTTTCTTCTCCTGATGCACGCTGATTTTTGCAGTCCGTCAATTCGTGGAAAGTGAGCTTTCCGCGTCATCTCGAGTACAAGTGTTGTGAGACCGTACTGATGTGCAGACATCCTGACCTTCATCATCTTGTACAACAATTTGATCCCTATTTCGTGAGCTGACACAATGCCATAAAGATACAAGCTGACAACAAAGATTGATCATGACGATCGAGGTAGTCAAATATTGGCAAGCATCCCTCATCAACTCGGATCTCGACATGTACTACGCCCCAACCGATACACCAGCTCTTTGCCGGACATCGTCACTTGTCGAGGAACTCGGTCAAATAGCTTACATCTTTTCCGACAAAACTGGTACACTCACCTGTAACGAGATGGAATTCCGGGAATGTAGCATCTACGGTACCATGTATGCTGCAGTGGTTGATGATGCCAAGCGGGATCAGGGTCAGAAGACGTTTGAAGTTCTCGGGCAGCGGGCAATGGAAGAGAATGAGGAAGGTGCGAACATCCGGGAATTGTAAGTCGGCTGGTCGTGTAAGGGGTTCTAGCTGACTCTGTAGTCTGTCTCTACTTGCAGTCTGCCACACAGTAATCCCAGAGGTTCGAGATGGAAAGATGGTATATCAGGCGTCATCACCTGATGAAGCTGCTCTCGTAGCTGGTGCCGAAATGTTGGGCTACCGGTTCCATGTAAGCTTTCCTGCCCGTATATGAGCAGCGGAGCTGATCGATAGACCCGTAAACCAAAATCTGTCTTCGTCGATGTCCTCGGTCACGACGAGGAATACGAGATATTAAATGTCTGTGAATTCAACTCGACCCGAAAGAGGATGTCTGTCATCGTTCGAGGTCCCGACAAGCGGATCAAGCTGTTTACCAAAGGTGCCGATACCGTTGTCTATGAGCGATTGACGCCGAATCAGCACTTTTCGGAACCGACTCTTGCGCATTTGGAGGTAAGACTGTTCTCTCTGTGGTGCCATCAAGCTAAATTGTTAGGACTACGCAACAGAAGGGCTGCGAACACTCTGTCTAGCATATCGGGAAGTTCCCGAGGACGAATACCGAAAGTGGGCAGTCATGTACGATAATGCCGCGTCTCAACTCTCAGGCAGAGCCGATGCGTTGGACAAGGCAGCCGAAGTGATTGAACAAAATCTGCACCTCCTCGGAGCGACCGCTATTGAAGACAAGCTACAAGAGGGAGTACCAGATGCTATTCATACACTACAACAGGCTGGAATCAAGATTTGGGTCTTGACTGGAGATAGGCAGGAGACGGCTATCAATATCGGTCTCTCGTGCCGGTTGATCTCGGAATCTATGAATTTGGTAAGACTCATGCTGATTGAGGAGATTACAAGCTGATCCATCAGGTCATTATCAACACTGAAAACCAAACCGACACCAATGATCTGCTAAACAAAAGGCTGTTTGCCATCAAGAATCAGAGACTAGGCGGAGATACCGAGGAACTCGCTCTCATCATTGGTCAGTCAATTGCATCTCCTGATTAACCATACTGACGAGCAGACGGAAAGAGTTTGACGTTCGCGCTGGAGAAAGAGTGTTCGGATGTGTTCTTGGAATTGGCTATCATGTGCAAGGTGAGTCTGACATTGAGATGTCCTTGAGCTCTGATACTGATGGATAGGCTGTCATCTGCTGTATGTCGTCGAGAAGGGGATTCGACGGTCGCTGACATTCTAGGTCGTGTTTCACCCCTTCAGAAAGCCCTAGTGGTAAAGCTAGTCAAGCGCAGTACCAAGTCGCCTCTCCTTGCTATCGGAGACGGAGCCAACGACGTCAGCATGATTCAAGCTGCCCACGTCGGGGTCGGTATTTCGGGCGTGGAAGGTCTACAAGCTGCCAGATCAGCAGACGTAGCCATCTCGCAATTCCGATATTTGCGGAAATTGTTGCTTGTTCACGGTTCTTGGAGTTATCAGCGGTTGACCAAATTGATCCTCTGTGAGCCTCATCTTTTCCCTTCTTCCTGAACGCTTAGCTTACAATGGTAGACTCCTTCTACAAAAACATCACGTTCGCTCTGACTCTGTTTTGGGTAGGCTATCCTTTTCTACCACATAGAATTACGCTCATTCATTCAGTATTCCTGGTTCAACGATTACTCGGGTCAAATCGCTTTCGAAGGATGGTCAATGTCATACTACAACGTCATCTTCACTATCCTCCCTCCATTAGTCATTGGTATCTTTGACCAATTTGTTTCAGCTAGGATGCTAGACAGGTATCCACAACTGTACCAGCTCGGTCAACAGAATTACTTCTTCACCCCACATACATTCTTCTACTGGGTTGGCAATGCTTTCTATCATAGTGTGGTACGTCCCTTTCTTCCCTCTCCACCGGGTATGAACGCTGACAAAACAGGTACTGTTCTTCTTCTCCTATGCTGTTTACTATGGGGACTTGATTTCGAGCGATGGGAAAGCTTCCGGTTTATGGGTTTGGGGAACCACCTTGTACATGGGTGTTTTGCTCACTGTGCTCGGCAAGGCTGCACTCATCTCAGAGTAAGCCATCAATGAAACAATAAGGGCACAACTAATGAATAGTGTTTGGACAAAATACACCCTTGCGGCCATTCCCGGTTCTTTCGCATTCAGCATGACCGCTCTACCAGTCTACGCTATTGTCGCTCCCTTGATTGGTTTCTCTAGACCATACGAAGGTATCGTCTCGCGTCTATGGGGTGGAGCGACGCTATACTTTTGCTTGATCCTCTTCCCGGTTGTCTGTCTGTTGAGAGACTATGTTTGGAAATAGTCAGTCCAGCCCTTTTTTTCGAGAAAAGCCGAGCAGCTGATTTTGCTAGCTACAAAAGGACATACCTACCCGCCCCTTATCACATTGTCCAAGAGATCCAAAAATTCAACTTGTCCGACTACAGACCGCGACAAGAACAGTGAGTCAACCGGTAATCCAGCTCAGCATCGCTAATGATCAGATTCCAAAAAGCCATCAAGAAGGTCCGAGCTACTCAGCGAATGCGGCGTCAGCGAGGTTTCGCTTTCTCGCAAACCGAGACGAACAACCAGGATCAGACGAGACTGATTAGAGCATATGACACAAGTATCGCTAGGCCGTCGGGCTACTAGACTAGATCGCTCAGAGTCTGATGCATGCTTGGTACAATATAATGATGGTGATTTTACAGTGAGCCGAGGGACGTTTGGTCGTGACGTTACAAGTGATTTTAGGAGGTGATGTCGAGCAGATCGCAAGGCAGTCCGTCGGGCTGAAGATGTCAGCTGGGCAGACGTACCCACACATCAGGCTTACAGTGACATCGAAGCGGACCCATGGGTAAGTTTCATCGGCGACATTGGAGCTGGAAGCGTGAGCGTATCTCAGATCGTCGCCTTTTCCTCCTCTGAACAGGACCAGTCGAAGGGTCTTGCCAGTCGTCCAAGAATCGCCTAACCAAATCAGCTGGGTCTGCAATCCAGACGCTCAAACGCAGACGTACCAAGTTGTGGCATCAACACGGCTCGATCTCCTGTATCAAAGTTCGCAGGCTTGTTTTCCAGTGTTAAAAGCTTTGTAGCTAGCTGACTGGTAACAATGACCTGGGCGTCAATTTGGCTCGAGCAGACACGCGAGGGACCTACGGCACAGCGATTGACGGTCGTGATTCTGCCAATTTTCTGCTTGACCCTGCAATCAGTGATTGACCGCATCGGCTTAGCGTACATATCCATGATCCGTCTTCTTGCGTTCATGTCCATGTTGGGTTGTCGAAAGTGGTAGCTCAGTGTGTCGATGATAACCAATTTGACCTGATCATCAGACGCGTGACCAATGATATGAGAGAGGGAGCCTCACGTTTGGATGCTCATCCACCCAGTCATCGAGTGTATGTAAGAAGCCAATCATCTGAACTTGACTCGGTATCCTGACGAGGTGAACCCCTCGAAGGATCTCTGACGCCGCTGTATCTGAAAGTCAGTGGGGACGCAAGTGATGAGTGAGAACCAACCTGACGATCCAGCTGCTGCTCGAGCTGCAGATCGCAGGGTATGGGGTGTGATTCCACCTTCCGTATCTGATCAATCAGCTTCGGATAGGTGCCAATCAGACCGTTGACCCTCACCGATGATCAGAACCTCGACATCACTGTCACCTTCTCCAGACATCCTAGCGTTGATGGCAAGCGCCGTAGAGAGGACCGTCTTGCCTGACCCTGGCGGCCCACTGATCTCTACAGACATACCGGGTACGATAGCTCCATATTTGGTTTCTTGCCAGAGTCGCTTTGGATCTTCCACTCCGTTGTGTGTGTTGTAAGCCATCGACGGCGAGAACTGGGCGATCAGGCGATCAAGTGAGGGGCTGAGAGTAGAGAACCGGTGTTTCGATGCTGAAGATAGTAGCTCTGCGGCTGTTGATGATTTGATAGGAGAAGTTTGGGTAGCCGCGGGTTGACCTCCCTGAATCAGAGTTCCAGCTTGAGCTTCGGCGACCGAGTTTAGCACGCTATCAGCCTGTGCTGTTGAAAGGTTAAGCTCTGGTCATCAGTCTCTCAACGCCGATACAAGATGACTGAACTGACCAGCCGACAGATCAGCATTGGTGAGGCCTTCCAGGTCGCTGAGCAGCTTGTACCCGGCTCCAGCTAAAGTAGCTTTCAGTGAGAAGCTATACGTGAGCTCGAGAGCACCGTTCGATGAGCGTCACTGACGGTATCGGCAGAGTTGAGAGTGACATCGAGACTACTGCCTGTATATCTGCTGTCATGTCGGTGTATGGGAATGTAGCATGCTTGGCTGTACAGAGCCAGAGTACTCATAGGAGTGTCGGGAAAGACAGTCGCGTCAGTCTGCTCATGTTTAAATACGCGCCACATGACGGTAATAGCGGGAATACAGTTGATTACAGTGCAAGGGGCGGATCGAGTGTGGGGACTCCAAATGAATGACCGCGTGAGCGTCCAATTCAAGTCAACCATAGTAAGTGAGCACTGAGTAACGTTCATAAACCACATATAACCAATACTCTTCTTTACATTCAATCACCATCAGATTCACCCGCACAGTCTGCTAGGATAAGCCAGCCTTCAGGATCTCGAGTCTCAATACACCGCGTACCTCCCATCATCAGCACATCTGCCCAGCATGGTAAGCGAAGATGCGCTCAGAGAATGGGTCAAGCTGATCACATAGTCAATCATGGAATACAATGGAGGTTCGGTAGTCGCAATGATCGGAAAGGATTGTGTGGCTATCGCCTCTGACCTGAGATTGGGTCAGCAGCAAGTCGGAGTAGCCATGAACTTTGACAAAGTATGTCCACTGAGTCCTTCGAGGACACGCACTGATCAATCAGGTCTTTCCCGTCAATGATAAGCTTTACTACGGTCTACCTGGTCTTGCTTCAGACACCTACACTCTGTCAGTGATGATTGTAATCAATACAATTGAAGCTGACTGGTCAGGAAAGAGCACCTTCGATTCCGAGTAAACATGTACCGAATGAAGGAAGAAAGGGAGATTACACCAAAGACGTTTACCCACCTGGTATCAAGTACATTATA
>Ga0265797_10006547_pt1 | contig 16358 bp, 12 predicted proteins | sample P2T30metagenome_FD_192433 | JGI IMG/M metagenome (GOLD analysis project Ga0265797, IMG submission 192433) | Plant litter microbial communities from East Loma Ridge, Irvine, California - P2 T30 | ecosystem: Environmental > Terrestrial > Plant litter > Unclassified | place: USA: California... | reverse complement strand
GTTAGCGTGAAACCTCACTTGCCGACCCTTCAATCGGTGCAGCGGTCCATGCTTCCTTTTTCCCACCTTATCAGCATCCACGAAAAGACATCAGTTGTGACAAGACTACTTATACATTGTCGCTGATTAGACTTGGTACCTATTTTTTGCGACGCGTGAAGCGCATTGGAGTTCGATAGAATCGTAGCAGCTTTTGCTATCCAAGCTTCTACGGACCTCAGGCTTATCCACTTTCGTCCCGTTCAGCCTTGGAAAAGACCCGCTCAAGCTCAACCCTGTGCAGCTTACTGGACTCCTTCTGTTACTGTTACCTAAGGCTGGCAGCAGCCTCACATGTCAGGCCCGACGTCAAGCCCAGACTGGAACAGAAGTGGCAGTCCCGCCTACGGTACCTTTACTCGACCACCGTTCAACCCAAATCCCACCAAAAGTCACGACAGTAATGATAGTGCTGTCGCACCCTCTAGCAATGGCGGCGAGGATGTCTCACCTACTGCGCGCAGGCCCTCACCACAACGAAAGCCGTCAAGGCACATCGAGTTTAGAAAGTACTTGAAGCGCCCTCATATGATGGAAAACCAGAGAACGCTGAGCGATGCATTGAGATCCGCAAAGAGTAGAGAGGAACAGGAGACATTGCTCCCTGAGGAAGACTACGCTGGCGCCGACGGATGCTTCAACGGTCAAGGCGAGCCAATGCTTGAGAGAACTGCTAGTGCGCCCGATCTGAACAATAACAAGAAGACTTACTTCAATATCCACAGGTATGTGTATTGCGGCAGGTAAGGAGCCTGAGTTTGACATTAATCATATCTTAGGATACGACGCCTTGTCCTGGCAGTAATTGAAGACCCGTACACCGTGGACCAGCTCCGAGAGCCTCGCATGAACGTGCTCATCGTAAAGCCATTAGTGGATCGCCTCTACGACGAAGAAGATATATCCATCGTGTACTGTCTGCTTGTCAATCGCATGCAGTTCCTTCGAGAGCAACAGTTTCAGCAACATCATCAAACCGTTGACCTAACGCGCGCGAATCTTTGCGAGCTGGTTGCTATGAAAGTGCTGCGACGCCACGATGAAGAGTCTACAGGCAAGGCTGGCCTCTTACTTCTGGCGCAAATTATGGTAGCTCCTTTCCAGCCTTTTCAGGGTGCGCCAGATGAACGCTGTCCGCCGCGCCATAGTTCAGAGTACCAGGGCCAGGGGGATTATGAGGGCAAGCTAACAGCGCTGGAGGTGGCTATCGTCTCCGAGAGTAAGGTATTGTTAGCTGGTTCTGCGAGCCAAAAAGTTATCGATGCTATATATCGCGGGCGTATCGTGTATACCCCCACTGTATACATGGATATCATACCAGATCATTACAAGCACAAGCCCATTTCCCTCTACGATCCACGGAAGGCGCCGACACTAAACCAGTACCGTCTTATGGTACCCAGAACACGCAACATCATCGAAGTAGTACAGTTCATCACACTACTCGCACTCTACTGCTGGTGCATGACTATGCGCAAAGACCATTTTCTGACTGGTGCTGAAATTACATTCTTACTGTACGGTAGCGGTTGGGTGCTCGATGAGCTTACATCCTGTCTTGAGCATGGCTGGGAAGTGCATACGCAGGAGCTCTGGGCCTTCTTGGATGTCACATTTGCCGGCATTTTCCTTATATACCTTGGCATGCGATGTCATGGGTGGATGATGGGGCAAGACGAGACGGGCAGACAAGCTCTCGACGTTCTGGCTGTCGCGTCGCCGATCCTATTCCCACGCATCGCATTCAACCTTATGCCGGAGAACATGTTGTTCATCGCCCTAAGAGCAATGGTGAAGGAGTTCACAGCCCTCAGTCTAATCGCTGTATGGTGTTTCGGTGGCTTCTTGTTAGCGCTCAAATGGCTGAGTATCAGCAATCCAGCAGTCGGCTACGAAGACTCACCAAACTCGATCACCATCTCAAAATGGATGCTTTGGATCTGGTTCGGTCTGGACGGCACTGGAATTGATGAAGCTCCTGGTTTCCATGAGATTCTCGGTCCTACCCTAATGGTCATCTACGCCTTCCTGGGTAACACCCTGTTCTTGACAGTCTTAGTATCAATCTTGTCCAACACTTTTAGCAAGATCGCCGCAGATGCGACGGCAGAAATCCAGTTCCGTCGCGCGGTGCTCACTTTCGAAGGTGTAAAATCCGATTCCCTGTTCGCCTATCGACCACCTTTCAATCTACTCGCATTCATAATCTTACTCCCTCTCAAGTTCATCCTATCGCCACGATGGTTCCACAAGATCAATGTCTCAGCGATACGAATCTTGAACTTCCCTATCCTTCTTGCCATCTCCCACTACGAGCGTCGTTACCTGTGGAAGCCACGGCGCCAACTCAGCATCAATGGTCCGGGGCCTTCAAAACGCACAACTTGGTTGCAGGACATTGGATTTTGGAGGAGCTGGAAACAATTGAGTCCACATGCCGATTTGCAGGCTGTATTTGAAGAAGAGCCACCAGCCGATATAGTGCAGAGGATCGAAGAGGAAGATGACCTTGAAGATGCTATACTTGAGAATAGTTTTGCGGCAACGGGCATGGGAACGAGGAGTGTTAGTCCAGGAAGTGCAATGGCTGGGCGAAGGAGGAGATTGAGCAGTGTGTGGCCGGGGCCGGGCTCTTAAGATGCGCTTTGGCGGTCTGCATGCTGCATGTGAAAAACTTTGTGACGGTTTCGGTACACAGACTAGATTGTATCTCGGCACTTCATACTTCTTTATCAATTACACCTATATAATTCCTCATGCGAGCATGCTTGTTGTCACGTATCAGCGCTTCTCATGTCGGACCCACACAAGACGTCGCGATGCAACACCCCACTCTATGCTAACTCCGTAGATCCACCTCCAACGGCAAACTATTACCCCCAGCTTATTGCATATCTTCCACATTGAGGTAGCATCGCGACGATAGCAGAATTTATTACCCCCAGCTTACTACACACCAGAGCTATTGAACATCCGCGGCCTTGCGAAGTGATTATCCTGTTCGGCAAAGCTGCGCGGCCGTTCCGCATCGCACATACTTTGTCCGACGGCCAACGCGTATAACGCCTACGGCCGATAAGAGACAACACGACAAATTTTGGAAAGAGAAGAACCTAGATCTAAAGTCCAAGGATTGGAGAGTGACTCACAGCTCGGCACCTGATCTGGAAGTCTTTTGCGACGCAATTTGTAGGATTTGTTTAAAAGCTATTCTTACAGCTTCTTGACAGCCGTGACTACTCCAACAACCAACAACATCAGTACTCACGACTACCGGTACACCAAGATGGCAGATATCAACCCTTTGTTGGCTTACCCACTTCCTACGCGCGCCTCTCTCCTCTCACAATACCTGGGCAAAAGGCTAGAGGATCTACCCACTCCAGCCGTCGTCCTCGACCGTGCTATCATACGACGCAATTGCGATGCCATGCTCAACATCTGCGCGGAACTCAAAGTTGGGTTTCGTGCACACGTCAAAAGCCACAAGACTCTTGAGCTATCAAAGATGCAAGTCGGCGAAAGTGGTCCGGCGAACTTTATCGTTAGCACGATTGCTGAGGCCGAGAACTTGTTGCCGGAGCTGTGCGATGCGCAGGGGAAAGGGAGGGAAGCTAGTGTATGTGTTGAGATGTTTTTTCTCTCGAGTGCATCCCGATGATAACTCGTGTCTTTGTTTTCTTTCATAACAGCTTTCGTAATTCGTTATCTAAAGACTTGCAACTAACGCTCGCCTCCAAGGTCCTCTATGGCGTACCCGTGCCTCAATCTGGGATTCCACGCCTCATTTCCCTGGCCTCGAAGCTGAAACCCAGATCTATCAACGTTATCATCGACAACGAGAATGCTTTTCTTAAATTCCACGAACGACTTAGCACCTCTGAGACCAAAGTGGAGATGGGAGTCTTTATCAAGATCGATACTGGCTATGAACGTGCTGGCATCAAAACTTCCTCCTCAAACTTTTCTTCTCTCGTCAAAAGAGTAGTTGAGAAGAGTCAGGAACCCAAATCCGGGTGTTTCCTGCAAGGTTTCTACTCGCATTTCGGACATTCATATGGTGGATCATCTGAAGATGATGCCGCAAATGGCTTAATTGAGGAGCTACTGGGCTTGGAAACAGCGATCAAGGCTGTTCCAGAGAGCTTCAGCGGAAAATTGGTGCTTAGTGTGGGTGCGACACCCACGGCGACGGCAGCACAGAACATGCTATCAAGTTCGAGTCCCAAGGTCCAGGAGTTTCACGACGTGCTTGGACGACTACAGAAAGACCATGTCGTTGAGCTACATGCTGGGGTATACCCCGTACTAGACTGCCAGCAAGTCGCTACACATGCAAGACCACCATCTACTTCTAGCGCAGCCACGTCATCCTTCCAGCCTCTCGCTAAATCGAACATCGGCATTAGAATGTTGGTCGAAGTGACGAGTGTGTATAACGAGCGGTCAAAGCCCGAGGCCCTCGTGTCAGCTGGCTCTCTAGCGATGGGTCGTGAACCTTGCAAGTCCTACCCAGGTTGGGGCATAGTTACACCTGCTCTGGGCAATGCCTCCACCAAGCACATATATGATGAGCGGGAAGATAAGACGGGATGGATAGTAGGACGCATTAGTCAAGAGCACGGTATCTTGACATGGGAGGGCGATAGGAGCGAATGCAACGAGTTGACGATTGGTGATAGGGTTATGGTTTGGCCAAACCATGCATGCGTGGCTGGTGCAGGATTCGGATGGTATCTCGTGGTCGACTCAGAATCAGATGGAGATACGGTGGTGGATGTCTGGGTTAGATGGAGGGGCTGGTAAAAAAGGCGACGGACATTCACATAATTCGCATGCTCCATATCGTTCATCATGCCACTTCCGCCAGCCCTGAAAAGTGTCCAATTGCTGTAGTGAGAGCATTCCAAACAGCCTCTGAGCCGTCGCCCTCTTGACTCTGTGGTTTTGGTGTAAGGACTATGGGTAACGAGGACTCAAACAACAAAAATTTCGGGATCTCTCACGGCCTGGCTTGCGCATGCATTCGATCGCCGTGACATCGCCCAGAGTTCGATTCTCGCAGTATCTGGCTTCGGAAAACCTCACGCTTCTTGTGCTACCGGTCGCGAAAGGCTGCTGACGACTGTCGTCACATCTGTTCCCGCTTCTCGTATGTGTCTACACTGACCTTTCCGTGATTTTCTACCCACGTAATTTAATGCGGGACAGGCTGCATCTCGCGGTGTGTAGCCTCTGGTGCGGGTCCGTCTTGTTCGTCGGGGCCGAGTTTTGTTGACGGGATGGAGACTACGTGTTAGGTCGTCTGCTGCTACGACATCGCAAGAGGGTAGTTCGCGCCATTGTTTCTCGCAGTTCTGGCCATGTCGTCTAACTTTCTCTTCTTTGGCGGGTGAAAGCCAATCTCTGTCTCAGTGTCAAAAGTATGTTGCACGGGCTGGTAGGCGTAAGTAGCAATGGTAGTTGGTGGAAGCGCAACGGCTGCGACGTGAAGTTTGCGTGTCGTGTGCACTGTGATTGGACACCCGTGGCCTCAGCCGTCAGGCACAAGCACGAGATTGTAAGTTTGTGCTTGCAGCCCGAACTCGAAACATCCCGCTGAGATCGGCCAGGCACCGTGGCGCTCGTTAAACTTACGCTCGAAGCTATCGATGACGTCTCCTATGCGCTGCGCCGTTTCGCTGACTAGAACATCAATGGGGCCACGACTAGCCTCGGCACTTGGTGTGCCCGTGGACGACGACGGCAGCATCGCGGGATCATCACTCAGGGCAGCCATGGAAAAGCTTGGAGGCGTCTCTTAGTCTGGGCCAGGCGAATGCATTGCATCTTCTAGCGCACACAGAGGGCCTGGGTGTTGGGTGATGATCTGGCCAAATTACCTGCTTGACACGCTTGCACCTAGGTAAAGGTGGCAGCGGGGCCAAGGAAACGGATAACTGTAGTGGTGCGCGCCGCTGGGGATAGCCAATGCCAAAGTTTATTCTTGTTTGAGGCTTGTTCGTCTACTTCTAGTTGCGATAGCTGTGTGGTGGAGAGCGGCCACCGCTTCCCCGCCCTGCCTTTGAATACCAACCGTCCCGGGCACTAAGGCGTCCGCCAGACTTGTTGCGGTCAAGCCTCCTGCACCACCTGCAGACCTCCTGGCGACCAGAAACCCCCGTCTCTGTGCCAGATCCCCAGGCTGATCTGTGACCTGTGACCTGATGACTGACGAACCGAAGGGGTCCTTGAACCTTGGGACCGTGTCCAGTCTTCTTTCCGCCATCTCCGGCACGTTGAACATTTCCATCCCCTGCGGCGTCGACCCTCTTCACACAATGCCATCCTTCACCATGCTTCTTTAAGAAGGCCCGACGACGATACACCATTGCCCCGGATCCTCCCACTCTGTGTTTCGTGCTTATGCACAGCCCGGATCCTTGAACAGCGAGTTGCGGCTTGCATTGGCTTTGGCTCTTGTAGCACCATAATCCGAGCTGCTAGTCACATCAACTCGCCGCCTCGCCATGGTTCCTTTTCGACGCTTATCGCAGAGGGGTCGTCGCAGCTTCGAAGACCGCGACTCTTACGAATGGCAAGACGAACGAGATCAACGCATCATGACGGCAACCTTCCCCATACACCCGCTCGCCTCCATGCAGGCGCCCTTCGAGGAGTCCATGCTCGATGCAACCGGCGAGACTGGCCATGTCCCTTTCGTCAATCCCAAGAAGAGCGTCAAGACACGCCAACAGATGTTGTGCAGAGAAGAGAGCGCGTCAGAGCCTTCATGGAACTTTACATACAACTGTCATTGGAGAAACAACCCGAAAGGCAAATTTCATCCCCTGACGAAGACCGTCGCGCAGATCGTCTTCGGCGTCCATCTGCTGCATCAGCATCTGGAAAAGTCGGTCGCGGATGTAGCAGACATCCTGCTGAAGCATGTCAATGAGCTTGACAGCTTCTTGCAGAGGGCAAACGAAGATCTGGAAAGCAGCATGAAAGACATGCTCTTCCGACATAAATGCTTAAAAGTGCCCATGGAACACGTAAACGAATTCGATCGCCTCCTTGAAGACCGTTCATACCGCGCCCAACTTCTCGACGGCAACATCGTAATCGAGCGCACCATCGGGCGCATGTCGCAATTGCTCAACGACTATTTGATCGATATAAACGTATTTCGCGAAGCCAACCAAGAACTCGACTTGTACCTGGGCGACGTAGGCGACGCGTGGACATACCGTAATGAGGACATTGGGCGCATATACTCAGCCATGTGTGGCAATACTGGAGGCTGGTCGCAGTTTTTGCAAAGCCTTGTGGCAAAGGCTGAAAGACTAGGTGTTGTGCTCGTACAAGTGAGCAGCTACTGCAATGAGATTGAGAAGCGGTGTGGTGCTGCAAGTCGCCGAAGTTTGGTATGGCCGCCTATGATTCCCCATCCCATCTTAGCATCGCCAGCCGGATTCTATGTCTGAGCCTTGTTAACGAGTTTAGATTGCAACGCGTTCATCCTCACGAAACTCGTCCAACTCGCGCGAAGCACGTCCGTTCCGAAATTTTGCCAACAACAAACCTCTTCCTACACCTCCGCCCGAGCGCCCGCCATTCATGAATGCTTCGTCCTCTGGTAGGGAGACCCCTGCCAGTTTTGGCACTCCTCAGAGACATTCGACCATAAGAGCAAGACCTCAACAGCAGCCCGAGACCACGAACGTGTCCGACTCCACAGAGACGCCAAAACGAAGCGAAGACTCTTCTTCTGCGTCAGCCATCTCTAATGTTGACATGGATGTGCGACGTCAGACAAACCAGACGGGGTACTACCGTGATGCCTGGCACAATGGAGAGCAGCGTGGAGGAGCGACACTACAAGCAGAGTCTAGTCGCACAAGTCAGCTCTTGGGACATCAGCATAAAGTGTCTTCGCCATCTAATTTATCTGCAGAGGAGAGCTCACCAGCAACGAAACGTCTATCAGCGAAACCACAGAACGGAGATTATAGCCCACCTTTAACCGGAAAAGATTCGGCATACTCTTCCGTGTCAGGCGCATCGGCCATGTTACCAGGCTTCGCATCACCCCGCTCAGTATCTTCCACGTCCTCTCGACAGACTGCCCAATTCGGTCTCTTCCCTAGCAGAAATCTAAGTACGCCGAAAGGTTCGATATCTAGCCGACTAGGTGCTAGTTCTCCGGCGTTCGATCGTCCGGAACAGCACCCTAAACCCGTGGATATACCGAATCGTCCACCGACCTCCTTGTCCACCTTCTCAGACGCCTCGACCAAGCGGCTATCGAAGCGAAGTAGCTTCACATCTCTCAAACGGTTATTCACCAAGAAGAAATCTGGCGATATAGGCCCCATCGCTGAGTGATACCCTCCTAGTTTGATCTTTGTTGTTCCCTGTGCCGTCTTTGATCTTATTGTCTGGCGTTGCAAGGCTATATACCCCTTTGACACTGCGTTTTTTGTATTGCGCAATCCAAATCTTATAGTCTCTACCGTGGCTTGTGCCCGGTCTTCTGGATGGTTTACTGGGGCTTCTGGATGTATATATTCTTGCTCTCGTAGATGTGATGCGGAAACGAGCAATGCGTAATGGGTTTGGCTTCGTGTATGGAGATGGTCGTGTCAGAAGGCACAGTCGTGCGGATGAATCTGGAGATGCGGTGGCCCGTTATGCTCGTTTGGGGGTAGTTTGTGGTGGTCGTTGCACACTGCGTGTATCGCGTGCAGTGAGCAGGCGAGGCTCGGGAAGGAGGCGCAGGAGTGCTAGCTGCCGATTGCTGTGTTGGTGTCTCATTTGATGCTCCCGTCCTGGGGATATGAGAAGCTGTACACACAAGTAAGTAGGGGCCAGTCTCAGTCTCGTATACATCTCTGCCACTGATTCTTTCTGCATCCTCCCTGCATTCTTCTCGTCGTCGACGTCTGTACCTTCTTCCTGAACAATCGTGGTGGGGTAGCTCCTGTCGTAGTGGACGTGAAGTAGGCGCGGATCTCGCCATCAAAACAGCGTCTCCACCGAGCTCCCTCCGTCTCTTCCCCCTCCCCCACCACAGCACTCATATTCTCAACAGCACTCTCCTTTTGGCGGAGATGTTGGCGAGAGTTGTGTAAAGGTCACTCGCTCTCGTCTTTCTTGGATATCTGCCGCCTGGTGCAGTATCGCCTCTTCTTTTTGGTCATACCAATAACTCCTACATCTTTCTGCAATACCGCAGCTAAGAGAGCTTCCACCGCAACAGCGTCGTTCTCGCCCTGCATACAGCCCTTGATTGCTTTCCTTTCTCAGTAACTCTCGCATCGACGGCACTATGTTGCTCTCTGAGCAAGATCCGAATGGCGGCGGCCGCATGTCTCGAGCCTCCAACGTCTCCGCCCTGAGCCGAACATCAGGTAAACCCGCATCGCGGGCACCCAGTTCTGAGATTCAACCTGCTCTCGATCGCGGTGTCTCGTCTATGCTCCGAACCGGGACCGAGATGGGCAACGTCGGCATCGGCGCCCAGTTTGACGACTTGTCTGGCATCAACAATATGCAGCGTCCCATGCGTTCGCGCGCGACCAGCAGGATGTCGACAGCTTCTTCCATGTCCAACACCTCTAGCCGAGCCAGCAAGCAGCTCCGTCACTTCCCTTCGTCTTCTTCCGCACCGCGCCAGCCAATGTCACATTATGGGCAGCAGTATGTTACCGATACGCTCTCTCCAACAACGATGAACGCCTCCGGCTCATCGCCTTTTAATGGAAGGGCCAAGAGCGACAGGGACTCGCATCGCTCGCATTCGATGACGCATACCATACAGCCACCCAGGTTCGGCCTCGTAAGCAACAGGTCTCTTACCAGTCTGCGCCCTCAGCCGGCATCTCGATCTTCGAACTCATACAACTACCCGATATCATATGGGAGTGGGCTCAGACCGCCTGGTCCATACCAGAGATCGGTCTCACCTGCCTTGGGCGACGACGCTCGACTACCACCCCAAGGATTACAAGCGTACGACGACCAACGAGTTTCTTATGCTGTCCAACCACAGAGCCATGGCAATCCAGTACGTGCATACTACAACCATCCGCAGCAGCATGCTGGGCAGAGACAAGAATATCGTGGCTACAGCAGCCGGCACAATCCAGGACATATAAGGGCCGCGAACCCGTCTTCCCGATCTACCATGAGTCTTGAAGATCGTGCCGCCGTCGAGGACGAAGAATTCCCTGTTTACGGTGAATCCTATCATCGCGATCAGCCCAGGCAGATGCAGAACCTGAACAGCGGACATCTGATCCCTCGTAAGGCGCTGGGCAACGTCATCCGCGAGGCTCGCTTAGAAGATCGAAGGGATCATAGGCCTAGGGGTGGTGAGCCTCGTTCAGAGGCTCCGCCATTGCCCGTTGATCACAAACACCGTATTGCTGTCGAACAAGCTCGTCTCAAGAGGTCTGCGCCTGCTTCCATGTCCAGTTTTAACACGAACTTGCGTACAGACTCAGACCCACCATCGTCTGACATGGCCCTACCGCCAACTCCGAAAGATGGCATCTCTATAGAAGTGCACCGAAGCCTCGATAGAACCAAGGTCTTCAAAGTCGCAGATACGAACCGCCTGGTCGTTACAGAAGAACATTCTGCGGTGCCACATCATGGGATGGATGAACAGCTCGAACGTAATGAGGCTGGAGAACCAGGAGCTGAAGCGATCCCTATTAGCTTCACAGACCGGACCAAAATCGTCGTCCAACAGTCTAGTCCTGGTGAAGCGACGTTGAAGAGTGATCCTTTTTTAGGACAAGAGGCACGACCAATGTCGATGGAGGTCGTGTCTCCCCAGTCATCAAGCATCGGCCATATCGTAAACGGCGTTGCGGAACTCCCAGCGTCCCCAGTAGCTCGCCGTATCACGAGGCATTTGATCCTAAGAGGACTGGAGGCTTCAACGACGGACGATATCCAGTCTTCCATAAAGTCAACGAGCTTTTCGGGGGCATCTCCATCGCCCGCGGGGAAGCCCTCGTCGCCGTCAAGAAAGTCATTGGTTCCAAGGTCTCTGTCCCCGAAGTCCCTGACTCCAAATTCTCCGACGACGTCAAAGACGAGTGAGTCCACTCAATTGGATCGCCTACCTGATGGAAAGTACTCTGCATCCGATATGATATCCGGAGCCGCATTGGGTCCGGTAGACAGCCCAGATAACTGCCATAGCATCTTGTCGCAAACTGGATCCAGCCTTCTTGATTCGTCAACACTTGAATTTGCAATTCAACATTCCATACCAACAGCCAAAAGCGGTGGCTTCCGAAATGAATCTGGCGTTCAACCTGATGTTTGCAAGAACACTGTCAGTCCTGGCCACAGTACCGAGGATGGCATGTCGGATGTCCTTGCAGGCTACCAAGGAAACGATTCCAAGAATGGAACTGGCGCTCTTGTGCGAGTCGGGACGATCAAGAAAGACATGAGCGATACGGAAGAGCATACAGATGTTTCGACAGATCACGACTTGAAACCACTGCCACTTGCTCTTCGCTCCAGGAACAGCCACGTCCAAAAGTCGTCCGATGAACTGTCCTTCAAGTCGTGCACAGATCAACCAGAGGCATCTTTAGAGTCGACATCGTTCCAGATGGGAAAGGACCCTGGCAAAGGCTATTCTGCGTCTGCGATCGATGTTGTGTCCCAACAAGATAGATCTTGCAAGGAAGCAGATGCCTGTTCTGTCGAGATTTCTGCAAGTCCTGTCCGGGCTTCCTCCGTATCATCATCTCGACTACCGTCGTCCAACTTAGGGACTCTGGTCATGAGCCAAAACAGGGCGACTACTGAGGTGCCTCGGTCAAAGCCTTCCTCTGCTATGCTTCGCAAGCAGCCGCCAGTGCCTCGCCGAGAATCAAGCTTCTCCATCGTGGCAAACAGACTGCGGACCAATTCAAAGCAGAACATGAAGCAAGGCTCAGTATCGGTGTCTGGTTCGTCATCCACGCTTAGCACCACGCACATGACGCCGGTGGTCCCACCACGTGAGTCTTCTACTTCAAAGGAAGCTCAACGTGTGCATGCTGCAGTCTCTTTCTTAATGCGCCCACTACCATCGCGCTTTGCTAGGTCTCGAAAGTATTCCGAGCAAGGCGATCTGCCGAGGTCAGATGAGACAAGTCCATCTGCTCATGATGTGAATCAAGACGTGAGCGATGCCACGAGCTGTGATGAGGTCGCAAGTTCATCCCTGCCTGTTGTGGAGGTGCACGATACACCAAAAGCTACATCATCCAAGCCAAAAGGGGTACCTGCCGTGAAAACGCGAGCCATTACCTTTGATACACCACAAGCTTGCAACCCGTACAAGGTACTTGGTAACAGCCCGCTTCCTGTTGCGCAATACGGAGATCTCAATAGCCCGACCCCTGCCACCTTGGAGCCCTCATCTGTGTATTCAATGCAAGATAACTCTTCAAACTCACATGCAGACTCAACGGATGGAGTTGCGGCTGTTCCGGTACCTAATTATCGCGACAGCCAGACTACTACACACTTAGAATGGCACCGCTATGCGCCCTCTGCGACAGGTGGTGGAGCTCAGCAATCGCTTCCGTCAAGCGTTATTGCGACTCATTCCAACTCTTCTGCCTTGACCCCCTTAGCCAACATTCAGGAGGACACTACAACGAACCTCAGGCTGTCCGGATATAGGTATCCTGGTCCATCTCGTTATCTGCCTGATCTGAAAGAGGAGTCGCACGAGGACTCGAGCCTCAACACGAGTGCCAGCAACCTAAAGGGCTCGAGTTTCCGCTTTCCGTTTGGGATACCGTCGGGTGTTCGGGCTTCGGGAGAGGATCCGATCAATTTCTCGAGAAGGTCTTCTATGGTGTCGCGTCGTCAGAGTGTTATCGGTAGCAATGTTGGCAGCGCGCTTGGTCAGGCCCACGGCTTGCCTTCGATGCGGTTCAGCCGAATGAATCTGTTTGATGGTCTGACCGACGAGCTCGGCCTCCGCTATTCAAGGTCGATGGAGGAGGTGCCTAACGCGTCGCATAGAATGAGTAGAGGTAGTCCACTGCGACCTGCATCAGCAGGTGATGTCACTGGAATGCGCCTTTCTCTCGCAGAATTGAATGAGGCCGAGCGCTCAAGATTGTCAATGCAGCCTACCGCCATGATGAGCTTGTTCGCCATGCATCGTGCGCGTTCGCCGGAGCTCATGGCGGAGATTGAGCGGCTAACTATACCTTCTGTTGGGGGCCTCACGCAGCGCTTTTCGGAGTTCTTTCCGTCGTTGAGGGAGTACTATCAGTGTGGTGAGCCATCTGAGTTTCCGATTGAGGAAGGGATCGAGAAGCACGCATTGGAGGAGATTCACGAGATTCATCCGACGCAAAAGCGCTCTTCAGCTCGACTTCGGCCTATGCGTGGCGTATCCCACATGGTCGTTATGGAGGACGATCTCTACGATGAGATTACGAGCAAGGAGAAGGGGAGTGGCAGTCCAGGTCGTCCCAACGATGGGGGTGCTGCAAACAGCGCTAGTGAGGCAGACTCAATCGCAGACGAGTCGGCCTACGAGGACGACGTGACTGCCACCCCAACACACAACAAGACAGCTCCGCTTCCAAAGCTTCAAGTTCCGTCACCTGCTGTTTTACGTCCACGTTCCCATACTGTCGGTCCTCAAGAGCTTCGTATCTCAGGGGATTCGGCTCTGTCGTCAAGAAGGTCTCTGAGATCGATCGTTTCGACACCCACAGCAACCGAGACGCGTCCTTGGAACTCGGACATGAACTATCCCTGGGCAACGTCAACAAACCCCGCGATCGAGATCTCACTCCCTCGTCCAACCGTCTCAAAGCACTCCCCTCGCCCTGGTCCCTCCCATCTCCGCAACAGAGTCTCTGACGCGAGTACTGCGAGCTCTTTCTCGACTGCTCAGACAGCTACAGCATCGCCCTTCGGTTCACCATCTGACAGCACTGCACACGCACGTCATCATCGCTTCAGCGCCTTTGGCCGTAACGGTGATCAGCCGCACGCAGTCGGAGAACGCTATCCTACGTCAGCTTTGTCTCCCCCTACGGCCATCTTCCGCGATCACCTTTCTGCCTCTGACACTTCTGACGACGAGCATTACGACACGACGCACAAAACCAGGCTCTCGCTGCGGAAGCGGTTTTCGTCAACTCGCAAGGCTAAGCTTGATAACCAAACAGCTATCCGAGCTAGCAGAAGCAAGACCAACGCACAAGACCTTGCCTCGCCCGAGTCTACCAAGCCGTCTACGAATTCGATCTTGCAGGACTGTGTTGGTGAAGCTCAAGCGTTCACGTCATCCACTACTGCAAACCGCCATACCTTCCGTAACGCGGAGGGCATGAGAGCAGTTGACTACCGCAAACATCGTATCATCGACCGCATCAAGACTTGGTGGCACAAAGGCTCATATTTGATTCGGCAACTATCAACCCGCAAGCAATCCTCCACTACGGATACTACAACTACTTAACAGCCATGAATATGTATACCCAATTCACGGTCTTCATCACTCCCGGTGGTCTGATCTGGGTGATCCCCCACTACCAGCAGCTTCCCTTGTATCCTCCTGACACACCTCCCTCGTCTCCGCCTCCGCCGCCCAATACGCCGGAACCCGGTGCGGACGTGGAGGATCTGATCTTGTACGCACCGGCAGTTGGTCCTGATGAACCTTACCGCTACTACTGGCACCATGTTTGAAAGGGTTATGGTGGTTCTCAGTAGTTTACCTTCTCTAATCATCATGTATACTAGGATATGAAAATGGGTGGTCTTCACGAGGATATGACACACGGTCTTGAGAGATTATAGCTAGCTGACTAGCGCTTCATACTAAGAAAGTCTTTGACTGGATAAACACTATCTTCATGGTGACATGTGATGTTTGCGGAGTCTCGGTAGTCGCTTAGGTACACTTATGTCTGGATATACGTACGTGGTGAGCGTGTTGAAGGCGTACAAGCCTCATCATTCGGTTTGAGGCTGTTGGCCGATAGTTCTGTGAAGGTCTACATGCACGGCAATGGCACATGGTACTATACAAATAAATACTACCGCATGATCCTCGATCTACTATGACCTCACTACAGGTCAACATAAGAGGCTTCGAATACTATAAAGCTATAGTTTTAGAATGTATCCAGGCGTTGTGTGATGCGTTGTAGGTATACTGGCGCTACATCGGAGGGTAGAGCAAATACAGGTATGGTAATGTTAACGTGTTCCACTTCAATCTTTTAGTCCTCGTCATACAAGAACGATGCTTCGACCGGGAGTATATATACGTATGCAGCGACTGACTTTGGTATTCATTCGCCCCAGCTAACGTGGCCCTGTCCATTTATTGATCAATTTGATGATTATACATGGTCTGAGGGAGCAGCATCCTTGATATACCAAGTTGAGAGGAGAAAGGAATAATAATACGAAATACTGAACATATGTAGCTGTAACTCAGATTGCGTTGAGGAACGCTCTACGTTTTTTCCCATTCGTAGCAATCCGTGATCATGTTCGTCATCCTGGAATTTACTAAAATTACGTCTCGGGTCGAATGTCAAACATGTGCAGGATGCCTAGTGTGTCGTCTCACGGTCAAGAGCACATATCTCCAAAGGAACGCGTAATCAAGTCTGAATCATTCCATTTCGTGTATATCCAGCTTCTAGAGCTGTTCATAGCCACATGTCTGTTCAGACCCTTGGCACTCTTTCATAACCCTTGTGCGGACCAAGCCCTTATGCGGCGATGGTAACCTCAACCTCGACACCGGCCTCGATGTTGATGATGATCTGCTTGACGACCTCAGTGGGGGCGTGGAGGTCGATGAGGCCTAAGATGGCAATTAGCTGCTGTTCAAACCAACTGCCTGGAGCGGTATGCACTTACGCTTGTGGATGCGCATCTCGTATGTGTCCCAAGTCTTGGAACCCTCACCGCAAGGAGTCTTACGGGTGGTGATCTTCAAGTGCTTGGTGGGCAGGCGGACGGGGCCCTTGACGCGGAGCTCCTTGTTCTTGGCACGGTCGATGAGCTCCTGGCAGACCTTCTCGAGGCTCTTGACGTTGCGGGAGGTGAGGGTGATGCGGATCTGGAACCACAGTCAGTAAACGGCCTTGCGCGCATAGCATTGGGGGAGACTTGCCTTGTGGATCTTGGGACCCTCACCGAAGTCCTTCTCGGGCTTGTTGTAAGACATCTTGTCGGGTTGGAGTGTTGTGTTGTTGTAAGGTACTGAGTTAGATTCCAGTCACGACCTGGATCCTCGATCGCGGTAATGTGATGACTGGGGTGGCGTTAAA